>ERZ1034969.38-NODE-38-length-86179-cov-40.632994_pt1 | contig 86179 bp, 111 predicted proteins | sample MGYA00520624_ERZ1034969 | MGnify/ENA primary metagenome ERZ1034969 (study PRJEB33766, sample SAMN09781776) | gut metagenome | biome: gut microbiome | host: Homo sapiens | place: Madagascar | study: EMG produced TPA metagenomics assembly of the PRJNA485056 data set...
TCGTCGTTGTCGTCTCATCACAAGACGAAGACGATATCTTATCTTTTTCTTTTTCTTTTTCTAGCTTGGCTTTGCTTGGGTTTGCTTCGTTTTGCTTACGCTTGCTTGATGAGCCACCAGCTTTGCCAGAAATCCTCTTACCTTCGATGTATTCGGCATCTTTATCCAAATCTCTCTTCACGGCAGGCCACACATACCGCTCATTTCCGTTGAGTTCAGGCTCCGTTCCAGACGATTTATATTTCATCATCGCCAGTACCAGACGCCCCACCTCAGCAGCACTAAGGGGTTTAAAGTAGCTCTCGTAAGTATCCCAGATTTTAATATAAGTATCAGCCATCATACACCTCAGTCTTCCAAGCTGTGTGTATTCACACCATAAAAAGTCTTCTTATAATATTCTTTTGCCTTATCCTCATCAAAACCAACATACCGTAATGTAATATCCTGACTACTATGATTCAACTGACCCTGAATCCAAGACAATGCCTGATTATCATCCTTATTAAGACACATCTCACGATAACCAAATGTCTTACGGCAAGAATGAGAGGCAATCTTGTAATTAAGACCTAAATCTTTGCCAGCATTACGAAGGATACGAGCAAAAGAATCAACATCAATAGGATCACCGGCCTTTTTGGGTTCTGCAATATGAGGAATACCAGTTTTCCCATCTCCACCATTTGTTCTCAGAGACTTTTTCCAACTCCCCTGCCGAGATGGAAACATCCAATCATCATACCCAAGACCTGCAATCTTGATGTACGTTTCAACGATGTCTCTCGCTTCTGGAGTAAGAATGATTTCACGATATTTGGAAGTCTTTTCTTCGATGATACAAGTCCCTGCGTCTTCAACCACTTCAATCTTTCCATTATAAAGACAATAAGACATATCAGAAACTTTTAATTTGAGCAAATCACTAGCACGCAACCCAGTTGCAATACCAACATTAAATAGACACCAATTGCGATATTGCTTTTTATCCCAGAAATATTCTGAAATCATTTGAACATCATCTAAGCTTCTAATTGGAGAAATATTACGCTTACGCTTCTGCTTACTCTTTGTAACACCACGTTTTTTAGCTGGAACAGAAGGTTTCGGATTAAAATAAATCAATTTAGATATCTGTTCTTCTTTTCTTTCAACAGCTGCACTCATCTCATTTACCTCAAATCCCATACTTTAAACAGTATTTGCCGTAGGACAATCCTTCAGCATTCGCCAGTTTGACAACATCACTGAATGTCAAGACTGGCTTTTTGTTTTGTTTCTGTTCTCGTCTCTTTCTTTCATAAGCCTGTCGCGCCTCGATTCTTACCATCCTGCGGCAATGATCACAATACTCATGATTTATAGCAGCCGGAGCACCACAAACCTTACAGTGTCCATTTCCTCTAATAGTAGGCATTTTATGTACCTCATTTCTTTTCAAATAAATCATTACGAACCTTCGGAGTAAACTGACGAGTGCCAAGCTGCTCAATGGCAGTTTCCAGCTTGCCATCTCCCCACTCTCTGGTTTCCGTATTCATAACGATTTCAAGCAAAAGCTTTGCATCCTTAGCTTCTCTGCGCTTCCGGCGAGCTCTTTTAAGTTCTGCCATAAGCTGATAACCTTGCGATGCATTCACAGTCTTAAATTCAATAGCGTGTTCAAGATCATCAATCTCGTCACTTGCGGAAGTCAAATCACCGTACACTTTTGAGTACATCTCTTTCAGATTACACATGGTCTTATCCGTAATAACCAGATTCTTTTTAAGTTCTGTCAGCCATTCAGAATCTTCCATGTGAAATGCGTATGTATTCGGCTTTGCAGCCGGAGCCGTTATATTCGGACTCTTACCAGCGATAGTCGCTTCATCCATAGATTTCGGTGCATAGTGTCCGTTCTTATACCCGGCGGGAAGTTTATTGATTTCACAAATCGCCAGTCCCTTAGATTCAAACTGTAATGCTAGATTGAGATCACAGGTGGCGCAGATTCGACCTCCCTTCCGTTTCATAATATAGTTATGACCATTTGAGATTACGTACATTATTTGCTCTCCTGCTCCTTCATCAGCTCTTTAACAGCCTTCTTGAACATCCGCATGGCCTTATCGTTCTCAAGGAATACTTTCGTCTTGGGACTCGGAACCCGACCATGAGCACGTTTGTACTGCTTCATCATGTTTTCCATCTTGGTGAATCCAATCTTGTTGTAAACCATACGATAAGTCTTGTGATAATGAATAGTTTTATCACCAAGCTTTTGTGCCAACGGTTCAATGATTGGAACCAAGTAGGTTGCCGTTTCGCTCTGCTTCTTGGGCTTTTCTTCCACAACCGGCTCAGGCTCGACTTCCTTAGCTTCCACCTCAATAACAGGAGCAGCACAAACATCTACTTCAGGAGCTGCCTCAACAGCTTTAGCTTCAGGAAGAGCCTTCTGCTCAGTAGCTTCTTCTTTCTTCTTGTTGATTGCTTCGGTGTACAGATCCTCAACCAGGGCACCAAAGATGGACTTGTACATCGTACTTGCTTCAACAATATCAATCGTAGGAATGTGACCGGTACGACCGGTTCTGGCGCAAAACTTTCTGCGCTCTTCCTCGATAACAAAGGTATAGACACGATTCATGTATTCATAAACATCGCGGAACACATCCTGAACCCTCATCTCGTTAATGGCAGCGATCACATTGATACGCTCATACATCTTCTTACGCCAGTCACTCATCACATCCTTACGAGGAGTAAAGTTTCTGGTGGAACGAATCGCGTCATCCATCTGCTTATCCTTAATCTGATGGACGCACTGAGATACGCTACTAATCACATTCAACGCCTCGTTACTGGTGGCACGAGCTTCCTCAATCTGTTCGCTGAGATCCTTGCGAGTAGAATCAAGTTCGCTCTGAAGGCTCTTCATGCTATCAAACAGAGCGTGAAGTCTTACATCAATAAACTCCTTGCTCAGTGCAGCATCCATCTTAGGAGTAGCCAGAACGGAATCACCACGCATCAGAGATTCCATAATGTCCCAGCAGAAGTCCATGAACGCATCAGCTTTCGGTTGACGAGAGAAGCGGCAAATTTCCATGACACCACGCAAATTGTAAACATAAGTTTGACGCATCTGCGTGTGATTTCCGACCTCAATTACCAAATTGGTAATCGAGCTCAGTGCATCAAGCCGGTCAGCATAACGGTCATGAATCTTTTTAACTGCAACAACAGGAGAAGTATACTCCAGCGCCGTGCCAATCTGTTCACGGGTCATATAATACTGATGCTTATCATTCTGGTATACATCCACATTCAGTGCACCGAAGGGCTTAGAGGTTATTACAGTCATAGGATTGTTAGTAGTCATTTTGTTTTACTCCATTTCAATCATTTAATAACGTATTTACGTTATTATTTTGTTGTTGATTTTTCATAGAAGAACTGTTTTATCAAATCTCTACGATTTTCCACCAATCGTATACGTCACAAGCATCAATACGAATATCACCTTTTAATCGCAAAACACTAAAATTCTGTTCACCGTTTTCATCTTTATAATATTTACAATAATGATTTACAAGAATATCGTCCACTTGTTTGTTCATTTCATTTTCAGCCTCAAGAATCGTATTAAAACCTTTTTTATAAACAACTTCTGGGAGAAATGAATTCTCACCTTTTGCAATATAAGTATTGATAAGTGCAAACATTTTGTCCTCACAATCTATTCATCAAGCTGTCTCTTTTTCCATGTACTTCAAAGCGTTGGCAAGATATCTGAACTCCTTACTCTTGTGCATTCCATCGAACCACTGAGCAACATACCAGTTTCCAAGACAATCACAGCGACACTTCAATTTGCCAAACCGGAATTCAGGTCGTACCGTTGGCATCTTACTCAGCTTATTCCACAGGTTTAAAGCCTCTTCTCTATTCATTGGAAATGATATCCATGGCTCGTGACCATCGGTAAATTCAAGTTTTAGAACCATATCGTCACCTCAAATCTGATATTTCCAAAACAACTTTGCATTGCCTGTAATTGTCTGTAAATAGCTAATGTATTCATTGAAGGAGCACACACCATTCATTTTCATCTTGCGTGCTCCCACAGCTCGTGCAGCAACCTTTGAATCATAATCAACGGCATCAATAAATGCGCTATCAACCATTATCTGCTCAAACATTTTGATTTCGTTAGTATCCATTTTTAAATCTCCTTAATCACCAATGCGTATTCACCGATTCGGTTTACAAACTCTCTGCCGTATGTCTTGTACAGTTCATACATACAGCCCAAATCACCTCCACGAAACACTCCAACAATTTCAATTCCTTGATTGTAAAGCAGTTTTGCCAAGCGAGTAGCCACATAATGCGAATCCTTATTTGTTGCAGCCAAATAAAGATCATCCATTTCTTCTGTAATAACATCGCTCGCATCAATAGCTTCAATAAACTCACCATCACTGTCGTAAAATTTTAAATATTCTTCTTCGTTGCAGTTATTTGCTTTAAAGAGCCCATAGTCATTTTCGATTTCAAGTTTGATTTTCATTTTAATTCTCCTTACTCAAAATCCCACCATGCGTTAATAGACGTATTCGGAACATAAACCTCAAGCATATGATGGCCATCACGAATCCATTCAGGTTCATATCCTTCATCTTGCAGTTCTTTCATCAGGCTCTCAAAATCATTATTAACAGACTCTACCGCATCTTCCATTGTTTTGTGCTCTACACGGTAAGGACCATTACACATCGTATCGTCATAAACAACAACCACTGCTTTATTTTTCATATCTAAAACCTCAACAACAATCAGCTACAATTTTATCAAGCATATTCATAAGTTCTCCGAATGTCTTGCATTTAATTTTCAAATCGCAAATAGAACAATAAAGAACTTTTGCATCATCATTAGGACACTGATATCCACCGTTGTGATACAGTCTCACCAAATCAGATACACTCGAAGTAATCACGCTCTTTTCATCATTTTCTTCAACGATTACAATGCAGTCTCTACAAAGATAAATTCTGTCAAGTTCAAACATATCTAAAACCTCGATTTTATTTAATTTCAATATTCATTTTCCCAAATAAATATTTAATAGATTCTTCAATTGCGTCAATAGACCAAATATTGGGACTACATACGCCAAGAATTTTATCGCCAGAAGCATTATCACGTGCATCACAAAAATGCCACCAGCTATTATCGCCAGCGTCGTATTCATAATAAATATCCACATCAATTTCAGGATTATCATCTACATGATATGTAATCTGGCCTTTATCATTAAATGTATCTGGCTTGTATCCACGTCCATTCCATCTACATGGATTCATCTTGTGAATAAAATCCTCTGCAACCTCTCGTGCTGTCATACCCATTCTCCTTTATATTATTATTTTATCTTCACCAAGCGTTTCGGTTTCATACGTTGCATAAACAAGCTCTGTCGGCTTGCTGTAACACGTTTTCATTCAGTTAAGTTCTGCATCACGCAGCTCTTTTGTGGGATAGATTTCATGCCCTCTATATGTGTCACCGTACATAAAGTGTCTAACAGAGTATTCAAGATGGTAATACATCAATAAGCGTTTCCTTTTTCATCATTCAACCAAAGCCATGTAATGATAACAGAGCGGAACTTCTCGCTTTTATCTTCTTCTTTAGTGGCATAGTCGCCGTAAAGAATGAACTCTGCAACAATCTCGCACCAATCATCATGACTTTCATCAGGAGAAAGAACGACCATTTCATGACCGTCAACAGGTGTGCGGAACATAATCTGTCCTTCTTCATTACCAAAGCCAATGCGAACTTTGTCACGAATACGGTCGCGCAGTTCTTCAAAAAATTCATTATCTTGCCATTCGTCATAGCAAGCCCAGATTTCACCATCAAAGCCATTGCTGTCGGCTTCAAAGCAGTCCACAACATTCTCAATGCTGGTAAATTCAACGCCGTTCTGTTCCTGTTCGATACGAAAATTATCAAGCTCTCGAATAAACTCGTCCATGGTGATACCGTGTTCAAGCATCCATTCTGTTTTATACTTCTCATAAAGAGAAACCATTTTGTAGGTAACCATAATAAAACTCTCCTTTTATACGCTCACATTCTCGTAAACCCAGCCAACGCCTTTACTATGGAACTCATCCACCCAATGAAACCAATCATCCTGTGTAAAACTGCCAACGGGAAAGCCTCTCCAATTCTGATCAAGAACTAGTTCTCCACGTTCATTTTCAGTCCATGCGATATCTGTGTTCTCTTTCCAAAGACGTTCAACAAATTTATTGCAATCATCTTTATTCCAACTTAGATTCTGCATCCACTGTGCATCTAAATATGTATTTTCATATGCTTCCGCAACAGCACATGGACAGTTCTTACAAGATTTCTCAATACACAACCAGCAAGGTCCATTATCATAATTCATACCTTACACCTCATAACTTTCTTCCAAACAATCAATCAAATCTGCTACATACTCACCAATTTGATTGCAATCTACATTTTTGTATTCGGCACCAGAGTTTCCATTATCACTGATATAAACGTTAAACAAACCACTTCCAACACGTTCAATATCAATATCAATATTCATTTTCATGTTTTATACCTCGTCAAAATTTACATTTTCTAGCACTTCATTTCCATATTCAACAAGCGCATTTCTAAACCAATTTTCATTCTTCTTCCACCATTGTTCAGCCTGCTGCGGAGTCATTTCGATTCCATTGTCTTTTGCAATACCGATAATATCATCGGTACACCAACGAGTTTCAGCAAACCAATATTGATTTACGCCATCATCCTTTTCCTGTTCGTCTTCAATATAGTTTGGGCAAAAATCAGTGTAAAAACAAACGTCAAAATTCTCAAGGCACCAATCATATCCAGCCAATGTCTGCTCAACATCTACAACCTCCTCTCTGAGATATAGTTCAGACATGATTCCATCATCGTGTTCCTGAATCCATTTCTTTGAAATACCAAACACGCTTGCTAGCTCATCAACATCAAATACCCATGAACCGGAATTCGTATTCTCAGTTCCGTATTTCACCATATAATCGGCAATCTGACGTTCCATCATATTACAATCCATTTCATCTTTCCTCCTAAAACCGTTCTTTTATCTGGTTTTAAAATACGTTCTTATTTCATCTGTATCATCGAAATATTTACTTGTAAATTTCATCCCATTAAAAATTATCAATTCATAATTTCCTCGGTTAGATGCACCAGTTCCTTCTAATGTCTGAATAATCATATCGTCATTACATGCCTCTGGATATTCAGGTTTATAAGAAGCACTGTATCCATCACGCATTTGCGTAAAAAATACATTTTCACTATTCCATGTTTTGCTAATTTTTTTTACTCTAATCTGAAAATCTTTAAATTTACCCATAACAATTCCTCCAATCTGCCAAAAGAATATCCGTTTTATCTTCTTATCATTTATTTTTCAGCACACATTATGTATCTTCTTTTATCTATCTGATATTTTCCATTTCCAATTCTTTTTGCATTGGGCTGATGCTCTGGAATATATGTATTTTCAAAAAAATCTTTGCTAGGCATATAATATCCTTCTCCAACACAGTTATCTGTATTCAAATCATAAAATCTTACAACCAACATAGTAATTCCTCCTATAAAATTCAACATTTATTAAAAGCGCCAACTGGTCGTAACAATTCGTTCTGCTTCACCCTTTTCATAGTTATCATTCTCAATTGCGTTTTCCAGTCCGTTCCCAGCATTGTAAGCCATTTCATTTTTAATCATGTCATCGCCAATAAAACCACCACAAGAATCAATTTCAACCCAATTAGGTTCAGCGCTCTCTTCAATATCGTTTTCGACCCATCCGTCTTGTTTATAAAGTGTGTATCCGAATACTTCGCCAGTCAGATAACTGTCGTATTCTTCAACTTCGAGCTTCATATTCTGTTCTGCGATGGCTTTGTTCTGCTCATTAAAATCAGAAAGAACAGTAACAATCCACCCTGCACAGCTCGAATCAAACATATCATTATAAGGATACGTCCGTTCTCCACAACTCATCGTGATTCCACTATGCTCATAAATCCAAAGCGGGAGCCAAACCACTTTGGATTCAAGCAATTTCATACAATCACGAATGGAGAACTCTCCTCTCGAATACTGAATAAGGTCATCGTAAAACAGGTTTTTCCAGCTATATTCTTCTTCGTTCGGAACCCAATTATCAGACTCGGAATCGTTGATGCAAATTGCCCAATAGTCGTTATTATCATCATAATCGTGATATTGAACTGCACAGGTATCAAAAAGCTTTTTGTTTACAAGTGCATCAACGACTTCTTTATCATCACAATGCTTCCAAACAAGGTTGTTCCAAAAACTTTCCGGTGTATCTGCTTCAATAAAGTCTCCAAGTTTATAGTTCCCATAGAAACAAGCCATGACAGAATCATGGTCATAATCACGAGGATTACACTCTTCGCCATTGTCTGCCCAGATATGTAAGCAATAATTCGTATCGTCATTCTCCCATTTTATGGTTTCGTCATCGTAGCAATATAAGCTTTTCATATCTAAAATCTCCTTAAATGTTTATGTGATTCTTTTTATTATTTAGTAAAAATCTTACTCCTAAAAGAAGAGTTTCTTCGAATCTCTTCCCATACTCATCCGTAGACTCATCTTCTTTCCTATCTTCTTGAAAGATGCAGTATTTTGCTAATGGACACGGACATATAGACGGGTCAAGATATGTCCAACACTTTGAATATTTTTCACAGCACTTATCGATAAATTCTTTTTCTTCTGATGTGGGATTAAAATAAGTAAATATAGTCATTTTAAAATCTCCCTTTTACAAAGTATTTAATTCGCCTGTTTCATATCCAAACGTACAACTACAATCGTTCTGACCCTTTTGATACAGATCAGTCTGAATCATTCCAGTAGAACCATTGTGTTCAACAACTGTAATAAGATTGTCAAACGAGAATGTTTTTCCGTCTTCGGAAAAGAAGATGAATATTCCGGGATAACATTCCTTGTCTGCCGACTCAATCGCTACAAGATATCCGTTTGGGGTTTTTACTTTGAAGTCATAATTGTCAATATTAAACATATCCATTCACCTCTTATGCACTAGCCTTTTCTTCAAAGGTGTACCAGTCCTTCCACAGCTTATCGACCTCTGCTTCATTTTTATACGGAACAAATTCAACATAAAAGTTGCTCGTCCATTCGTTTACATAATGTTCGTATACCATTGCCCAGCCACGTTTCGCAGCCACCACTACGCTGTCCTGAAGAACGCCTTCAACACACGCTGTATACTCACCTTTGTTCTGATATACCCACTTATCAAGAGCACCTGCGTTAAGATAAAACCGTGTCATAATTCATTCTCCTCTTTCCATTCCGTCGCAACTTCCAGCAATTTTATCAATCATTTCCATGTATTTCCCGAATGTTTTACATTTTACTTCCACTCCAAAACAAGCCGCGTAAACAACCAAAGAATCATTACTTGCCACATAATTACATTCGTGCCACCAGTCATAAAGCATGGAATCAGCACTGCCAGAAATAACTCTATTGTTGCCATTATCATCCTTGACAATTACTACACAGTCATCCAGAACGTCATTAAAAAGCAACATATTCATTCTCCTTTACTCTGCAGATAAAAGTGCGTATGCCAATTCTTTAAGCATATCTCGAATCTTATATGCGTCTTCAGCAATCACCCAAACAGAATCTGGAATACCATTCTCACCACGATTTGCAATTAGTTCAGCTGCGTGCTCATCGACATCGAAATTCTCATATTCGCTCATTGCGCTGCCGGGAATATCATTTGTATTTAATGTGAGAATAATATTCTCACCAGCCGGAGACCAACTTTCGATATCAATTGTTTTTAGATCTTCGCCAACAATCCCCCATTCAAGAGATTCCAAAATATCTTCATACTTAGATTCAACTTTCATAATCCATTCTCCTTTACTCTTCCATAATCATAGCGAGAACCGGTTCACCGGAATCCTTCAGCTAAAGTTCCAAAATATCGCCGCCATTAACATCTACAATCTCACACTTGCTCAAATAATCCTGAAGGAAGAACATCTGACATTCCTGCCAGAAGATTTCTTTCGGATCTTCGTTCTCGTCTACGAATACATTCTTGTGATGGAAAGATTCATTCCAGACCCAACCTTCACCATCATGCAACGCATGAACTTCTCTCAGATCCCACATAATCAGCCCTCCCCAAAAATATGACGCTTGCTAAGGTCATCATAGATAATATCCTCAATTTTATTTTTGGTATTATCATCGAGTTCTCCGTAAGGAGCATCATCAAGATAATAGAAGTAAATTTCATTTCCAAGATTCTTGTACATGACGCTCACATAAAATCCAGCTGAAATTCCATTCAGTAAAGCATATCCAATACCGTATACTTCTGAATAATTGTTACCCATTAAATCCCACATTTTATCACTCCTCTGCGTCTTTTACCGTAACACAATCAATATCCGTTGGGTTTGGATTATCTGGTTCGATTTCACCAGCAACAAATCTATCTTTTGCAATTTCATAAGCATCATCTTTATTGTCTGCTTCAACAAACGTTGTGTAAGTAACGCTTGTTTCAATAGTAACGTAATAGCCGTTCATTTTATACACTCCCTACGTTCTTGAATCCATAAAGGCTATAACCTTTATATTTGAAATACCGCATCGCTTTGTTAATCTGGGAAGAGCTTGCTGTCGAATGGCTTTTTAGGTATGTATTCTTATATTCGCACAGCTTCTTATACTCATTACTTTCACGATGGGTTTTCAACTTTTCACAATGATCGTGACAACCAGGATATCTTTCTGGTGCCACACAATATCGACAAGGATTATTCAATTTTGATTTTCCTTTCTGCATTCGGCGTTAAACATTTCCGTAATACGGTCAATCCAAGCATCATTCTCTGATTCATTGCAATCAAAATTATCCTGAAACCGTTCAGCCAACTCTTCAGAGAACTCGATAATTTCATCGTGAGAATAACCGTATTTATCCTCAATCCAATCGGCATTGAGTTCGAGTTGATTCTCGGCATCACTGATACGGTACTGACGTTCTTTGTAACGATACGCTGCTTCAATCTGTTCAGGTGTCATTTCCCAAGACTTACCATTCCAGCTTGTCACAACAATCTTATTTTCGCTATTCATATTGCAAACTCCTCAATCCGTACTAATATCGCCATCTTCAAATCGAATAGCGGCCACATAATCGTCGCTACCTTTTTTAAATCCAACTGTTTGAATGTTTTCAAACGCTGAATTATATTCTGTCATTGATACTAAATCGTCCCAGCTTGCATATTTGCCGTCTTTTGAAAAGAAAACACCAACACCAGGATATTCATCAGCACCACCCGTAGGAACACACACGAGATATCCGTTTGGAATTTTAACTTTCATGTCATTTTCGGTGATTGAAATCATATTGCAAACTCCTTTTCTCTTGTAAACTTAATCACCAGCGCATTCACGTTGGCTGCTTCCATCGTACTTGCTTTTGCATCCTCGTGATTCCCTACTCTGAGGAACGAAACACTCTGATCCATCAGCTTACGCCGATAGGAAGAAAGAGCTGCGAGAACGATATTCTTTTCAGTGCTGGTCATACAATAACTCCTTGTCTCTAAATCCATCTTCATCTTGGAACATATAATCGTATGGATTTGTTTTATACTTTTCTTTAATACCAAGCTTTTTATGAAGTTTATTGATTTCTTCTTTGAGATGATTATTTTCATAAACCAGAAGGTCAAGCGGCTGTTCCAGCTTCTTTTCATACTCAAAAATATCCCATAAAGGAGTTTTCTTTAGATGTCTAATCATCCCAAAGTATTCTGTAAGAGTGATCTTGATTTGTCTTAAACGCTTCTGTCCGATTTCATCGGAATCAGCAATTCTGCTTGATAAAACATCAAATGCTGTCCAGATTTCTTCTGATTTGTAACTATCCATTTTTATTACCTCAATCTTCGTAAAATGCTTTCTTACAATTACGATTATATGTATCCACGACATCTTTGATGGTTTTATCACTATAAATCTTATAAGCAAACTTTGCTTGTTTCTTGGTCCGCCCATACATCCAGCAATACGCTTCGATAAACTCATTTTCAGAATACATTTTTTCACCTCATAAAAGCATGATTTTAGTTAGCAACATTCAATTTCTTCAATGTCTGCATAATTAACTAAGCTGTCCCAGCTATTGTTAAAATCGTTGATTGCTTTCACCCTCTTTTCTGCATCTTCTTTCTTATAACAAAAGCTATCAATTTCATAACCTTGGTGACCCCAGTAACGAACAATATAAGCTTTCATATCCAACACTCCTTTTAATATTTTTATGCTTTCGCATTGGTAGCGGTTATGTCTGCCCTAGTACCGCTAATCACCTAGCATCTGCCGTTTACACCACCCAGATTTGAGTTTTTATGTAACTCTCAATATCTGCCGGGTAGCCATTGCGTTTAACATACTGACACAGAACACGTTGCACATCACGGTTATCACCGTAATCCATTGCCAGCGAGATATCTTCACCGTGAGTTCCAACACCAAGGCGTTCATATTTTCTGACTTCAAGATAGAAGTCATGTGCGTTGTAGTGTCTGCCGTCCCGGCGGTCAAGAATTGAATCGATAATCAAAAAATTTCACCCTCCTAATTTTCCTGTTCTTCAATATGAACCAAACACTTCATGATGCCTAATATGCTGTTGCAACGTCATTGGTTTATAAACATTCCTTGCATTAGGATTCGGACGATACCAATGAATAATTTTCCCATCATTCAAAAAATAGCAAGTAACAATACTACCATTACATAATGCTTTAATCGGTTTTACACCAGCCGGAAGTTCAGACAATTTCCAGAAATATTTTTCTTCTTCAAACTCATGACTCAAAGAAAATCTTGCGATTCCATTTTCCATTCCAAGATAGCAAGTTCTGAATCCAACTACGTTTTCAAAGAAATGCAGTTGCTCCAATGAATCAAATTCAGCTAAATACCACTGCCAATTTTTATGTATTATAATTTTTGTACGGTGCCTTTCGTTAATACTTTTTGCAATAGTCATATAGTTCCTGTTCCAGTAAAAATCATTCTTCATTTTCAATCACTCCCTCATCAATCATATTTTTATAGAAATCATCATCCAGAATTTGTTCTCCACACCAATTTACAAATAATCTTGCAACGTCCTCACCAGACATTTTAATCAGTGCATCCCACATCTTTTTCTGAACATCAGTCATCGTTTAACCCCTCCAAATAGATCTCTTAGTGTCAAAAATGCCCTCTGACGTACCATCATTACTTTCTGTATAGAGGTAAATCATATCTGCACCGTCAAGTCTTTCAATATGGAAATACTTTGCATTCTTGACAATTTCCTTTTCACGCCAACCAGCTGTATTCAAAAGATTACTTTTGCTAAGGAATGTAAATGTTGCGACGATCTTTTCATCACCTGCGCCATTGATTGTCGTTACTACAGTAGGCACAGCTCCTGCCGGTGTTCTATTCCATTCAGCTTCACAAGAAGCATGAAGCCCAAAGAAATCATTATCAAAGAATGGAATTGCCGTAATGTAATTGGTATAGAACGTAGGTGAAATCACTTCTTCCTTTGTTTCTTCCGGTACAAGAACCATCTTCCCAAAATCATTTTTCTTATAACGAACCTCACTCATAAGAATCAGACAACTATCGCTTGTGTAGTGAAAGTTCTCATAATTATAGTTATTGCGTTTCATACTCACATCTCCTTATTCTCTGTTTTTACTTGCTAACTCAATTATCTTGTTGATATTGTTTTCGAGTAAAAATTCCATATCTTGCATATGAATCGCAAGAATTTCTTTCAGTTCTTTCTTTACAGCCTGTTCTGTAATTTTGGGACAGTTGCAATGCACTGTCAGGATCAGATCTTCAAACGTAATACCATCCAGAAGATTGTCACTTACAACCATATCGTCACCAAGCTTCCAGTTCTGATCCATTTTATAGCCCTCCTCTCGTATCCTGTCTTGCATAGCTATATGGTAAAAATAAAAGTCCTCTAACGGACTGCCATTTCTAGCTATAGAATACAGGATACGCTTACTTTTGTCAAGCACTAAAATGTAGATTTTATTAACACTTAATTTTAGCACGTTGATACGTTATTTATTTGTAAGCATTTTGTGAACATCAATCAACATTCACTTCATCAGGCCGTGACCACAGAACATCCTCAATGGTATCGTCATAGATGGTTTCTGTGCCGTTACTGTTCATAACCATGGTCACTTTCTGACCATCTGCCGGGGTTTCTTCCATGCTTGCGTAAGAATACAGCCATTCCTCGCCGTTCTCATCAACCACACGGATTGTCTTGATCCCATTGCGAAACACCTCGATTTCTTCCACATGGCCAGCGAGGACATAACGATTCTGCAAGCGAGTTTTCACAGACTCCGCTGCGTTTGCGGTCATGCAATTTACCAGCATAGAAACACTAGCCACAATGGCAACAATGATATGAATAAGTCTCATTTTATGTAACTCCTTTCTTTTTTAGGCCATACCAAACAGCTTCATTCCAGTAATACCCATGTCTGCCGGATACAGATTTACAACACGATTGTCGTAAAACTCTGCAATCAGATTGCTGTTGCAGATATCTGCGTAAGCATCATCCATAGACAAACCATAAAAATCTTCTGCGTTGTATTCGTCCTCATCCATACTAGGGCACCCATACTGTGCTTCTCGATAGAATGTTTTGGTAAATTCCACCCTGTTGTATGGAATTCTGACAACAAATAGCTTTTCCAAGCCTTTCCGACCAAAAACGGCAACAAAGATACCGCCTGCGTTGTTTTCATAAACTTCAACAGTAGCACGCATTTTTATATTCTCCTTTTCTTGTCAATGATCCCAACGGCATACAACAACACCGTTGATCCAGATGGAAACGTTTGCACCCTGTCGATACCACTCGACAGCCTCACGACGAATGTTGGTGATAACACCGGTTTCATCGTTCATAAACCATTGACCCTTTTTCATTGTCGTTTCTCCTTTACACTCTCATGCACTCATCAAGATAGATTCGTTTACCAAAACACTTGACGTATGCTCTGCCAGACGGTGCATAGATGATTTTCAGGTGATGATAACTATGATATTTCTCATCTTCACAAAGCGCACCAGACATACCATAAAGGTAATCGTCAATGCCGTATTCGATATCGCCGTGAATTTGAAAACCTCCACAACGGCCATAACTGCTATCATAAGCGGTTACAGGATGGCTCTTGCAATATTCTCTTGCGGTCATATTCTCACCTTCCTAAAACATATCTTTTACGATGATTTCAGCATCAGGATAGTACATTTTTGCACATTCCTTAGCTTCTTTTGCATCTGCCACAATGAGGTCGCAGCATTTATTCCCGTCCATGATATACGCGCTGTAATTCTCGTAAGTGGTCATCTTCCACCCACCAAAGGAATTGAAAACAATAATCTTTTTCATTAGTTCAACCACCCTTTCCATTCTGCCACGCCCACGGCAATAGCTGCCAGGACAAACACCCACATCACAGGCGCAATGCAACCAGCCTGATATGCCGAGTAGCCAAAGAACATGAGAAGCGATTTCATAATAGACATCCTTTCTTATTCAATCCAGCATTTTGCGGTACTGACGTATTCAACACCGGCTTCTGCTAGGGCTTCCTGATAGATTTTCACAAGCTCTGTATCACCAAACGTTATGGCAACATCAAGAGCTGATTCAATAGCCAAAATTGCCATGATAAAACTCCTCTTTTATTGGATTGTTTTCACTGTTCACCAGTCTGAATACCGGTGATGATCTCGCCCTCTGCCTTCAATTTGGCAAGGACAGCATCCAGACCGCCCAGGGCGTTCACTTCCTCTTCTGTGTAGAGGATATAGCGGCCACCAAAATTGGGGTCCTTGTCCTCTTCACAGGCAACAAAGATCGCGTATTCTTTCATTATGTTCTCCTTTTTCTGACGTGTTTCCATTTTTGTATATTCTGCATAATATTTGCATAATTATACAAAACAGAGCATAAAGAAAACGCCTTGCGAAAATTCACAAGACGTTTGTTGCGTGGGTATTAGGTTCTTAGGAATTGTAGGTATAACCCTCAATCAGTTGCACAAGTACAGCTCTTTTCGTTGTTCCATCTCGCTCAATTTTTGCGGAAAAATCCTCAAAGAGCTTTTTAGGAATCTTAATCGCAAGCTGACTATTCGTTTCCATGCGCTTCTGATATTCGGTTGCATAGTTACGATCTGCCATAGTTGCACCACCTTTTGATGCAATTATAGCAAACTTTTCACTCTTACGCAAGTTCTGACCACTCAAAACAGTTGCTGACATGATTCACCTTGCCTTTCTGCCAGAAGGAACAGGGAAAACAGGCTCAAGAGGACGCATATCACCACGGATTTTTCCAGCGCCGCTGCCATCCATGTACTCTGCAATCTTACCATAGACCTTCTGAGGCCGTCTGTTCATCTCGATAGTTTTCCCATAGATCAGGCTGGATGCATTGTTATACTCTGCCGTAAAGGAATCATTGTGAGTACGGAAAGCCTTAGTGTGTTTCGCTGCCTTCTTGCTCTTGCGATTTGCACTAGCAGACCCAATGCCAGCAAATCGTGCTGCGTAACGTCCAGCCTTCTTGCGTTCTGACTTCACTGCCATATCAAAATGGACAATCTCAGGATTTACGCCGATAGGTTCACTCTTGATGAAGTCAACAACGGTCTGATTATAGGATTTTTCCCACGGAACAAGTCCTTTACCAGAACGCCAAACCATGCCGATTTGATTCACTCTGACGACTGCGATAAAGCGCAATCCCTCTGCGGTCTGACCATAGTATGCACCAGACGGCACAGAATGACCGTCAAACTTAATCTGACGATTTGCATGGTTCTTACACAGATACTTTTGCATAGTATTCCCTTCTTTCGATTGATAGTGACGGCTTGCGCCGTTGTGGTAAGGGTTACGTCTTCCCTAGTACCCTTAGTCGCCTAGCATTTATGTAGAATTCTTGCGTGTTCACAGTGGTTGCGTGGTTCACTTACAGGGTCTCTTCTGCGCTGAAGTCGTTGGTGAAGTCCTTGCTCTGAAGGTCTGCCAGCTTAGTCTGAGCAGATTCCAGGCTCTTCTTAACGTCTGCCAGATCCTTTTCCATGCCCTGAACAGCCTTCATCTTCTTTTCCAGAGTTTTTGCGTTGGTGTCCTTCTTGCTCTTGAGAGAGGCCAGTTCCTTCTTTGCAGAGGACAGCACTTCTTCTGCATTCTCGACACTCTTAGTAAGGCGCACAACCTTAGAAGACAGCTTGCGGACACTTGCACGGCGGTCACGCTCTGCCATAGAGAGCATAGCAACACCGCTTGCGTTGGCGCTAAACCATGCTTCAACCCACTTGACAAACTTAGTCTGAGACTCTGCTTCCGTGTCGTAGCCGTGGCCTGCGGTGGTAGCGGTGAATGCACGCACCTTGCCCACGCTCTGCTCAATGAACTGCTCAACAGTGAAGGTTGCAAAGACATCATTGACTTTGAAGGTATCGCCCATGATAGCGGTGGTAAGGCTTGCCAGATCGTTGAAGTAGAAGGTCTTGATTTTCTGAACAGAGTCCGCGTCTGCGGCATAGCGTGCCAACAAATCAGCGTCCAGATAGACAGCACGGACGGCCTTGCAATAGGTCTCGTACTGCTCTGCGGTGATACCCTTCAGGCAGTCTCTGCCCATGGCCTTCTCAGAGGTGTTGACTTCCTTGCCACCCTTCTTGAACAGGGCAACGGCTGCACCGGTGGTGCGGTTCTTCTCTGCGGCTGCGGTAGCGTTGAAGTTGATAGCGGACAGAATGGTAGTAGTAGACATAGTATTTTTCTCCTTTATGTGTTATAATGTGTGTACGGACTTCTTGCTATTATGAGCAAGCCAAGTGCTACAGACAAAATTCCAGGTTCTGCCTGTAGCCTATGGTTCGCCCACGATGGGCAAATATGTATACTGTAAAGCATGGTTTACCCTCTGTCTGCCAAAAACAGCCCTTCAACCATGCTTGCTATTATTTAATTGTCACGGAAAACCGCCTATTTTTGTTATTGTCTGCGACAAGTCCAAACTTTTGAAGTCCAAACAAAAAGCGCCAAACTTTTGAAGTCCAGCGCCGTCTAATTGCGTATCTTTGCAAAAATATTCTGTTTTCTCAACCATGCAAGGTTGCATTGTACCGCCTAAAAGTAACAAACTGATAGCTTGCGTTCGAGACGTTGCCAAAACTTGCGTTTTGGATTCTCTTGAAACGGTTATATTGTTTTTATCCTTCCAGCGCGTTTCGTCTATCTGGAATCAGTTCCGGCCTGTTTTGCAAGGTGAACCGCTTGAACAAGTACGGATTCCAACCGCCTTGCCCGCCGTGTCATTTATTTCAGCCGTTCGATTGATTGAAGGGCTGTTTTGTGTACACGTCTAAAATCGTTTTATCCTCTCTCCCGCCTGTTAAGCGTGGTATTTTGCATGAGCGCCATTCCGTACTGATTGCTTTTGCACTTCCTTTCGTTCGGGGAATGACCGCTTGCTTTCAAACGATTTGCTGAAAAAACTTTTCCGCACTTTCCAGCCGTGCGTTGTTCGGGTTCGTCTATCCGTTTCCGTCTAGTCCGTTCCCGTGCCTATACTCTACCACGTCTAGTCCATGCCGTCAACCCGTCTAGTCCACTTGTAACCCTTTTGTAACTATTTAACCAGAATTTTCCAGAAAAGATTGATCTCGCGCGCGCGTACCTATTAGAGTCCCTGGGTGTGCGCCTGGGCGTGTGTGTGCGCGCGTGCGCACGGGTACATTATAAAGGCAAATGGTAGAATTTGGTATAATAGTTACAAGAAAGTAACAAGAATGAAATAGTTACAAAAGAGTTACAATAGTTACAAAATGGTTACAAGTGTAATCGAACAGAAATGCAATCAATTTGCAAATTCAATTCCCGACTGAAATAATTAAAACTTTTTAGCTTTTGTTTTGGCCTGTATCAGATACCGCCAAAACTTCCCGCCGTTCCCTTGCCCTGTTGAGTGCTGGATTTTGAGCATTTCCAGCACTCAAGCCGTGGGGCGTACTTTCCATTTTTTGGACGTTCCCGGCAGCAGGCCGAGCCCCCAGTACATCTTTCTTATTCATAATCACCAATTATCAATTCTATTTTCTTTCATTATCTATACATTTCGCACAACAATTTCTACAAAAATACCAATCCATCCTATTCTCCCAAATTTCCTCATTTCTCCTATCTATCCCGCCCCGGCACTCTATCACACTCTCTACCATCTCCTCCCCTCCCCGGGTACATTTTCCCTTGATAAAAATACTCCAAAAATATACCCATATACCATCTCCTACATACACCCACAAATCACTCACTTCCCCTCTAAAATACCTAAAAATGGCCTAAAATCGCTATTTTTCAATCGGTAGACCATTCGGTAACTAGCTAGAATTTAACGTATTTGCGTTATATTTTGGCTAGTTTTTCTTTTTATTTGTACCTTTTTACCACTATTTTTGTTCCTTTTTAACCCAATAAAAGCCGAAAAAGCTAGGTTTCATGCGGTTTTTTCCGATGTGTACCCAAAATGTACCGAAAATGACCATTCTTCGGAGCATAAAGTACCTATTTTGTACCCATCTGTACTCCACTATCATCATAAATGGACTGATCTGGCATCTAAGAAGCACTTTGAAGCACTTTCAGAGACTCCAGAGACCTCATAGGAGCATGATTGTAGCCTCTAGCAGCTTATACTGAACACACAGAGCATCTGGATGTCCTTCATAGAGAACAACACTTCCAGAAACATACCTTATTATAATAGGCTCTAAGAATTTTCGTATCCTGTGTTACTTAGCTATTGAAGTTTTGGCAATCTCATGGTATAATGAGTGTAGATAGCTATGCAATACAGGATACGAAAAAGAGATAGTGAGAGGATGGTTGTGATGGATGTTTATAGCAGTCCTCCCGGACAGGGACCGTCGCGACGGTGGAGAAGGATCTCGCGTCTGAGGACGCTCGTAGGTTTACTCAAATTGAATCTATGTCGCTTACGCTCCATAGCTTCAAGTCGAGTAAACCATTGTTAGATATTTTGTGAGAGAAGTTGTGGATGATAGAACCTTGCAGAATTCAAAGTACAACTAAATATTAATAAATTATGAATTTTGAATATCAAAACTGGTATTACACATTCTATATATACGATTTGACATTCAAAAACTTTGGGAGGTATTACTGCATGGCAAAAACTTACGATGTTACACCAGATATGATAACAAAACTATCAGATGGTCAAGTTTTTAAGAACTTTTCTGAGTTGGCAAGGTATTTGGACGTACTTGATAGTCATGGAAAGCCAATCACTGGAGATAGCCGTCCTGCATTTCTGGAAGAACTGGACAGATTCGTGGTCCTAAAGAAGGCTGGTCGGCAAATCATTATAAAAAGCATACGACCAGAGGACGAGATACTTCCGGCAAAGCCAGTGGGCGGTAATAGAAAGTTTATTGACCTTATTCAGAAATTGCTCGTCTACCACTTTAATGCCCTTTGTCAGTCGCAGCCATGTGACGGTATTAAGCTACTATGGGAGAAGAAGGACATCTGGGAAACCTGTGGAATGGTTGGTCGTGATTACAGATGGTGGGGACGGAATGCTGAGACAGAAGCTGATGAGGCTGTTGCTGAGGCGTTCCGAAAAATGGTCGGAAGTGTTAAGCTGAAAACATGGCTAGATAGTGCTCTGCATGGTTTAAAGGTAAACGATGCGTTGGACTATGAGGAGACGAGGGCATTCATTGATTACATCGATGGTCGTGCTGTCATAACTCCTTTGACCGATAAACAGAATTTAACCTACATGCGATTGAAGGCTGAGGTACTAAAAGATTACACATTATCTGATGGTAGAACTCCGGCAACTGAACGGGATCTTTGGCAAACTGGTCGGATGAGGGATTTCTACCGCAAGCTAAACCCCAAGCTCAGGGAAGAATTCGAGAAAGAACAAACGTATAGTACCATTCAAAAGGTTTATAGAATTGTTGTTGAGCCAAAAACCATGAATCTGTTTGCTCGCAGGTTTGGAAAGATTGACCCAGCAGATGTAGAGCTTGCTGTGCAGATGATGGCAAAGTTAAATACGATTGTCTGTGACGGCTTGTTGTCCTCAATGATATTTAACAAGGAAGTTATCGTAGCAACAAGAGTTCAGGAGCATGAAGATGTTGAACGGCGACTGGAAGAGCAGAAGCCGTGGGGTAGTAATAATAAAATCGAAAGAAAAATCCGGAAAGAATTTGAATATAAGAAAGTCAAGTTAACCAACCAGCAGGTGGCAGATATGGTTGATAACACAATTCGGCAGTCCGCTAATCAGCTGCTGGTTACATTGAACCAAAAAGACCATGGATGCAAGATTATTGAAAAGCTGTATATTGACAACTTCCTGGCTGGTAGCGGTTTGACTGAAGAACAATACGAGCAAATTATGCAAGATGCGGATAAAGAATCGGCAGATGTAGAACTTATGGCTCGACTTGTGGCTGAGGCAAATGCGAGAATAGCAGCTCGTGATAACGCAAATGTAGAATGCGTTATGAATTTTGAAGCGGATATCGTCGATAAGGTATTGGCGGATAAGATGGCTGAAAAGAGCAATAAGAAAGCTGGTCGCAATGTGTTGGATTGTGGCCTTAGTATTGATGATCTAATTGGTGAGATTTGAAAGAAGGTTGAATACAATGAATCTTGATAACCCATACTGGATTGATTTAAAGGTAACATATGAGTGCTACCAAGCGGCTGGACGCTTGCCGGAGTTCCATAAGAAGCATGTTTGTACGAAATGCCGGTACGAGATTCCGTGTTTCACCACTTGTGACGAGGTGCGATGCAAGTGCCGAGAGTTTAAGCCTAAGACTGTGCGGAAGGCTGACAAGTATTTACATATCAATGATTTTATGAACGATGTAGCCGCATTCGAGGCTACTAAAAATATTTAAGGGGGCGTTATATAAATGGATGAGAAATATTTACCATTTGGTTTTGGACCAGAAGAAAAAGTTTCTATTTCAACTATTGCTTTTCAATATGGTTGGAGTGCTGCACGATTAAACAGCTTTCTTTACAAGTATGATGTGATTTATTTCAGCGACGAGCACAAAACATGGCTTGTAACAGACCAGTATAAAGATAGCGGATACACTAAATCTTCATTGTTTACTAGCAAAACAGGATATTATTCCCAAGAGTATCTTGTCTGGACACAAGAAGGACAGAAGTTTATTTATCAAATGTTAAAGGATAAGTTAACACTTCTTCCTGAAATTAAAATGCTCGATGAAGAAGATCCGTCTGACGGTTGTTTAACGGCAGAAGAGCTCGCGGAAGTTCTCATCCAAAATGAGATTTATATAAATGAGACATCTATTGGCAGACTTACTCCAAATAGCAGTAATGTGTTTTCGGTTTTACGGCATAAAGGTTACTTAACGAAAAAGGGTAGTATGTTGTATAACACTCCTTGTAAGAAATATCAGGATTCTGGGTTATTTAAAGTATTCAAGAAACGAGAGTCAGTTTATCGGTACTATCAAGATGAACCGGTTGGCGACAAGCTTGTGTATGTTACAAAGGTCACTCAAGGAGGCAAGGACTTCTTTATTGAATATTTCAAACATTTGATGAAGAAAGGATGCACTATTATATAAGGAGGGCTAAGAGATGCGTATTCAGATTGGCAAGTACATTATAAAGAACTGTGACGAGAGGAATCTCGTTATTATTGAGCAGCGGCCAGCTGGCAAGAACCCAAAGACTGGTGAGGTGGGCACCGGTACGAGGGAGTTTACGATTGGCTACTACCCGAACCTTGAATGGGCTTTACATAAGATTAAGGATTTGAATATTTCTGAAAGCGATGCTGATACCGTGGATGTTTTGCTGGCAGAGCTTGAACATATCGATGAGACGATCCGCATGGCAGCTGAGGAGGTCAAGTAATGGAGAAAGTTCTTTTACCTCGTGGGTACGGACGTTCATATAATGCTTGTAAGTACGCCATTGAGCACGACTGTGATATTGTAGCACCAGATAGATCTGGTGTAATAGCTTTGGAATATATTATCAAAGACATCTGTAAAGATTTCGATTCATTGGAAATAGACAGGATTACTTACCCTGATTATATTTATTCCGTAATCATAAATCACCACAAGTTCAATGGTGTGGTAGAAGCGATTGAAATTCGTCTATACGATATCTGTCAATATTTTGAACACGAAAAGACAGAACGTGGTCGAAGAAAAGATGTTGTATTTGATGATATTGACCGGTGTATGCAAGTCTTGTGTCCATATCGTAAGATCAACATGGTCACAATGGAAGTTGAGGAATGAATGATGCGTACTTACGAGGATGTTGATGCGGAAATCAAGCAGCTTGTGCGTGATATGAACAGCTCCAGCTTGACTCGTAATGAATACGAGACTGCTGACGATATACTGGATGAGCTCTATCAGGAGCGTGAACGACTTTGGTTCAAGGCTATGGAAGATGGCGAGAGCTGCTATCTATAAAAGCCTGCTTTTTATATTTTTCCTTTTAGCTATGAAATACAGGATACGTTCAAGAAGAACACGGAGGTGACTGCCGAATGGCAAAGCAGCAAACTTGCCAGAAGTTTGTTTTTAAGATCCACACGAAGCGTCTGGTTGAAGCAAAATGGGATTTAACTCTACCATTGGATGAAGCTAGACGAAACCACGAAATCATCTCGCTGGCTGATAGCACTGTTCTACGATGGATTGATGAGTTGAACGGTGTTACGGACGCAGAGTCTAAAGCACGGAGCATCAAGCGCAGAATTAAGATGTTGCGGAATGAACCGTCTTGTTTAGAGAACCGCCGGGAGATTCGGAGGCTATACACTGAACTGGACGCAGTTCAATTCAAGCCGGATTATATGTGTTTGGTGGTTGATAAGAAGAATGATTACCGCCGGGCGTGTTCTCCCAAGGGGTTCAAAATCAATGGAATCACGTATCGCCGTTTGGTTGGAACCACTGGTGGCGTCAAGAATAGTACAATTGTGTTTGTGAGTGACCGTCTTGTTGACGATATCCGCAAGCGAATTGACAATGGCCGTAACAAGGGAATGGAGTTTGTGCCTGCGAAATTAGAGGCTTATAGAGCCCTTGCTTGCTCTGCTTCTATTCCGGTCACTGACCCTGATGGTGTGCTTGTTATAGATGATTGCTACACGCACTTTAAGGATCATGTCGTTGTTCTGGATGATGGAGTGTCTGGAGAGCCTACAGTAGTCGAAGACAATGAACATGACTGTGAGTTGTGTGCAAATGACGGATTTGGGCTTATTAGTTATGACCTTGCACAACAGTGGAGCGAGGATTTAAAGTTGCCATCCACGGCGTCTGGCTTCTGTGTGCGGAATGCGTTCTGTAAAGGTATGTTGTTTCCCTTCCCTTTCCGTGAATTCGCCAAGAAAGTAGCGAAACAAAATATGTTAAAGGACGCATGGGGAGACTATCGTGATATCAATAGAATTCAGGTCGTTCTTAGTACCTCTATGTTGAAGTTGTGGGATAGTTACCATAATTGCGAGGACTATCTTGAAAACTGTAGAGAGAACCACTATCACTTCTCTGTAACCAAGACTTGTGAGTTGGAACTTGATGAGGAACGCAACCTGAATTACCAGTTTATCCAGAGCTATCAGCTTACGAATGACGAGATTCATGAACTTGTGAAGCCAACCTTAGACGAGATCAAGGGCGTTATGGGCGGTGATTGGCGTGATGCGTTGCTGTATTTGCGTGGTAGCGGAATGCGTGATGACCCGAATTACATAAACAGTCTGGAAAATGACTATATTAAGGCTCTTATGATTGAGCCGGAAATGATTAACGACCATTATGTGCAAAATCGGATTCGGTACTTTATTAAAAAGCGAATCTCACAAGCAAAAACTGGCGTTATAAAGGTACGAGGGAATTTTCAAGTGGCGAGTGGCGACCCATATGCGCTTTGTCAGTCTATGTTTCGGATGGAAGTGACCGGACTTTTGAAGACCGGTGAGGTTTACAGCCGTTTCTGGAATGACAGAGATGTTAAGAGGGTTGCTTGTTTCAGAGCTCCTATGAGTCAGATGGCAAATATTCGGTGCATGAACTTAAATGCATCTGAGGATTGCCAATACTGGTATCGCTATATGAAGTCCGTGTTTATCACCAACGCGTGGGATAATATGTGTGCCGCACTTAATGGCGAAGACTTCGATGCTGATCTTACGTTTTCTACAGATAATAGGGTTCTTATTGATAAATGGGTGAACGAGCCTGTGGTTCTTTGCGTTCAGCGCAAATGTGAGAAAAAGGTTCCGACTGAAAAGGATTTTATTGAATCTAATATCAGCGGATTTGGAGATAATATTGGACGTACAACAAACCGAATTACAACGATGTTTGATGTGCGGAGTAAATTTGAACAAGGTAGTAAAGAGTACGATGAACTCACGTATCGCATTATCTGCGGACAGCTTTATCAACAAAATGCGATCGATAAAATAAAGGGCGTAGCTACGACAGATATGCCACAATACTGGTACGACAATAAAGCTTGTACTGTTAAAGACGATGATAATCCAGACACGATTGAGGATAAGAAGTTCTGGAGTAGTATTTGTGCATGGCGTAAGCCATACTTTATGAGCTACATCTACCCTGCTCAGATGCGTGATTACAAGCAGTACGTGGCCGCAGCTCGCAAGCGCATCAAGTGGGATGGGTTTGCCGGTCTGGATGAGATTATGCAAAAGGCCGTCAAGGACGATGTGGATGAAATGGTTATCCAGTATTACCTCTATCGGATGCCGGTCGGAATCAATTCTTGTACCATGAACCGCCTGTGCTGGACTGTAGAGGATGAACTAGAGGACTTTGAGGAAGAGCTTAAAATAAAGCGCAAGTTTAATTACGACTCACTCAAGTCTGGCGTTGAGTACACCAATTCTCAGTATTATAGCATTCGCTCTATCTTTAAGGATTACTTGAGATTCGCTCGTGGCAATGCAATCCATTCTGGCAATGGAAATAACAACAAGGAAACCGGTGCAGACCGCAAGGAGCATATTGCGTTATATCAGGAAAGTATGTTCCGCAACCTTCATGATAAGTGCTCCAACGACGATGTGCTTTGCGACATTATGCTTGATCTTTGTAAGAAGAATGCATCCAGTATTGCAATAGTCTGGGAACTGTTTCACGATACTTTGATTAAACGCTTATTGGAACGCCATAACGGTATGGTGCATTCTCTTGTGCAGGACGAGAATGGCGATATTGAATATGATGGCAAGCGTTTTAAAGATGTGTTGGTTGACATGAATAGTAAGGAGGATGCGGATGATTGTACTGAATGAAGTTCTTTATGCTGAAGAGTGGCTGGAGAAGGATGTGCCTTGGAAAAAGGCGGGGCATGTTTTACATTATGTTGCGAAGTACTATTTCTATAAGGGATACTCAAAGGATGACGTAAGAGAAAAACTCAATGAGTATATGCTGCGTCATTTTGAAGGGTATAACAAGGTTCTGGATAGAGAACTGATTGATAAAGCAATTGCTTCCGCTAAGGGTCGTCCTATGGTAGAACTTGATGGTGTGTGCATTACGAAGGCTGAGGTAGAGAAGATTCAAGCACTTGAAAGCAAGCAGATGCAGCGTCTGATGTTCACGATGCTGTGTCTGGCAAAATACCACATTGTTGTCAACGAAAAGTGCAACTACTGGATTACAGAAGATACAGCTGATATTTTCAGGATGGCAAACGTATCTGTGAATGAGAAAAAACAGAACGAGATGATTTGCGAGTTACATAATCTTGGCTTTATCGGGTTTGCAAGCTTGAAAAAGATTGACAACTTGAATATTCATGTTTTGATTGCGGAGCCGGACTCCCCTCACGAGATTTTCGTGGACGATTTTGAGAATGCTGGCATTCTGTGGAGTCAGTATTGTGGGAAAGAATACATCAAGTGTGATTGTTGCGGGAAGATGGTCGCTCGCACTGGACGCAGACAAAAATACTGCCGTAAGTGCGCTAAAAACGTAAATATCGAGAAAACCGCACAAAATAGAAAAATGTTTGATTTATGAAATGCAAAAAGTGCAATATTTTAACGTAGATACGTTATAATTTTACATATACAAAGTAAAACACAGTACGGAAAGTTATGGTAGGGAGAGAGCGAGGACGCTTGTTTTCTTCCTACCTATTTTATTTTGAAAGGGTGTTTTACCTAATGATTGAAATTACTAAGTCCGAAGCGAAGGCCGTGCGAAAGGTCTCCCCTCATGCTTGCATTGCAAAGACCCGTCACAAGCGGTATCTGGAAGAGTCTGCTCGATATCTTGAGCTGCTTCCTTTTAATATTGCCGCCGTCGAGATGCTGAAGCAGATGCAGCGTAACGCACGTTACTAATCTTTGAAAGAACGAGGTATAGACTATTGGACTTTGAAATTCAACTGCCAGAAGAGATCACCAACCTGATGAATGGTGGCGGTCTCCCCTCTCCTGAGATGATGAACTTCTACGTTGATGAGAAGGATCGTATCTTCTTTATTGACTTTGATATTGACCAATCTCTGATTGAAATTGAGCGCAAGATTCTGCAGTACAACCGTATTGATAAAGATACTCCTGTTGAGCAACGCAAGCCTATTAAGCTGTTTATTTACAGCTATGGTGGCGAACTGGACGCCATGTTCAGCTTTATTGATGTTGTTGCACTGAGTAAGACTCCTGTTTGGACGATTAACGCAGGTATTGCAATGAGTGCAGCTCTTGTGATGCTGCTGTCTGGTCAGAAGCGCTTTGCTCTGCCCCACTCCACTGCACTGATTCACAGTGGCTCTGGTGGTACTCAGGGTACTTTTGAGCAGTCTAAGATGGCTATGGACTACTATGAGAAGCAGGTTGTAAAGATGCGCGAGTATATTATGGCTCACTCTACTATTGACAAGAAGACCATGACCAAGAATAAGGCTAAGGATTGGTATCTGGATGCCAATGAGCAGGTCAACTTTGGCATCGTAGACAAGATTTGCGATGACGTGGATGAGTTCAATTAAGGGAGAGTAAATATATGGCTTCTGATAAGACTGAAATGCGTAAGAAGAAGGATATCCCTCAGAGTCTGGATGAGTATTCTACCTTTTATGGTATGACGCTTGATCCAGAACAGAAAATTTTTAGGGACGCTATCTGGGATCCTAATATTGATGTCGTCTTTGCGAATGCCCGTGCCGGAACCGGTAAGACTACCATTGCTGTTGGTGTCGCAGACCTGCTGGTAAAGTATGGTCGATACAATGGTATTGTTTATATTGTATCTCCTACCCAGGAGGAAAAACAGGGTTACCTTCCAGGAACTCAGGAACAAAAGAGTGCTCCGTACATGGAGCCACTTTTCGAGGCTCTTGAAACCATTGGCGTCAATCCAAATACGGCGGTAATTGCTGATGAAAATCCTGAAAGTCAGAAGTATGGTGCGTACATCCAGTGTGCAGCACATACTTATATGCGAGGTGTCAACTTTGAAAACAAGGTTATTATCCTCGACGAAATACAAAATTTCACTCTAGCCGATGCGAAGAAAGTCATTACGCGAGTAAAAGATTCGTGCCTCCTCATTGCAATCGGGCATTCTGGTCAATGTGACTTGTATAAGCATCCGGAACGGTCGGCACTGATTCCGTACATGGAGCATTTCAGGGGGCATGACCGTACCGCAATTTGTGAGTTGAATACAAATCATCGTGGTTGGATTAGCACTTGGGCTGATGCTCTTGAATGCTAAAATACTTCAATTTTGAAATAAAATATAAGGGAGAATAAAATTATGGTTGCTAAGAAGAGTGTTGTTTTTAAGAACGCTATTATTGATACTGCCGAGGGCACTATCACTGAAATTACCAAGGACGGTGAGAATGTCTTCAATCTGAAGGAAGCTCTGGCAAAGTGGGATGGTATTGAGGGTGTCACCATCAATATCTCTACTTCTGATGAGCTGCTGGGCGACCCGGCTTGATGCCAATGGGTTGCTATAATAAACGGCCAGAAGAAACGAGCGATGACTTCTTTGTAAGAATCGGGAATGCTGTTCTGGCTAGAGAGTTGACTTGGGATGGCGCATCTAAAGTGCTCAATGATGAATTGGGTAAGAATTTTGGTGAGTGCGCATATCGCAAGCGTTTTAAGGCATTCCGTGCGGGTATGCAGTATCAGGAGTCCTTATCTAATAGAGATATTGGAACCTGTATTCTGTCTATTTCCGACCTACATATTCCATTCCAGAAGCCAATTGAGACTTTTAGCGAGTACGCTGGCAAGGTTGATATCCTTCAGGTAAACGGAGATCTGGTTGACTGCAGCTCCATTTCTCGCTTCCTTAAAGTGTATCGTAAGAGTCCAATGGAGGAGATTCTGATTGCTCGTCAGTATATGATTGACCTGATTGAAATGCTTCAACCCAAGAAGGTTGTTGTCAATTATGGCAATCATGACTTACGCTTCCAGAATTATCTTGCTAAGAATCTGGACACCGACTTGCTTGAACTTATGCCAAAGACATCGTTGGAGCTTATTTTTGTTGATGGTTTTAACCATTACAACAAGGAGCTTCATACAAAGGTTCATTACGACCCTCTTATTGATGTTTTTAAGGACAGCGGTATCGAGATTGTTTATAACGATACCTACTTCAGTCAGATTGGTGATACGGTCTTTGTGCATCCGCTGACTTACTCGTCCGGGTTGTTGAAGACTGCCGAGAAGGCATTCCGATATTTCCGTGATAACGGATTTAAGGATGTCAATGCGGTGGTTCTTGCTCACACTCACAAGTGCGGTCATTATGACATTGGTGATGGCGCTGTCGTTTACGAGCAGGGTTGTTGTTGTGAGTCTTCTAAGATGCAGTATGCCGAAGGCAAGCTGACCACTTCTCAGCGAGAGGGTTTCATTGTTGTCTATCAGGACAAGGATGGAAAGTTAATTGAGAGTAAAACGCATATTGTGCGTTTGAATTAAAAAGAAGTACGACCGCAAGGTCTGCTTGGGACATCATTTGTTGTCTCCTTTTCTATGGGCTGGGGCTAACGCTCCAGCTTATTGTGCCAGTGTAGTTCAGTTGGTAGAACGCGGGTTTTGTAATCCCGATGTCGCAGGTTTAAGTCCTGTCATTGGCTCCATGCCACTTTAATTCAGTAGATAGAATGATGTGTTCGTACCACATATGTCGTAGGTTTGATTCCTACAGGTGGCTCCAAGCTGTGCGGTCAATAGTTGCTACCGCCTAGACCAACTCAATCTACGGATGGTTGGATGCAAAGTAGTTCTGTGGAACGAAATGATAAGCTATTCGCGTTGCGCCGTGTTAGTGCGCAATTTAAAAGCCTAAGAACAAGCGTTTTATCAACACGAGAACAATTCAACTAGCTCGGATGGTTTGATAGATGCTTGTTTTATATGAGTTGGTAGCTTAACAAGTTAAAGCGACCCCGGTTCGTCCTGAGTAGCTATTGGTGCAAGACCAATTCAACTCACCAAAGATTGTACGGCTATTCCCTACACCTTTATATAAAGGTAGCTGTACAGGAAAGTAGGGTTTATGGCATCATGGCAGAGTCTGGTTTATTGCGAATGGCCTGAACCCATTTGTGTCGTAAGGCACCGGAGGTTCGAATCCTCCTGATGTCGTGTCCTTCTCCCGGAGGGCTTTTAATTAAAACCGGTTTCCTACCACCGGCTAAAAGGTAGGTTTTATACGCCCATAGCTCAATTAGGTAGAGCAGCGGTCTCCAAAACCGCGTGTTTCCTGTTCAATTCGGGATGGACGTGCCAAAAAAAATGGTCTCCAATTCGCGGTTGGAGGCAAGTCCGAAGTCTGGGTCTTAGAATCATGATGTACACATGACTTTCTATTTCTTGAGACACTTAGGCTATATAACGCGGGATACAGCAGTCTGGTAGCTAATCGTCCTCATAAGTCGAAAGTCGTTGGTTCAAATCCAACTCCCGCACCCAGCATCTCCCCTTTTGCAAGCCTGCCGTCAGTTTTCTACTCCCTCTGGCGGTAGGTTTATTTTGATTATTATGCCGGTTCGCTGGCAGGGCGAGGTATGTTACCGACATAAATGTCGTGAACATAGTAAGCTCACATAGATGATTAGTCTCTCACTCGCTTACTTGCAGTGCGTACCATGTGAGAGACGCTTTTCAAGAACAGAACCTATTAAGCCTCTCAACGATGCGTATCATGATAGGTCTTTTATAGAAGGAAACCACCTTGGCCTCCCAGTTTTTTTGGTGCTCATTAGAGGTGGTCTTTTGTTGCCGTAGGATGTGCGCACGTTCTACGGCTTTTATTTTGATTGAATGGAGGTGAGTTATTTGCCGAGAAAGAAAAAGGTTGTTGAGGAAGACGTTATCCTTACTAATAAACCAAATTTCAACTGTCTTCGGTGCGGTACTTCAACAGAAGAACCAACAGGTACATTTTATCGTTTGCCACACAGTCTATTATATAAAGCAAATAACTGTTACGCACCTCTTTGCAAAAAGTGTGTAAATAGTCTTTTTGATGAATTCAAGACAAGATATGGAAGTGAACGTACTGCCTGTATCTTAATGTGTCATCTTCTTGATGCACCATTTTATAATTCTCTTTTTGATTCGGTTGTTTCTCATAATAACACCTTCTCTGTAGGTCTTTATCTTAGGCAGCTAAATCAAAAACAGTTTCAATTTCAAAATTTTTGTACCACGATTACTGGCGGAGAATTAAACAAAACGGCTGTTGATATTCAGGAAGAAAAAGAACAGAAATGGTCTAAAGCCGAGATTCAGGCAAAAGAAGACTGTATTTCTGTTATTGGATACGACCCATTTGACGGATATAACGAGGGCGACCGCCGCTATTTGTTTAGCGAACTCATCAAGTATTTTGAGGATGGTATTGAGGACGACCCGTTCAAGCTATCACAGATTGTTCAGGTTGTGAATAATAATAACCAGATACGTCAAATTGACTTACAGATTGCTCGTCTGAATCCTATGAATTCGGCAGAAGCAATCAAGAGCCTGAATGATATTAAGGTCAAGTTGGTTTCTAACAACGATAAGATTGCCAAGGAAAACGAGATTTCTGTCAAGAACCGTTCTAACAAGGATGCCGGACGTAATACGCTTACATTCTTAATGAAGGATATGCGTGAAAAGGATATTGCTGGTGCAGAAGCAAATTTCTACGACCAGTTGCGGTCTCCGGGCACTCAATGGGCGGCAGATATGAGTTTTAAGGCAATCAAGGAAAATGCTTTCTTTGACGAGAATGACCAACAGGAAATTTTTGATACTCAGAGAGAACTGATTGATAAGTTCCAGAAAGAAAGTGATGACGCTAAGGAAAAATACAGGCTGTCTCTAATTGAGAACCAGCGGCTCAAGGAACTGTTAGAAGATGCCGGTATTGACGTAAGCGTAAAAGATACGGATGGTGATGCCGTATGAGAATGAAACAAAGAGCGCCTATCATTACAGCCGTAAAACGTAAGATTTATGAGTGTGATGCGGCCACTATCGCCTACTATCGGCGTAATCCTGTTATTGCCGCCAGAGATTTGTTGGGTATCCAACTATTTGATGCGCAGGCATATATGCTGGAACAGAGTTGGAATGCAAGTCATGTTCTTTGGGCGTGTAGCCGAAACTTTGGTAAGTCATTCGTTGGATCTGTTTTTATTATCTTAAAGGCAATGCTGTATGAAAATCAGTCCATCTATATCGTCAGCAGCGTGGGTGATCAGGCCAAGGAGACGTTCAATAAGATAGAGCAGATAGTAACTCGTTCAGGTAATACAGCTGCATCTATTCGTAGTTTGACTGATATTGCAGAAAAAGAAACAGTTAAAAGTTCAACAAACAAGAGTGGTTTTAGTCATAATCCCGCCGGGTATACTGTTGATTTTTACAATGGTAGCACTATTTGCACAATCAACTCCAAACCAGATTCTGTTCGTGGTAAGCGAAGTGGACTTGTATTCTTTGATGAGGCTGCGTTCTGCTCGGAAGAACTAATTGTTGTTTGTGAAGCTTTTGCAACTCAGAATAGTGACTTCGTTACTGATACTGATGATAGTTACAATCCTGAAACGCAACCACTTCAGGTTCCGACCCAGTTAGTTTATGCTTCCAGTCAAGACACAATGGACAAGCTTTTTTATAAATACTATAAAGACTTTGCAAAGAAAATGATTGCTGGTAATCGTGATTATTTTGTATGCGATATGATTTGCGATGTTGCCATCAACGTCTACATGAATGGAAAGCCATACAAACCACTGCTTACAAGAGATAAGGTAGATTCTGCTATTAAGTTAAACAAGCAAAAGGCGATGCGTGAATACTATAATCGCCCCAGCCGAGATGGTGGAGTAAACCAGATTGTAAAATGGGGAACGATTCGTCGTAACGAGCGTAAATATATTCCTCAGCTTTACTGGGATAAAAATTATCAGTACATTTTAGCGTTTGACCCTGCCCGCACAATGGATAACTCTATTGTTAGCGTTATGCGTATTTACAACGATCCTGAAAATGGCATGTGTGGAGATATTATCAACTGTGTAAATATGGTTGATATTGCAAATGAGAAAAAGTTCAAGTTGGATTCAAATCGTCAGCTTGAACAATTGCGTGAGTTGGTTCTTCACTACAACGGTCAAAATCCAGACTATGAATATATTGATAGATTGATGATTGACCAGGGTGCAGGTGGTGGTGGTACTTCGACCTATGCAGATGGATTGCTCAATAATTGGACCGATAAGTCAGGTGCGGAGCATCGTGGGTTCATTGATGTAAATCATGAACTTTACGAAGGGTATGATGCGCGTTATCCAGATGCTGTGGATAAATTGCGTTTAATCAGCCCTCGCAAATTCCGTTCCGTCATGTTTGAAGAGCTTATTGAATTGATGAATCTTGGTGTCATCCACTTCCCTCTTGAATATAACGGCGGTGATTACGTTCAGGTTACTGATGGTGTAGATAAAACAACAGGTCAGGAAATTCTAAAGACGCATGAGCTTTCTTTGGAAGAACAAACGGCATGGGTTAATATCGACTTGATGAAGAATGAAATTACAAGTATTCAAAAAAACACAAATCCTGAAAACACATCCGTTACATATGCTTTAGCACCAGATGTTGCCAACAAAATCCATGATGATCGCGCGTATGTACTTATTTTGCTCGCTCATCGTCTATACGAATTACGTCGCAAGGATAAAGTGCGCCAATCTGCGGTGGAGACAATGACTGCTCCGCCGATTTGCATTTCTAACATTGACTTCTAAGCAGAGGAGGTGAAAATGTGGCAAGAAAGAAAAAGGAAGATTTTGATGTCGTGACTGCTTCACAGACGGATGATGGTACTGTTGTTATTACCTCTTTGAATGAGCTTTCAGAAGAGAGAATGAATAACGTCATCCGAAATGCAGTTGCGTCTTATGACCCTGAAAATAAGCAGTACAGTACATATCTGAAAATTTCAGCCTCCTCTGAGACACTGACAGTTGACCGAATTGATGAACTTGCACGAGGGTTACAATCAAGCTTGACGAATGTGCAGACAGTTAATGGAATCATCCGCAATTATATCAATAAGGATGACCTGATTGGCATTACTTATGATGCGATTGAGGCGAATGTTAACACGGAGTTCAAGTGTAGTTTCGCACAGTTCCCTGAACAGCGTAATAAGACAAAACAGGTAAATTATGCCCGTGAAGTGATTGATGACTTTAATACACAAATCAACGTGAGAAGTCTGCTGCGTGCTGCCATTCCGATGACTTACGCAGAGGGTACTTATATTACATATTTGCGTCAGAAGGATGAGAACTATATTGTAGATTATTACCCTCTTGGTATTGCCGAAATCAGTGATTATCTATCAAATGGACAGCCTGTTGTTCTTATAAATATGTCTAAGCTGAAATCTGCCTTGAGCAAATCTATGCTAAAGGATAAGAAGAATAAAGCACTGTTCTTTGAAAATCAGGAAACTGAGATTCAAAATAACTATCCAGATGAGGTGTATCAGGCGTTTAAGAATGGTGATACATATGCAAAATTGGATGTTGACCATTGTGGTGTGATTCGTATTGGCAACATGGGGCAGAAATATGGTGTCTCTCCTCTGTTCCGCGCATTACGTCCGGCATTGATGCTTGAAACTTTTGATACTTCAGACCGTGTAAATGCTAAGGCAAAGGCAAAGAAAATCATCTGGCAACAGCTTGACCCTGAGTTGATGGGACCAAACAAAGATAAAAAGGGCTTCTCTGAACAAGTGACTGCGCACGATAACCTACTGCGTGCATGGAAGCAAAATACCGTGCTTGTAACGACTGCTCCGTATGTTAAGGATATCAAATATGTTGAGCCAAAAGTTGAGATGACAAATATCGAGACTGTCAAACAGTATCGCAATCGAGAAATGGCTGCCTTGGGTATTAGTTTCTTAAACACTGACGGTCAGCAGACTGTTTCGACTGCAAAGGTATCTCTTGACCAGCTGATGAAAAATATCGGTAAGATTGCAGAACAGATTGAAGATGTATTAAAGCGATGGTATCGTATTCGCCTTGAAGATGCAGGTGTAGACCCGATGTACTGCCCTGATGTAAAGGTCTCTACTACTGAAATGATGGGTATGGAGATGAAGAAGGCGATTGCTCAGTTCCTGTTCACCACTTTGAACTGTTCTTACAAGACTGCTTACGAGTATATGGGACTTCATGCTGAGGACGAACTACGCAAGCGTCAGGCTGAAACCGAAGAAGGTTATGATGATGTGTTTGTGGCTCGCCAGACCTCTTATACATCGACCGGTAATTCCGGCGGTGGTGATGACAGTGATAAAAAGACAGGCCGTCCAAAGGGCGAGGAAACTGAAAAACAAATTTATGACCAGCAGAGAAATGAAGATAGTAAGTGAGGTGATGAACGATGAGTAAGGAGTATTTCTATAGTAGAAATATCTGTTGCTCTGAGATTACGGAGCATCCAGACCACTATCTTGCCAAGTTTGTCATCTGTGATTTCTCAGTAAATGGGAATCAGGTTGCTTTAAACCGTGACACCATTGAAAGTTGGATGAGCACACTGGTTGGCAACCCGCTTGTTGGTAAGTTGGTCGTAGCTCCAAAGGGTGAACTGGATTTTTCCGGTCACAATATGAAAGTCGTCACCAGAAAAGACGATGATGGCAATGAATACAAAACTGCTGAATTTGACACTGATGCATTCGGTAGTTTCCAGTCGGTCGGTATCGAGAAAATTGACGATACCGACTTTATTGTTGCCTCTTGTAAAATCTGGAAGCGATATCCAAAGGCTTGTGCGACGATTCTGCGCCGTATTGAGAGCGGCACGTTAAACACTAGTTGGGAAATTGATGTGCTGAAAGCTCATAAGGGAATCGTGGGTGGCCGCATGGCAAAAATTATTGACGATGGCGTGTTTACTGCACATTGCTTGCTTGGTGCAAATGTTGAACCGGCATATAAGTGCTCTAAGCTGCTTGAAGTCGCTGAAACCGATTTTGGTCTTGAATTGGCAAATGCCTATATTGAGGACACAAAAGAGATTTCAAATATAGAATCTAATGAAAAGGAGGCAAAAAATTTGGAACTGAATAAGGACAAGGAGACTCAGACCGCACAGGTCGAGCCCACTGAGCCTGAGCAGGCAGAGCAGACTCCCACTGGCGAGCCTGAAACCGCACCTGATACTGAGCCCACTACTCCGGCAGAGCCTGATATTCAGACTTCCGAGGAAGGTGGTGAAACTCCTCCCCCGACCGAGCCTGAAACTGGCACCGAACCTGCTGGTGAGCCTGAGCCTACTTCGGCAACTTCTAGTCTGACTGGTCGTGACCTGTATATGAAGCTTGAAGATGCAGTGTCAAAGATTAGCTCTGATTACTACATGACTGATATGTTCCCTGAAGATCACACCATTTGGTGCAAGAAGTGGGGCTACATGAACGAGCTGGATTACATTATGTTCCCTTACACTGTTGAGGGCGATGAAGTTTCTCTCGGCGAGCCGCAGAATATCACTTTGACTGTTTCTATTTCCGATGTCAACACCAAGATTTCGGAGCTGAATAACACTATTGCAAGCTTGAATACTGAGCTGCAGAGTACAAAGGAAGCAGTTGCTTCATTGACTCCGTATAAGGATCAGGCTGAGAAGGCAGAGGCAGAAAAGGCGGCTGCAGAGCTTGCACAGAAGAAGGAGGATCTGCGTCAGTACGCAATCTCCAGCAAGATGATTACTGAAGCTGAAGTTTCCGAGGGTGGCGACTACGCAAGTCTGATTGAGAATCTGGACGAGACCGGCATCAAGAGCGTGATTGCCGAGCGTTGTGTTGAAGCCGCTAAGAAGGCTCCTGCCGAAAAGAAGATTGAGACCTCTGAGGTACATAAGCCTGAGAGTATCAAGCTGAATTTGAACGAAACCAAGTATAACACCACTAACGCAAACAAGCGTGACGCATGGCGGGAATATTTGGGTAAGTAATAACATTTGAGAGAAAGGAAAAATATTATGATTCGTGAACTGATGGTGAACGGCGCGAAGAATATTCCCGCTAACTATGCCGCAAAGGTCGCTATGGTCACCGGTATGGGTGTTCAGGTTGACCACAAGGCTGGTCAGGTTAAGTTCCCTGATGCAGCTACTGCCGAGGGCATCGAGATGGTTGCCCATGAGTTTATTCCGGAGGGCATCTATGCAAGCCAGACTAATTTTGATGACTATGATGAGATGGTCACCGAGATCAAGGAGGGCGTGCTGGTGAAGCGTGTTCCTCTGTATGCTGGCGAGCTGTACGGTACTGACCAGTACAAGGCTGCTGATGCACAGGATACCAACATCGGCAAGCTGCTGGAGGTCAACACTGACGGCAAGTGGCAGGTTGCTACAACTGGTACTTCTCGTTTTGAGTTTGCTGGTGTGATGGACGACAACGGCCACAAGCTGATTATGATCAGTGTGTTGCCCGAGGCAAAGACTGTCGCTTGATTGAGAGAAAATCTTGAATATGATACGTGAGATTTAAGGCTATCGTCTTTGACGGTAGCTCTTTTATTTTGCGCGAAGAGAAAGGAAATGAATTATGGCACTGAATATTGAAGTGGCCGAGCTGATGAAGCAGCCTGGTCGTGTTTATGAAGTTGTTGAGAAGACTCAGTACAATCGCGCTATGGATGCCGAGGACAAGGAAATTGCAGAGGTTGTTGGCGCTCATGTTGAGGAGCTGATTGACAAGGGTGACCCCAACAAGGAGATTGCTCAGTTTGTGAATCGCACTGTGACTGATGAGCTGTATGGTGCACCTGACGAGCTGCTGGACTCCATGTTTGAGCGCGGTAATGTTGGTGAGTTTGATGACTACGAGGCAGGTCGTACTGTTAAGAATACTCTGAAGGCTTATGATGCAGCTAAGGGTGGCAACGTGCCGAAGTCTTACCTGCACTACGAGACCATTAAGCCTGTCTGGCGTAATAAGCAGATCGAGGCTGATCTTAGCTTTGTGGATGTAAGACGTAATGCTTGGAAGAGTGTGGCGACTCTGACCACCTTTATGACTGAGGCTCTGAAGAACCAGATGTTCTATGACATCTTCAGCATGGTTGATGACGCTATCACTGGCGGAGAGCAAAAGATCGATGCACAGGGTAAGGAGCCCACTATGCAGGATATGGACGCTCTGGCTCTGTATCTGAATGAGTACGCAGATGGTGGTAATCCCTTCACTGTCAGCCTGATGAAGTATTGTGCTAAGATGCGTCGTATGACCGGTTACGCTGAGTATCTGTCTGACGCAGCTAAGGACGAGTTCAACCGTTATGGTCTGGTTAAGACTTATGATGGTGTTGCTATCACTGGTATTAGCTCTGCTAAGAAGCTGGGTGATGGTTCCCTGCTGATCCCGGATTAAATTTATGTAAATTTACGTAATATAGTCCAGTCGTGATGCAAATCACGATAATAAATACACATTGAATTGCTGGAAAACCCTAAAACTACAATTACCAAAACAGAAGGATGAAATATGCCTAGATGGGTGGTCGCGAAAGTAGAAAGAAAATTGTAGATGATGCATGGTTGAAACCTAAACATTAAAAAATAATGGGCAATCAGCAGCCAAGCTCCGAAAAGGAGAAGGTTCAACGACTATCCGCGTGGGAGCGGTTAGGATGCAAGTGTTTGGCATCCGAAGTGGTGTGCCCCAGTGTTTTTACTGGGTGAAGATATAGTCTTCACTCGTATGAGAGTACGAGGTTGCTAGATGCAACAAGAACGGAGTAGCGTCCGATTATAGTGTTTATCTAATATTTAATTTGACCAGATGTTGTGTAGAACGTCTGGCTTTTATTTTGCAAGAAAGGAGGTAGCATGGATGACACCAATGAGAACGACAGAAGACTTCAAAAAAGAAGTGTTTGATGTAAACCCAAATTTTGAAATTTTATCCGAATACAATGGTCTTCGAAAAAAGATTACCAGAAAATGTAAAGTATGCGGTGATGTACGTGAAGTACAGGCAAGAATGTTGCTTGATAATCGTGGGTGTCAAGCATGTGTTGCCTCTAAACGTGGAGCAGAAAAAAGAAAGTCGCCAATACAATTTTCTACGGAGCTGTTTGAAGTAAATCCTAATATTGAGTTGTTATCTGAATACACAACAAACAATGCGAGAGTGCATTGTCGTTGTAAACTTGATGGGCATGAGTGGAATGGCATACCTCATACATTGCTTGATGGGCATGGGTGTCCAGAATGTTATCGACGGATTGCAAACAGACGAACGGAAGATGAATTCTTAAAAGAAATGCGTGAACGATTTCCTACTATTCATGTTCTTTCAAAATATGTCCGTGTTGCTGTAAAAGTGGATTTTGCATGTGATGTTTGCGGTTACCATTGGACCGCAATTCCTGATACGATACTTAATAATAAAAATTCTGGTTGTCCAAAATGTGCTGGGAGAGCACATATTTTAGAGTCTGAAATGATAGAACGACTAAGAACGGTTTCTCCAAGTGTTGAGTATTTGAGCGGATATAAAAATATATTATCTCATGCAAATTTTAAATGTAAGAAATGTGGTTACAAATGGTCAACAGCTGTCAATTCAGTTCTTGGCGGGCATGGATGTCCAAAGTGTTGTTCTTCTCATGGTGAAGAAAAAGTATGCAATTATCTCGATAGTCATGGCATTGATTACATACGAGAATACCGTTTTAAAGATTGTAAAAATAAACGGCAGCTTCCTTTTGATTTCTATATACCATCAAAAAATACTTGTATTGAATACGACGGGCAACAACATTTTATGCCTGTTAGGTTTAGCAAGAGTGTAACCGAATCCGACTCTATTAGTACATATAAAAGTCAGCAAAAGAAAGATTCTTTAAAAACAGAATATTGTAATCGTAATGGAATCAAACTTATCAGAATTCCCTACACAGATTTTGATAATGTAGAAAATATTTTAGATAAACATTTTTCTTAAAAATTTTGGAAACGTATTTATGGTATTGCGGGCAAGATCGGAAGACTTGACATGAAGGGTGAGACTCATACTTACGAGGATCACGACAACAATAACGAGAAGGTCCATCTGATGGTCAAGGACTTCACCTTTGGCTACAGCATTGATCATATCGAGCGTGTTGCTAAGATTGTCCTGCAGTAATTTTTACCAAAGGCAAATTTGAGCGGGGACTTTGCGGTCTCCGCTTTTATAGAAAAGGAGATAATTTATGAGTTCCGTGATGGAAAAGAAGTTTATTGACGTTCTGAACTGCGACGATAACGTGGTTACCATTTCGTCACTGAACGGTAAGGGCTATACTTTCGAGCCCGGTAGTGTGGAAGAGCCTTGTGTGATTCCCATTCCGCCGGAGGAGATCATGTATATGAACAGCACTTGTTCTGCGTTCAAGAATGGTGTTCTGCGTTTCCGCTCTGAAGAGCAGAATGAAATCTTCGAGGCTATTGGTGTCAAGGGTGATGATGTCCTGTTTGTTGAGGATATTGACGATGCGATTCTGAATCCCACTGTCGAGAATCTTCAGCGAATGATTGATATCAAGGATGGTGCTCAGTTCGAGCGTATCCGTGGTCGCTTTTATCGTATGACCAATGCTGGTGAAGACCTGTCTACTAAGGTCAAGCGCCTGATTGATGAGCGTTATAAGGAGTTGCGTGCTGGCAAGCGCAAGAGCGAACTGTCTGTTGTTCCTGCGACCAAGCCTGCTGATAATGTTCGGGCAGAGCTTGAGACTGCAAAGAGCCAGATGGCTGAAATGCAAAAGCAGGTGCAGGCTATGATGGCACAGATGCAGGCTATGATGGCTGGAGCACAGTCCGTCGCACAGGATGGCTCTGTAGAAAAGACTGCTGTTAAGCGTGGCCGTAAGAAGGCAGATGCAGAAAAGGCGGAGGTTGTTCCCGCCGAGTAAGATTGGAGGGATAATGTGACCGCATTTTCGGATGTATACGACAAATTCTACGAGCTGGTTGAAGCTGACAGTAACTTCTTTCAGTATTTTGACCTGAATGAGAATGAAGTAAGAAACCTTGTGCATGATCGTGCAAAAAGCTATTTGATGGAGTCACTTTCTGTTGTTTCAAGAAATATTGAGCCTGAAGAGAATTTCAGCTTTGATGATTACGATTCTGAGCTAGAGGAATTCAACTCAGACCTTACATATGACGAAATCGATATGCTTGCACATTTGATGTTGGAACAGCATTTTAAGCGAGAATTTGGGAAGCTGAAGGCATTCAGTGCACAAGACCTTCCTACAAGTTTACAGGTATTCTCCCCTGCTAATGAGCGCACGAGCATTCGTGCTCTTGTGAAAGACATCCACGAGGAGAATATGACAATGCTGGACAATTATATGGCAAAAGACCGCTCGACTCGCAAGCGTAAGACCATCGACTATGATACATACGCTTCCTACTCTGAGTAAGGAGGTATACCGATGGATTTTTATTCGAGGGCACGAGCTGTCGGCGGTGCCGCAAAAATGTCTAATAAAAAAGATGTCAAAATTGCTTTTGCAAAACGAGACTTCGCTGCACACTTCAAGGATAGCGTTGACTATGAGGATGATACTCTGGTAAACGGTTTGCCTCAGAAGTTGGTTGTAAGCCGAAGTAATAGTGTTGTAAAGGAAAAGAAAATCTGGGCTTATCCCGGAGATTCGCTGAATCTTGGTGATATCGTAGACTGCTATAACTGTAAATGGCTGGTCACAGAAATCGAACCAAACGACGAGATTTTTCTTCGTGGCAAGATGGAGCTGTGTAACCGCCAGATTCAGTGGCAGAATCCGATTACCGGTGAGATTGTCTCTCGTTGGGCAACGCTGAGTAAGCCTTACTACGCAAATAACAAGGAACTCGTTGTGACTTCCTTGAGCCAGCGTGAGTATAAGGTGCAGATGCCTTTTGATGATGAGACTGCTTTGATTGACCTTGATAAGCGCTTTATGCTGGAAATCATCAATGGAGAACCGAAAACATACGTTACGACTTCTGTTGACCAGAGTACAGAGCGCTACGAACTGCATGGCAAGACGCAGGGATTTCTTGTGTTAAATATCCGGCAGGATCAGTATAACAGTAAGACGGACAATGCTGAAAAGATGATTTGTGATTACTTTGAGCCAAACAAGAGTGATGAGCCGGATGCTGACTCTCAGGTGACTGCTACTATTAAGTATGCCGGAAAGCCGGAAGTTCGTGTTGGTGGCTCTTGGAAGAAGTTTACTCCGGTATTCACAAGCATTACTGGCGAAGAGGTTGCGGAAGTTGCAAAGTGGAACTTTATTTGCCTTGATGAGTTCAAGGAATTTGTTGAGACACAGAATGCCGACGATGGTACTTTTAAAATTCGTATTTTGAATAATAGTATCATGGACGGCGCAACTGTTAGGATTTCTCTTGCAAATGCGGATGGTACGACAAATGCATCCATCGAATGTAAGGTGGTGAGTTTGCTGTGACAACGAGTGAGTTGATTACGGACTACAAAAACAAATTAGCTTTAAAGCTAGTCAATACGGATGGGCTTGTTGAAGCGATGGGCAATGATGACATTGAAGAGCCTGATGAGGCGATTTATACCTACATCTTCCCATACTTCCACATTCCCGACACGATTGAGGCAGCACACAGCTATATTTGTTTTAAGGTAAACATGACTGACCGCAGTAACGTCAACGATTGGTACGAGAATTTCACACTAACTGTGTGGGTTATAGTAAACCAGGCGCTGATGAAGATGAAAGGTCATGGTGGTGCAACACGAGTTGATTATCTGAGCGGTCTTGTGGAGAAAGAACTACACGGCAGTACAATTTTTGGAATCAAGCAGCTTAAAATCACATCCAATATCGAGGACAACATGGATTTGCACCATCGTGTGAGAATTATGACGTTCAAGACGCAGGATCTGGACGACCTTGTGGGGTGTGGTTGATGGAACTTCGAGAAATGTACGAGCCAAGCTTGATGCGTGGAAAAGATTTTAAAATCAATGACAAAATTACGATTCACATGCCATCAGTCGGTGACATCATCGATTATGGTGAGCAAAAGTATTTTCAGTTGGTTTACTTGTTCTGTTCTACATCGAGCGACTATAAAGCACAACTTGACTCTGTTGGGGTTGATTGGCAGAAGATTTCGGACTTCGAGATGTTCCGGCAGCTTTTCATAGGCAACAAAGACCAAGACATGTCTATTTTGCTTGGTGATATGGACACTTCTGGGTTTATGATGGCGAAAGATAATATAAGTGGTGAGATCGTGCTACATAACAGATTTACGGATACCCGTATTGACCATGTAGTGTATGAAACGATTTCTCAGTACCTATGTGCCGCAAATGGAATTGAAAAGCATTCTGAGTTTGCTGCTGACGAACCGACAAGAATTGCAATGATAGAGGAAGCCAAAGACAATTTGGAGTATCAAAAAACAAAGCATTATGAACCACACCTTGCGGAGCTTGTGCTCTCAATGGCGTGTTCGTCTGGCTTTAAAGCGGATTACTTCAAGGCCATGGACTACCCTATGAGTGTGTTTATGAATCATGTAAGAAAGATTCAGCAAATAAAAAGTTACGACAATACGATGCATGGCGTTTACGCTGGCACCGTGGAATTTGGAAAGATTCCAAAAGCACAACTGGATTGGACGAGTAAGGTTGATTGATTGACCTTGCTCTTTTATTTTATCCAAATAAATTGAAAGGAAGAATATTATGAGCGATTTTAATTTCAATGAGGTCGTTATTGACCGCGTTCATCGCATTCACGAGTATGACCTGAACGGCAAGCGTCTGTGGACCATGAATCAGGTTAAGGATTTCAAGCTGACTCTGGGCGGTGAGACCGTTTATGCTCAGGATGCACAGGGCGTTAACATCATGGCATTCGACAAGAGCAAGACTGCAGAGGCAGATTGGTCTAATGCTCTGATGCATCTAGGTGCTCTGGCAGAGCAGATGGGTTCCAAGAAGGAGGTTGCTTCTTCTGAGGCAAAGCAGGTCTTTACCACTGTTGAGTACCTGACTTCTGCTGACGGCAAGAAGCTGACTCTGACTCATACCCCCAAGACTGCTGTTGCAAATGCCCCCTTTAAGTACATCGATCTGGTCGATGGTCAGGGTAATGCACTGAAGACCTTTGAGCTGGGTGAGACTGCCGAGTCTCAGTTCTCTGTCACTGGCACTGAGGTTACTCTGCCTACTGGTGCAAACCTGAAGGCTGGCGACCGCTTTGTTGTGAAGTACCAGTATGAGAGCGAGGAGGGCGTTGCTATCAATGACAGTGCCGACAAGTTCTCTACCGAGGGCGAGTTTGTGATTGAGGCATTCTGCTACAATCCTTGTGACAAGGCAAATAAGAAGCTGATGCGCATCATCTTCCCGAACGCCAAGATGGATAACGCTATCGATATGACCCTGAATAACGAACTGACTCACCCTGTTAAGATCAGCGCTACTCAGGAGTACTGCTCTGACGATAAGCGTCTGTTCCGCATCGAGACCGCAGCTGCCTAATGGCAAATCTGAATTGGTGCCGTACTTGCGGAAAAGAATATCCGGTTTGCCCGCATTGCGAGCAGGATGCGCGTCTTAATCCTTGGCGGATGATTTGCGACACTGAGCCGCACTTTCTTGTGTGGACTGCCGTAAACCAGTATCGTCAGGGGATTATTTCAAAAGAGACTGCAAAGGCAGACTTGACTACTCTTTTGATGCGCAAGTACAAGAATGTTACGGAAGCCGAGGTAGAAACTTTTATCCCGGCTGTTCGTGATATTTTCCATGAGATCATGGATGAGCCTGCAAAGGCTGAGAATGAATCATCTAGTGATGTAAAGGATGAGACGCCCGTGAAGCCGGTAGTTAAGAGAACATCAAATCGAAAGGGGCGGGCATAACCGCCCCTTCGTTTTTCGTGGTGATTTTATGGAGAAAAAGAACAGAACAAAGTTTAATGTGAGCAAAAATCCAGCAGATAGAACCTACGATGGCGTGGTTTATGACAGCCGTGCCGAGATGATGTTTTATCGGGATATCGTATTACCGGGGCTGGAAAATGGTGAAATCGTAGAATGTCGTAAGCAAGTTCCTTTTGTATTACAGGAGGCGTTCCGCCGGGTCGATAAGGACGGTAAGGACGTAGCTGTAAGAAAAATCGATTATGTGGCGGACTATGAACTTACATACAGTGACGGCAGTAAACAGGTGATTGATACGAAGGGTTTTGCTGATAGTGTTGCGCTGATGAAGCGTAAGATGTTCTGGTTCCATTATCCTGATGTAGATTACCGCTGGATCACATACTCCAAAATTGATGGAGGTTGGGTCGATTACGACGACCTGCAAAAAGCGCGAAGGGCGCGAAGAAAAGTAAAAACTGATGAGTCAGCACAGAAAGGGAGTAAATAAAATGAAGGTTTTAAGTTTTCAGGAGCGAATCAAGTTTGTTGATGAGGTAATCAATGAATCTACTATTGACGGCGATTATCAGCCTGTACTGCTTGATGTGGTGTTTCGGCTGACTGTCCTGAAGTATTTTGCTGATTACGACTACCGCAGTGAGCCGCAGAGCGAGTGGCCGCGTATTGCTTACGAGTCTTTTAATTTCAAGATTGATAAGGCTGGTTGTGACACTTCTGCATTCTGGGATCAGTACGATTCTCTGGAAGAGGCTGTTCACGAGCAGATTGATCGTTCTCATAAGGAGTGGCTCGTTCTGGGTCTCTGTGGCAAACTCAATGAGATTATTGAGAAGCCTGATCCTATTTCTAATTTCGTTGACTTCATGGAGAACTATCTGAATGATGTGAAGGGCAACCTGAAGGACTTTGATGTTGAGAAGTTTTCTAAGGTAACTTCTGCCCTGCTGGACAATAAGCAGGAGATCTCCGCTGTGCTGGCAAAAGATAAAAAGGAATAAACACTTTTAGAGGTGGGTTGGAGGGAATTTTAATATGGCTACAAGAAGTAAACCGCTGAAGTTATGGGATGCTGAGAAGTTCAAAAATGTAAACCCAGTGTCTTTGAAATACTGGGATAGGTACGAGACTGATATGGGCATCCGTGACCTCAGCCCGTCTACTGTTTACAATTATGAATCGGATTTCAAACAGTGGATGATTTATGTTCTGGACAATCAGGGGAATGCTCCTGTGACAGAACTTGAGGAAGAGGATATTGAGGAATTTCTGTTCTACTGTAAGAAGCACGGAAACAACTCTGCTCGCATGAAGCGGCGCATGAGTACGATTTCTGCGCTATACCGGTATCTTCGCAAGAAGAAAATCATCAAGGAGAATCCGATGGAGTTCATTGACCGCCCGACCAAGGATGTGGCTGTTGTAAAACAGACATATCTTACACCGGATGAAGTCAAGCTGATGCGAGAGAAACTGAATGCGCTGGTTGAATCTGCAACTACTGTTCACATGAAGGATAATGCGATGACGTTGCGTCTGTACGCACTATTCTCGCTATCCACGATGGCTCGTGTCAACGCAGTGCGGAATACACTCTGGAAGTCTATCGATTATGAGAATCGCATGGTACATGATGTTCTGGAGAAGGAAGGAAAAATTGTTGATCTGATGTTCAGCAAGGAAGTTTCTGAGCTTTTGAAAGAACTGAAGGAATACCGCACTGAGCATGATATTGAGGATGGCGGCTATGTGTTTGTTGGTACAAAAATCAATGGTGCATGGATGCCGATCACTTCAAGCACAGCCGGTGACTGGTGCAAGAAGATTGGCGAGATGATTGATGAGCCTACGCTGCATCCGCATGATTTCCGACATAGTGGAGCTACCCTGCTGAAGAATGCGGGTATGAGTTTGGAGGATGTCTCTTCCCTGCTCAACCATGCTGGTACGGACGTGACCAATAAATATTACATCAAGAAAGATACGACCAAGATTCAGTCCGCAAAGGATCGGTTTGAGATTTGAGGTGGAATGAATGGGAAGTCTTGCTTCTTCGTATACGAACTTTGATGATTTACTGGCCGGTGTGGTTAGCAGCGTTCAAGACATTCTTGAAGGTGTTGCACCAGAAATTGAAACAAGGTTGCAAGCAAGCATTGTAGAAAACGTACACTCAAAAAGTGGGCGGTCTGACGGAATCGAAAGTAGAAAAAATATCGTAAGTAGTGTCACTACCGATAATAATGTGGTGACTATGACGGTAAAGGATATTGCAAGACCGCAAGCGTCATGGTGTAAAACGCCATTTCGAGAAGGAGATAATGCGGCCTTAGAAGGAACAATGTTTGCTAATTGGATTGAGCATGGTTTGTGGATGGATATTGCAGAGTGGAATCGAATGGGGCGTCCAAAGGAAAACAAACCAAAGCGTCCATCGCGTCTATTTATTTCAAAAGTCCAAGTTGAGGCAGCTATGCTTGTAAAAACCGCATTACATGAATTGTAATCCCACAATTTATTTGGAAAATTTGAATGAGAGGAGGCTGGCTTGAAGAAGCTGGCCGCTTCTCTTTTTTATTTTGAAAGGAATTGTTGAAAATGGAAAAGAGAGGTGACCAACAGTATGGATGAAAAAGAAAATACTGGCACAGAGTCTTCTGCCGTAACGGCCATAAAGGTCAAGGTTGTTATTGACACAAATAAGAAAGAATTAGACCAGCAGTTTAATTCTATAAAGGAACATTACAAGGACAAACCAGTAAAAATTGCTTTTGGAGTAAATCAAAACGACACTATCCGTAATATAAATGATGCACTTGATAAGGTAGTCAAGAGCGGAAAGCTAAAAACTCCAAAGGTAACACTTGATGTAAAGATTGACCAGAGTAAAGTAACCGCACAGCTTAAAAAAGCCATGCAATCTGCGGCAAAACAGACAGTTAAGGTCAACGCTGGGAAGTCTAGTTCTGCAAAAGCTGATGCCGCTGGTGCTTCTGAAATAAAACAGCTAGAAAAGTTTGTTGAGCAAGCGAAAGCTAAAACTACAGAATGGAAGAGTTCAATTAAAGGAACTACGGAAGAAGCACATAAACTAAGTGATAATTTACAAAAAATTTTAAATCAAATCAATGCACTTGATAAAGACCATAATTCAAAAGGATACGCATCAGGTGTAAGTGGTTTAAAGGCGGAATTTAGTACAGTAAAAGAACAGGTTTCTGATTACACAAAAGAATATCAAAAACTTGAACGGCAAGCGACTTCTACTCTTGATAATATTCGTAAGCAACAGACAAAACTCAAAGCACACGGTATTACAAAATTTGACAATCAGTTATCTGGATTTGACAATTATATTGGAGCACAAGATAAAAGTCTTATTTCCAGATTAAAGAATCTTGATGGAATAGACCCACAATCAGAAAAATACGCCAAAACGCTCAATGAAATTCTTGTTGATTGGGAAAAAATAAACGCTCAGATCAATGAAGCTATTAGGGCTGAGGGGAATCTAAGCGTGTCTGCAACTGCACGGCAAAAGAAAATAAAAGATGTTGCTGATTCAATTCAAGGTTTGCGCAATGTCGCAATGGGTTCTGATGTTGCCAAAAATAAAGAGTTAAAAAAATATGCCTTTGGAGACACAACAAAAAATGCAGATTCTGGCGTATTACACGATCTTGATATTAGTCTTGATAATTTAAAAGCAGCTCAAAACAATCCCGCAGAATTTGTTAAACAGTTGCAGTTACTTGAGACTGAGCTTGGAAATGTTTCTCAGAAACTAACAGAGTACAAGAAGAAATTTCAAGAAAGCACAAGCACAACAAACGAGTCAACGAATCTTCGCAATCTTGTTACAACTATAAACAAGTACGAGGAGACTCTAAACAATCTTGATAAGAGACAAGATTTAAAGAAGCGTCTATACGATATACGAGATGCGGCAGAAGCACAGTCTAAGCCATTTAATGTTCTGAGCAATGAATTTGCAGAACTAAAAATTGACATGGAGAGTGCTGGTATCGCTGCCGAAACACTTGGTCAAAAACTCTCTCGTCTGTTTAAGGAGCATTTTCAGACTGCAATTGCTATGGCTGGCGTTGCTATGGTTAAGCAGGGTCTTAGAGAGGTTTATAATAATGTTCTTGAACTGGATACAGCTGTAACAGAACTCAAGAAAGTTAGCTCAATGACTGGCGATGAGATGAATAGCTACCTTGAGCGAACTGCCACAAATGCTCGTGAACTTGGTGCTAGTATCTCCGATCTCGTTACGAGTACAGCAGACTGGAAGAGACTTGGATATTCTGATGAAGATTCTGAAGAACTCGCTCGTGTCGCTGCTCTTATGGCGAATGTTGGAGATGGTATCGACAACGCAACTACAGCTTCCTCTTATTTGATTTCTACCATGCAAGGCTTTGGTCTGATTGCTGATGACGCAGAGCATCTTCTGGACTGCATGAACCAGATTGCTAATACAGAACCTGTTAGCATGGAAGATCTCGGAATTATTATGCAGAAAAGTTCTGCTGCGATGTCAGCAGCCGGGAACACATATCAAGAAACACTGGCTATGGCATCTGCACTGAACGGTGTACTTCAGGATAGTGAATCAAGTGGCACCTACATGAAAACGCTGTCAATGTACCTTCGTGCATCAAAGACTGATGCAGAAGAAGCTGGTATCGCGACAGATGGAATGGCGAGTTCCGTATCTGAACTCCGTTCCGAGCTGAAGCAACTTGCTGGCGTTGACATTATGAAAAATGACAATACCTTCAAATCAACTTACCAGATTATGAAGGAGCTTTCTGAGGTTTGGAAAGATCTGTCTGATACCACTCAGGCCAATATTACTGAATTGATTTCTGGTAAACGTGGAGGCCAAGGCACTTCTGCCCTTCTGAATAATTTTAGCGTCGCAGAAGACGCCATGAAGCAGGCTCTTAATTCTAGCGGAAGCGCAATGCGCGAGAACGAGACCTATATGCAGAGCCTGCAAGCGAAGCTTAATCAGCTTGATTCTGCATTCCAGAAGTTCAGTACGGATCTAATGTCCTCTGAAATTCCGAAGTTTTTCGTAGACCTTGCTACGATTTTTGTTGATGGAGCAGATAGTGCAGTAAAATTTGCTGGCGCATTACCCACTTTGACAGCCGCCATATCTGGTGTGTTATCTGTAATGCAGATGAGCGGAAAGCTCAAAAATGGTGCGGGTAAAGTTAATATGCCCTCTTATATTTGTTGCACATAAAAATATAGGATGCGGCACCATGTAAAAATAAAATAGCCCCTAGAGTGCTGGGAAACCCTAAGAGCCATATCGCCTATTTTATATTTATATAAGGTAGGAATCGAAAGATAGAAACAAGGATATGGATGCTATATGCTGAGATAAAAGCTCGGTTTTATCGTATTGTTAAAATATGGTAGCAATTGAGTGCTAAGTAGTATTTACAATGGGCGGTCAGCAGCCGATCTACTCCCCTATTATATAATGTAGGAGAGCGGAAGGTTCATCGACTAAAAAGGGTCAGTGAGCAACCACTGGAAGGATAGTCAGTTCTGGACGAAAGTTCAGAAGTCCACCTCAGACGTATTCAGACGACTTAAAGAAGTAGGTGGAATGAGGAGACACGCTGTTCTCTGGCGTGAAATAAATAAGAGAACTAAAAATTCAATGAACTTTGAACAATTTTGAACAAAATTGAAAAAGTACACTGTTGTTCGTTGACAGTGTACTTCAAAATGTGTATAATAAAAGCAACCAAGAGTTCCAATAGACGGGCCCTCGGTTAGCATCGAACAAATGGAATTAAAATCTGGACAATTTCAATCCCAATGAAGAGCTGCCTACTGGACATAGGCGGCTCTTTTACTTATCACGGCTTTCGCTGTGACGATGTAGCATTTCTCGAATCTCAAGAACCGTCTTAACAAAGCCTGCAAACCCGAAGACTAGCATAGCGGCATAGTAGACAGTTATCATCTCTAAATCCATAGCAACATCCTCCTTCCGGCAATAATGTCGGAAGGCAGTTAAAGAAATACACGCTCCTTCTTGCCTTCCGGCTACTGGGAGGGTGACCGCCTATTTTTACATCTATGATGGTAAGTTCGATGTGGAACCCTTGATTGCCTGTCTATTATACACCCGTCTGTCATATCCTGTCAATATCACTATAATGTAATTTATAATACATAAAAAGAGGTTGCTTTCCTGAGATTTTCTGGCTATAATAAAAGTACAATCGCGTATCCAAAATATACGGAGGTATTTTATTATGGCTAGACCCAAAGGAAGCAAGAATAAAGCAAAGGTTCTTGATGGTGTTGATTACGCAGCACAGATCGCTGAGAAGAATGCCGCAGCGGAATCTATCGCTGAAGAAATCGCATCTCTCGGCTCGAATATTGCCGCACTGAATGCTGATAGAAAAGCAAAAGAGGCAGAGCTGAAAAAACTCAATAAAGAGATTGCGAAACTCGAAAAGAAAAAGGCTGATGCTGACGAAAAGATTGCAGAAGCTGCGAAGAAGGCTGAAGCTGAAGATGTGCTCAAGAAACTACTGTCTAGTGGTGTGAGCGCAGATGAGATTTTGGAAAAGCTGAAATAAGGTATCATCGTAATGAACAAGCCCGACTTCCTTACTGCTTGGAGGCCGGGCGTTTTAATTTGCGTTGCTTTTTACGACATCCTGTGATACACTCTTATAAAAGGAGTGTTGAATCATGGAAAACAATAAGAAGCATGTGCCGGATTATGAAATTTCGAGTCGTGATATGCAATTCTCGTATGTTGATGGCAAAGGTAAGGACTTTGATATTGACTCGGATGTAAAATTTTTTCAAAGTCTCCGAACCGTAAAACCAAAAGAAGGAGGTCAAAGTGAAAATAACGGAACTGATAAGTGACTTTAACTCACTATTTTCTTATTTTGTTCCAGGAGCAATTTGCGTCTGGGTTTATACTCGTCTTTCGATGAAAAAAATCGAGTATGCGGCATACGTTATTATTAGTATTTCGCTTGGATATCTTTTCAAGAATTTTGTGGATGGTTACGCGCCACAATGTTTAATTACAGTAGTTCCGTCAGCCCTACTTTATGTTGCCATTGGTTTTATTTGCGGTATCTTATTTTATTTAATAAAGAATAGTTTTCCGGCAAGAAAATTCTTTGCCCATTTTCTAAGTGTTGAAACTGCCGACAATATTTGGACTAAATTCTTTGATACGAAACGTGGCACAAAGATTCTAGTTTTCACAAAAGATGGGAAGGTAATCTACGGAAAACTTTCAAGTGCTGACGATGATTACATTGTGGTGATTCATCATTGTACGGCAAATAGTGCCGATGATATCCCAACTGCACTTAAAGCGCATCGTGTAGATGGGACTGTCCTTTGCATCAAGATGAGTGAAGTTGAGCGATTTGAGCTCATGTACATGGATAACAATTCCCCGTATCAAAAGTTCAATATTGGCGGATTAGTTGAGATGCCAAAACACTAAGTTAAATAACATACAACTCCCCTGTTGGACGGATGCCATCCGACAGGGGTTTTCTTCATGCCTGTTGAGTTAGTTGTAACTCACCATTCGTATCCACAATTATTACAGTGGAACGTCTTTCTCACTTTACCGGAGGCAAAGCCCCAGAATGCTACATCTAAGACTTTAGAAGCGGTTCCGATCTTTTCTAGGTCTGGTGAACCGCAGACAGGGCATTTGGGAACATACTTTGCAAGTTCAGCTTCTTGAGTAAGTTCTTCTTTGATTTGTTTATCAAAGGCTTCTGCTTTTTCCAATTCTGCTTTGTCGTTGGTTGGTCTAGGAGGGTCATAGTGAGGAGAATCTTTAAAAAACTCCTGACGTTTTGCGTCGTCCCATTTCTCCCAAACAGATACTTTTGGAATCATACCTCCACAGAACGGGCAAAACCACGCAAATCGCTCTACATATTTATCGCATCTAGGGCAGTAAGAAATTTTCTTGTCCATAATCTCTCCTCGATATCGGAGGTATTTGAATGAACGATTTTAACATTGTTTCCGTAAGAGTACGGAAGATGCCTCCGTTTACTCAGGAAGAACGGAAACGAATTTTTTCACAATGGAAGGCTATACTTAAATCTCAGGGTCTGGAATCACAGAAGGGTCAATCTCAAACTCAAGTCTAATCCGTTCCATTGCTGGATTGTATTTAGTATGTAATTCTCCATACCCTATAACATCTTGGCCTATAAGAAGTTCATATCCAAAATCTTCCGGGTCCATAACACAAAACAATGTATCGGGAAGAATTATGTCATCGCCATAGCCAATTTTTAATGTGCAGACGGTAATGTCAGCCATTTTAGAATTTGTGATTGACTTAACTTCTTGTTGAGTTGGCATGATGGGTAAGCCAAGTTTGTTGGCAATCTCTCTTGCGATGCAGCATACGGAGCTTCCAGTATCCCAATAAGCTGTTAGTCCACGAACTTCCTTTCCGTTGAATTCTACACTAGCGGGAGAATGAATACAAAAATCTTTTTGAGGGACACCGTTTGTTGTTCTTTGAAGCATTTTTATTCTCCTTTAGAATTCATATCCGCAGTTTTTACATTTAAACTGCTTATGTGCCTTTCTCGACCATACGCCCCAAACCGCTATATCCACAGTCTTATCAAAGCCGGAGATTTTCTCCAAATCAGGACAGTGGCATACTGGGCAAGTGGGCTTGTACTGAGCGAGGCGAGCTTCCTCTTCAAGTTGAGCACGGGCTTGCTTGTTTTCCTTTTCTGCGGAGTCAAGATTAACACCCCACATTTTTTTAGGAGGGCTGTGTCTAGGATTTCTATTTAACCAATCTTCTCTTTCTTTGTTGGTCATTTTATTCCATGCACTGATTGATATCAGTTGACTTGAGCAAAACGGGCAAAAGCCATAATTTAAATCGGCATATTTGTTACACCAATGACAGTATCCTATCTTTTTCATAACTCTCTCCTCATAAAAGTAGATTGGTATTAACTTTCTTTTCTACTAATGGAACAGATACGACATCTAGCATTTGGGACACAATAATCAAGAAATTTTTGCGTTTAGTTGCAGTTTACAATCAGTGTAAAGAAGCGGCAAACGGAGCAAGGCCTTCTCTTAGTAATCTTACCACAGCTTTAATCCAAAGTAAAGTTCAAGCAGAGGGAGCCGAGGGTGCAACAAACAAGTTGTCACTCAGTATGTTGTTGCTTCGGGCACGAGCTATTTTACTTAATGCTGCATTAAGCGCTGGCATTGGTTTTGCATTGTCGTGGATAACAAAGAAATTTGTTGAATATTCTCAGCGTATTGACTCTGCGGCCACGAAATCTAAGGAAGCCGCCGATGCTGCGCAGAGCACAACTTCCTCTTTAAAGGATTTGGTCAGTGCTTATGAAGAACTTGGCGACAAGTCTGGTTGGGATACCGAGGACTTTGACCAAGCAAAAGACATTCAGGCAGAGATTCTTGATCTTGCCAAGGAGCAAGGAACTCTGGATGAGGACAAACTTGGTAAACTTGACCTTCAAAACGGCAAGTATGAAGAGCAGCTTGGTTTACTTCAGGATATTACAGCGGAGCAGTTGGAGGCATCTCGTTATGAGTTGACACAGAACAAAGATGCCCAAGGCGACAAGCTTGTTGATACAGCTAAGAAGAATAATCGGACGCATTACCTTACCGTTTGGTCGGCTCCTGAAATGGATATGGGTGACCAGATTAAAAATGCTGGCATTGATATTTTTAACAAGTTCGGTGGTTATGGACCTGACGATTTAAAAGATGCAGATTCTATTGTTGACTATTATAATGAGGTCGGTAAAGCATTAAAATATGTCATTGATAATACCACTGAGGCGGAGCGAGCTGCCGGTGGAACGTATCATAGTCTGTACCAATTCTTGCTTGATGAACAAACCGCTTTACGTGACGATGTAGATTCTTATAATGATTCTACGGACGCCATCAATAACAATACGAATGCTCGTAGAGAGCTTCAAGCTGTAGATTTTTGGCAAAACGATAATAATAACAGTATGGATGTCAGTTTTACTTTCGATAAGGTAAATTCTGCTGTTCAAACTCTGAAAGATACGATTGATGGATTTGATGCAAGTAAGCTGAATGAACTCTTGTGGGGTACAAACGAAGGATTGTCCGATGATCAAGCGCAAGCTCTCGCAAATCTTCGTAAAGCTTTGACCGACATGGACTTCTCTGCTGACACAAACGGTGTAAATGCGTTTATCCAAGCACTTGTTCAAGTTGGTATTGTAGCTCAGTCTTCTGCAAATGGTGTTGACGCAGTAGCACAAGCTTCTCAGAAGATGGAGGATATCTCCTCTGAGATTGATGAGATTCAGACTGCTTATAAGAATGCGACCACCGCTATTGATGAGTACAATAAATATGGCTATCTGAGTGCAGACACACTCCAAACCCTTCTTAATGAAGACTTCGAGTATCTGAGTTGTCTCGAACTCGTTGATGGTCAGCTTCAGGTGAATACCGAGAAGTATCAGGGTATGATTGCCGCTCAGTATCAGTCTGCGGCCATGGCTCTTGTTGAGAAGGCAAATGCGGAGCTTGCAAAGATTGCTCAGGGCGAAAAGAAGGATGCTGTCGAGGATGCAACCAAGGCAACAGAAGACCAAGCAACAGCTTTGACCGAACGGGTCTGTCCTGCCCTTGGCGAGTTTGCAAAAGCATCTATGACAGCCGCTGCAGCACAGGAGTTCTTGGCAAATGGAGATGCAGCATGGTCTGTTGACCCAGAAAGGACTAAGGAAGTCTATGCTGGCCTTGCTTCTGGTTTAAATATTTTGGACGCAACTGTTGACCAAATCATGGGCAATTCGGATAAGTTCCGTCAGCACATGAATGGTTTTGATAAGGAAACCAAGAACCGGAATAAGAATACTGCCAAATCTGTAACTGATGTGGCTTCTGCCTTCGATACCTTAAATAAGGCAATGAAGGAGTATAACCAGTATGGTTATCTGTGTGCTGACACAGCAAAGTCTTTGGTTGGTCTGGACGATAAGTTTACGGCCTGTCTGACAAAGCAGGGCAATAAGCTCCAAATCAATGTAGAGCAGTTCCGTAAGTTTGTGAAGGAACAACTCAAGGAAGCAAATGCCGCAAAAGATGGCGGAAAATCAGCTGATGAGATGAATAAAATTCTGAACTATCTTGATCAGAATGTAGATACAACAACCATCTCTTTCGAGCAGTTGACTGATGCCATCAAGGGCTACGGCACCGCGATGGACGAAGCCAAGGAAAAGACGGACGCTATAAAATCCGCATTTTCTGGTCTGTCAGAAGTCATGAACAACAAGACTGACCGGAACAATCCGTTTGGTCTGCTCGATTCTGACGACGTTGAAAAGCAGCATGAAGCACTGTTACAGCTTGTTAAAGACACAGATGTCTTCAAGAGTAAGGCTTATAATCCTGAAACTGGAGAAGTTGATTTCAATAGCACGGCATTTAAGGATTCTGTTGTTGAATATCTAAACGGTATGGCAGATGCTGCTGCTCAAACTGGCGGTGCGGGTGCGAAAGCTATTGAAAAGAATTGGCGCGACGCAGCTAAAGCAATTGCAGATGGAAAAATCAGCGTAGAGGAGTTTTACAATGGACTTGGATACTCTCTTGAGAAGGCAACCAAGGAAATTGATGACTTCCAGAGTGGATTCTCTGATATTACTGATATTGTAGATGAATACAACCTCTATGGTGGGTTGAGCATCGACAATTATCAAAAGCTGATGGCTCTCTCCCCTGACTATCTTTCTTGTCTAAAGCTTGAAGGCGACCAGCTCGTGTTTAACGAAGTCGCTTATAAGCAACTACTCATTGATAAACTCAATGATATGATTACGACCTATGAGCAGACAGATGCTACAAAAGAGCTTGCTAAAAGATTAAAAGAGCTTCGTGATGGTCTTTTAGATTCTAAAACTGGATTCAAGAGCGCCAAGGATGCCGCCGAAGAGTTTAAATCCGCAATGTCCGATCTGAAGGACGTGTTCTCTTCCCTGCTGTCTCTCTTTGAAAAGTTCAATACCGATAAGGACAATGACCTCAAACTTTGGGGCGAGGCCATGACCGAGGATATTGATAAGCGGATCGAGGCGCTGAACAAGCAGAAGGAAGCCCTAGAAAAAGCAAATGACGAAGAGGAACGAGCAATCACTCTTGCAAAACTCAAAGCCGAACTGGAAAAGGCTCGCACTCAACGCACTGTCCGCAAATTAACCAGTAATGGTTATGAGTGGGTGGCTGATGAGTCCGCAGTTAAAGAGGCTAAAGACAATCTGAGTGATCAGCAACGAGAATGGCGTAAAGAAGATGCTAAAAAAGCAATCGATGACCAGATCGACAAGCTGAACGAGCTGAAGGATAAGTATAGTGAGGCGATGAACCTAATTGGTACAAGCCTTGACGATTACAACAAAAAGCTTCGTTATGCTGCACAGATCCAAGACATGACATTCTCTGAGATGGAGGGTCGTGTTGACGAATACAAGAATAAAATCATTGCAAGCTTCACAAATGCCGCTCCTGTCTCTGGTATTCAGAATCTGATTTCGAATATCGAGTCCCTGATTAACACTCTTACAAAGCTGAACAACGTGTATTCGTGGATTCAGACTGGCGAGTATCAAGATAAGGGTACAACTGGTCTGTGGAATACGATAAAAGGATTCTTCAATAAGGGCAGCAAAGAAGTTGCTGCAGAATCTGGGAAAACTGTTGAAACGTTCTTTGAGAAATTAAGTAGCAAGGTGCAGACCTCTGGAAGCGGTCTTATTGATAAGTTCAAAGGAATTTGGGAAGCAATCAAAACTGGTGCTCATGATACATTTAATGGTTCCGGCAACGGCATTGTCTCTACTGTTGTAAAAGGCTTTAAAACTATCGGTGACGCTGTAAGCAAGAGCAAAGTTGGTTCTACTCTTATTAAGGGTGCAGAAAAACTGGTTGCTGGTGCTGGCGGACTAATCAAGACAGTTGGTACTGCATTGGCAAGCGCTGGCGGCATGGCTATTCCAATTGCTGGTGCTGTTGGGCTTGGTATATATGGCGGCACAAAGGCCATGAAGAATCAGAAGAAAATCTGGTCTAATAAAGAAGATGGCTTTGGCAAGAAAGCATTAAAGTCTGTTGCCTCTTTCTTCTGGGATATTAGCCCGATTGGTGCAGTCGTAAATCTGTGCAAAGGTATTTTCGGAAAGAACAAAGAAATTGCCGACAACACAAAAGATAACGGAAAAGATAATCAGTCTTCTAGTTCTTCTGGAACAACAAATAGCGGTGAAGGCGTAGTTATTGGCAATATCAAAGGCAAGAAAGCTAGTGGCTCTAGGAGCATTAAGCAGTCCGGTCGATACAACGTTGATGAGCGCGGTCCTGAGTTGCTTGTGAGACAACCTGCCTCTGGCCGGTATACCTATCTTGAAACTGGTGACGGTGTTGTCCCTGCCGATATCACTTCTCGCCTGTTTGATATGGGTGGAAACCCAGACAGATGGTTCACAGAACAAATGGAGCGTAATGCCGGTATCAGCAATGTTCAGAATCGCACTGTCGAAGGCGACAAGATAACCATTGGCGATATCTACATTCAGAATCCCGTTGGTGGTGTTGATGACCTTGCTCGTGAGATCAATCAAAGAATGCCTTCCATGTTTAAACAGATTCAAAGCAAACGATAAGGTGGTGATAATATGAGCAAAGAATCTTCAAATGCAGTCGATGTACTGATAAGACACATTATTAAAGCTGCAAATGACGCGGTGAGCGCTGCTCGATTTGATAAAACCTTTTTCGGCGTTGTGACGGATGTCTTTTCTGGCGGCTATACTGTAACCGCAGCCGGGAATGAATATAAAGTCAAAACAACACAACATTTTGATACATATGAGCGTGTTGCCGTTACCGCCCCACAGGGAGATTTCAGCAATTTGATTATTCGTAAAATTTAATAGTGATTATTGCGGGAAGCTTCGCCAGTGACGAAGAACCCCGCATTTTTATTTTAAGGAGGTGGCATTTTATTGGCGAAACCAACGATTAAGCCGATTGGGATTTTTGACGCTACAATTGGCACCACGGTCTATTTTTATATGAGCGCATCAAACGTTTCATTGACCGAGTACGAATATTTTATTTATAACGGCAAAGACGACACAGAAGCCTGCCACTTCATCGGAAATGCTGAAAGCTTAAACTATAATATAAATACAGGATACTCATTTTCTACATCTCTGGCAAGTGGAAATCTAAAAAACCAAGCAACAAATTATTATATCAAACTACGGGTAAAAACCGCTGATGATATTTTATTTGGAGATTGGAGTTCTGCGGTTTCTTTTTATTGCAAGGAGAAGCCAACGCTCGGATTTGTTGGAATGATCGCTAACGAGGTAACTCCCATTACGATGTATGCGGCAGTATTTGAGCTTCAATACACATACGATCTTGAACAAGCCGAAACATTAAAGAATTATAAATATTATTTTTATGATTCCGAAAAGAAACTTCTTGAGTCGTCTGTGGAATATCCCGGCGCTATCACAAACACCCTGTCTCAATATGGATTAAAAAATGATTCGACTTACTATGTCCGTGGCACTGGAACGACAAAAAACGGCTACGAACTAGATTCTGGATATTATGAAATTCACGTCAAATTTTCTGATATCTCAAATAGTTATGCTTTGGAGGCGGTAAACAACGCTGAAAAAGGTTGTATTGAAATTTCGTCTCACTTTATTTCCATTGAAGGCATTCCGAGCGGAGATTATTCATTCGAAACAGATGAATCGGGTATGACATCTATTGATTTGTCAAGCGGCGCAAATGTTATGTACAGTTTGTCTAGCGATAAGCGCCCGTATGACTTTGTTTTGAAATATGTCGTGAAACCAGTGCTTCACAAGACACTCTCAAAAATTATTTTTGAAGATGATGTATATGGAGATCTAACGATAAACGTGCGCGACTATGGAGATGGCGAAAAACTTCATGCAACGTTTAATCTTCATATTGGAGAAAATTTCAATTATATAATCAGAAGCAATTATATTGACACTGGAAATTACGATTATCTTTACATCTGTCTTTCTCGAAAAGATGGATATTACAATTTGACTATTAAAGCCATGGATACGGCAGCGAGAGAGGCGGTGAGATAATGTTTTTGGGATTAGATTTTTTAAATGGAGATAATTCTCTTGGTTTTACAAATCTCAACGACAAACTAGAAGGATTCTCTATTTCAAACTCAAAATTTGATAAGATTTATCTCACAACGGACACACAGAATACATCAAGTTCAGATTTTACCTCGAATGTTGACACAGTAGTCTTAACAACCTTTGATGATAAAACTCTCGAAGCTGGTAATATTGGCTCTTTCGGCAAGCGCTTGCGGTCTATGCAGTTAAAGCGTCGTGAAAACGGAAGAAACGAATGGACTACGCTTGCAGGATATACAATTACTGATACGGACAATTTGAATTTTTCATTTGCGGATTATTTTGCGCGTGGGCGAAATACTGAATATGAATACTGTATCACTTACGTTCTTGATGATGGTACGGAACTGCCATATATTACAGCCTCCACTACAAGCCGATTTGATGGAGCTGTGATTTCAGATTCTACTACCTCTTATCATGTTTTACTTGATCCAAAGATTACAAACACAACAAGAAATCGAGAGTCGAAAATTGTCACCACTTTGAATGGTAAATATCCTTATATCTTCTGGGGAAGCGAATCCAATTATGATTCGAGCAATTTCTCTGGAACGATTATCAAAAATGACGGTTGCGACAGCTGGGATTTTGATGGATCTTATCGCTACAGAGAGGATATGATAAATTGGCTCACAAACGGCGCCGCAAAAATCTTGAAGATGTCTGATGGTAGAGAGTGGATGATGGCCGTTGATGGAAATGTTGACGTAGATAATTCAGAACATCTTGATAAAGTCTCTATCAGTTTTAACTTCACGCAAATTGGCGATTTTGATAGCTCAGACGATTTAAGCAATAATGGTCTGACCGCATTTGACGAAAGCAAATATAGTGTGTTCTATTCTATTAGTCTTGTTCTTGAAAACGCAACCAGTTCAAATCGGCGTGTTGCAGTTAAGAGTGGTGCGGAGTATCGTACAGTGCTCTCCCCTGCCGCTGGATATGATTTGGGCGATGTAAATATTGTTATGAATGGTACTTCTATTACAGATCTTGTTTTTAACAGAAAGACTGGAGAAGTTACTATTCCAGCTGCAACAAGTAATATTACAATTTCTGTGGTCGCAGCACGAATTAAGGCCGCTCAAATCGAACTTGATTGTACGACTTTGAACCTAAAGAAAGATAATAGAAAACAATTGCATTTAAAGTATTTGCCTGAAAACGCAAAAGTTGGAACCATCTCATGGACGTCTACAAATGAAAATGTAGCAAAAGTCATCGATGGCGCGGTACAAGCTGTTGGTCATGGTAGTACAACTATTACGGCGGAACTTGACGGCTTAAAGAAAAAGTGCGTTGTAAATGTCGTGTCTTTGGCAGATGGTATTCGGCTAGATAACTTTAAAGAAGGCGCTTCTATTATTGAACAAGAAAACGGAAATGACACTTATTTTATCGTAGCAAAACATGACTATGAGCCAGAATTAAATGGAAACGGCCTAACATTGCTCGTGCGCAAAAACAATTACGAAAAACGTAGATGGAACAGTACAAGTGCCAACACATACAGCGGTTGCGAATTGGACACATGGTTTAATAATAACTATTATCAACTACTAAGCAGCGACTTGAAAAATGCAATTAGAAGAACTAGAATACCGTATACTTCGGGCGGTTCGAACTCAACACAATCTGTATTAGCAAGAAGTATTTTTGCATTATCCGCAACTGAACTTGGAATAAAAAGTGATTTCACCTACGAAGAAGGAAGTGTACTGCCAACAAATAATCTATTGTTATCCACCGGTAGTTATGACAACGTTGCCCAATGGACAAGAAGCCCTGCCGCAAAGTCAAAAACAAATTCTTCAAGAACCACAAAAGCGGTAGCCGTTGTCTTCAACAATCAATCAAATGTATACGAAGCAAGAGACGTTGCGTGTACTATTGCCGAAGATAAAGTTTCTTCGTGTGCAATTTACGCTCGTCCAGCTTTTGCAGTGCGCGGAAGCGTCATGGTGGCTCTTTCTTATGGTGTAGAAGTGACTTCGATTGCTGTTCCAGACGCACAAAAGAATTTAACGATGTTCCTCGGAAACACATATCAGTTAACACCAACTTATGCACCGCTTGATGCTACATATCCCGTAACGTCTTATGCAAGCAGTAATCCTTTTGTTGCATCAGTTGACAAGAATGGACTTATTGAAGCAAAGGCTGTTGGTGAATCATCTATTACAATTTCGATTGACAATATAACGCTGATATGCTCGGTAACTGTAAAAAATCATTAAATAAGGAGGTGTTTTTATGCACTACGTTGCAACCATTCAAGAGTTGCGGATGTTAAAAACTAGAACAAAACACCTCTATTGTAGACTTGAACTTCTTGATAAGAATTTTAACGTCTTAGACAGTTTAGAAGGATTTGCGCAAGACGGATCTATTTCAATTGATGCGGATGCGGATATAAGACACACCTTTTCTTCTACTATTTATCTCAAGAAAAATGAAGCTATTAGCAAGTATTCTACCGAAGATTGGGTAGATAAGCTTGTTCATGTTTATATTGGAATAAAACCTGCCGGCGGTTCAACATATTGGTATTCTAAAGGTGTATACGCATTTAATACAAACGGGTTTACATACAACGCAACCGCTCATAATATTTCTATTTCATGTGTTGATTTGGTTGCTTTATTAGATGGCAGTTTAAGCGGAACGCTGACAGGAACAAAAACAACAATACAAATCGGTTTAAAAATTAAGCAAGCCATTATTGATACTTTTAAACTTGCCATTTCGTATGGATTTATAGGTCATATTGACTATATGGTCGATTACTGGAATCGTACAATCCCGTATGACATTGATTTTGATACAGCATCGTCCATTTGGTCCATTTTAACGCAGTTGCGAGACTTATACTATCCATTCGAGATGTATTTTGACGATACAACTTTTGTGTGTCAAGAGATTCCATCTGGATTTGATGATCCGGTAGTTATGGAGAATGATGACTTTCAAGATTTGGTAATCTCAGAAAATAACAGTGTCGATTATAGTGAAATCAAAAATTGTATAGAATTATTTGGTGCATCTATTGATTACGACACTTATGCTGAAAATACAACACATACTGTACAAATAGACGAATCGGAAATCGCTAAAATGCCAGAGTACATTGAAGCAAAAAAAGAATACGAAAACAAAATCACTTCAATAAAAGATACTGGTTATGGTGCATATGGGAACATTGACAATATCAATAGACCAAGAATTTTATGGACCGCTGATATCATGGAAAAATATGCGTCATTTATCGAAGAAAATCCTTATATTAAGGAGGGAGATTATTCTACTGTTTGTGGTGCAGATGACCCATGGGGAGACACCGAAGAAACAACAGTTCAAATTGCGTATACTCCACTACTCATTTCTGAAGAGAAATTGATCCCACTTGTAAGCGAAGATGTTGTTTCTTATATTGATAAAATTGTATCTACCGCAAGAACCAACTGTAATAATGTCATGTCAAATTTGCCTAATGAGATTTTAAGACTAGATAAAATAGGTCAAAAGGAATCGATTTATGGCGAAGAACTGATTGTAAAAAACATGATTGCAGCTGTTGAAGGCGGTTCTATAAAAGTCGAAAACAACTCTTCAATGCGTCTTTCTGCTGTTGATGTGTGTGCGATATCTGGTTGGTCTGAAGAAGAACTAATCAGTAAATTCGGGGTATCCAGCCAGCTTGTTGGTCATTCAATGCATGATGTCCAAAGCGAGGTATGGGATGCAAAGAATAAGCTACAAGCCGTATATGATAATATCGTTGAAAAAAATAGCAGTACTTTAAAAACAAGCAACGTTGTTTTAAATGTTACAAATCTTGATATGGGAAACGATTGTAATATTGCACTTACAACTCCATTCGATGGTTTTTGCAAGACCATAAATATTAAAATTGACAACACAGTGACAGAAGTAGACGGAGAAAGCACCACCAAGAATGTTTATTCACATGGGCCATTTACTTTGTACGCTTCTGACGTTGATGAAGATGGAACCGATGTACCGGTTGACGGAACAAAGCTTGCTGCAGACACAATGATTGTTATTAAATACTCAAAAAGCATGAATGCTTTATATTATCGTGGAGAACAACAAACCCATGCAATGGTTATGCTTGTTGACAAGCAACCAACAGAGGATGAACTCAAAAAGTACAAAAGAGATGAGGCTTGTAACAATATAAAATTTATCAGCCTGGAAGAAAATACCGGCTTTATTACTGAGGCGAATCCACGTTTTACAATCGAAAAAATCGGACGCAGAAACAAGGTTTGTTCCGGCTCTGAGTATGAAGTGTATTACACTGATGAATCTGCAATGCAATGCGCTGAATATGAATTATGGAAGTCCTGCCGGTTAACCGATAGCGTAAATGTAGAATGTTTATTGATTCCGTGGCTTGAAGTTAATCAAAAAATATCTTACGTGCCGAAATACATTGATACACATGGAGAAGCCTTGGAATTCATCATAAAGAAAATAGATATTTCTATTGGAGAAGGAACTATGACTCTCACGCTAATGCGGTATTTCCCATATTATCCCTATATTGTTCAAAACAAATACTGATCAGCTCCGAGAAATCGGGGCTTTATTTTATGCTCCAAATATACAGGAGGTGCAATAGATGACTTATGAAATGAATCAAGACGGGAGCTATAAAGACCTTGAGTTTACCAACTTTCCTGCCAAGATTGATAGTTGGGAGGACAGCGAGGACGTATCCTCCGACTATTTGGATGCTGCAAACAATTATAAGGCAGCGCTGGCAAAAGGTAATTATGCTACCGCCCAAAATATTCTTTTAAGCACTCCAAAGCTAAAGAATATGTTAATCGGCGCAAAAGATATCAATGAACTAAAACATGCCGTTATGGCAATTGAGCGTCTTTATACAGAGGATGTCAAAACTCTAATCACCAACTATTCTAATGAGGTAAAAGAGAACGCCCAAAAAGCAACAACTGCTGCGTCTAGCGCGATGAGCTCCAAAACGATTGCAGAAGAAAAAGCACAAGAAACAGCTGAATCTCTTGAAAATCTAAAGACATTAAAGGGTACTCTTCCTACCGACTTTACTGAATATGTGACACAGGTAAATCAGACTGCGGACAACGCTGTAAATAAGACAAGCCATGACTATGTAAAAACTGTTGAGCAGACAGAAAACAATGTTACCGTGAGTTTTGGAGATGACGCTAATCCGATTGTTATCGATAAATATTCTCTACCAGCCGCTACTTCCGACGTTCTTGGTGGCATTAAGGCTGGCGATAACGTGACGGTTACAGAAGACGGAAAGCTGAGTGTCACTGCTGATAATATTGCTGGAGCTCTTGGCTTTACCCCGCTTGCCCCGCAGTTGCCTTACACAATAACATATGAAGGGAATTATTTGGGTGATGGCAGAAACACAAAAAATATTCCAACCGAAATTACATTTTCCAAATTGCATGATATGTTTATGGTGGCAAAACTCCCATTCAGCCTATATAAAAACGATTCTGATACACAGAGTCTTGCATTATTATATGAACTTCTTCGCGGTATTACATCTTATAGCAATATCAATACTTGTGCGCCAATGCGTAGTTTGTCAGAAACATCTATGAGCTCCAATGAGGTCTACAAAAGCATTGGCGTTTCTGTGACCATTGATGGAAATAGAAACACCAGCTACGATATGGTTTGTCGAGTTGGAAACACCATAAAAATATCAACGTCGCCTTCTACAAGTACTGCTTATACAACATTGAACGATTCTAATACAAGATATTTTGTTTTTGGAATCGATTGGAATATTAAAATAGGACAATCAATATTGGATACAGCTACTAATGAAGTAAATGGATAAATAAAATTGGAGGTGAGTAAATGGCTTTATCATTTGAAGATTCAAAGCGTTTAGCAGCGAAAGCGTTTGAGCCCGCCACCATGGATCTTAATATCGAAGAGGATGTGCAACGTCCTGTGTATGACGAGGTTGATATTTCTACTCTTGCTGACGTCGAGGAAGGATATTCCAGAAGTGGTAACTATACATGGTATGACGAGTTCACTGATAATGATTTTTCTACTGTAACAGAAAACAAAGAAATCTCCATTAACGCAAATCAGATCAATATTACACAGGAAAACAATTCTCAGGTTATTCCATTTGAGATGCCGCGATACTATGACGGCATCGACTTGATGAAGATGACCATTCAGGTGCATTATGTCAACGCAAAGAACGAGGAAAACTATGCTGCACCCGTGAATGTGAGTTATAGTGCTGACAAGATTCGTTTTTACTGGATGGTCAGCGATTCTGCTACTGTTAAGGAAGGCAACCTGCAGTTTGAGATTATGGCTGTTGGTGCAATTACTGTGCCGAACACTAGTACGACAAAGAACTATTTGTGGCGCACTCGTCCGAATAACCAGTTGACTGTTCTCAAGGCTCTCTCTGGCACTGCTATGACTGACCCGACCGGCGATGACTGGTATACCCAGTTCTTAGCTACGATGAGCCAGAAGGTTGGTGAAGCACAGACTGCTGCAACTCAGGCTGCACAGAGCGCACAAGAAGCACAGGCTGTCGTAAATGGTCTGGCCGACACACTGGCAAGTTACTACACTAAGGAACAGGTTGACGGTTTTGTTACTCTGCTTCGGGATGATATCGCCAAGGTTGACGGTCTGGCAAAGTTTGATGTCCAGTATGATGCCGAAACACAGACGATCAAGTTCCTGAATGGCGAAAAGGTTATTAAAACCATCACACTGAATACTGACCCGAGTGCTGATTGGGTGACCGCCTTTAATAAAACCGTTGAAGCAAAAATCGACGAAAAGATTGCGCCTGTTAAGACCGAACTGACCGAGTATAAGACCAGCAATGATGCTGCCGTAAAGAATCTGCAGGATAGTGTTGGTAACTTGCCTGAGACGCTGCAAAGCGATTATTACAACAAGACAGCAGTCAATAAGTTGCTGGAAACAAAGGCCGAAAAGACAAGCGTTGAGACTGTTGCGAATGACCTGACTGTGGTGAAAAACACTGCTTCCGGTTTGCAGAACAGCATTGACACTATCAATGGCGATATTTCTGAAATTCAGGAGCAGTTGAAAAACGTGAAGCCCGATCCGAATTCTGGGCGTGAGTATGATATTACTTATGAGGATTCAAAGCTGAGCCTGTTGGAAAATGGCACTGTGAAAACACAGGTTGTCATCCAAGGTGGTGGCGGCGGTGGCACTGGCGGCAGTACAAGTGTTATCAAGATCGAGCGTCTGGATGGCTCTGCGCTAACTGTGATTGCTGGTGACCAAGCTATTATCAATTTCAAGTTCTCTTCTGTGGACAATTCTGGCGATGACACTGGTTCTGCTACTGGCGTCTGGTATGTCGGAAATACAAAAGTTGGCACGCAGACCGTTATCCAGGGAAAGAACAGCTTTGACGCAACACAATATCTGCACAGCGGTGACAATACTGTTAAGCTACAGGTGACTGATAGTGTTGGCAGTGTTGGTACAAAGACTTGGACTGTCAATGTCGTTGAGTTCTATCTGGAGAGCTCTTTTGATGATACGCTGGTTTATAGTGGAGAGGTAACCTTCCGCTACACTCCATATGGCAATATTGCAAAAACTATCAATTTTACAATTGATGGAAAGATTCTTGGTTCTACCACAAGCAGCGTTACCGGCAGACAGCTGACTTATGCTATTCCTGCACAGACCCACGGCGCACATTTGGTAGAAGTTTCCATGACTGCTGAAATCAATGGAAAACAGGTCACCAGTAATAAGGTTGTTAAAGATATCATGTGGGCAACTGAAGGTAATACGACTCCTATCATTAGTTGCGCTACAAAAACAGCAAGTGCAAAACAGTACAGCAATGTTGCAATCAACTATACCGTTTATGACCCTTCTAGCTCTACAACCACTGTAACGTTGGAAGTTGATGGCGCTAAGACTGCCACTCTGACTGTCGGACGTACCATGCAGGCATGGACTTGGAAATCTGCTGATATTGGCACTCATACGTTGAAAATCGTATGTGGCTCCGTGAGCAAGGAGATTAGTGTCGAGATTAAAGAGCTTGGTATTACGATTGAGCCCGTTAAGACAAATCTAGCTTTTGATTTCAACCCTGCTGGTAAAACTAACGCTGACGAGACTCGTTTGTGGTCTGATGGTAATACAAGGCTGACCGTAAGCGATAATTTTGACTGGTCTAACGGTGGTTATCAGCTTGATGAAGATGGCGATACCTACTTCTGTGTGAAGGCTGGTACAACTGCAAATATCAGTTACAAGTTATTTGGTGATGACGCAAAGAAGTTGGGTAAGAACTTTAAGCTTGTGTTTAAAACTACGAACGTCAAGAACTACGATGCTACTGCACTGACTTGTTTGAACGGCGGCATCGGTCTGAATATTCAGGCGCAGAAGGTCACGTTGACCAGTGAGCAGAATAGTATTTCCATGCCGACCTGTGAAGATGACTTTATGGAGTTCGAATTCAATATTCTGCCCGACAGTCAGTATAAGGAAATGGTTCTATGGTTGGATGGTATTCCCTGTCGTGTTGAGCTGTATGACGCAAGCGACAACTTTACACAGGCTTCTCCGGTAGGCATTACAATTGGTTCTCCTGATTGTGACGTGCTGGTTTACCGTATGAAGTCCTACATGATGAATCTGACGGACGATGAGATTCTTGACAACTTTATTGCAGACGCGAAGAACGCAGAGGAAATGATTGAGCGCTACACCCGCAACGATATTACAGACGTGAGCGGTGAGTTAAATCCTGATCTACTGGCTGAGAAGTGCCCAGACCTGCGCATTATCAAGATCTCTGCTCCGACCTTTACGACCGGCAAGAAGAACGAAGTGCCTAACACAACTATTCAACACATTTACAAGAATGGCCGTGCTGTGGAAGATAACTGGACTGCTACTGGCTCTCATAAGGGACAGGGCACTAGCTCTAACGCATACGGTGAGTCTGGTCGTAATATTGATATCGATTGTTCTGGTGGTTTTACTTTTGGTGACGAAACCACTGGCAGCAAGTATGCGTTTACAGAAAATAGCGTTGGCGAGAAGTATTTTAACATCAAAGTCAATGTTGCTTCTTCTGAGAATGCAAATAACGCTCTGCTGGCAGACGAGTTTAATGAGTTCAATCCGTACATTCGTCAAGCTCGCAAGGACAACCCGAAGGTACGCGACACCATGGCATTCTATCCCTGTGTTGTGTTTATTCAGGAGACCGATACCGCTAATGCGACTGTCTTTAAGGATGGTCAGTGGCATTTCTATGCTTGCGGCGATTTTGGTAACTCAAAGAAGAATAGTGACACCATGGGTATGGACCCGAACAATCACAAGGAAGTTATCATTGAGATTGACAATAACACTGATGCACAGACACGCTTCCTGAGTGGCGACTTCTCCGAGGAGACTTGGGATGGCGACCACAGCTTTGAATTCCGTTACATCAATAAGGCTTGTACTGAGGAAGAAGTTCAGGCAGCTAAAAACGCATGGATTCGGGTGCAGAACTGGGTCGTGAATGCAGATGATGCTGAGTTCAAGAAGAATTTTGAGAACTACTTTATCAAGGATTCTGCCCTGTTCCACTATCTGTTTACTGAACGCCATACCATGGTTGATAACCGTGCAAAGAACGTATTCCCACACACAACAGACCTTGTGCACTGGGACTTCTGCTTTGACTACGATAATGATACCGCTATGGGTAACGATAACGAAGGTGGTCTGACCTTGAGTTACGGCTACGAAGATATGGACACCATCGGCACAAAGAGTGTGTTTAACGCACATGACTCTAAGCTGTGGTGTAAGATTCGTGACCTGTTTGCAGATGACCTTGAGAAGATGTTCTTGAACCGTGAGAGTGCTCTGGCATGGAGTTCTACTCGTATCCTGAAGAAATTCGAGGATTATCAGGATGTAAAGCCCGAGAAGCTGTGGATTATGGATATGCGGCGCAAGTATTTCCGCACTTATGAGGATAATGGCACGACCAGCTATCTGCCCATGATGCACGGTAACAAGCGCCATCAGCGGCGTCAGTTCCAGCGTTATCAAGAAAAATACATGGCATCTAAGTACACGGGTACTGCTTGTACCTCTGATGATATGACCATTCGTGGTTATACTCCGACCAACTGGACAGGTGTGAAACCCGACGGTACTTTCCATATTGTCCCATATGCTGACACTTATGTCTCTGTGCGGTATGGCTCTAACCCTGTAAAGGTGCGTGGTAAGCGCGGTCAGACTTACGAGATTCAGTGTCCGATTGCAGCTATGAATGATACCGAGGTTTATATTTACAACGCTTCTATCATCCAGAGCATTGGTGATATTTCTGGCTTCTACCCCGGCTATGTTGACTTCAGCCATGGTGTAAAACTGACTGACCTGAAGATTGGTTCTGCCGTTGAAGGTTATAAGAACACAAACATGACTGATTTCGCGGTTGGCAATAACACTCTGCTTGAGCACCTGAATCTACAGAATGTTCCGAACCTGAAGAAGTCTATCAGTCTGACCGGCTGTACGAATCTGGAAGAGTTCTATGCTGGCGGCTCTGGTATTACTGGTGTCGCATTTGCTAAGGGCGGCAAGATTCGAAAAGCCGAATTGCCTGCGATCGCAAGTCTGAGCGCTAAGAACCTGAATTATCTGACAGACCTGAAGATTACAGATTATAAGAATATCACCACACTGACTGTCGAGAAGTGCCCGACCATCGACCTGACGGATATGTTGGTGAAGTGCACGAACTTGAATCGTGTGCGTTTGACTGGCGTCGATTGGCAGCTGGATGATACTTCCCTGCTGGATCGTCTGTTGAAGATGACTGGTTTGGATGAGAATGGCTATAACACTGACCACTCTGTTATTGAGGGCAGCGTTCATGTGCCTATCATGCGAGAGCGTCAGCTTGCCGATTATAATGCACAGTGGCCTGACTTGGATATCACTTACAACACACTGGTTCAGCAGTTTGTTTGGACATTCGTAAATAAGGATGGCACGGTGCTTGATGTTCAATACATCGATAAGGGCGATAAGGCCGTTGACCCCGTTACCCGTAAAGAGAATCCGATTCCGACGCCTACTGCAAAGAGTACAATCTCTACGGACTTTACTTTCAGTGGCTGGGATACCGAGTTTACGACCGTTTTCAGTAATCAGACTGTTACCGCAACTTATACCGAATCTGTGCGCAAGTACACTGTTCGCTATATGAATCGGGGCGCTGTACTGAAGGAGACCGTTGCTCCGTATGGCTCTATGGTTCTGTACGACGGCGATACTCCGACCTACACCTCTGAGGAAACTGCGTTTAAGTATTATCTGTTCAGCGGCTGGGACAAAGGCGGTTATGTCACCGGTGACAAGGACATCAATGCCGTCTACGATAGCTGCGAGTATTCTTCTACTTACTTTGATGGCAAGGAGATTGGTCAACTGCGTCCTGTTGAAATCTATGCGATGAACAAGGTTGGCGTTGAGCAGAATGTTGCCGAAGCTAAAGACGAGGTTTCTATTGCGCTGGGCAATGATTTCTCTTACGAAGATATCACCGAAAAGATTCTTATCAGTGAACCACAGGTGTTTGATGGCAAGAACTATATTGATACAGACCTCAAGTTATTTGAAGAGGACAGAGATTTTGTGCTTGCTGTTGACTACAAGATGGATATCACGAATGCAAACAATACTGTTCTGATGCAGTGCTTTGAGCAAAATGGTATGAATGGTATCCGTCTGTGGAACTCAACTGGTGTCAAGATGACTTGGGGCATTGATTCCGCAAACGGTGTTGCTGCTGGTTCTCGCGATATGACTGTTATCCGGCATATCAAGGGCGACAATGGACTGTATGTCTACTCCTCTAATATCTATGGTTCTGCACTGAGCTACACAAAGATTACTCGTACTCGCTCCACAAAGACAAATGCTACATTGGTGTTTGGTTGTGCAAAAGCAGATGATGGTGCTTACGAGCGCCACGCTAAAGGTACGGTTTATTGGTCTAAGCTTTGGTACGCAGACCTTGGTGATGCCGCTTGCCGCGAATTGGCTGCATGGACACATGATAATTTGATCGTTGAGGTGGCAAGCTTTAAGAACTACTACCTGAGTGACAATTCTAATAAACGCTGCTCTATGACTTTCCTGCAGAAAGACACTTTGGGTCAAGATATGATGTTAAGCTCTGCCGCAAATAACGCTGGCGGTTGGGGTAACACTTCTTTGCGCGAATATCTGGATTCTCGTCTGGTTGATGCTTTGCCGATTGGCTGGAAACAGTTGATTAAGAAAGTTAAGGTGCCGAGTTCTGCCGGTAGCAAGAGTAAGGAGATTATCACTTCTGATTGTTATTTCTTCATTCCATCTGCGATTGAAGTAAGCTCTTCGATGATTGACGAGCCTTATGTTTACGAAGGTCAAACAATCAGCTACATGACCGGCAATGAATCACGCATCAAGCACAATGCAGAGGGTAAGGCAACAAAGTATTGGCTGCGCAGCCCGTTTGCGACCTATGACGGATACTTCTATGCAATTGAGGAGACTGGTGAACTGTATGGCTTCCATTATCCCTCTGAGCAGCTAGGAGTAACCGTGATGTTCAGCATTTAAGGAGGTGTTGAGAGTGTATTATAAGGTACTTAAAGACGGTCGAGTGATCGATGCTCTTGACCGCCTTCAGTTTGTAAAGTATCAGCCCAAGCACGATATCATGGTGAATTGCACCGAAGATGACGCACAGGGTATTATCAGCAGCAACGGCAAGTATATCTGGCACGTTGAAGGTTACTACCTGATTCCATCCCCGGATTATGACACTGTAACGCTTGAGCCGATTGACAAATACGAATATGACCAAATCAAGGCCTTGGGAGGTACAACTCCTGAGGCCATTATTGATGCCTATACACTGACGTTGATTCAAGGAGGTCTACTGTAATGGAAAAGATTTTCACTGAGTTCGTCGAGAGTATGCATCGACTCTATAAGAATGGAATGGTACAGGACAAATTTGTGGAGGACTTGCTTGAGGGCAAGAAGATCTCATTGGATGATTACCTGTACATCGTGAACGGAAAGGAGGTGTGATATGTATACCTTTTTAATTAACGAGGATAACACTATCACGGCGAGTCTGACTGAGCGTATCATGCAGCGGAGCAAGCTGGTGGATAATTTGCACTTTCTTGCCGATCAGACATACAAGGGCGTAGATATCAGTGACTATACCGTTATGCTGGAGTATGTTTTGCCTGTGAGTAAACGTTATAAAACTGAAATTCTACAAAAGTCAAAAGACTTGTACAAGAACCGCTTGGAATATCTTCTGCCCTTTGACACGGGTTTGACTAGTGAGGCTGGAGACATTGAGTTCCAGCTGACCTTCATTCATGTCGAGATGGACTCTGAAGGACAGACGATTCAGCGCGTGCGTAAGGCTGGCCCCGGCGTTGTACATATTATTCCTATCAGCAAGTGGTCTGATTTGATTCCTGATGAAGCACTGAGCACCCTCGATCAGCGTATTATTGCGCTGGAGGCTTTGAACAAGGCGATGACCGACCGCTTCAACACTAGTCTGGCTAACAAGGCTGATAACATCACTTACGATGAAGAGCATCGTATTCAGCTTACCTCCGAGGGCAAACCCATTGGTAACGCTATTAAAATCACAACTGAAACTGTGGAAACTGAAGATGGTAGTATGCGTGTTGTCCCATTCTAACCATCGTTTAAAGTGAGGTGAAAAGAATGGCATACAAATACTCAAAGCTTGGTTACGGTAACGCAAAAGACGTAGAAGCCGCGATTGCGCTTGGGTTGATTGATGGCAAAGACCTTATTATCACAAAAGACACATCAGAATTCATATACGTCCGGGACGACTTATCTATTCAAAAGGTAGCGCCTCGGACGCTTTGTTTTGATAATATTCCGGCGGCAAATGAGGCAATCAATCAGAATGACGCGACTTATGCAGGTCAGACCGTAATGATACGAGGTAAAGACGACAAATATGAACCATGGGTCGTGCAGCAAAGCGCGGAGTCAGGTCGGTTCTTCGTCGAGCCTTTTCAAACTCAATCTACAAATTTCCAATGGACTGAATTCTAATAAGGAGGAAAATATGGCACAAGTAAAATTTGCGTATGGCACGAAAGCACGGTACGATGCCCTTGCCCCAAAAGACATGGACACACTGTACTTTACGACCGATACGTTGCAACTGTTTAAGGGTACAACTGAGTACACTAAGAGCACTAAGATGGTGTCTTCCCTGCCCGCAGCAGGTCAGGTTCAGGGCATTATTTATTTCCGCATGACAGACTACACCATGCATATTTGGAATGGCGTGGAGTTTGTGCAGCTGAACAAAACAACTGTTACTCAGATCCCGGCGGATGCCACCAACGATGATATTCCGACCACAAAGGCTGTTGCCGATTATGTCAACGCCAAGGTTGCCGCAGTGGAAGGTATCAAAGGTAAATTCGTTACAGACGTCACTTATAATGCCGGTGTGTTGAGTGTGGCAAAGGGTGACGAACCCGTTACTACTACCTTGACTGGTGTTGTTCATGAGCCAACTTACGATGCGGAGACCCGCACCATTAAGATGCCCGTATTTGGCGGAGACACTCTGACGATTGCGTTGGGTAAGGATTTGGTTGTTACCAGCGGAACTTACAATACAAAAGATAAAAATATTGAGCTGACCATTACTAGTGGTGATGTAATCAAGATTCCTGTTGGTTCTCTGATTGATATTTATATCGGCGTGGCAACTTCTACTGCAACTGTAACCGTTTCTGACGACAATAAAATCAGTGTCGCTGTGCGCGTGTCCGCAAAAGCCAACAACTCTATCACGATTGAAGAAGATGGTTTGTATGTGGCTGTGCCTGATGCTTATACCAAGGCTGAGACTGACGCAAAAATCAAGAAGGTGCAAGACCAGCTAGACGGTCATTCCAAGGATGCTGTGGTGCACATTACCGCCGAAGAGCGCAACACTTGGAATGCAAAGGTATCTCAAGATGAGCTGACCGCTGCAAAATCCGAAGTAATTTCTGCCGCTGCTGCTGATGCAACTAAGAAGGCAGATGCCGCACTGTCTGGTGCTAAGACCTATGCGGATGGTTTGAATACTGCTATGGATAATCGCGTCAAGAGCGTCGAAGGGGCTCTGACTTGGAAGGCTTTTGATGATACCGGCGCAAACGCTGAGACATAATAATCTAACATGAATCCCTGCACTCTGTAATGGAATGTGGGGTTATTTTTATCGAAAAGGGGTTTCTACGATGTCAAAATTATCACTTTTAGAGATTGCACAATCTCAACTCGACAAGACTCCAGTGATCGACGGACAGCTTATTGTCTGCCTTGACACCGGAAACGCCTATCGAGATACTGCTACGGCTCACGTAAAAATCGGAAGCGATTTAGAGGTTGTGAGCGACTTACCATTGGCTCCTCTAGCCGAAAAAATCTATTATCTGAAGCCTGATAAGCTATATGCGTACTTGGGCGGCAACTGGACGCTATTAAATGACAACAATTTTTCGCTGGGTGCAAATAAGAGCGCAGTTAACGGCAAAGCAAAAATCACGCTGGATGGCGCAAAGCAAAGCTCTGTATCCATCAAGGGTACGGGCATCACCACTGTTATGACAGATGAGAACGGCGAGTTGGTTGTGAATACTGGCGATCCATCTATGTACATGGAGGCGCTGACTAATTCAGACATAGATAAAATTCTATCAACATAAAGGAGGAAACACATGGCTTGGTTAGATTATGATGGCCTGCTTTACTTCTGGCAAAAAATAAAAGCAAAATTAGCAGACAAGGTTGATAAAGTCGAAGGCAAAGGGCTGTCCTCCAACGATTTTACTACCGCCGAAAAGAATAAGCTGGCTGGTATCGCGGCTGGCGCAAACAATTATTCTCACCCAACAAGTTCTGGCAATAAGCATATTCCGTCTGGTGGTTCTGCTGGTCAGATTCTGCGTTGGAGTAAGGATGGTGAGGCACAGTGGGGCGCTGATAACAACACAACTTATAGCGCATTTAAGGGTGCAACCAGTGCCGCAGCCGGTGGCTCAGGTCTTGTCCCCGCCCCTGCTGCTAATAATGCTGGTCAGTTTTTGAAGGGCGATGGTACATGGGCAACACCACTAAATACGACCTATAACAACGCAACCTCTGGCTCTGCTGGCTTGATGAGTGCTGGAGATAAAGCAAAGCTGGATGGTATTGCTGCAAACGCAAACAACTATACACACCCGACCTCTGCTGGTAATAAACATATTCCGGCTGGCGGTCAGTCTGGTCAAATTCTAAGATGGAGTGGTGATGGTTCTGCTACTTGGGGACCCGACTATAATACTACTTATTCTGATTTTAAAGCCGCTACTGCTTCGGCTGCTGGTGGTTCTGGTCTGGTTCCTGCCCCGGCGGCTGGCAAGCAGAGTCAATATCTGCGTGGCGATGGTATTTGGGCTACTCCGACCAATACAACATACAGTGACGCAACACAGAGCACTCACGGCTTGATGAGTACTGCCGATAAACAAAAGCTGGATGGATTTGGCGCGGCAAGCACTTATGCGCTGAAGAGCGATATCACGGCGATGTATCGTTACAAGGGTTCCGTTGCTTCTACGGACAAGCTACCCACGAGCGGTCAGACCATTGGTGATGTGTATGACGTTGGCAACGGTATGAACTATGCATGGAATGGCTCTAACTGGGACGCACTGGGCGAAATTTTTACTATTACAAAGATTACAAATACTGAAATCGACACTGTTTTGGCAAGCTGATTTCAGTTCTTACTGAGACAGGAGGTCGATTATGGGATATTTAGATTATGCTGGTTTACAATATTTTTGGGGTAAACTAAAAGAAAAGTTCGCTCCGAAAAGTCACAGCCACGATGATAGATACTATACTGAGGCTGAGATGGATGGCAAGCTAAACAGCAAGGTGAACAATAACGAAGCTGGAGCAGATAGTTTACTTTCTAAACTGACTACATCTTGGACTGCTACTCCTACCGACAACACTTATTTTATTCGACAGGATACAGGTGGCGGAGATTCTTTTGGTCGTGTGAAGTTTTCTACCTTGTGGAATTATATCAAGGGTAAGGCAGATGGGACGTATCAACCAAAGGGCAGTTATGCTGCGAGCGAACACATTCATGATGACAGGTATTATACTGAAAGTGAGATGAACACAAAACTCTCCGGGAAAAGCAATACAGATCATACGCATAAAAATGTAAATGATATTGGAAATAATAAACCTACTACATTTGCCTACTCAAAAAGCGGTATGAATTATGGAGATTACAGTTGGCTTGCAGGCTGGAATGGATATGAGCTGAGGGCTGTCAATAAAAACCAGTTTGCTATCGCAGATCATACCCATCCAACTTCGGAAATTTATGGCGGCAATGTGAACTATTCCGGTTGGGCTGGCCCTATTGAATCTGCTCACATCGATGTTTTACGTGCAAATCGTCTTGCATTTTTACCGGCTTCTGGCGTTAAGGTTGAATATTCTGTTGACGGTGGCGCTACATGGATTGATTATGGTGCCAACGACGCTCAAAAAGCGTCGCTATTTGCAATGCAGATGGGCTCTGCTGCTCCATTTTATACTGGCAAGCATACAAAAGCAGACGAGTGTACAACAAAAGACCAGCTTAGAATCACGGTCACACCGGTTGACAGATATGCGTCTGTAAATATGCTTTATCTTTGGGTGTCTGTTGCTGGTACATCAGCAACTGTGAATATTTCGCGTTCTACTATTGGCGCTAAGGAAACTTTTACAGACGTTCGCACAGACGTTCCTATTTCTGGTTGGAGTGGTCCAAATGAAATTAGATTTAGTGGCGGAACTTTTGGTGGCGGCTCAACGCAAACAGGCAATGCTTATGCTTATCGCTTTACGTTCAAAAATAAAGCAGATGGCAAAGGTTCTATTAGCGTAATGGACATTCGTATGTATGGACCAAGTGCATGGGGTGTACCAAATAATATGATGGAAAAAGACCATATTTATAATTGGGACGCAAATCAAAACGTACAATTCCCCGCTCAGGTGACTGCGACAAGATTCAATGGTAGTTCTACCGGCGTTGTAGACTATGGCGATTCAAACGGTTCTACAATTAAAATCGGATACCAAGGTGCCTGTTTGACAAAAGACAATTTGAAGTATATTGCTGGGTATGCAAAAGATGGCAACCAGACGGTAATCAAAGACATCGATAGAGGGGTTCTTCAATCGTGGCTTAACCTAAACGAAATGATTAACACTCAACTTACGACCGGCTCCTCCACGCCGTCAGATAATGATTTTTATATATCGCAGTACGCCGGTGGCGGGGCAACTACAACAACATACCATCGCCGTCCTATAAGTGCATTGTGGAATTATATTAAGAGCAAGGCCGACGCCGTGTATTCTGCAAAATCCCATACGCATACCAAATCACAGATCACCGACTTCCCTGCTTCTCTTAAAAATCCGACCGCTCTAACGATTCAAACTAACGGAACAACTGCCGCTACTTATGATGGTAGTGCTGCGAAAACGGTCAATATCACGAAAGGTAATATTGGACTTGGTAACGTTGATAATACTGCGGATGCAAACAAATCTGTCAAGTACGCCACAAGTGCCGGAAGTGCTAGTACGGCTACAAAAGCCACGAGCGCTGGGACTGCTGATAACGCGACAACCTCCAACGGTGTAAAAGACTACAACGACACTAATAGAACTATCAAGATTGGTTTCGCTGGGGCTGGCCTGACTACAGAAAATTTAAACTATATTGCAGGCTATACAGAAAATGGCACAAAAATCAAAGATGTGTCTAAGGATGTTCTTAAGAGTTGGATTGGGTTGGGGAATTATCTACCTCTTATCGGTGGCACGATGAGTGGTCAAATTACAAAATCCACTGGTGGATCTTGGATTGGTGATAGGGATCGCGCTGCAATAAAAAGTAGCTATGCGGGTGATAGTTCTTATGGTGCCGTTGCTGCTATGGCGACAAAGAACGGTTACTGGACTATGGGTAACCTTGGCGGCGATGAGAGTCTGATCTTCAATTATTCTACTGACGCAAATTACAATGCCGGAAATAATAGCACATCACAAGTCTATCTCCCCGCCCAAGCCGGTACTATCATTACAAGTGCTACTATCGGCGGTCAGTCTGTTAACTATGCTAATAGTGCGGGGACAGCTACGACGGCTGCTAAACTTGGACGTGACGGCAACACCGGTAACCCTATGGTATTCAATTGGACTGGCGTAGATGGTCAACCTACATGGCTATGGGGCGGCAATGACGGAACGAATATGTATGTATACAATCCACGTGATTTTATTGTGAAGTATGCATACAGTGCTGGGTCAGTTAATTGGGATAATGTGGCTGGAAAACCTAGGACGTTTACTCCGTCAGCTCATAATCACAATTATGCTGGGTCTGGTAGTTCTGGTGGCTCTGCCAATAGCGCAATCAAGCTTGATTCTAGCGCCGGTAGCGCGACCCAGCCTGTGTATTTTAAAGATGGAAAACCTGTTGCTACTACATACGCTCTAAACAAAACAGTTCCAGCGGATGCAAAGTTTACTGACACTAATACATGGCGCGGAATCCAGAATAATTTGACAAGTGATAGTACAGACCAAAGCCTTAGTGCGGCACAGGGAAAAGCTTTGAAAACATTGGTTGACGGTAAAGCGCCTTCTGTACATACGCATACAAAGTCCCAAATAACGGATTTCCCAACCTCTATGCCTGCAAGTGATGTATCTGCATGGGCTAAAGCAGCTACAAAACCAAGCTACACCAAGGCTGAGGTTGGACTTGGCAACGTGGACAACACTGCGGACAAAGATAAGAATGTGAAGTATGCTACGAGTGCGGGATCGGTTACAAATGCCAAGTGTTTGAATAATGATGATAAATATATGAAGTTCCACTGGTCTGGTCAGGATGGTCAACCTACATGGCTATGGGGCGGCAATGACTCTGGCGATATGTACGTATATAATCCGAGCAATTTTAGCGTGAAATATGCTACAAGTGCGGGGACGGCGTTGACTGCAAAAAATCTTCCGTATAGCATCACCTATGAAGGCAGCTATGTTGGGACGGCAGTAGGCGATTCTATTTATAACGCTAATAACCCAAACTACGCAACTGAGGCAAACCCTGTAAAAACAACGCTTTCCAGAGAATACGATGTGGTGGTTTTTCTTGACGCGTGTGCGAAGGGGCGGTGGGTTTCAAACTATGATGAAACCTGCCCGGAAAAATATGCTTTTTTGCGGCTCATGAATGCCGAGGACAAGTTCACCGAATCCTATATCGTCATGAGTGCGCTTACGAGCGAGTGGGTGCGAGGTTTATCGGGATATCAAAACAGTAACAATGTTAAATATGGTCCCGTCATCCAGTATGAGGATTCTCCCAAGAAATCCATTATGTACCGTAAAAACGGCACGACCATAGAACGCTGCTGGACGAGAGAATTGATCTCAAAAGATAATACCTTAGGCAAACCCGGATCTGCGGGCTATATTGATAAGGGCGCCTATATGCTGCTGGACAGAACCAACATAACCTACCACGTGTTCGGTATTGACATCGACCACAGGCTCTTTGCCACTGCCCACGCAGCCGAGGAAGGGAGCGAGGTCGTATGAATTTGATCAAAATCGCCGCCATGGACAGCGGTGCACACGAAAACCGCAACAGCCCGTGGGAGACAACCGTGCCGGAAGGTTGGGCGGTCATCCCAAAAAACGTAACAATTCCAAAAAGCTTCCCGTTCGTTGATATTAAAGTTGAAGAAATTGATGGTGTTCAAACTGTTACAGAGATGTCTGGACATGAAATTATTGTCAATGAAGAAGAAACGAAGGATAAACTAGCTAAGACCGCAAAAGTTAAAATCATCGAATCTAAAACCGCTCTCGCTGAATACCTTGCTACTCACCCGCTTCAATGGTCCGATGGGAAGTACTACAGTGTTACCAGTGAAAAGCAGGCATTGTTGACTTCGAATTTGGCGCTGTATCAAATCTCTTCCTCCGCCGGGCAACCGTTCAAGCTAACATGGAATTCAACCGGAGACGAATGTGTAGAATGGGCTTACGAAGAACTGGCTGCACTTGCACTGGCAATCGGTACATATGTAAAGCCATTTGTATCGCGTCAGCAGGAATTGGAACTGGCTATCAAGGCTTGCACTACAATAGAAGAGCTGGATGCAATCGAAATAAACTACGACCCTGTTCTGAAGCAATATCTTGAGACCGCCGGGCAGAAGGAGGTTGCTGAATGAGCAAAATCGTAAAGAAGTATAAAGAATTATTGAAATGTGCGCTTCTCTTTTTGATAGGAGGGACGCTTTATTATTGCATCGAGATGTTGTGGCGTGGTCACTCACATTGGACCATGGTTGTAGTGGGCGGCATCTGCTTTGTGGTCATAGGCGGATTGAACAATTATATTCCGTGGGAAATGCCTATGTGGGAACAGGGTCTTGTCGGTGCGTTATTTGTGACTGGTATGGAGCTTGTTGTCGGCATTCCATTGAATCTGATGATTGGTTTACACATCTGGGACTACTCTTCCCTGCCATTCAATCTGCTTGGTCAAATCTGTCTGCCATTTACTGTGCTATGGTTTTTCCTTGCCTTGTTGTGCATTTATGTAGATGACTGGATGCGCTATATCATGTTTCACGAGGATAAACCGCACTATCACTGGAAAGTATGTAAGCCGAAGCAGTAAACAAACTGAAAGTATATGTAAAAACAGAAAGAGCCCCGGGCTGTTACACCCAGAGCTCTCCCGCCACACACCTATACAAAGATAGGACGTCACAAATTCGCTCGACGAATCTTTGACATGTCTATTTTATCATAGTGTGAAATTTTTGTCAATACAGAATCGAGGTGATGAAATGATTGGTTTGTTGACTGCCGCCCAAACTCATGCTCCGGGTGTTATCAGCTTTACAATAGAACAGCTTTGGAAAATGATTTTAAGTATTGCTGGTGGCATTACGGCTATTTCAGCTGCTGTTGTCGTTATTGTAAATGCAATCAAGAAGGTAAAAGAGCCAGACACGAAACAGAACCTGAAACTTATTGAGCACGACAAGCATTTGGAAGATATCGACAGCAAGCTCAAGAATGATAAAGATGTTTTGGATTTATATCGTTCCAAGCTTTTGTCGCTTGAAGAGCACCAGAAGGAACAGGACATCGTAGTTGAAGACCATGGACGAAAAATCGCTGGCGTAGAGCAGCGTGTGAATAAGAGTGAACATGGTATCAATGTAATGATGAAAGCTCTGCTGGCTCTGCTTAGTCACGGTATTGATGGTAATGCTATCGACCCCATGAAGGAAGCTAAGGCTGCTCTTGAAAGCTACTTGATTGACGGACAAAATTTAAAAGACATTTAATACATAGCTCGGTACGTGTGTGCCGGGCTTTATTTTTTTATTCAAAACAGGAGGTATTACTATGGCAAGTATTGTTAATGAGATCGTCTCTGTTATTGTAAAACTGGTTATCACTGTTGCTGGCACCGCATTTATGACCTATGGCATCCCCTACCTGAAGCAGATCGGTATGTACAAGATTGTTCAGATGGCTGTGCGTGCCGCTGAGAAGTTGGGCGTTACTGGCGCAATCAAGAAAGCTGACAAGAAGAAGTATGTTATTGCCGCATTGGAGAAGATGAATATCAAGATTACTCCTACTATCGAGATGATGATTGAGGCCGCAGTTAAGGAGATGGATATCCAGAACGAGAAGATCAATGCGGAACTCAAGAAGGATTGAAGGTGTGGCCCTATGAGCATTATTACATATTCTATGAAGAAGGACTGGAACAAGAAGCTGTCCAAGAACTTCTGTGCCTATGAATTTGCTTGCAATGACCGGAGTGATGAGTTCAAGGTGGCAACTGAACTGGTAGAGACTCTGCAGCAGATTCGTGACCACTTTGGAAAGCCGGTTCTAATCAGCTCTGCCTACCGTACTCCTGCATATAACATTTCAATCGGTGGCAGTTCTCGTAGTCAGCATTGTCTGGGCACAGCAGCGGATATTCACATCAATGGTGTTGACCCAATTCGTATTGCACTGTATGTAGCCTCCCTCCCCTATTTCCAAAAGCATGGCGGCATTGGCTATTATAGTCGATCACAGGTGACGGGCGGCTTTGTTCATGTTGATGTGCGTGAGACTTATAGCCGTTGGGTCAGTAAAAGTGGTACTGCATATCAGGTTGTGAGTAAAATCATGCCTACGATTCGTCAGGGCTCTAAGGATTGTACTGGTGGCGTGTCTTATGCTGTGACCGTATTGCAGCGGCATTTAGGCTTGAAGGTAGATGGCATCTTTGGTGCCGGCACAAAAGCTAAGCTGATAGAATGGCAGAAAGCACATGGATTGGCGGCTGATGGCATCTGCGGAATGGCAACATGGAGTTCGTTTTGATGGCAGACAACCAGAATACATTTCATGCAGGAGACAAAATTAAATTAGACGGAGTATTATTTTCAAACAGCCAGACTCACTGCGGTATGCGCCGCCGGGGAGTCTGGTTTATCTATGATGGAAAACTAGTCAATGGTCGCTATCGAGTGACAAATCTTGAAAGTCGCATTGGTAAGTATCCAATTTCAGTAAATGTATCGGGTTATGTTGAACCGAGCGATATTGAATTGGTTGACAACAGGAATGAACATTGATATTATTATTCCAAGGAGTGGATATCATGTCTATTGTTGTTCGTGGTTGTCATATCGGGGAAGGCAGACCTAAAGTCATAATCCCAATCGTTGAAATGACTGAAGCAAAAATTTTAAAACGCGCATTTGAATTTTCAAGGCTTCGTATTGACTGTGTGGAGTGGCGTGTTGATTGGTTTGAGCAATGCATGGATGCACATTCTGTTGTATTTTGTTTGCAAAAACTTCGTGTGGCACTAAAGGACAAGCTCTTGCTGGTGACATTTCGTACCAAGGCAGAGGGCGGAGAAGTGTCTTTGACCCACAAAGAATATTTGGATTTTATCAACACGGTAATAGATACTGACTGTGCCGATCTTATTGACATTGAGCTCTTTACAGCCGGAGATGATATTCGTGAGCTGATAGACAATGCGCATTCTTCAGGGGCGGTTGTTGTATGTTCAAGCCACGATTTCAAAAAGACGCCTGATAAAAATGAGCTCATTTCTCGTATGGTTAAAATGCAACAGGTCGGAGCTGATTTGCCAAAAGTAGCAGTTATGCCGCACGACAGTACGGATGTGTTGACTTTATTGGCTGCTACGGTTGAAATGAAAAACAAATATTTTGCTACTCCTATTATTACAATCAGCATGGGTAAGCTTGGTGTCGCCAGCAGATTGTGTGGAGAGGTGTTTGGATCTGCCATGACCTTCGCCAGTGCTGGAGATTTAAGTGCTCCCGGACAGATTGGGCTGGACGTTGTCAACGTCGTGTTAGACTCAATAGCAGAATAAAACAGATGGGGTATTGATCCTTAATTGGACCAGTACCCCATTTTTTAGCGTTTTACTTTTTATAATAAAAGGCGCTAGAAAGTATCCAGACGCCTTGATTCAAATACGGTTTTCAATTTTATACATCGTTTGTGAGAGCAACGATTGTCACATCAAAGCTCTTTGGTTTAAGACTCAAAATCGGATTTGACAATTATACTTTATAACGCGGTTTTCAGAATTGGTGTAGTAGTGGTGTAGTAAGTGCAATTTCAGTGCTTTTATTTACGAATTAACGTTATTATTTTAAAAATCAAGGGGTTTTGCAATTTTTATGAGAAAGTTTTCAGTTTTTTAACATAT
>ERZ1034969.40-NODE-40-length-83265-cov-19.219277_pt1 | contig 83265 bp, 75 predicted proteins | sample MGYA00520624_ERZ1034969 | MGnify/ENA primary metagenome ERZ1034969 (study PRJEB33766, sample SAMN09781776) | gut metagenome | biome: gut microbiome | host: Homo sapiens | place: Madagascar | study: EMG produced TPA metagenomics assembly of the PRJNA485056 data set...
AAAAATAATTAATTTAGTTGCAAAATTAAACAATTCTTCTTATCTTTGCAAAGAATTTCGAAAAAAAATAAAGATAAAGACAAAAATAATATGATGACAGCTAATGAAGTGCGCGAATCCTTCAAGAAATTCTTCGAAGGTAAGGGCCACAAAATTGTTCCATCAGCACCTATGGTTATCAAGGATGACCCAACGCTGATGTTTACAAACGCTGGTATGAACCAGTGGAAAGACATCATCCTCGGTACAAAAGACCCAGGCAAGGATGTTCGTCGTGTTGATACTCAAAAATGTCTCCGTGTAAGCGGTAAGCACAACGACCTCGAAGAGGTGGGTCACGATACTTACCACCACACCATGTTCGAGATGCTCGGTAACTGGAGTTTTGGCGACTACTTCAAGGAAGGCGCCATTGATATGGCTTGGGAATACCTGACCGGAGTGTTGAAACTCAACCCTGCCGACCTCTATGTTACCGTATTCGAGGGTAGCAAGGAGGAAGGTCTGGAACGCGACAACGAGGCAGCAGGTTACTGGGCTAAGCACGTGCCAGCCGACCACATCATCAATGGTAACAAGCACGACAACTTCTGGGAGATGGGCGATACAGGTCCTTGCGGTCCTTGCTCAGAGATTCATGTGGATTCACGTACTCCAGAGGAGAAGGCTCAGATGCCAGGCCGCGAATTGGTGAACAAGGATAACCCACAGGTCATCGAAATCTGGAACATCGTGTTCATGCAGTACAACCGCAAGGCTGATGGTTCTCTCGAACCACTCCCAATGCACGTTATCGATACAGGTATGGGCTTCGAGCGCTTGGTTCGCATGTTGCAGGACAAGCACTCTAACTATGATACAGATATCTTCCAGCCAATCATCAAGGAAATCGAGGCTATCTCTGGCAAGAAGTATGGCTTTACTACTCCTACTGGTGAGAATGGCGAGGGTAAGGATGAGCAGGAGAAGGTCGACATCGCTATGCGTGTTTGCGCCGACCACCTCCGTGCCGTAGCCTTCTCTATCGCCGATGGCCAGTTGCCAAGCAACGCCAAGGCTGGTTACGTAATCCGCCGTATCTTGCGCCGTGCCGTACGTTACGCTTACACATTCCTCGGTCAGAAGCAGGCATTCATGTACAAGCTCGTTAATGTATTGGTAGAGCAGATGGGTGCAGCCTTCCCAGAGTTGCCAGCTCAACAGGAACTCATCACCCGCGTGATGAAAGAGGAAGAGGATTCATTCCTCCGCACCTTGGAGAAGGGTATCAACCTCCTCAATGGCGATATGGACGAGCTCAAGGCTCATGGCGAGACTCAGCTCGACGGCGTGAGCGCATTCCGCCTCTTCGATACCTACGGTTTCCCTCTCGACCTTACAGAGCTTATCTGCCGTGAGAATGGTTACACAGTAGATGCTGCAGGCTTCGACGAGGAGATGAAGAAGCAGAAAGAGCGTGCCCGCAATGCTGCTGCCGTAGAGAATGGCGACTGGGAGGTTTTGAAGGAAGGCGACCAGAACTTCGTGGGTTACGACTATACAGAATATGAGTGCCACATCCTGCGCTACCGCAAGGTGACTCAGAAGAAGAACTCTTTCTATGAGTTGGTACTCGACAACACTCCATTCTATGGTGAGATGGGTGGACAGGTTGGCGACAAGGGTGTACTCGTTAGCGAGGATGAGACTATCCAGGTTATCGACACCAAGCGCGAGAACAACCAGAGCATCCACATCGTAAAGGAGTTGCCAAAGAATGTAAACGCTGATTTCATGGCTTGCGTTGATATCGAGAACCGCGAGGGAAGCGCTGCCAACCATACAGCTACCCACTTGCTCGACTACTGTCTGAAGCAGGTTTTGGGCGAGCACGTAGAGCAGAAGGGTTCTTATGTAGATAAGGATACATTGCGTTTCGACTTCTCTCACTTCCAGAAGGTAACTGATGAGGAGCTCCGCAAGGTAGAGCACATGGTAAACGAGATGATCCGTGCCGACTACGCACTGGATGAGCACCGCGATACTCCTATTGAGGAGGCTAAGGAGCTTGGCGCTATCGCCCTCTTCGGCGAGAAGTATGGCGACAAGGTTCGTGTGGTTCGCTTCGGTCCATCTGCTGAGTTCTGTGGTGGTATTCACGCCAAGAGCACCGGTAAGATTGGTTTCTTCAAGATTATCTCTGAGAGCAGCGTAGCTGCCGGCATCCGCCGTATCGAGGCTTTGACAGGCAAGGCTTGCGAGGAGGCTATCTACGGCTTGCAGGATACCATCGTAGCCTTGAAGGGCTTGTTCAACAATGCCAAGGATCTTGAGGGTGTCATCAGAAAGTACATCGACGAGCACGATGCCTTGAAGAAGGATGTTGAGAAATTCCAGGCTCAGGCTGTGGAGCGTGCCAAGGATAAGCTTGTAGAGAATGCAAGAGAAATCAACGGTGTGAAGGTTGTTACAGCCGTATTGCCAATGGAGCCAGCAGCTGCCAAGGATTTGGTATTCAAGGTTCGCGAGGCATTGCCAGAGAACATGATCTGCGTAGTAGGTTCTGTTTATAACGACAAGCCTATGCTCAGCGTAATGTTCAGTGATGATATGGTAAAGGATCACGGTTTGAACGCTGGTAAGATGATTCGCGAAGCTGCCAAGTTGATTCAGGGCGGCGGTGGCGGTCAGCCTCACTATGCTCAGGCTGGCGGTAAGAACAAGGACGGCTTGAGCGCTGCAGTAGATAAGGTTGTAGAGTTGGCTCAGCTGTAATCAGCTTCCACAAATGAATATTTGATAGAGTTATCTTTACTCTTATATATAATAAGGTATAAAGGGTTGTAATCCATCTTTTCGAGGATTGCAACCCTTTTTCTGTAAAATGCTGCGTATGATTTCAATATTTTTATTACCTTTGCACCCGAATTGTAAAACATATACATATTTAATATGGCTATCATAAAGACAGTAGAGGGAAAGACTCCCCGATGGGGAAAGAATTGTTTTATCGCTGAGAATGCCGTACTGACAGGTGACTGTATTCTTGGCGATGACTGTAGCATCTGGTATAGTGCAGTATTGCGCTCTGACGTGGATGCCATCAGATGTGGAAACAGGGTAAATGTGCAGGATTGCGCCTGCATCCATCAAACCGGTACGATGCCTTGCATTCTAGAGGATGATGTATCTGTGGGACATGGGGCCATCGTCCACGGAGCCACAGTCAGAAAAGGCGCACTCATCGGCATGAATGCCACCGTGCTAGACAAGGCTGATATCGGCGAAGGAGCTATCATTGCTGCAGGTGCTGTGGTTACCCATGGCACTAAAGTTCCAGCACATGAGATTTGGGCAGGTATTCCAGCCAAGAAGGTGAAAGCCTGCGCTCCTGGACAAGCCGAAGAGTTTGCCAAACATTATTCCGGATACATCAAAGACTGGTATCTGAAGGAAGATTGATAGAAAGGTATCTTGGCAAGGAGACTATCATCATATTAGTAGGTTAACGACGTGTAGAAAAAGCTGCACGATGAAGATGATTCGTGACCGTAAAACAAAAATGCGCCCGCACAATACGGACGCATTTCTGTTTTTATTAAATTACCACCAACAGCAGAACAGCAGTGATACTCCCTTCTTCAGCTTCTTTCGAGGCTTCCTGTTCTGTTTGTTCTAGGCGATGGCAGGAGAAAGCACTCCCATAGAAGATAGAGCTCTATCTTTCCACCATGAATATGGCGGCACTTATGCCTGAAGCTTTAATCACATCAGTCTTTCTTCCTGATTTATACACAACCTTTCCTGTGGAAAGAACAGAAACTGCCTTACCACCTACGGAGCTTATATTGAGAGAGGCTGCCTTGGCACCAGGATTCACGACAACAACATACTCCTCCTCACCCAAAGTGCGCTCATATACCATCGGATATTCCTGCCCCTTCCGGTTCAGGAGCTTCCAATCACCCTCATTGTCAAGAGCCTTTGCAGAATGACGCAAAGCGGTCAACTTACGGGTATATGACAACAGAGAATTCTGATCTCCCTGCTGAGCTTCAACGGTCAACTTTCCGTTTTCCGTATCTACAGGGAAGTAAAGCTTATCGGGTGCACTCGTAGAGAATCCGGCATTCTTGCCCTTGGTCCACTGCATCGGAGTACGAGTACCAGAGCGCTCATTGCTACCCTCCTTGTTAGGGAGATTCATCTGATACTTCATACCAATCTCATCACCATAATAGATAAACGGAATACCTGGCATGGTGAGGAAGAAGGTCATCGCCACCTTCAGCTGGTCTGGCGTATTGCGGGTACCGATGTTAGGGCGCTGGTAATCATGGTTGGCAGATGGAACAGCGATGTAGCCGAGATTCTTGGTGGCATTGAATGCCTTGGTATAGTTCTCGCTAAACTCCTTGAGCGAACCCTTTCCCTGCCTGTCGAAATAGCAGTTCTGGTAACTCTGCTCCCACTTGCCCCATGGAGTCTTGCGGTCGAAGAACAGAGAGGCATATCCCTTGAGGCCGAAATGGATGTAGAAATCGATGTTGAAGCCGGCAGGAATGGCTTGCTGCGGATTAGCCCACTCAGAAATCAGGACGGTCTCTGGATAATACTTATCCTTCCAGGCACGCATCTCCTTCCAGAGCTTGGAAACCTCCTTCTTGTCGGGGTCGTTCTTGATAAGCGATGACGCCATATCTACACGGAAGCCATCCACACCCTTATCAAACCAGAAAGCCATAATGTTACGTATTTCCCTGCGGACAGCCTGTGGTCCTGGAGCATCTACCCCCTGCTCCCAAGGATGATTTGGATCTGGATGAGCAAAGCCATAGTTCAAGGCAGGCTGGCACTCGAAGAAATTCTTCTCATAATACTTGGCACGAGGAGCATTCGCCTCCACATATCTGCCTCGGGTACTAGACTCCGGACTAGCTTCCTGATGACGAGCTTCTATTTCTTTCTTCTCGCTCTCAGGGATATCATTCATCCAGATATAATAGTCGCTGTAACGCTGGTTAGGATCTTTCTCGGAAGACTCCTTAAACCAGGAACACTTGGTGCTGGAATGTCCTGCCACCAGGTCGAGACAAACCTTCATGCCACGCTTATGGGCCTCATTGACCAAAGTAACCAAATCAGTATTGGTACCGAATCGAGGATCCACCTTGTAGAAATCGATGACATCATAGCCACCATCAAACCATCCTGATTCAAAGATAGGATTGAGCCAGAGGGCGTTCACACCCAGAGACTTGATGTAATCCAACTTGGAAGTGATACCCGGCAGATCGCCAATACCGTTGCCATCAGTATCCATATAGGAAGATGGATAAATCTGATAGAAAAGTGCATCACTCAACCAAGCCGGCCCCTTCTTCTGTTCTGCCTGAACAGAAAGTGTGGTTGCCGCCAAAGCAGCAACCAACAGCATTTTATTCATTCTTTTCATAAACAACATTATTTATTCAAAAAAAAATTCTTTCATAATAACTCAAAATTATGCATTTTATTGTGTTATTGTGCAAGAATGCTAATTGCAAATCCGCCACCTGCAACAGAGTTCAACTCCAAAACAGACTTGCTGGTCACAGTCTTCTTGGTGATGACATAAGCCTGAGGATTTGTCTTGTAGTTGGCATTCTTTGCATCCTGATAGATGGTAGCCACATACTTCTTTCCCTTGTCGAGGCAAGCCGAGGAGTTTGCCAAGCATTATTCCGGATACATCAAAGGCTGGTATCTTAAGGAAGATAAATAATCACTTTATGATTATCATAAAATGAGAATAAAACGCTATTTTTATCTTTTATAGAAGATAAAAGCAAAATATTTAGAATTTTCATCCATTATAAAAGATAAAAATCGTATATTTGCAGAAAATTTCATTTATAAGTGATAAAAATATGGCAACTATTATTCGTCAATCATATATCGACAAGATAGAAAAGTATCTTGGAAAGGAGACCATCATCGTATTAGTAGGTCAACGTCGTGTAGGAAAAAGCTACATGATGAAGATGATTCGTGACCGTAAGAAGGCAGATGACTGCAACAATATCATCTTTATAGATAAGGAGAAAAGAGAGTTTGACTGCATTCAGACCTATCAGGATCTCAACGACTATATCGGAGAGCACTTTTTATCTAATAAACATAACTATATCCTTATCGATGAGATACAAGACATCAGGGAATTTGAACGATCCATTCGAAGTTATCGCACAGAACCCAACACCGACATTATCATCACAGGTAGCAATGCTCGCATGCTGAGCAATGAACTGAGCACTCTTATCGGTGGCAGATATAAGGAAATCTATATCCAATCGCTGAGCTATAACGAGTTTCTGGAATTTCATCAACTATCAGATAATGACGAAGCACTTGCTCTGTACATTCAGTATGGTGGTCTGCCTGGTCTGGCAAAGATAGGTCTTGAAGAGGATGATGCACGTGAATATCAAATGGATATTTACCATACCGTCTTACTTAAGGATGTCATTATGCGCAACCAGATAAGAAACGTGCCATTCTTAGAGAATTTAGTACGTTTCCTCGCAGACAACACCGGTAAGTTGATTTCCGCCAACAGTATCGCCAAATATATGAAATCACAAGGCGAATCTATAACGTCCACGGCTATTATCAATTACATATCCTTCCTTTGTGAAGCCTATATCCTACACAAGGTGAACCGCTATGACATCCACGGCAAACGTATCTTTGAAACCAACGATAAGTTTTATTTTGAAGACAACGGCATTAGAAATGCCATTGCCGGGGGAACACGTGAAGGAGACATTGAGAAAGTGATAGAGAATATCATCTATCAAAACCTCATACGCTTGGGCTATCAAGTTTATGTAGGACAACTGCAAGCTGGAGAAATCGACTTTGTATGTACCAAGCCAGGAGGCGAACGCATCTACGTGCAAGCTTCCTACATCATAGCCGACGATGCAACCAGAGAACGGGAGTTTGGCAATCTCCGTGCCATCAAAGACAACTATCCGAAGTACGTTATCTCCATGACTCCTCTGCTCACCAAAAATGATAATGACGGAATCACGCACCTGCATCTTCGCAAGTTCCTGACTGAAGGAATATAAATGAACTAATGTGGTTTATGATAAGCCCCATATAGCACGCAGGGATTCCTGCGTGCCAACAGTTAAGCTTCTATCAAATGAGCAGCAGGAATTACATCAAGTCACACTTCTCCTCGGTATTCTTCTCGACCTTCTCGCCATCTTTCAGGATGCGAGCCTTATAGCCAAACTTCTCAAAACCTTTCTGGAGCTTCTCTGGGGTTGTCTTGTCGGCATTATACTGTACTGTGACTGTCTGGTCTGGCACAGAAGTCTCAATGCTCTTGATTCCCTTCTCGAAGCGAAGGTTGCTCTTGATTTTATTCTCACAAGCCTCACAGTGCATCTGTGGGGTTGTGGTGAACACTACGGTCTTGATGTCCTTGGCAAAGGTTACCATTGCCACCATCATCATTGTGAACATTACTAAAATCTTCTTCATAACTTTTCTATTTGCTTTAATCATTCAACTTTAAACATTTTCAATTAAAAGTGTACTCTCACTCCTGCGTAGAACATCCTGCCCTCTACAGGTCCCCAAACCAAGGTTGGCTCGAAATCGCTTCCCCATGGGTTGCTGGCACCATAGATAGGAGTTTTCTGCTTGAAACCAGTCAGGTTCTCGCCTCCCACATAGATACTCCAATGGCGGAACCATCTCGTAACCTGCGCACTCACTTGCTCGAAGCTATGGAAACGAGGAGACCATGACTGGCTTCCATCTGCCAACTGGTAAGGCTCAGGATTTCTGCCTCCACCATTCAACTGCACGGTGGCATCAAATTGCCAAAGGCCAAGTGGAGTCTTATAGGAAGCCGTGAAGAGCGTCTTATACTTGCTGGTCAATGGCTTTTCTTTCAAGGTTTTGCCGTAATCGTAGGTACACTTCACATCGTTCAGACGATAAGCCGCTGTTATCTCTAAGCCCTTCAGCAATGGATAAGAGGCATCTATCTGGAAGGTGTGTGAATAAGACTTGCCCATCAGATTGCAGATGGAGATAAGCCCCTTGTTGGCATCATAATCCACCACCGCTTGATTCTTGAAGTCGGTATAGTAATACTCAGCGTTCAGTTTCAGGGTCTTGCCAAACATCGGGATGTAGAAAGCGGTACTTATACCATAGTTCCAAGCCTCCTCTTGCTTAAGTCCATCACCCGTAATCTGAAACTCCCTGCCACTCGCCAAGAGATAGTTGTACTCTGCCAAGCCAAATACCGTGCGATAGCCCTTACCTGCTGACAAGCGGATGCTGATGGCATCGACAGGCGAATACTTCACGTGGAAACGAGGGGTGAAGAAGCTGCCATAAAGCGAACTATGGTCGAAACGGACACCTGCCATCGCTGTCAACTTCGTGCCTAACGTATAGGTGTATTGGGCGTATGCTCCAGGAGTCGTCTCCTTCTCGTTCATTCTCTGCATCTCCGACAAAAGGTAAGGAGAGTCTTCTAGCCCTACTGCCGGTCTTGGAGAAACATTCACATTGGCGCGCTGTCCCAGGTAATCATGGTTGACGCTCAAACCTACCGACAAATTGTGCTGATGAGTAAAATTGGTCTCAAAAATCAGCGAGCCATAGAGATTCTTCTCATTGAGGTCGTAGAACTTGTTGCCATACTGGGCATCGAGCTGGTGCATCGAAGCCGAGGACATGAAGGCAATATTGGTGCCATGCTCATGATTGAGGATGAAGGCATGTTTCATATAACCCTCATAACGGTTGGTATGGAGCTTGATTCGATAAATATCATCACTATGAACATGTTCCTCATTCTGCCCACTGGTACGAATCTCCTTCAAAGCCCCAAGTCCACCATGAAAGATGTAGTGCTTGCCTTTATACAGCCAACGGTTCTGTACATTATATTGTTCTCTGCCTGGCATATCATAGAAACCATCGCCATTATCATCATGGTTTTTGAGGATATTCTCATGATGCAACAATATCTCCGTTGCCCACTTATCCGACAGATGAACATTGGCATCGGCATTTGCCTCGATTCGGCTCTTGGTATCACCAAAGAAGTTTACCTCCACCTGTTGCTCATCCTCTGGCTTCAAGTAATCCACATTGATTTGCCCTGTAATCGACTCATAGCCATTCTTCACCGAAGCACTACCCTTGGATACTTGAATGCCTTTCATCCAAGGTCCCGGCACATAGCCCAAGGCGTATGGGATGGCTGCACCACGGAAATTCGGCAGATTCTCGGTGAGCATCTGTACGTAAGTGCCCGAAAGACCGAGGAGTTTGATTTGTCTTGCGCCCGTCGTGGCATCATTATAAGCCACATCCACCGATGGATTGGTCGTAAAACTCTCACCTAAGTTGCAACAAGCCGCCTTGAAGAGCTCATCCTTGTTCACGGCGATGCCATTCACGGCACCAGCCAATCGGGAAGTGCCCGACTTACGAGCCACCACCTTCACCTCATGCAAGGTCTCGTCCTTGAAGATGGAATCCTGAGAGGAGAAATCTACAGAGTTATTTTCTACAGAATTATTATATGATGATGACAGAGACACAACCTCTGTCTTATTATTTTTTGCATAAGTCTCAGCACCAATAACCAGCAAGGCACTGAGCAATAGATATTTTGAATACATAAATATATTTCCTTTTATCCGAATCTTAAATCTTCGCTTCGGATGATTTTACCTTATATATGTATGCAACCCTAAGATTTTACTGATAGGGATAGGCATACGACAATCTTGGTTGCAAAAGTACAAAAAAACTTTTGCAACCTATTTGCAAATATGGAAAAATCAAATAATCAGGAAGTTAAGGAGGGCAAGAAGTTCCACATCCATGCAATGCTTGTTCACCTGTGCGCCCAGCTCACCTTGGCAACAATCATGGTCCATGCAACGTTTCACGCAACCATCAGTCACCATACCCACCATCACCTTGTCATAGTGAAGGCAGTGCATGACGGTAGTACCCACGCTCAGGTAAACCACCATGAGCGAGAGCATCAAAGCCATCAATATGTTGAGCGAACGTTTCATACCTATTTTTTGCACCTTTCTTTTCTCAAGTTGCAAAATTAAGCATTCTCATCAGAATAAGAATATAATCCCCCCATAAATTAATGACCTTTAACGGTTTTTCTTTTTTGCAAGTCTTTATTCCTCCCCATTCAGGCATTCGCCCGTCTCATAACTCTTCGTCATATCCTTTAAGATACCAATCATCTCCAGCCTCAGACTCTCGGGCTTCAGTACGATGATATTTCTGCCATGCCACAACAGTTCCTGAAGGAAATCACGGCTGGGGCGAATGGTGAGGGTATATTCCCGATACATTCCGTCTTTCGACTCCTTCACTTTCTGCTGACTCTCGTGCAGCGGAACCTCCTCGATGTAGTTGTATTCTGGATAGAAGGCACGGATGCGGATTTTCTCCACAGGCACATCTTCCATCCGATAGATGCCAAAGCAATCTTCATAATAATTCTCTGGAGTCAGGAACTTCTTCAACTTTGCCGGCAACGGATGCTTCTCGCAAATAAGCTTCAGGAAACTGATGCGGTCGAAAGGAAGACAGCGAACGAGTTTTCTCACATCTACCTCTGCACTTGAATTCTTCACTCCTATCACGTACCACCGTTGTTTGAAATATCTCACGAAAGCCGGTTGTAGCACGATATCGCTCTCTGCCCCGAACCCCGAAACGTATTTAAACTTCAGCAGATATTGCTTATCTATCGCTGCAAGAATATCATCCAGATATTCCGTGTTGTATGGCGGCGTATCGAGCATCACCTTATTGTGAAACTTCAGCATATCACCTAGCGAAGCCAACCGCAGGGAACTCAGCATCCATTCCGTTACATCATCATTAGCGATCGGATCACGCTTCAGATAATACCGATAGCCGTCGCTCTTGTCGCATTCCACAGTAATGCCAAACTGCGACTGGATATTTTCACGATAACGATGAAAGGTACGTTTGTCCAGCTCATCCTCATCCTGATTAGCGTTGGCATCACGCCATTCATTAGCAATCTCCTCAAAGGTAAGATGCTTACGATCCAAGAGGCCTATCAGCCAACTATAGAATTTTACACGATTGTCCATAATCTCTAAATATCTAATGATATATTTACAAGAAATGCCTAAAAAGAGGAGAAAAGATAGCCAACAAAATGGTAATGCTAAATGCTGGCGTTTCTGACTTTTGTCATATACCAATGCGCGATACACTTGTGCCCGATGCTTGAAATGAACTGTGAACAAACTCGTCTCTTTGCATGAAACACATGAATTTTTAATAATGCTAACACAGACCTATTGCCTGATGTCAGCCTCTTGCTGCCTCTATCTTTTCTCCGAAAGTTTTAATCTACTTAATGAAAATTTCAATCCTCGCTCCATTATCGGGGCAAGTCTTGCAAATCCACCAAATCTACAGTCCAGTTCAAACTCTGAATTTTCAGGTCGAGTTCCCGATACTGCTTGGCATAGGTATCAGCCTCCTTGCGAAGAACCTTTATATCTATGGTTCTAACATATTTCAGTTCGTTTCTGCCAAAGCGAGTATCGTTGGCAGCTACGTAGTTCACCACCTCTTTCAATGCCTTGACACGCATCGACAAGACGTCTCTCTTGGCTATCAATCGAGTCAAGGAGTCTCCGTCCTGAACTATCTGAACGTTGGTGATGTTGATGCGATAAACCAAGTCTTCCAACTGGACGAGTGCTTCATCCAGTTCCTTGTACAGTTCCTCTACGTTATCGCAAGGCTCATCACCCTCCTGTACCTTGGCGCTTTCCTTGATACGCTCTTTCAGTTGAGCCACTTTCTTCTGCAAGTCGGCTCTGATGCTCAATGCTTCTGCTAACTTCATAATCTTCTATTTTTTATATATGACGTTAAACTTCTTGTTTTATTATGTCAAGGTCTCAGCCTTTTTGTGTTCTACCCAAGCAAGGCACATCCTCAGGCCAATGAGGGTCGGTTTCATTTCCATCATCAGCATAACGAATATCTCGCTGTTCGGATATATTGCGGTCGTATTTCAGTTCTACGCTCACCGTGAAGTCATCCATACGAAGAATGTCCGGCAGGCACCAAGGCTCATGAGTATGCAAGGCATGCATCGCATAACAGATACACAAATGGTCGTACGCCTTGTTGTGCAGATAGCCTTCCGCCCACGACGTGCCATCGTCGAGCGTATCAGTCAACTCTCTCAACGTATCCTCTTCGTTGCCGAAAAAGTTGGCAGACGCACCATTCACGATGGTATCCATCTTGCAATGTCCTGTACTGAGCAACTCATCTGTCAGATGAATCATATAGTCGAAGTCGGAACCGTAATAGTCATCATTCTCCAGATGCAAGACCGAGTCTTTGTCAGCATACCCGAATCGAAGCGTACTGTCCAAGTCGTAGCAGAAACGGTCGTCCACCTTGTATGGCGAACGGTAGAGCGTAAGCCAAAGGTTACGGCACTGCTCAAAACACTCCAAAGTGAGCTTGTAGAGTTTGTCGTTCAACTGGCTCAATCGTTCCACCTCGGCAGCAGTAGGATGAAGCATCATCTCGTCGAGCGTCACCTCACGAAGCCCGAGCAAGTCGTCCAAGAGCTCTCGCTCCGACTCACTGAAGTTTCTGAAGAAATAGTCAGGATTGTTCTCTTCCCGATTCACCACCTTCTTGACACGACGCTCCACCTCTTGCACGATGGCACGCTTGTCCTCTATCGTTGACTTTTCTCTTATAAAATCAACGAAATTGCAGTGAGGCTCCGAACTATAGCTACGTTTGTTCTCAACTTCATCAATCAGTTTTTTCCATTCCTTTTCCATTTACTTCCTCTTTAAAGATTACGTTTCCTTTTTTCCATTGATACACCTCTCGCTCATATCTCAAGCTGACATCCGTCCAAAAATCATCCATACGGAGGATGTCAGGCAAAGAGTAATGCTCATGACTATGGAGCGAGTGAAGGAGATGGCAGATGCAAAACTTGCCAAAGGCAGGATTATCCAGATAATCAAGATTCCACGACGTGCCATCATCCGCCACCAAAGGTTCACCCACATAATACCGCCCACTATCCCTAAAATTGCAATGAAAATGGAGCATATACTCGAAGTCTGAGCCATAATAGTCATCATTATCCATCTTGAGGACGGAATCCTCATCATTCCAACTGAAATCAACGTGCTCCTCCACATCATAATAATCCTCGTTTGCCATCAAGCTCGGTGAGTGCAACAAAGACTTCCAGAGGTTGCGACCTTGCGCAAAGGCATCCTTCGACAGTTCATGAAGTTTATCGTTCTGATGTCCCAAACGCTCGATTTCTTCCTCTGTAGGATTTAACATCATCACATTGAGAATCTTTACCCGAGTACTCCAAAGGGAATCAAGCACCTCCCGCTCCTGTTCACTGAACTTACGGAAGCGGAAACTCTTGTCCGTATCATAACGGGCAATCATCTTGATGCGACGCTCTACTTCTTGTACAACTCTGCGCTTGTCATCATCCGACGCTTCGCCCACATAATCCATCAAAGCGAAGAAAGCCTCCGTTTCAAACGGATCTTTCTCAATTGTATCGATAAGTTGAATCCAATTTTCCTTCATCTTCACCTACGATTTCACCATTACTAACTTCTATTATCTTATCATCGCCAAAGCTTCCTCCCCGTATCTTGTAGGGAGAGTTTCGCTTCAACGTCTTCTCCAAATACTCCAAGTCCTTGGGACGGAGATGAGTGAGAGCGAAATCCACCTCATTCAGTTGCGACTGATTGCTCAGGGCGAGATGCTGAAGATTGTGACACATGAAGATGTCCAAGCGACGCAACTTGTCGTTCTTGCTCAAATTCAAAGACACCAAATCTTTGGCTCCATCAATATGCAACTCCTCCAAGAGTGGATTGGCAGAGAAATCCAACTTCTCGTTTCTTATCTCGTGGAAGTCGATGAACTCCAGCAAAGGATTCTTGCTCACGTCGAGTTTCTCCTCGCCATACCCAGAATAGCCCAAGATACGCAAGTTAGGACATTCCGTGAGAATCACATCTAAGGTTTTCACCTCGAACATGCCACATCCATCAAATCCGATAATGGCATCCTCCTCTTCCGAACAGATGGTAATGGTGTAGTACATGCCCTTCTCAGGATAGGCATGACCTGCCTCCACCCAAGCCAACTTTTCGGAAGCAGGTTTCTGTTTACCTGTCACGACCTGTACCTTTCCATCGCCCCAAGCGATTCTTGCCTTGCTGCCTTTCTTCAGCATCAAGTGCAAGCCTACGGTCTCCCCCATTGTCCAGTCCAACGTCTGGATATTGATTGTAATCTGTGTCATAATTCCTTGTTTTATGTTTACAGCTGCAAAATTACAGGTCAGGTGTGTCAAATCGTGACGCAAGCGAGAAAATTATCTCAAAAATCTTTGTATCACCTTGTACCAATAGTCCCAGGAGTAGCCTACGGAAGGATGATTCACCACAAGAGCCTTAACATGCTTGCCACCAGGCATCATATAGAATCCATTAGGCACCCAAGTGCCTTCCACTTCCATGTCATTGCAATCCACCCAGTGAACATCCGAAACTTGCTCTTGGCGCCAGTGACCGCCAGGCAAATTATTCCAAAGCCTCTTACCCCATACGATGATGTACTCGGGCTGATACTTTTCGATAACCTCAAAGAAAGCCTTGCCTGCCTGGTGATATTGTTCGGCTGCGCCAGCCTCACGAGGACCACCCATCGCTGCTTGCAGGTAGTTGAAGAAGATGACCGAGTTCCAAATCTTCAGCCTCATCGCTTGATTGGTCTCCTCACCCACTAACGAACGCTCAAACTTCAGGAAAGTCCGCATCCAGTTCTGCCGTTCCTTGTTCTCATTGAGATAATCATCAAGCACCTGCTGAGTAAAGCCCATACACTCCCGATGTAGCTGGCAGTCGCCACAATCCGTACAACTCTCATCACAATAATGGCTCTCGCCCAATATCATGATTCGCTTGCCAAATATCCCTCCGTTGGCATAATCCTTGCCAACGAAGGGGTGAAAGAAAATATTGCTATTCATATTTTAAAATAATGAAGCTATCCAATCATAAGCCATGGTTCCCAAGCGAATGGCCCATGAAATCACCACATAAATCAACCAGCAAAGCACGACGATGAACACAGCCGTCCAGAATGCCTTCTTATTCACCTTATTGACAATCTCCTTATCATCCTCGATATAGCCTGTAATCAGCTTCAAGTTCTCTACATACGAACGCTTGAATACATCCAGCACGTCACCTATATAAAAAGGTATGGCACCTATCAGCACATCCATCAAGATATTATAGATGACAGCCAAAGTCAGCGGAATCGACTTAACCACGCAAAGACTGTAATAGATAAATGGGAATGCAAACACGCTCGTCAAAGCATCACCGATACCGACAGGAAGGATGAAGCCAAGGATAGGATCCAAGAACCACTTGTCCATATACTTCGCCGTACCTACCATCAGACGATATGATGGCATGTTCATCATCTTCTCACGCTTAGCTGCTTTTTTATCAGCCCTCGCCTGTTCTTTGGCAAGAGCCGCCTCTCGCTTTTGATCTTCTTTTGCGAAATCCATGCCCAAATCAGCCTGGGCCTGTTGTCTTCTTGAACTTTCCATACGCCTTATAATTCTATTTGTTTCTTACCATTTAAAAATTCTGTGAACTCCTGTTCCGAAAGAGAGAAACCGCTCAAGTCGCTCATCAACTCCATAGCTTGCTTACGTTCCTCCTCACTACCAGCCAGATTGATACGCTTGAACACCTCACGAAGATAAGCACTCTTGTTGTCTATCTTAGCCATTTCACGCTTAAACTCATCAGCATGTTTCTTCAACTCCTTATCGTATGCAGCCGAAGCCAAGCAACCACTGAGCTGCTGCGCTTTAAGCTTAGCGAAACTATCAAACAGAGCAATACCTTTCTGTAAGGATTGTTCCATAGCACCAGTTAACTGCGCCAAGTCTTCCTCGCTATACTCTGCAGGTTTGTTCTGTTGTGCGGTCTTGCCCTCTATCTTCTTAGGGTCTTTCGTGTATGCTTCCACTCCATCAAGCAAATTCTTAGCCATATCCTTGTCGGCATGAAGATTGTCTGCCAACATTCCTGTAAACAGAGAAAGGTTTTGCTCCACATCAGCAGGAAGCTTGGCAGCCTCCCGACAATCAGGAATATCGACCGTATGCACCAACTTCTCGTCTATCTTGCTCTCCATGATTTCACGTCCGAGTTTCAGCATGGCAACCATATCACGAAGATGTTTCAGCATCTTCAACTTCAAGTCATCAGAACAAACTATCTTGCTTCTGATCTCCTTAGAAACCTTATCCAGTTCACTGGAGAGTTTGGCATACTCATTTTTGATACGGGTTTGTTCCTCACGATGCGATTCCAATTCCTCCTTATCCAACTTCAAATCTACCTGATAGCTCTCGTATTCTCTCACAAGAGGGAAGCATACCGCATTCCATTCGGTGAAGTCACGATAGTAGTTCTTGTTGGCCATACCAAAGGTGATCCAGTTAACGAGGAAGAAAGGCTTGGAAGGCTTCTTCGCCTTCGCGTCCATATAGCTTCCCTGCTTAGACTCCAAGGTAGCGGTGATGTCATTAATCAGCGAGGTATAGACATCGATGTTCTGAAGATGGTCGTTCATTTCCATGTCCAGCACCTTCATCTGCTGAAGCAGACATTTTCGTTGCTCCTCCAATGGACGAATAGTCTCATCCGCATACAAAGCATCAAGCGTCGCCTTCAAGTCTGAAGCCAACAGCTTTTCTCCATAGCGCAAGAACACATTCGCCTTCGGTATTACCACATCATTGAGCGTCTTGCAGATCACCAACAATCGTCCCATATCAGCCTTGATGCGAGTGGCATCATGCTTCACGCTCATCTGGAAAACTGATAAATCAGACTTCAAACGATTAGCGCGTTCACTTGCTCCCATATAGTGTTCGAGCATGGTCAGTCCTGCCATCGCCAATCCCAAGGACTTGTTGCCGTTCGACAAAGACTTATAAGCCTGCAAAGAACCCTGCAAGGAAGTACGGAAACTAACAGAAATCTCACCAATCAGAGCTGCACATTTTTCCGTGAGCTTATTATATTCCAGCTCCACATACTTAAGCATCTCATCCACATCCAGCCACTCTATTCGCTTGAAGTCGAACAGGTCAGGAGAAACCATCTTAATAGAGTCGCCATAGATATCGATAAGTTTCAGGGCATAGTCACGATAAACCGTCCCGATATCACTACGCAAGGAAGTAAAATCTTCGATGTTTCCACGAACGCTATCCTCAGCATAGTGATAAGCCTCCACCATCTTGGTATATTTATCAAACATGGTAGCCGCCTTACTTCTTACATCTTTCACGCCATTCGTACCCATGACAATATCAGCCATCTTCGACGTTCCCTTAGCAAGAACCAGGTTAAGGTTCTGTTCCACCTGCTCTTTCAACTGCTCCAAAGCAGACGAAGACAACGCCAGTTCCGTCTCAGCTATCTTCAAAGCCTCCTCCTTGTTGCCCTGTTCCAGACTGTCATTCAACTTGTATTCAGCCACAAGGGTTGTACGTGAATTATTGGAAACAAAAGCAATGGCGATATTGCCATTATCATGGAAATATCTGTAAGCATCAAATACCAGCTTACTCACCTCCGAGGAATCGGAAGCTATACCATACTTCTTCAGTTCAAAAGCCAAATCTGCACGAAGATACGTCTTGTTCTCCTTGCAGAGTTCATCAGCAATCGTCTTGATTGCCTCATATACTTTTTGATTATCAGCCATACTATTCATCGTATTTATATTTATTTATTCTTTATCACTACCTACAAATACCGATGCCTTCATAAAAGAGAAGGTTACATCAACGAGCCAACCGATGCACGAACCGACTGTAGCTATCCACCAGGCAACAAGATAACCTGTAGTACAATTGGTAGCCTTGAAAAGGACATCGCCGTCAAAGAGATGCCTCACCAGATTAGGCAGGAAGAACAATCCATGCGCCAATCCAGCTTGCCATCCATACAATTCCGTACCATTGATGTTGACAAACAATACTGCTGCCACTATAGCAACGATTGGTCGCCAGGGTAGGAACATGAAAACCATTACAAGAAGCCCTATAATTTTATTCATTTTTCGTTATACTTTATTTATGCTATGATTTCATCTATACAGACAATTATCTTTTAGATACATTTTGTTGTTTCTAATCTCAGTTGGAGTAAGTTTCTCTTTACGATAATCCTTCAAGGAATCCTTCTGCATCTGAAATCTACTCGATTCCACAAAGATCAGGCTCTTGTGAATCCTCGTCTTGGCACGCTCCTCCATCCATTCTCTGCCTTTAGCGAGAGAAGACATATACCAATATCTCGTCTCTGCCCAAGCGTTCCTTGTAGGTTGTGCAGTACCATGAATGAAGTCACGATAAACAGGAAGCGAGAGACCGGTTAGCCAACAAACCAGGACCGAATCCCCCTTAGCCATTAGCGTCATGTCCGACAACATCTGTTGCATGGTCATTTTCTCCGACTTCCGCCAAAGCATCCTCCTATCCATATATTCATTCTTCTCATCCTCCTTCTTCTTTTGCCAATAGCCATGAGGGTTCAAGAAGAACCAATAGCCAAATAATACTACCAGCCCGACACTCAATACCGCAGCTAACCAACACACTCTTTTCCTGATGTTCTTTTCCATTGTTACATTACCTTATATAGTTATACATTTGATTTCGGCTGCGAAATAACTATATAGATATGTCAAATGGTGGCAGAACATCAAGAAAAAAGTAAAAATGCTCTATTTTTTTGCGAATAAAGACATCTGTCACCTATGACGAATCAATAGACTAATGACATTTCTATTCCAATATTTCCCTGTTCAAATAAGATATTGTCAAGTTTCAGCTTTTCAAACACTTTCTGCAATTTGTCAATGTCGCCAAGGCGCAGCTTAACAATATTGCCAGGCATCTGTTCCACCCAACCTGCTTTCTCCGGCACAAGTTTCTTGGCATAAGAGATGGCTGGCGAAACAAGCATGTCAATACCCATCTTGCCGCCATACGACAAGAACAAGTCTGTACCCTCAATCTTCTTCACTATAAGGTTTATGCTAACCGACTTGGTAAAGCCCAACACCTTGATAGGTACAGAGACAGACACTGTAGCCCCGTTTACATACCCAAGATTAACAGTCTTATGAAAATGACTGGCTACATAATTCTGCAGCTCAGCATAAGTAATCGCCAACTTCATAATATTATCGTTTATCTGACAGTAGCGGAGGTTTCCTGCCTCCGCCACACCGAGTGTTTCACAATTCAAGACTTTTTCTTCAAGAATAAGTCTATCAACTTACCAATAATGCTCTCAGACTTCGGACAAGGATCTTCAAAGATTTTGCCGTGCCGTCTAAGTTCATCTAAGATTTTGTTGTCATTATTATTCATACTTGCCTACATCTTATTTAAATTGTTAGTTAATAATATTCTGAATATATCAATAAACTATATGTGGGTATGACTTAGAAGCCATACCCACTTTACCTAAGAACATCAGATTGCATTCTTTAAAGAGGCAACCTCTTCCAACTGTACTTCCAGTATCGTCTTCTTCTCAAGCAAACCATCTAAGGTAGCCTTGGCTTCCTCCAATTTAGTCTCCTTGTTTGCCTTATCGTTTCGGATTTCTTCCACCTTTTCTTGGAGAGGATTCAACATACCTTCAATTAGTTCTTGTCTTATAGTATTGATGACTTTATCCTTATTAGCAAAAGCACCTTGCAATAAATCTCCACAATCAAAGCTATCACGCATATTATTAATATCATTCAATAAATCTATCTTCGTTGAGTTATGTGCAAATGCTCTTCCTATCGCCGTAATAAGACTAAAACCTAAACTATTAAAGAAGTTACCAAGAATATCACCAATAATATCCAACCAACCTGCATCTGACACGTCCTCACCATCTTTACTGAACAAAGAAACATTATCCAGATCAAGTTTAATCTTTCCTTGCAAATCTTTGATGAAATCTCCGGTATCAATGTCAGGAAGATACTTTAACAAGATATCTTCAGCGTCAGTAAAGAAGTCTTGAATTGACGACAAAAACTGACGACGTCCTTCATCTTGGAGATTCTTCATCTTTCTCTTTATGTCACGTTTAACCAAATTCGAATATATCTTATCGAATTTAGGTTGTAACGATTCAACTTTAGTGAAACGTCCAAAATCTGTCTCTACAACATTTTCCATTTTGTTGCAAGCTGAATCCACTAAGTCCTCAAGAATGTCTTCACCATTATTCACCAGAGTTCTTACGTCATCATTCAAAGAATCTTCAAGAAAGCCCAGTTTTTTCTCCAAACGTCTACAAGCCTTTGACAGCTTGTACTCTCTTTCCTCCAAATCATCATCAGGACTTTGCAGCATTGTTATTTCTGCCTTTTTCTGATTGAGAGCATTCTCATTATCCATCTTAAGCTTTCCTCCTGCTGCATATATAGCATTCAATGGCTTGGCAAACAGTATTTGACTCTTTTCTTTATCTATCAAATTACGAATCGCGTTGACCAAATTATCTATATGGCTCCACTTACGCATTTCCGGCTGTGAACCTATACCGAAATTCGAGCAATGACGATTCCATGCAAAACTCAAAGCTTCTTCAGAGTTCACTTTTGACATTGGCAACTCTGACAACAAAGCCATTTCTGCCGACAAAGGAATAGGTTCTGCCTCACTCAGAATATCAGACAACGTATTGTCATTTGACTCACGACATGCCTTAGCAATCTCAGCCTTTACATAATCCTTGATTTGCTCTTCATCCTCAGGATTTACATCGCTACAATACGGTATATCATACTTGTTTATACCAATGAGCACCTTACCAATGCCACATTGACTAACATTCTTGAAGATAATATCTCTGTCGGTTGCATCAAACGGACGACCGGCATAAAGCATCATCAATACGACATCTGCCTTTTTGAGGAATTCTTTAGTACGCTCTTCACGAGAAACAATAGGGTCATTGAATCCCGGAGTATCCACAATTTCAACTCCCTTGAGATATTCTTTAGGATAGTAAATCTTTACTGATTTAGTGATAGAAACATATTTACCATCTGCTCCTACATACTCTATTATATTATCGAAAGAATCTTCTTTTGTCTTACCCAAATAATCTCTTAGATTAGAGCCTAGTCTTGAAGCTTTAGATACAAGTTCTTTTGCTGCCTTTATTTTGGATTCAGCCATAGTATCCCCAGCAACATCATCCAACGAACGAGCAGCTTGAGCCTTCTGCTCTTCCCATTCATCATTGGTATAGAACTCAGCAACCACCTTCTTCTGTTCTCCGTATGTTATCACAGACAGTGCTGCAGTCATAGGAGTTGTAGCAGCTGGTAATACAGAATCCTCAAAAACAAAAGAATTGAGGAACGTAGATTTACCACACTTCATCTGACCGATAACACCGATCGTCAAGATGTCTTTTTCCAATTTATCGATAAGTTCTTTACAACGATTCTCATCAATCCAACCAAAATCCTTGGCTTTCAATGCCAAGGATTTTAATTTATTCTTCTTATTTTGAAATTCTTCAAAAAGATTTTGTTCCATGTTTACTTAAACTTTTTAGTTTCGTTATTATAAGATTCAAGACATTTTTGCACTTGAACAAACTGCTTCTTGCATTCAATTAAGCAAGCATGCGCTTTATCCATTTCGCTTTGCATTTCCTGCAAAGTCTGAAAAGCCGAGATCAAATCGTCCGTTTGTTCACCTGCAATATCCGACAAAATAGCAATAAGGCGTTCTCCTTCATCTCTGGACATTTCATATCTATCCTTAGAAAAAGTATGCTTTTTCCATTGCGGGATATCTTCAGCTTCGACACAATTATCGCATATAGCAGTGAGACATCTATTCACTTTTTCAATCTGCTTGTTGTAAGCTTTTGTATGCCCGTCATATTTGCGAGAAGCATTTTGAACTGTACTTTCGTATTTTTTTGACAAACCTTCCAAATCGGTTTGAACATCCTCTACAAAAGTGTCACTTTCAGATGTAGAACCAACAGACTTGATTGGTGCCATTATATCCTCCAAAGGAGCCTTTGCCGAGAAGCGGATATATTGTTCCACTTTTAAGCCAGCATCCTTCAATGTCTTGCTTATCAGAGCTTCTACTTTATCAACCTCCGACTTTGGCTTAGTATCCACCTTATTAATTACTACGTACAAAGGCTTGTTCAGCTTTTCCTTGATTAGTGATATAGAGCTGCGATTCACAGTTCCTGCATTAACATCGAAAACCCAGAACAAAGCATCACATTCATTTATAACCTCAATGGTACGCTCCTTATCCTCACTATCGTTAGAATTAAAGCCAGGAGTATCCAATATACTCAACCCATCAAGGTTAGGATTCTTATAAGTCATCACAAAGTACTTTATCAACGAAGATACTCCCTTTACTTGATCAAGAACCTCCTTTGACACTTTCTTAAATGTGGATTCAGATAAATTCTTCTCAACATTATCAGGAGTAACAAAGCGATAAGCTGTTGATACACCACCTGCAATATATGTAGGAATAGCAGTCGTTGCTTTTGTGCTAACAGGCAATAGCGGTATTGTCTTATCGTCTTGCGAAAGAATTCTATTCACGATAGAAGTTTTACCTGCAGAGAACTCACCAACAAAAGCAATAGTAGTCTTACCATCAAGCCAATGTTTTTTCTTCATAGCAGCCCAATGGAAGAAACCTGACATTAAAGTATCTTTCTTTTCATTGTAAATGGAAGTTCCGACATGTATACCATTTTCCGCCCATGCCATCTCATAGCAATCAAGAACCTGACCACGTATAACTGATTCTAAGAAGTTTATATTCTTATACAGCTGTACAGAATTATCCGCCTTTGTCTGTTGAGCCGAAAGAATCTCCTGAATAAATTCCAAAGACCCCATCTTTAATTTAAGTTCTTCGGTTTTCTCATCCAATTCTCTCTTAACCTGTCCAAGTTCCTCGTTCATCTGCTTTGAAGCCTTGCATTCCTTATCATAGTTTTCCTGCAATTCAGACAATTCAGAATCCTTCTTCTTCAACTTTTTCTTGTAGTTATCAATATCATCCTCATTGTCTTCAATCTCATCCTCAAGGTCTGTAATACGTTTCTTTAGTTTTACGACCTCATCAAGTTGAGCTTTAACAGTTTCATCGCAATTGCCACTTATTGCATTCTTAAGCTGTTCATCAAGTTTCTTGCATTCTGCTTTTGCTTCGCTCAAAAGTTCCTTGTACTTAGACTCTATATTCTTAGCCTTTTGAACATTTTCAAGACCTGCTTCCGCATCCTTCAACTTCGAACAAACAGCCGAATATTTATCCTTCAGCTGTTTGTTCTCCTCTACAAGATTTTTGGTATCATCCTCCACAGTGGCAGCAGTTCCTTTCTGTCGTCCCAGAAAGAAACCAATAGCAAAAGCTATAATGACGCCCACCAATAAGACTATCCACTCTGTCATAATCAACCTAATTTTTCTTTCAAGTTTTTGATTTCAATCTCATAGGTATCACAAGCTTGCTTATGCTCCTTAAGAGAACGCGACAACTCCTCATTCTCTCTCTTCAACTTTTTTAGTTCCATGCGAGCCTTCATCAAGTCGTCTTCCATATCGTCCTTGTCGTCCTCATTATCCTGTGAAGCCTGACGTATTTTTTTCAGTTCAGAGAGTAAGTCTTCAACCTGTCGTGAGAGTTTCTTTTTGTCTTCACGCAGGTTATTGTTTTCTTTGTAAATACCCTCAAGCTCACGAATCTTAGCTTGCAACTGTGGATTACCTATAAGTTTGTCTTTTGCAATAGCGCCAGTAACACCACCGACAACCAATGCACCTAAAATTTCTATCATATCCATATTATTAAATTGTTGATAATTTTTCTTTATATTGCTTCAGAGTTTCTTTTCTACGAGCAAACTCTGCCTTATGCTCCGAACATTGTTCTTTAAGTTCATTCAACATTGCTGTCTTCTGTGCAATCATTTCCGATGCATCATTCTGCAAACTACCTCTAACCATGTTTACAACACTCTGGCTCAAGTTCTCCATTTGAGACTTGAATTCAGGAGCCAAAGTACCATCAACATAATTTCTAACAGCTCTTACACGTTGTGGCTTAGAAAGCAATCTCTCCGTGGCAAAGCCAACCATAGAAGAAAGAATACCTTTCTTATCTGCCTTCTCTATCTTATTGTACTTATCAACAGCTTTACCAGCAAACTCCTCTGTCTTGGCAATACGTTTCATCATCTTGCGTGTATATATGATACTACCAACATCGGTTGCAGTATCTACAATATCGACAGCCTTAGATGCGGCAACAGTTGTTGCAACAGTACCTGCAGCACTCGCTGCTCCTGCCGTACCCGCTGCTCCTGCTGCACCCGCTGCTCCTGCTGCACCCGCTGCTCCTGCCGTACCCGCTGCTCCTGCTGCACCCGCTGCTCCTGCTGTAGCAACAGCTGCTGCTACGGTAGCAACTGCAGCAACTGCAATAACACCAGTTTTGATTATACCGTCATACTCATGCCCCATAGAATTCAAATCAAGATTATAATTCAGTCCTGAAATTTGAATTTCTGACAGATCTATAGACATCAATGACTCAACGGGGATTTCGCTGTCAGATCCTTGTGCGCTTTGTACCTTTGACTTCAAAATACCCATAATGTTATTCTTATATTCCGACAACAGCAATGAAGCGGTATTATTTATAACAGAAAGAGCATCATTGTCCATATTTGCACTACCACCAGCAACAAGAGCACCTAACTTTTCATACATAGAATCTTCAAACCTGCGTGATATCTTAGATCCATCCTCACTAATATCACTTGCCATAGAGTCTATCAATCTATTGATATTTCTCTTGATTTTATCCAAATCAAGTTGCTGATGTCTAATCTCCATGTCAAGATTCTCGTCCGAAGAAGATGCCGTCAACATCTCATCTACGCGATTTACAAGTATTTGAGCTAAATCCTTGATACGCTGACCGTCAACTTTTGCTAAAATCTCATTCTTTGACTTTTGTATTGTCTCCAAAAGAGCATACAATTCCGACATATTGTCTTTGGCAGCACTGACAACAACTACTTGTTGTACAGGTAACTTACAGTTATCAGCAATATACTGCTTTGCAGCCTCTATCTCAGATACAGATTTTGTATCAGACTTTGTCAATACAATATAAACAGGACGCTTTGACAGCTTTATCATATCTATGAAGTCTGTCAACGAACGGGTCACCTGCTGATTAATATCAACAATCAACAAGATGGCATCGGCAGACGGCAAAAAGTCAACTAACACCTGACGATGTTTTACAACAGGAGAAGACAATCCCGGAGTATCAACCAAAATGGTTGATGATGGAACTTTTGTTGATGTATCGAATACTGTAACAATTTGTGCATCTGAGAGCTGGTCATTTTTAAGTTCTCCCAAATCATCAAAATGAGTGACTTGTCCATCTGACAGGACAACATTTGCCTCACACTTATTACATCCAAAATGGATTTCATAAATTGTGGCAGTTGTCGGTTTTGTTGCTGTTTCAAGTTTTTTGCTATCTGTAAGAGCGTTCAATAACGTTGTCTTACCAGAACTGAACTCACCTACCAATGGTATCAACAAATTTGCATTTTGCTGAGATGCTCGTTCCTGAATAGCATTTAAACTATTCAAGATATTTTGCTGGCCAAGTTCCTGAGCCACTTCTTTTAAAAATTCAATATGTTCCATTTTTATATTATAAAAAAGATCTTCTAACTACTTTATTCTTTTTGGGTTCCTCATTATTCTGAACGACTCGTTCATCTCTGTTGGGATATTGCTTAAGTTGTTCTTCAAATTCTGAAATCAATCGTTCTTTGGCTACTTCCTTCTCATTAGTAGATAATTCTACATTTGAAGAAGTCTCTTTTTTTGTTGCGTAATTATCATTATACGCATTACCTGCTATACCTGTTAAGAACGCAACAACTGAGCTCGAGTTTTCTACTTTTTTGTCGAACAATGCGTAGTCGCAAATTTTCAAGTCATAGGATGTAGCAGCTAAAGACTTTTGAATATAGAAACTATTCATCATGTGCTTTATAGCTGCAACCTCACTCCATTCTACACTAAAACTTTTTTTCTTATCATTTAAATTGAAATAGCAAATGCGCTGATCTGTGATGATACAACCTGAAGGAGTTTTCTCATCTTCGTCTTTCGCCTTCCAATTAGCTTTATGATGCGACACCCATAACAGATGTTCACCTCTTCTCAATGTAATCTCAGTAAGAAGTTTATTTGAAATAGCATCTACATTGTTCAATCCCAAATGTACACAATCGGGCCATGAAACAAACGGTTTAAACAGCTGTTTGTTTGACATGAATTCTGTATATATGTGATTATCTTCCATGACACTTGTTTTATTGTTCAGAAAAACACTATATATTTTTAGTCCAACTTCTTAAATTCAAAATCATTCGGATTGCAGCAGGCTTTCTTATAATCGAAAGCATAGATGCGCATGTAGGCTTCTTGCACCTCCTTGGCTCCATTGTAAAAAGGGGTGGCGGTGTGCTGTAGGGTCGTTACTGTCACTACCATTTCGGGAGTGAGGACAGTACCATTTGAGCGTTTAAGGCGCTTAGGCTTCACTTGAAATACTTTACTCATAAGCATTGAGTTTTTAGGTTATTACATATTGCTGCTCCTGCTTTTCAACCGAAACAGCAGATCATTTACTTTTATTATGCTGATATGCAGCTTATCTTACTGCAAAATTCATGCAAACGAGCGCAATGAAAGCCTGCTTTCAAATTGCCGAGTGCAGCTAATCTTCTGCAAAGGTAGGAAATATCTGCGAACCAAACAAGTCCATAATGGTTCATAAGTGTAAAAAGATGGTGCGAACCCCTACTTTCTTCACTTCCTTGCAAGTTAGGCTCTGGTAAAACCCGTAGAAAAGAAAATGTGAAAGAGGAATCCACACCATATGACGGTGTAGACTCGCTCAAACAAATTCTCGTTCTTTCTACGTTTCAATTTACCAGATTTCAACCTACAGAACTGAATAGTTTGCTCGTGTCCACAAGATTATCTTGTTTCTCTGCATCATAGCGACTTCAAGCGAGGACTTTACCCTGCCCTGTCACTAATCCAATGGCAAATTTAGTAAAAATCTGATGAACCACCAAACTTTTAACAAGAAATCTTATGGATTCCTCTTATATTTCATTTTTCAGGGACTCCACTCCCTCTTTTTTTCTGCATTCATACCTTAATAATATAGAGTTATTGTCAATTCTGCTGCAAAAGTACAATCCGGTTGCGACAAAAACTGACATAGGAGGAGAAAAGATGAAGAAGGAAGATTAAACTGCAGATGAAATACAATATGCATACTGCATGAAGTTCTTTGAAAGACTAAAAAGAATTCGCTACATAAACAAAAATACAGACGCATTTCTGTATGTAAACTTACCGCACAACAGGGGGATGACGAGCGCACAACAGCTGATGGACGAGCGCACAACAGCTGTTGTGCGGTTCACGATAGTATATTACCCAACGACAGATACTATATCTGCCAACAACTTATCCTATATATCCCAACAACTTATTCCGGTTCTTTCAACACCCATGTCCATGGGTACTGATGACTTCTCCTATAGTTTGCGTGGCATTTGGTGGCAATAGGTGGCAATAGTGGCATTAAATCAGAGAGAAAAAATCGCCACACACATTTTGTTAATCTTTACTATATTCCAGCGGGAAAACTTGCAGGATAATGGGAATATGAGTAACTTTGCACACGGATTTCTGAAATAATCGTCTTTCAAAGACATAAAAATAAGAGAGAAACTTTTTTTAGGATAATATAGAGATTACAAAAACAAATGAAAAAAGGACTTTTTGCACTCGCTTTGGGTACATTCACCCTGGGCATGACTGAGTTTATCATCGAGGGCATCATTACCGATGTTGCCCACAACATGAACGTATCCATTCCAGAGGCAGGCCACCTCATCTCCATCTATGCGCTGGGCGTCTGCGCCGGAGCCTTCTCACTGATACTCATGCACAAGTATCGCCCTAAGAAGATATTGATGTTCCTGGCTTCCATCATCACCATCGGAGCCATCATCGCATCCGTAGCCCCAACTTACTGGCTTTTGCTCTGCGCCCGATTCATTCAGGGTTTGCCTCATGGTGCCTACTTCGGAACGGCTACCATCGTGGCAGTGAAGATGGCAAAGGAGGGAAAGGGAACCAAGGCGGTGGCTATGATGTGCGCAGGAATGCCGGTAGCCAATCTGGTGGGCGTACCTATCGGCACCTTCCTGAGTCATGCGTTCAGCTGGCGAGTACCATTTGTCAGTTGCATATTGCTCGGTATCATGACGATGTATATGATTCACAGATGGGTTCCGGACGTGGCAGCGTTGCCTAATAAGGGAATGAAAGCACAGTTCCACTTCCTCCGCAGCAAGGCTCCCTGGCTCATCATCGCAGCCACCTTCCTGGGCAATGGCGGCATTCTCTGCTGGTTCAGCTACATCTCTCCTCTGCTTCAGATGGAAGGCGGATTCAGCGCAGCCAGCATCTCATTGCTGATGATTCTTGCCGGCGGTGGAATGGTAGTTGGTAACCAGGTGAGTGCGTTGCTTGCCGACCGTTTCAAGCCGGGGCGCTTCACCTGTTATCTCCAGTTTCTGGCGGCAGCATCGTTATTGCTCACCTTCTTCCTCGCTCCTTTCGGCTGGATATCAGTAGCGTTGATGTTCGTCTGCTGCGTCTGTCTTTTCGGCATCGGTTCGCCAGAGCAGTTCCTCATTGTGAAGCACGCCAAAGGTGGCGAAATGCTGGGTGGATGCTGCATTCAGGGTGCCTTCAACCTGGGCAATGCCGTGGGCGCTTTCCTCGGTGGTATTCCGGTAGCAATGGGATTGGGCTATAACTATCCAGCCCTTATCGGAATGCCGATGGCACTGGCTGGAGCTATCTGTTTGCTGGTTTTTCATAAGAAATATGAATAAAATGTGCGATAATCCGAAATAAAAGTGTATCTTTGCAGAAGATAAGCTGCACTCGGCAATTTGAAAGCAAGCTTTCATTGCGCTCGCTTGCATTATCTTTGCAAAATAATTGCAATATAAACAAAAAACATGATGAAACTTAACAAGACATTCCTAACACTCGGTTTGGCTGCTGCCCTGCTGCAGATGCCTACCTCATCGTTCGCCCAAAATGCGGGCGGCAGTCGTCAGAATCCACTCTTGCAGAAGAGCGGTCTCCCATTCGGAGCTCCAGATTTCAGCAAGATTCAGGAGAGTGATTATCTTCCTGCTTTCGAAGCAGCCATCAAGGATCAGCGTGCCAACATCCAGAAGATTGTAAGCAACAAGAAGAAGCCTACATTCCAGAACACCATCCTCGCTTATGAGAACAGCGGTATGTTGCTGGATCGTGTTTCCAACGTATTCTTCGGTCTTACCAGTGCCCACAAGACTCCAGGCATTGCAGAAACCCAGAAGAAGGTAATGCCTCTGCTCACCAATCTGGACAACGAGATTTCATTCAACCAGAAACTCTTCGAGCGCATCAAATATGTTTATGACAACGAATACAAGAAGCTCAAGGGTGAGGACAAGCGACTCACCGAGGTCATCTATAAGGGTTTCGTCCGTTCAGGAGCCCTGCTTTCTCCAGAGAAGATGGAGCGCATGAAGCAGATCAACTCACGCATCTCAGAACTCCAGGAGCAGTTTGGCAATCTTCTTCCTGCAGCCACCAACAACGCCGTGGTTTGGGTGAACAGCAAGGAAGAACTCGCAGGTTTGAGCGATGCTGACATTGCACAGTGCAAGAAAGACGCAGAAAGCCGTGGCAACAAGGCACCTTACTGCATCGTCATCGTGAACACCACCCAGCAGGCTATCCTCACCAATCTTCAGAACCGTGAGCTCCGCCGCAAGGTTTATATGGCAAGCATCCACCGTGCTGACGGAACCAATCCTGAGTTCAACACCTTCCCTATCGTAACCGAGATTGCCAAGTTGCGTGCCGAGAAGGGACAGCTGATGGGTTACAACAACTACGCCGAGTACTCATTGGAGAAGACAATGGCTAAGAACACCAAGAATGTAAACGCATTTCTGCAGCAGCTGGTCAAGGAATATGCGCCAAAGGCTGATGCCGAGACCCGCGACATCGAGGCTTATGCTCAGAAGACCGAGGGCAAGGACTTCAAGCTCCAGCCATACGACCGCTTCTACTATTCTGCAAAGATGAAGAAGGAGATGCTCAATATCTCAGACGATGAAATCAAGCCATACTTCAACATCGACAGCGTGCAGGTGAACGGTGTGTTCTATGCTGCTCATCGCGTATACGGCTTGAACTTCAAGCAGCGCAAGGACATTCCTACCTATCACCCAGACATGAAGGTGTTCGAGGTAAGCGACAAGAACGGCAAGCCTATCGCCCTCTTCTACAGCGACTACTTCCGTCGCCCTACCAAGCGTGGCGGTGCATGGATGAGTGCCTTTGCCAAGCAGAGCGACAAGTGGGGACAGTTGCCTATTATATATAATGTATGCAACAACGCCAAGGCTCCAGAGGGGCAGCCTACCCTGATTACATGGGATGAGGTTTGCACCCTTTTCCATGAGTTCGGTCACGCCCTCCATGGAATGTTGTCAAAGTGCGGTTACAATACGCTTTCAGGAACAGCCGTGGCTCGCGACTTTGTGGAAATGCCATCCCAGTTTAATGAGTCATTCGCCAGCATTCCAGAAATCTTCGACCACTACGCCCGTCACACCCAGACCGGAGCAGCCATGCCAGCCGACCTGAAGGAGCGCATGCTGAAGAGCATCAACTTCCAGCCAGCCTATGCCCTGGGTGAGAATCTTGCAGCCACCTGCCTCGACCTGGCTTGGCACGAGTTGACACCAGAGGAGATTCCTTCACCATATATGGCAGGCGCCTTCGAGAAGGAAGCCCTGAACAATGTAGGTCTGCTCAATTCTCAGATTCCTCCTCGCTACTCTACCACCTATTTCAACCATGTATGGGGCGGTGGTTATGCAGCAGGTTATTACAGCTATCTCTGGACAGAGGTGCTTGCCGTGAATGTGGCAGATTACTTTACCAAGCATGGTGCCTTGGATCCAGCCGTGGGTCAGGCATTCCGCGATAAGGTTCTGAGCCGTGGCAACACCAAGGACCAGATGGAAATGTTCACCGACTTCACCGGCATGAAGCAGCCAGATGCTTCCGGCTTGTTGAAGGCAAGAGGAATGTAAGACAAGAAAATCATATAAGAAAAAAGCGTCTCCCTGAGAAATCAGGAGGACGCTTTTTCTTTTATAAGACTTTATCAACTATTTTACCGCCTTAGGAGTCCAGTTCTTCAAGAAGCGGAGAACCTTCTTCTCATCATAGCCTTTACCTTCTTCCAGGAAGCTGGAGTCCTGGATATGGAGAACAGTTCCCTTCTCATCCAAAACCACGAAGACTGGGAAACCGAAACGGGCAGGATTGTTCAGGCGCTTCATCAATGACTCTGCCTTCTTCACAGCCTCAGCACCCGCAGCTTTGCGAGGATTGTAATTCACGTGGATGTACTCGAAGCTGTCATTCACCACCTTGTTTACCGCAGTATCCTTCTCTACGAAATCGGCAAACTTCAAGCACCAAGGACACCAGTTGCCACCCACCTGACAAATCACGAACTTGCCGTCAGCCTTCGCCTTGACCAAAGCCTCATCAATCTGAGTCATCGGATCAATGCTCTCATTATACACTTTCTTCAATGCTCCCTGAGCATGCGCCATCACAACAACCATGGTCATCATGAAGGCAAGAGTTACGAGTCTTCTCATACGAAATACTAATTATTGTTTCTCTAAATTATTGTTTCTCTAAATTATTGTTTCTCTAAATTATTGTTTCTCTATTATTGTTCTAATTCATCCTTTCGTTTGATCTCTTTAAAAGGGGTAACACCCAAGGAAGGAATCAACCCATGTCAAACGGAGTCAATACATTCCTGAGCTTTTCGAAATCAGCCTTCGTGATGCGCCTGCCCCGAAGACTGCGCACCTGCGGGAAATCCTCGAAATAAGACTCCTGCGTAGTGTACCAATCATACGAGCTCACCTCTTTTGCCGTCAACAGCTGGCGTTCCAGACTGCGGGCAAACCTGGGACTTACCCTTGAAAGGAAATACTTGCCATCCTTCAGTTCTACAGCCAGAATCAGATAGATCTGAGGTCCCGCTGCCTTCTTCCTAGCCACAACGGTTTCGCTCACCTTCCAACCTTTGGTAGAAGTCATCACCCGAATATCCCAACCGTGTTTACGATTCAGACTGTCCATCATGCCCCGGAACACGACACCATGAGGAGCCGTATCCTTCAGTCCCGTATAACCGATGATATAATGTATCATCTCGTGCAGAAGCACACTCTTTGCCTGCTTGTCGGTCATATCATAATAGGTAGACATGGAGAGTTTGAAATCGTAAAGCTTGGTACGTCCCCATCGGGAAGAACGCTTGAAGGCAAGTTGTCCCAACCGGGTCTTGGCACGAGTCAGTCCCAGCTCCGGCAACGGCAGTTTACCCCCGAAATATTCCTGGTCAAAACGTTTGAACCACTCCTCCATCCAGTCTATAGTTACTATCATATCTGTATATTTACCGTATATTTATTCAGACGAATCGTCTACATATTACAAAACGAGTGCAAAGATACATTTTTTTCCGGAAAAACATACATATTTATTAGAAAATGAGTAACTTTGCAGCCAAATTTTAAAACGAGAAATGAATAAGACAGCACAGCACATCATTGACATACAGAATGTGTCTAAAAGATTTGGCGAGAAAGTAGCCCTCAACGATATCAACCTCTTTGTGAGAAAGGGCGAATTCGTGACCATTCTCGGTCCTTCGGGATGCGGAAAAACTACTCTCCTGAGACTTCTGGCTGGATTCGAGACAGCCACAGAGGGCGTCATCACCATAGCAGGGAATGATATTACCAACCTGCCACCCTACAAACGCAACGTGAACACGGTGTTCCAAAAATACGCCCTGTTTCCTCACCTCAATGTATTTGACAACATCGCTTTCGGCTTGAAACTCAAGAACACGCCGAAGGACCAGATCATGCCTAAGGTGAAGCGTGCCTTGAAGATGGTGAACATGAGCGATTACGAATACCGCGACGTCAACTCGCTTTCGGGTGGACAGCAGCAGCGCATTGCCATCGCCCGTGCCATCGTGAACGAGCCGGAAGTACTCCTGCTCGATGAACCACTTGCAGCACTCGACCTGAAGATGCGCAAGGACATGCAGCTGGAACTGAAGGAAATGCACGAGCGACTGGGCATTACCTTCATCTACGTAACCCACGACCAGGAAGAAGCCCTGACCCTGAGCGACACCATCGTGGTGATGAGCGAGGGAGAGATTCAGCAGATAGGAACCCCTACCGATATCTACAACGAGCCAGCCAACTCTTTTGTGGCAGACTTCATCGGCGAGAGCAACATCCTCTGCGGAACGATGGTTCACGACTGTCTGGTCAAGGTGGCAGGAGCAGAGATTCCTTGTGTAGACAAGGGATTCGGCTGCAACCAGGAAGTAGATGTAGTGATCAGACCGGAAGACATTGAAGTTTCTACCGACACAGAGCACGCCCAGTTTGTAGGCAAGATAACCTCTTCCATCTTCAAGGGCGTGCACTACGAGATGCTTGCCGAGAGCGACAAGGGCTGCGAGTTTCTGATTCAGAACTACAAGCATTTCGAGGTGGGACAGACCATCGGCATGAGCGTGATTCCCGACAACATCCACATCATGAAGAAGGAGCGCACCACGAACACCTTCCAGGCGAAGGTGAATGGCGACGGAACCATCGAGTTCCTGGGCTGCGAATACCAGATAGAGATTCCGGAAGAGAAGAAGAGCCAAATTCATACGGATGAAGACGGCAAGGAAGTGATCAACGTAACCGTGGATTTCGGAAAGATTGAGCTTTTCGACAACGAGAGCGAAGGAACCTTTACCGGCGACATCAGCTTCATTCTCTATAAGGGCGACCATTATCACCTGACCGTAGACACCGACTGGGGCGAGAAGCTCTATGTAGACACTCAGGATGTCTGGGACCTTGGCGACCATGTGGCAATCACCATTCCAAGAGAAAGCATTTCGTTTGAATAAAAATTATAAATTATTAATTATCAATTATAAATTGAACATTATCAAGTTTATATCCTCTCGACAAAGCTGGTCTATTCCATACGCCATCTTTGCGGCAATATTCGTGGTGCTGCCGTTGATTCTCATCGTAGTGTTCGCATTTACCGATGAGAACGGGAGTCTGACGCTCTACAATTTCCAGAAATTCCTGGCGCACCCGGAAGCCATCAATACCTTCGTGTATTCTATCGGCATTGCCTTTCTCAACACCCTGCTCTGCATTCTGTTGGGTTATCCGGCTGCCTATATTCTGACCCAGACCAAGATGAAATACGCCAACACCATCGTGATGCTCTTCATCCTGCCGATGTGGGTGAACATCCTGGTGCGCACACTTGCCACCGTGGCACTCTTCGATTTCGCCGACCTCCCGTTGGGCGAAGGCGCCCTCCTGTTTGGTATGGTCTACAACTTCATCCCATTCATGATTTATCCTATCTATAATACGCTGCAGAAGATGGACCGCAGCTATATAGAGGCAGCTGAAGACCTGGGCGCATCGCCCTGGCAACAGTTCATCAAAGTCATCCTTCCCCTCTCCATGCCGGGCGTGGCTAGTGGCATTCTGATGGTTTTCATGCCCACCATCTCCACCTTTGCCATTTCGGAACTGCTGACGATGAACAACATCAAGCTCTTCGGAACAACCATCCAGGAGAACATCAACAATTCGATGTGGAACTATGGTGCAGCCCTCTCGCTCATCATGCTCTTCCTCATCGGCGCATCAACATTGATTGCCGGCGACGGCAGTAAGCAGGAAGGAGGCATCAGATAATGAAAACATTATTCAGCAAGGAAATGATGACGAAAGTATTCTGCCAGGGCTATCTGTGGCTGCTCCTGCTGCTGCTCTATTCCCCTATTCTCATCATCGTCATCTTCTCGTTTACCGAGGCAAGGGTGATGGGCAACTGGACCGGCTTCTCCCTGCAGCTCTACAAGAATCTCTTCGTAGAGGGAACCCACCATTCGTTGACAGCGGCACTCGTCAATACGATTAGCATCGCGCTGATTACCGCCACCGTTTCAACCCTCTTCGGAACCCTCACCGCCATCGGAATCTATAATCTGCGGAACCGTTATGCGAGAAACGCCATCCAGTTTGTGAACAACATTCCGATATTGAACGGCGACATCATCATCGGTATTTCGCTCTTCCTGCTCTTCATCACGCTGGGCATTCCTCAGGGCTATACTACGGTGGTCATCTCTCACATCACCTTCTGTCTGCCCTACGTCATTCTGAGCGTAATGCCAAGATTGAAGCAGATGAATCCGAACCTCTATGAGGCAGCGCTCGATTTGGGAGCTTCACCGATGCAAGCATTGCGCAAGGTGATTATTCCGGAAATATTGCCGGGAATGATTTCGGGCTTCATGCTCGCCATCACCATGAGTATCGACGATTTCGCCGTCACCATCTTCACCATCGGCAACGAAGGTCTGGAGACGCTCTCCACCTTTATCTATGCAGATGCGAGAAAGGGAGGACTGACGCCGGAACTCCGTCCGCTGAGTACGATTATCTTCGTGCTGGTGCTCGTGATGCTGATTATCATCAATCGTCGTTCAGAAAAAAACAAGAAGAAATAAAAAATGAAGAACAAGATATTTTTGGGAGTTAAAGGAGTTAAGGGAGTTAAGGGAGTCAAGACAATAGCTTTTCTTTTCCTAAGCCTGCTGATGATTCTGCAGCTCTCTTCCTGCTACAACAAGGAGAACAGAGAGGAGATTCTGAAGGTTTACAACTGGGGAGACTACATTGACGAGGATATTCTTGCAGAATTCCCGAAATGGTATGAGGAACAGACCGGAAAGAAGATCCGGGTCATCTACCAGACCTTCGACATCAATGAGGTGATGCTGACCAAGATTGAGCGCGGTCATGAAGACTACGACGTGGTGTGTCCTTCGGAATACATCATCGAGCGAATGCTCCGCAAGGACCTTCTGCTGCCCATCGACACGGCGTTCGGCAAGACTCCGAACTATCAGAAGAACGTGTCGCCCTACATCGTGGAGCAGATTGATGCAACTTCCAATCACGGTCGCATCGCCCACAACTATGCCGTTCCCTATATGTGGGGAACCTGCGGAATCTTATATAATAAGGTACACGTACCGCAGAAGGACGCACAGACCTGGGGCACGCTCTGGAATAGGAAGTATCGTGGCAAGTTGCTGATGAAGGATTCCTACCGCGATTCCTACGGCACGGCTCTGATCTGGGAACACCGCAAAGACCTGGCTGCAGGCAAAGTAACCGTTCCGGAACTGATGAACGATTATTCGCCAAAGGCTATTGCCATCGTAGAAAGACAGCTGAAGGCGCTGAAGCCCAACATCGAGGGATGGGAGGCAGACTTCGGCAAGGAGACGATGACCAAGGGAAAGGCTTACCTGAACATGACCTGGAGCGGTGATGCTGTATGGGCGATAGAGGAAGCCGGAAACGTGGGTGTTGATTTGGGTTATGAAGTTCCGAAGGAAGGCAGCAACGTATGGTTTGACGGTTGGGTGATTCCGAAATACTCCCGCAATCCGAAGGCAGCCTCCTACTTCATCAACTATCTCTGCCGGGAAGACGTGGCACTTGCCAACATGGAGACCACGGGTTATGTGAGCAGCGTGGCTGGCAGAAAGGTGCTGGAAGCGATGAGCGACAAGGAAGCTTATCCTGAGACCGTGAACCTGGCTTACTTCTTTGGAGAGGAAGGCAGAAAGGCGCACCTGAACCCAATCATGTATCCGGACAGCACAGTGGTGGCAAGATGCGCCATGATTCATGATGCTGGCGATCATACTCCAGAAGTGTTGGATATGTGGTCGAAGGTGAAGGGCGACAACCTGGGTGGCGGAATCGTCATCTTCCTCTTAGCCGTAGTCCTTGCCCTGACCGTCTTCGTAGCCATCAAGAAATATGAGCACTACAAGCACAGAAGATTGTCAAGAAAGCATCGCAGAAGACACGTTATTAAAGTGAAGAACGAATAGTGAAGAGTGGAGAATTCTCTTTTTTTATGGATTAAAGCTGTGAAAGCAAGGGAAAATTGAACTTTTTTGAAGAAAAACAGAAAAAAGTTGCAGAAAAATTTGGTGGAATGAAAAAAAAGTACTACCTTTGCACTCGCTTTTAAGAACAAAGCGTTTGGGTAGTTACCAGAGTGGCCAAATGGGGCAGACTGTAAATCTGCTGGCTATGCCTTCGGTGGTTCGAATCCATCACTACCCACTTTTCCCAAAATAACTCAAAAAAATTTAAGAGTCCGGTTTTCGAAAGAGAATCGGATTTTTTCGTTTTAATATATCCACATGATTTCAGTAATAAGAGGGCACTAGGCACCTTACAGCCTAAAGACTGTAAGGTGATCATCATATACAGCTAGCACATTTCTGCCCTTGAGCAGGGCGGCTACAGGCTTGCCTTTCAGTTTTCCGATAGAGGAACCATCGGGATGAATCAGCCTAAAGTTGGATTTGTCATCCCTGTTTTGTATGCAAAGCACATCATCCAAACGGAAACAAACGGAGAAGGTCTCGTAGAGATCATAAGATTCAAGAATGTCCAACTTGTCATTGAAGACAAAAAGCTTGTTGGTACTGGTCTGCATCGGGCACACCTTGTCGAATGCCTCCACTAAAGTCAGCTTTGGTGCAAGTCCATGAAACGCATAGAATGGTTTTCTCAACACCATAGTCAAAGCCCCATTGGCTCTGCGATCCCAATCTTTGCTGATGACAGCAGAATCAGCAAATGACAGATATACAGCTTTGTCAGAACCAGCAAGGAAGACACCACTCTCCGTGAGCATTCCGTCGTTCATGACATGCTTCTTGTCGTATAAAGGAAACATCTTCTCCCTATCTCCCGTCTGTGCATCAAAAGAAGCCAAGAAAGGCTTGCCACACTTCACCGTACCTCTCATAAGACTCTTGCCATAACCGTAATTGAGCATCAATATCTTGCCATCCCTAAGCAGAAGATGAGCCGTAGAAGCCTCCTTGTCCAGGAAATCATACTTCCAGCGTGTTTGCAAACTGTCCGCTCCCAAACAATAGAGGCTTTTTCTATCACTTATATACAAGTCAGAGCCCACCTGAAGGATATTGGAAGTCAAGCCCGTAATGATATATGGATTAAGATTATAATAATAGTAATAAAAAGGAGAATTAAATCCGATGGTGACTGCCGCAGACAAGACATTGGTCAATGCCAAAGCCATCATGCCCTTGGAATCATGGATGCCAGTCACAGCCTTCACTTTCTTGATTTCACCCGAATGGATGTTGATTTCGTTGATGTCATCACCCACAACCACCAAGTGAGTGGAATCCACCATGCAAGCATCTTTCCATCCCACGTTCTTGGTCATCGGAATCTCGGCATCCCACAACAGCATTCCTGTGCTCAGGCGATAAGCGTATGTCTTGCTGTCTCCCACTTTCTCAAGTCCCACCACGATATCCAAGCTATCATTGAAATAGACAGGATAAAGATACTGCGTCCATAGCGACTGGCCCGTCTTGGTATCAGACAAGGTCAAGAGTGACTTGCCTGTACTTTTCAGAGTGGAGGAAAGCAGCACTCCCTTGGAACAGACGCCATAGAGTTTTGACAAAGAAAGTTTCAGCGACTTTTGCCATTGCACTTCCAGGGTATTGGCATCTAGTGAATAGAGATAGCCAGTATCGGTATTTTTTCCTTTTTTAGTGGTATCACAAGCGAAGACGATGAGCGTACTATCGCAATTGTAGGCCTGGAGAATGCGCTTGTGCAAATTTATTGACTTGCCACAGATGGGGGCACCTTCATCCATATCCGCAACTTGGACTGATTCTACAGTCGTCTGAGCTGACATCCCTATCGAGAAGATCAACAGCAAGAATAAAATAATCTTTTTCATATTTATGTTAGCCTTAATTCCGCAACACTATTATAAATCAAACTTCTTAAGTAACTGGGTGGGCAAGTTACAAAAAGAAGAGCAGCGATCCAACCGTCGCTACTCTTCCCTATCCATATTTTGTATTTAGTCTTTCAAACTATTCTTATACCACTCGAAGAGCTTCTGTACACCATCCTCGATTTCTACCTTGTGAGTCCAGCCGAGACTGTGGAGCTTATCTACTGAGATGAGCTTTCTTGGGGTTCCATCAGGCTTGCTGGCATCAAACTCTACCTCACCTTCGAAACCTACTGCCTTTACTACAAGCTCTGAAAGCTCACGGATAGTGAGTTCCTTACCGGTTCCCACGTTGATGTGGCAGTTGCGAATCTCACCGAGAGATGGGATTGCACCACCTCTACCTTCAGAATTATTTCTATCCACAGCACCATCCACCTTGGCCCCATAGAATACAGAGCTGTATTTCTCAATGCCGATGATGTCCTTGAAGTCCACATTCAGGAGCACATGAACACTGGCGTCAGCCATATCCTCGCTCCAGAGGAACTCACGCAAAGGCTTGCCGGTTCCCCAAAGCACCACCTTGTTGTCGTAGATTCCGTAGAACTCCAGCGCCTTCAGAATGCGCTCGTGAGAGTTGCTGCCGTCCACATTACCCTCGCCGATAATGGCGCGAAGCTTGTCAGTAGGGTTGATAGGACGCTTGTTCATATCTACCTCAATACTGTGCCAGTCACCGTCATGGATGAGCTTGGCAAGATAAATCTTGCGCATCATCGCAGGCATTACATGGCTGTTCTCCAGGTGGAAATTATCATTCGGACCATAGAGGTTGGTTGGCATTACTGCGATATAGTTGGTTCCATACTGAAGGTTGTAGCTCTCGCACATCTTCAATCCGGCAATCTTAGCGATGGCATATTCCTCGTTGGTATATTCCAAAGGAGAAGTAAGGAGCACATCCTCACTCATTGGCTGCGGAGCATTCTTTGGATAGATGCAGGTAGAGCCCAGGAAGAGGAGCTTCTTCACACCATGAGAATAAGCATTGCTGATCACGTTGCACTGCATCTTCATGTTCTGCATGATGAAGTCGGCACGATAGAGCGAATTTGCCATGATTCCGCCCACGAAGGCAGCAGCCAGAACCACTGCATCTGGCTTCTCCTCATCAAAGAACTTCTCTACTGCATACTGGTCGGTCAAGTCGAGTTCTTTGTGAGAACGACCCACCAGGTTATGATAGCCTCTCTTCTCGAGATTATTCCAGATAGCAGACCCCACAAGTCCGTGGTGTCCTGCTATATAAATCTTTGAATTCTTATCCAACATAATTACTTAACAATTCCCTTTTCCAAGTATTCTACGAGGTTGCAGCGAACCTTCTCGCCAGCATCCTCGGCAGCCACCTTCGCCATATCGCTCTCTACCATGATCTTGACGAGATCCTCGAAAGATGTGGTGTTAGGATTCCAGTTGAGCTTAGCCTTAGCCTTTGTTGGGTCACCCCAAAGGTTCACCACGTCGGTAGGACGATAGAAATCAGGAGAAACCTCAACGAGCGTCTTACCGATGAGTTCCTCAGGACCCTCAACGCAGATACCCTTCTCGTTCTCATTTTTGCCTTCCCACTTCAGTTCGATTCCAACATAGTGGAAAGCCAGCTGGGCGAACTCACGGACAGAGTGCTGCTTACCGGTAGCAATGACGAAATCCTCTGGCTTCTCTGCCTGGAGAATCAGCCACATGCACTCTACGTAATCCTTAGCATACCCCCAGTCGCGGAGAGAATCCAGGTTACCGAGATAGAGCTTGCTCTGCTTGCCCTGCTTGATACGGGCTGCAGCCAGCGTAATCTTGCGGGTAACGAAAGTCTCGCCACGGCGCTCACTCTCATGGTTGAAGAGAATACCCGAGCAGCAGAACATGTTGTAAGCCTCACGATATTCCTTGACAATCCAGAAGCCATACTGCTTGGCAACAGCATATGGAGAATAAGGGTGGAACGGAGTGTTCTCGTTCTGTGGGACCTCTTCTACCTTACCGTAAAGCTCGGAGGTAGAAGCCTGATACATGCGGCAGGTTTCTGACAAACCACACTGGCGGATAGCCTCCAGGATGCGGAGAACGCCCGTTGCGTCTACATCGGCAGTAAACTCCGGAGAGTCGAAACTTACCTGTACATGGCTCTGTGCCGCAAGGTTGTAAACCTCTGTAGGTTTCACCTTGTTCATCACCTGGATGATACTCATGGAGTCACCGAGGTCGGCATAATGAAGATGGAAATTTGGGGTACCTTCCAGATGAGCGATGCGCTCGCGATAGTCGGTAGATGAACGTCGGATAGTTCCGTGAACATCATACCCCTTACTCAGCAGCAACTCTGCCAAATAAGAGCCATCCTGACCTGTAATACCCGTGATTAAAGCTACTTTTCTTTTTTCCATTTATTTTTTATATATGATAAATTAATAAATTTCTTATACCTTTGCATAAAAACCCCACACGCCCTTTCATGGCGTGCGGAACACACTTCATATTTATCCGGATGCAAAAGTACGATTTTTTTTTCAAACCATCAAACATTCTGATGTTTATTTGCCGAAATCGCTGATATTGAACCAATTTGAAACTAAGAAGTAACGGTTTGCGTCTCCGGCCAGTTGACCAGATACAACTTCTCGGTGGCACGGGTGAAGGCGGTGTAGAGCCAGTGGATATAATCGGGCGTGAGCATGTCGTCCGTCATGTAACCCTGATCCACATAAACATGCGCCCACTGTCCGCCCTGCGCCTTATGGCAGGTCACGGCATAGGCAAACTTCACCTGCAGGGCATTGAAGAACTGATCCTGGCGAATCGCCTTCATCCTATCTGCCTTAAGCGGAATGTCCTGATAATCTTCTTCTATCTGACGGAAGAGCTGCTCCTGCTGCTCATGGGTCAAGGCTGGCGCCTCGCTCGTCAAAGTATCCAGCAGAACCGTTGCCTCCAGCTCGTAATTGTCATAATCGGGGAACTGCAGCAGAAGCGTGGCGAAACGGAAACCGTAAAGGTCGATGCGGCGACGAACCCGCAAGACCTTGGCACGGTCGCCATTCGCAAGGAAAGCAGGAAGTTCTTTACTTTGAACTTCGTTACTTTGAACTTTGAACTTGGAACTTGGAACTTTATGATTAGCTAAACCATTGGATTGGCTTTCCCTTCGGCCGCCGAACGCTGTTTCTTCACTCTTCACTCTTCGTTCTTCACTTACTTTCTTCCTCTCCTCTTCCATCCAGTAATAATTGTTCTTCACAATCATGAGGATGTCGCCCTGCGAAAGTTCCTCATCCCTGTCAAGCACCATATTGCGAATGCCCTGGTTGAAGATGTTGGCACGCTTGTTACTGCGAGTCACGACGATGGTGTCGTCCAGACCCACATGATGATAACTGTCGGCAAGCGCCTCTATAAGTTCGGCTCCAGGCATCTGCTGGATGTCGGAGAATCCGGAGAAATGGATTTTCGGAAGCTGCGTAATGTCATCGTGCGTAATCATCTGACGAATCATCGTGGCATTATACAGAATGCCCGACTGTTCACTCTGGCGGAGCACCTCGTTCAAGTCGCATTCATAAACCGACAAACCGTAGCCTTCGAGCATGGCAGCATGAAGGGCAGGCGATTCCTCCTCGCCGATAGGTGGCAACTGCGCCTTGTCGCCTATCAGCATCAGGTGGTCGTTATGACCCTGATAGACGAAATGAACCAGATCATCCAGCAGACAGCCACTTCCGAAAGTGGTTCCACCCAGTCCCAGATTGGAAATCATCGAAGCCTCATCCACCATGAAGAGCGTATCCGTATAGAGATTGTCGTTGAGATTGAACTGGCCGTCAACGCCCGAAAATGCTTTCTCGCGATAGATGCGGCGATGGATGGTGAAGGCAGGAGAACCGCTACTCAGGGAGAAGACCTTGGCAGCCCTGCCCGTAGGAGCCAGGAGCATCACCTTCTGACCGATGGCCTTCATCGTGCGGACGATGGCACCCGAAAGCGAAGTCTTACCCGTACCCGCACTACCCCGCAATATCATCACAGCATGAGGATTGCGATCGGTCATGAAGCGGGCGAAGACATCCAGCGCATTCGCCTGTTCAGGAGTTGGCGGAAAGCCAAACTGCTCCAATATCTTATATTTTAGTTCATCTACAATCATGAATGTACAATTTATAATTAATAATTAATAATTTCAACACCAAATATTTTGTGTTGTCTCGGTTTTGCAGTATCTTTGCAGAAGCAAAAGCTGCACTCGGCAATTTGAAAGCAAGCTTTCATTGCGCTCGCTTGCAGTATCTTTGCAGAAGCAAATGCAAATGCAAAAGTAATAATACTTTTTGAAATGAGAATGAAATTAAGGAAAATAAACAATAATGTGGTCCTGGGAGCATGCGTCATCGTCATGATGACCCTCTGCGTACTCAGCATCTGCCAGCCCCTCATCTTCCAGAAACGGATGAAGGGCAGAGAGGCAGAGGTGAAAGCCAGGCTGATGATCATCCGGGAAGCGGAAGAGAAGTACAAGGACAAGCATGGGGTGTATACGGGCGACTTCAATACCCTCGTCAAGGGCAAGTATCTGAAGGCCGACGACCAATTCATCCCCTATTCCGATGGCAAGAAATTCTCGCTCGCCGCTACCACGATCGTCAGCAAGAGCGGCAAGCAGATTCCGCTCATGGAATGCGGAGCAGCCTATGAAGATTTCCTCGACGGACTGGACGAAAATGCCATTCAGGAAATCACCGAGCAGGCCAACTATGCCGGAGAATATCCGGGACTGAAGATTGGCGACATAACAACAGATAATAACAACGCAGGCAACTGGTAAAACAACAAGATGATCATGCAGCTAACAGGCAATAAAACACTTCAGGCACGCCTCACGATAAGAGTGAGCAAGAATACACTCAGCTTTTCGGTAGTAGACCGCGAAGCTGAGCATCAGGTCATTTACGAGCCTTATACCGTGAAAAGCGGCGTATCCATGGCAGCCAACTTGCGTCAGGCTTTCAAGGAAAGCGATCTCCTGCAACGTGGTTACCAGAAGGTGCGAGTCTACATCGACACTCCAATCCTGCTGGTTCCGATAGAGGAATTTCATGAAGAAGACCTTGACGTGCTCTATCAGCACGCCTTTGCCGGTCATCATTCCGACGCCATCCTCTACCGTGTTCAGCCGGCTCTCAACGTAGTGGCTGTGTTCCCTATCAACAAGGATTTCAAGATGGTGGTGGAAGATAATTTCCGGGATGTGCGCTTCACTCCTATCATGCAGCCGATGTGGCACTATCTGCATCAGCGCAGTTTCACGGGCATTCACCGCAAGCTCTATGCCTATTTCCACGACAAGAAGCTGGACCTCTTCTGTTTCGACAAGAACCGCTTCAAGTTCTTCAATTCCTTCAATGCGGCTCATGCCAAGGATGCACTCTATTTCATCCTCTACGTATGGAAGCAGCTGGGATTGGACCAGATGCAGGATGAGCTGCATGTTTCGGGCGAAGTTCCGGACAAGGACTGGTTCCTTTATAACAGCAAGCTTTACATCAGGAAGACTTTCCTCCTGAATCCCGCCGCAGAATTCAACCGTGCTCCAATCACGGAAATCAAGGGAATGCCTTTCGACTTGCTCGCACTGTACTTGAGTAAGTGAAGAACGAAGAACGAAAAGTGAAGAAACAGCGTTCGGCGGCCGAAGGGAAAGCCAATTCAACAGCATAGCTAATCATAAAGCTCAAAGTTCAAAGTTCAAAGTAATAAGTTCAAAGTAAAAATATGAGAATCATAACAGGACAATATAAGGGTCGCCATTTCGACATTCCACGTTCGTTCAAGGCGCGCCCTACAACAGATTTTGCAAAGGAGAATATCTTTAATGTTTTGCAGGGTTACATCGATTTTGAGGATGCAACCGCCCTCGACCTCTTTGCCGGAACGGGCAGCATCTCGCTTGAACTCGTTTCCCGAGGTTGCCAGCGCGTCATCAGCGTAGAGGCAGACCGCGACCACGCCAACTTCATCCGCGAGTGTTTCAAGAAGCTGGGCGAAGACAAGGATCTTCTGATTCGTGGCGATGTGTTCCGCTTCCTGAAGACCTGCAAGCAGAAGTTTGATTTCATCTTTGCCGATCCGCCTTACGCCCTAGAAAAACTCCCGGAGATTCCAGACCTCGTACTGAATGGCGACCTGCTGAACGAAGATGGAATCTTCGTTTTCGAACATGGCAAGAATTATGATTTTTCCGAGCATCCCCGATTCCTGGAGCACAGAAGCTATGGAAGCGTCAACTTCTCGATATTCAGATAAAAGCAAATTTTAGGCACGGATTACACGGATTTTTTATGAGATTATAAGGGATATTGAATTTAGCTCATAACTCCGTGTAATCCGTGCCTAAATAAATCCATACTTAAATAAAAATCCGTGCCTAATCACAGCAGTGGCGAAAGCAATCTGACGATGCTTTCGAACAATCGCTTCATGAACGGGCGCTTCACGAAATAGGAAACATCATCCACCAGGATGCTCTGCGATTCATCCTTCAGATAAATCGCCTTGATGCGCTGCGCCATTTCCTCATCATAGAAAAAGGCATTCGCCTCGAAATTATTCTCGAAACTGCGGAAGTCGATATTCGTACTTCCCACCGTGCAGAGATTATCATCACTCACCAGCAGCTTGCTGTGGTTGAAACCACCCATATAGAGATAAACCTTCACTCCAGCCTCTATCGCCTCCATCACATACGAACGCGAAGCCCATTCCACCAGCTTCGCATCTGCCTTGCGGGGAATCATCAACCTGATGTCCACTCCCGCCAATGCCGCCGTTCTCATCGCAAACAATACCGGTTCGGTTGGCAGGAAATAAGGAGTCTCCATATACACATACTTCTGCGCCTGAAGCAGGATGCGCACGTAACCCTGCATGATGTCAGGCCATGGAGCAATAGGACTGCTCGTCACAACCTGGACCAGACAACTGTTGCTGATATGAATATCCACCGGAGGATAATAGACGCGGTTGGTAATCAGCGTGCGGTCCACGAAATACCAGTCGATGAGGAACGCACGCTGCAGCGCATAGACACCGCCACCCTCGATGCGAAGATGCGTATCTCGCCATGGTTTCTTTCCCGTTCCCTTCACATATCTCTTGGCAATGTTCATGCCCCCGATGAATCCCACCTTGCCGTCAATCACGCACAGCTTGCGGTGGTTGCGATAGTTCACCTTGCTGGTAAAAGCCGGGAAGCGCACGGGCATGAAGGCGTGCACGTCAATGCCCGCATCTCTCATCCTTTCGAAGAAGGCGTCCTTCACCTTCCAGCAGCCCACGTCGTCATAAATCACTCTTATTTCCACTCCCTGCTCCGCCTTGTCTATCAGCGCATCAGCCACCAGATAGCCCAGTGCATCGTCCTCGAAGATGTAAGTATCCAGGTGGATGTGATGCTGGGCCTTACCTATATTATATAATAAGGAACAGATGAATTCATAACCATCGGTAAAGATGTCCACCCTGTTGTCCTTGAAGGGGAACGCCCAATTCTGGTTGGTGAAGAGATTCATCAACGGCTTGTTGTTGGCAGGCAGGTGCAGGTTCTCCTGCTCTACGAATTCCAGCATCGAGCGCTTGGTCAGCTGGTCCATGCTCCGGTCGCTGATGTGACGCTCCTTCCGGGTATTCTGTCCGAAGAAGATGTAGAAGATGATTCCCACGAACGGCATGAAGGCGAGCACGAGAATCCAAGCCATCGTCTTCGCCGGCTGTCGGTTGTCGAGCAAGACGCGGATGATCGCAGGAATCATGATTGCGACATAGAGCAACAGATAAATCCAATGGAAATAAATCATATCCTTATTCTAATTAAATACTGAGTTCGTCTGACTTGCCACAAGTGCATTCATCTGCTTGAGTTTCACAAACTCCTGCAGCAGCTCACGGTTGGTCGGGTTCTTGGCAAACTCCTGCTGTACTTCGATGATGCGCTGGGCGATATAATGCGTGCGGAAGCTGAGCAGGTCCTTGAACACATACTGGCGCAGCTTCTCCGGACTCAGTTTCAGCTGCAGGCTAGCCGTAGCTATCTCCTGTTCGCCCAAAGGCATTCCGGCTATGCGACTGATTTCAGGATTGGAATGGGTTGAGAAATAGGTCTCTGCCACGAATCCCTCATCATCGAGATGATCCAGAGCTTCCTGAAGAATCTGATTATACAAGTCCTTGTGAAACTTGAATCCGTCGCCGCCCATATCCAGGCTGATGTATTGAGCCACGGGCAGCTGCACCTCGTTTTCGTCCACATCCTTCACCGTGATGATCTTGTCGCCATAATGGATAATCAGCTTCACCAGCAGGTCTTCCACCTCCAGCAGCTTGTCCAGCGGCGAGGTTCCCCTCATCCCCTGCTGCAGTCCCGGCTGGGGTGTTCCGGCCACCGGTTCTCTGAGTCCGGCAGCTCTGCGCTCAGCCTTCACCTGCTCGCTCATTCCGTTGCGCACGAAGTTGTTCAGGGCGTTGACGATGATAGCCTCGTTCACGCCCAGGCGATGGGCACAGTCGGTGATATAGGCTGCACGGGTAATCTGATTCTTGATTTTCGAGATGCTCTCTACAATGGAATTGATTGCCTGGCTGCGCTTCACGGGGTCAGTGACGCCCCTGAGCGAAATGTCGGTCTTGAACTGGATGAAGTCTACCTGATGGTCTTCAATATATTTTCTGAAGTCTTCTGCCGTATGGTTGCGGGCAAAGCTGTCCGGGTCGTCGCCTTCGGGCAGGAGGAGCACCTTCACGTTCATCTCCTCTTCCAGCAGCATGTCGGTTCCTCGCAGCGCCGCATGCACGCCCGCAGCATCGCCGTCGTAGAGCAATACGATGTTGCTGGTGAATCGGTGGAGCAGTCTTATCTGATGGATGCTCAGGGCTGTTCCCGAGTTTGCCACCACGTTCTCAATGCCGCACTGGTGCATGGAGATGACGTCCGTATAGCCCTCCACCATGTAGACGCAGTCTTCCTTGGCGATGGCTTTCTTTGCCTGATACAGTCCGTAGAGCTCCCGTTCCTTATGGTAGATTTCGCTGTCGGGCGAATTGACGTATTTCTGGTTCACGCCCTTGGTCCGGGAGTCCAGCACGCGTCCTCCGAATGCCACGATCTTTCCACTCACACTCGTCCACGGGAAGATGGCACGGCCGGAGAATCGGTCCAGGTACTGGTCCTGTCCGCTCCTGTTGCCAGCCTCGTCCTTGTCCACCTTGAAGCAGAGTCCGGTGGCGGTGAGATATTTCGGATTGTATCCCTTCTTCACCGCCTCGTCGAAGAGTGCCGTGCGCTGTGGCAGGGCGAATCCCAGTTGGAACTTCCGGATGATGTCGTCACGGAATCCACGGCTGCGGAAATACTGCATTCCGATGGCGCGTCCGTCCACGTCGTTCTGCAGAATGTCCTGGAAATACTTCGCAGCCCATTCGTTGACGATGAACATGGATTCACGTTCACTCTCCCTCTGTTTCTCCTCGCTGGTCATCTCGCGTTCCTGAATCTCGATATTGTATTTCTTGGCGAGCCATCGGAGCGCATCGGGATAGGTCATCTGCTCCAGCTCCATCAGGAAGTTGATGGCGTTTCCACCCTTGCCGCAGGTAAAGCAGTGGCAGATGCCGCGGGTAGGCGAAACGGAGAACGACGGATGGGAATCGTTATGGAAAGGACACAAACCGATATAATTGATACCGCGCTTTTTCAGCGTCACGAATTCAGACACCACCTCTTCTATTTTAGTGGAGTCCATAATACGGGCTATGGTCGGTTTGTCTATCATATTTTTCTATCTTATTTTTATGATGCAAAATTAATACTTTTCTCTGAAAACACAAAACATTTAGGGGAAAAGACGTACAGAAACCGCATGGAAAGCCAAAATGAAACAAATAATAAAGTAAAGGGGACATCTGATAAAGAACTTTCCGGAGAATATTCCTACCTTTGCAGCTATCAAACAACAAACACAATTAAATAAGTATGAGACTTAATGACATCAAGAAAGCATTTTTAGCTTCCGCTACCCTCCTCTCTGCCATGAGCATGAGCGCAGCAGAGAGATTCGTAAGTTTCCAGCAGGGCGACTTACTCATCAACGGTAATGATAAGGTAGAAATCTATATGGACGCCAACGACTGCCGCGGCGTGAGCTATGCTGCCAATGCCCTGGTCAAGGACATCAGGAACGTGAGCGGCTCCCAAGCCACCATCACCTCCAACCGCAAGGCAACCATCCTCGTGGGAACCATCGGACATTCTGCTGCCATCGACCAGCTCGTCAAACAGAAACGCATCAACGGAAATCTGCTCAAGGGCAAGCGCGAGAAATTCATCATCACCGTGGTGGACAACCAGCTCGTCATCGCCGGAAGCGACCGCCGTGGAACCATCTACGGCATTTACGAACTCTCCCAGCAGATGGGCGTTTCACCCTGGTACGACTGGGCAGACGTTCCCGTGGAGCATCACGATTCCATCTTCGTGAACCGTGGAACCTACACTGATGGCGAACCAGCCGTGCGCTATCGTGGCATTTTCCTCAACGATGAGGCGCCTTGTCTCACCTCGTGGGTCAAGAACACCTACGGCACCGGATATGGCGACCACCGCTTCTACCAGCGCGTCTTCGAACTAGTGCTGCGCCTCAGGGGCAACATGATGTGGCCAGCCATGTGGGGCTGGGCGTTCTATGCCGACGATGCGGAGAACGAGAAGACGGCAGATGAGATGGGCGTGGTGATGAGCACCTCCCATCATGAGCCGATGGCACGCAACCATCAGGAATACGCCCGCAACCGAAAGGGATGGGGACCTTGGAACTATCAGAAGAACAAGGCTAACCTGCAGAAGTTCTTCCGTGAGGGAATAGAGCGCATGAAGGGAACCGAGCAGATCGTAACCATCGGAATGCGTGGCGACGGCGATGAGGCGATGAGTGCAGAGGCTGATACAAAGCTGATGTCCCAGATCATCAACGACCAGCGCAAGATCATCGCTGATGTAACGGGAAAGAAGCCCAGCGAAACACCGCAGGTTTGGGCACTATATAAAGAGGTGCTGGATTACTACGACAAGGGAATGAAGGTTCCCGACGATGTAACCCTGCTGCTCTGCGATGACAACTGGGGCAACGTGCGCCGTGTGCCGAATGCCCAGGAACGCAAGCACAAGGGCGGATGGGGACTATACTATCACGTAGATTACGTAGGTGCTCCAAGAAATTCCAAGATGCTCAATGTTACTCCTGTGCAGAATCCTTGGGAGCAGTTGACGCTTGCTTACGAGAATGGCATTGACCGTCTCTGGATTCTCAACGTGGGCGACCTCAAGCCGATGGAATATCCTATCAGCCAGTTTATGGACATGGCGTGGAATCCTCATAAATACTCGGTGAACAACATCACCCGCCACACCCGCGACTGGTGCGCCCAACAGTTCGGAGAATCGCAGGCTGACGAAGCGGCACGCATCCTGAACCTCATCTGCAAGTACAACGGCCGCTGCACTCCGGAGATGCTCGACAAGAGCACCTACAGTCTGGAGAACGGCGAATGGCAGGAGGTGGTGAATCAGTATCTCCAGCTCGAGGCTGATGCGCTGCGCCAGTACAACAGTCTGCCGGCATCCTATCACGATGCCTACCGTCAGATCATCCTCTTCCCTATTGAGCTGATGAGCAATCTGCATCAGATGTACTTTGCCCAGGCGCAGAACCATGCTCTCTACAAGCAGAACAATCCGAAGGCGAACATCTGGGCTGATGAATGCGAACGCCTCTTCAAGCGCGATTCCCTCATCTGCGATGTTTACAACCACAAGATGTCGGGCGGCAAGTGGAACGGCATGATGACGCAGAAGCACATCGGCTACAAGAGTTGGAATGATGATTTCGAGAAGGATACCTGTCCGGAACTCTTCCGGGTAACCTCCAAGGATGGAGTGATTATCAGCGAAAACAACGGCGTGGTAGAAATCGAAGCTCCTTACTATAGCAGCAAGACGGAGGCTGCCGAGGCAAAATGGACAGAGATTCCATTCATGGGCAAAAGCGTATCGGCAATGACTCTGATGCCATATACTAAGAGTGTAAAGGGAGCCAGCATCACTTACAAGTTTAAGATGCAAGTTAGCAAAACTTCGGATGGCAAGCAGAAGGTTCGCATTCATGTGATTACCAAATCAACCTTGGATTATCTCAACAAGGGCGGCTTAACCTATGGTGTAAGTTTAGATGGTGCTTCTCCTGTAGAGGTTAACTTCAACAAAGATTTGAACGAGAAGCCGGAGAACATCTACAATATCTATTATCCAACGATAGCCACTCGCATCGTGGACAAGGTGATAGAGCTAGAGCTGCCAGCCTCATCCGATGGCATCCACACCCTCACCCTCACTCCTAACGACCCAGCCATCGTCTTCGAGAAAATCGTGATTGATGGAAGAGGAGGAAAAAAGAGTGTCAAGGTGATTTAAAGGTAGCATATAATAAAAGGTATAGGCACGCACCCACGAAAGGATGCGTGCCTATTCTTTTTACGCAAACTATCACTATCTTCTTATGTTCCATACTTCGTAGCATTCATTTTTACATAAACAATCACAATAGTAACAAATAAATGAAAAAAAAAGAGTATTTTTTAAATCTTTTTTGAGAAATATACGTTTATATGAGTAAAGTTAGAAACATAAAAACAAGAAACGAATGAATATAGGCAACCCAAAACTCATAAAACAACTGGAGAGTCTTGTCGACAATCGGCAAGACTGGCTATTTCGTTTTGCCTATATTCGAATCGGGCAACGTGAGGATGCAGAAGATATTGTGCAAGAGGTGCTGCTTGCAGCTTTCAAGAAACTGAAAGAAGGGCAACAAGTGGAAGAGTTGGACCGCTACATCATTCGCTCTGTTAGCAACGCATGCCGAGACTACTTGCGCAAAAATCGTCCGCAAATCATAGCTATCAATGAAGCGGCAAGCATACCTAACAGCAATGGTGACAAACAAATACACGAGGAATTTCTCAGAATATCAAAACTGCTGGAAGATATTCCACAGGAGCAAGCGGAAATCGTAAGAATGAAATGTTACGACAACTTGACGTTCCGAGAGATAGCCGAACTGGAGGAGATACCAGAAGCTACCGTGAAATCTCGCTATCGCTATGCCATCCAACATATCCAACAACGACTCAGAAAGGAGAAAAATATATGAAAGATCAAATGAACATCCATAATGACAAAGGATTTGAGGATATAGAGCAACTGCTCCAACCTCAATGTGATTTCCATGCCTCCTCCCAAACCAAGCAACAAGTAATAGAGAAGGCAAGGAAGAGCTTGGTCAGCCATCGCACCTTGCGTATCTTTCCATGGATTTGCGCAGCATGCGTGGCTGGCATCATCGCTATCATCCTGCAACCACCCAAGGATACCACTTCTGCGTCGGGCAATGCGACAATGGCTGTGAGAAAGGCTACACAGCCGATGCAAAAAGCTATGATGCAAGAAAAGAATTTGACGGCAGAAAAGGAAAATACAGCAGAAAAAGCCATCACAGAAGAGAGCAGAACATACGAGAAGAAAAAGACTTTCGCCAAGCTCAATGCTCCCAAAAGGAAGGCTAAACCTAAAGCTGAGTTTGGAGATGACATACCAGACACCGAAGAAAAAGGTCCGGTACTCTTCCCTATGTCAACCTTGCCCGAAGAGCATCTTTTCAAAATGCAGACAGCAGAAGCTCAAGCCACTACAAGCAATGCCGTGCAAAGTGAGGATGATTGCCTACAAGGACGGCGAATCATCGTTAAACTATAAAGTAAGTATATATAATAAGGTATAAACATAAAAGAACAAAGAACATGAAAAAGTATATCATATATTTATTGCTCATGATGTTCTCATCAATGGGAGCACAGGCACAAAAGTCTTATTTCAAAGAGGCTTTGGAGAAATTGGTAAGCAACAAGGCGTTCACCATAAATCAATCAGGAGCAAAAAATGAGGTTGGTGACACAGCACAATGGAGTTGGAAAAAATATCGCTTTAAGACACTCAAGAAAGACGAGTTTCTGAAGGAGCTGGACAGAATCAACAAGGCTTTTCAGAAAGATTGCAATCAGCCTGTAACTGACTTTTACTATATGGTAGATGGAAACAACAACCCACTTAAAACATGGATGAACTTTGACATATCTGTAGGCAACGACCTTATTATGGTTGGAAATTTCTCGGCATATAGCGTCCTTATCAATCGCCAACAAATGGGTCACTCTGGCATGCGCAGAGTCTGTGCCATAGAATGGGACCATATCGTAGAGAATGGTTGGGTTAACGAAAAAGGCTATGAAGGAAACATCTGCATCGTAGAAGGAAAAGCTCCTTTAAACAAGCACCGCGTAGCTGACGAAATAAAACAGCAACCATATAATGCCAACCACTATACAGTTGATATTACCCCAATAGACACCCAAGAAGAAAAGGCTGCTCCAAAAGAAGAGACTAAAGAAGAAAAAGAAGTGCCTAATGAGCAATTGACCAAGATGCTAAAAGATGCTCAGACCAACCTGAAAGGCAACTTTGAGATTATTGGCAAGCGTGACCCAGAGCTTTGGGATCGTGGCTATTTTATCTGTTACAAAGACGAAACAGATATGTATGTAGAACCCATCCTTGTGGCTACCAACGGCACTAACTTCTCATACAAGCACGACCTGAAGGACATTACCATGGGAAGAGTGAGAGCACTGATGAAAGATGGAACCATCTGCTCGGAATGGATAGACATTCCTTTTGTACCAGGAGAGATAGCAGAGCTAAGCGTACACAATGGTTACTACAGCCTCACAGGATCAAGTTTCTATAAGCAGTGGGTGGAAGAGGAAAGCAAGAACCATGATGGATGGGACGAGCGCAAGTATACGGCTTACGCACTCAGCAATATCCATTCTCCTGGTATCATCTGCTATCTGTTCTATCAGCATTTGATAAAAAGTGCTTCAAATCAAAAGAAAATACTCAAAGCCCTTCCAACAACTCTACAAGAGAATCATGTGGGCCGATTTATCAAAAAGTATATGAACAATAAATTATAAAAATCTCAACTTTCAGTCACATTCATTTAATACATATGTGATGTAAGAAAGGACATACTGCATAGAACCCAATGCCACCTCTATCAGTTTTGATGGAGATGGCATTTTTGCTTCAAATTAGCGCATCCCCAATAGAGGTAAATTTCAATGCCGACATGAATGAGAAGCCAGAGAACATCTACAGCATTTACTATCCTACTATAACCACTCGATGAGTAATTTCTATCATTTTTACTCATTCAGAATGAGTAATTCTGAGCAAAACCACTCATTCTGAATGAGCGTTTCTTGAAAAGCGCCTTTTATTCACCTTCTACCTTGCATCCATTGAACCCCATTTTCTGCGCCTTCTCAGGTCCGAAGGTGTAATAGATAGTCTCAGCCTCATCACATACCTCTCCCTGCGAATTGCCAAGGATGAGATGGATGGTAACAATGTTGTGACTTATATGATGCAAGGAAGCTATTATAACGATGCAAGGAAGCTATTATAAAGATTGCGTGACATTTGTCATGTGATTATACGACACTTATCATACGGTCGGATGGCAAATGCCATATAATCACATGACATATACCTATGTTTAAACAAACCTAATATTTTACACCAAAAGATACAAGTTATCACATTATTATATATATTTGCATCATCTTTCATAGAAGACAAAGAATATAGAAAACAACGAACCATCAAACAACAAGAAATATGGAACTGAAATACGACATTTACATGCTCAACAATGCCCAGGGCACAGGAGAAAAGCGCCAATACGTTCGCATCGTGCAGCATGAACCTTTGACCGAGAAGCAACTGCAAGAGAAAATCCAGAACCGCTGCTCACTCACCAAGGGAGATGTAGCTGCGGTGTTGGCAGAGCTTCATGACATTTTAGTAGAAGAATTCTCCATGGGTCGCCGCTTTTATATCCCAGAGATAGGCTACTTCTCCATGTCGGCAAGTCTAGAGATGCCTAAGGAAAATCCAGACAAGAAGATTACGGGCAAGGAAGTACGCATCACTGGCATCAACTTCCGTCCAGAGGAAAAGCTGATGAAGGAAGTACAGCGCAACGTCCACTTTGTCCGCTCTCGTTATTCCAACCAATCTACAAAATACTCCGAAGAAAAAATGTTGGAGAAAATCAAGGAGTATCTTCAAAAGAATCGCTACATCACCACACGCATCATGCGCATCCACTTCGGCTTGACTCCATACATGGCTCAGAAGTGGCTCAACCATTTCTGCGAAAAGGGTATCATGGTAAAGGAAGGCACTCAGCATGCGCCTATCTATTTTCTAAAGTAACAAAGGCAGCTTTCTCCATTCTCCTTTCACCATAAACAAATGATTCACAAATGATTGCAAGATAGGTGAAAGGAAAAGGACTTTTAGTCTCACTTAAATAGGAACAACAAGACTGACAAAGTTACTTAATGAAGAAAAAAGTAACTATGTCCGTAACCATGTCACAACAAAAAAGAAATAAGAATGAAATTAGGATTCATAAACTTCAGCACAGAGGAACAACTTAAAATGCACCAAGTAATGCAAGCCATCCAAGAGCATCAAGCAATTGACGAACTTGGACTGGGGCGCATTCGCGATGCCTTTTCCAACAAGTTGTTTCCTGGAATCTCTACTTTACATAATAGAGCAAAATACTATGCCATACTCCCTTCTTTTTTTTTGGAAGCAGAGAAAGGAACATACAAAAGTGCAAACGAAGTAAAAGCCAAGGTATTGAATCTGGAGATTAAATTGACTCGTCAACTATTGCGAGGTACAGAACCAGCCAACAACTGGGGAATAACAGGAAGTAGTGTAATCGATGCGGCAGAAGCCGAGAATATGTCTTGGCAGTTACGGCATACGCCGGTTACTGGCTCTTGCCTGAGAAACTTCAATTGTCAGCCAATGGTGGACTAAACAGGTGTTTTAACTACGGTTTCGACTAAAGAGAATCAACCTCTCTGATACTGACAATGGAATCATGAAATAAAAGGGGAAAGTGCCAAATCACTTTCCCTCTTTCTCCTCCATCCATTCTTCCAACACCTTGCAATATTCATCGTTTTGCTCGGCAAATGGCATGTGTCGGGCTCCTACGAAGAGATGCCACTTGGAATCTGGGATACCATCGTAGAGCGTCTTTGCTACCAATGGAGTACAGAGGTCGTTGGTGCCACTCATCACCAAGCAAGGCACTTGGATTTCGTCCAAACAGTCGGTGTAATCATAATCACGGAGCGTACCAGTAGGAGTGTATTCGTTTGGTCCCCATCCATAGAGATAAGCCTCAGCACCTGCACGCTTCTTTCGGCGAAGGCACTCTGGGCTGTCTTCCGTTACCTCTCCTGCACAATGCAGGAGCATGAAGTGTTCATTCGCCTTGGCATACGCCTCGCTCGAAAAGTCATCCTTCGCCTCAGCCTCTGCGATGGCACGCTGGTCTTCCTCCGACATAAACTTAATCATGCGATGTTGCTCACTTGCCCAAAGCTTGCTGCTCGAAAGAGTGCTGCTGAGGATGGCTGACTTCACACCCTTTGCTTGCTTCTCTATCAGATAGATGATGGCGAGCATGCCACCCCACGACTGTCCCAAGAGATGAAAATGGTCGATGTGGAGATAGTCGATGAGTGAACAGAGTTCGTTGAGCCAAGTCTCAGGAGTCCAGAGTTCGGGATGTCCCTCCACGAATGAGTTGCCACAACCCAACTGGTCATACATGATGACGGCTCTGCCTGATTCCGCTACTCTATCCAATAGTTCGAAATAGTTGTGGGTGCTGCCTGGTCCACCATGCAAGAGGATGATAGGGCTCTTGCCCTCCTCTGTTTTACCTACGATACGATAATATGTTTGATAGCCCATGAAGGGCATATATCCTTCCTTGATTTCCATTGTCTTCAAATGTTTATATTGTTACCTAAACTGTGTTATCTAATTTTGCTGCTCCTATACCTTATTATATAGTCCCTCATTTTCCTTACGCAAGAACTCTGTCATTCGTTCCTTTGAAGGCACATTGAGTTGATACTTGGATATAAACACACTCTCATCCAAATCAAGCAAAGAATACTCTGCCATTTCCTGTCCTACTTCCGAGCAAAGGAGAATACCGATTGGTGGGTTATCATCTGGCAGCATGATATTCTTGCGATAGTAAGCAAGATACATGTGAAGCTGGGCGGCATCGGCATAGTTCAGGCGATTCGCTTTCAATTCGATGATGACATGACGTTTCAATATCCTATGATAGAAGACTAGGTCTGCCTTGAAATAGCGGTCGTCAATCAACATTTTCTTCTGACGCTCCTCAAAGCAGAAGCCCATACCAAGCTCCAAGATAAAGTCTTGAAGATGGGTGATGAGGGCTGTCTCCAAGTCAGACTCTTCCACTACATCCTTGGCTTGCAAGCCCAAAAACTCAAAGGTAAATGGCGACTTGATGTCAAGGGCGAGCGTATCTGTCTCAGCCTTGCCTTCCACCAACTTCGCCAACGCCTCAGGCTTTTGACTCCATCCACTGCGGAAATAATAGTTGGAATCAATCTGGCGTTGCAATTCTCTAACACTCCAAGTGCCACGAATTGCCATCGTCTCGTAGAAAGCACGCTCCAGAGGGTCAGTAATAGGGAGAATGGCAACTAAATGAGTAAAAGACAACTTATTAAAAAGCAAGTTTGACTTTACTGACAATGGAGCTATTTTGTCAGATACTGCAACATTTTCAAATTGGTCAGTCAGAGACTGACCAATTCTATTTCGCTTTAAATCAGCTATTTGCAATTGGTCAGTCACCGATTGTCCAATTTGACTTTGAGACAACAAGAAGCCAGCAACCTCTTTATCCAAGTGTGAATATACTTGATAAAATTGACGATAGATTTTCAATGTTGTCACACTATACTTCTTTTTACCAAGTCTTCCAGAAAGGCATTTCAACAATTTTTCACCATACTTTGCTCTATCAGCTCCCTTCTGCTCATACTCCACAATATAATACCCCGTCAACCAAGCCTTGGCTGTGACGTGGCGATTAATCACTAAGCGAGCATTGTTCTGCAATACATCTTGCGTTTGCTGAATATGGGCTACAAGACCATCGAAGTCATTGTTTTGCGACATTTGGGTTTCATTATTCTTCATATTCGGTGGAGTTTTGGAAAGACATGTATATCACATTTATCATGTGCATATATTATAATGTGCAAAAATATAAAAAATATGGCAATAAAGCAAATATATATCGATTATTTTCCGTACTTTTGCAAAAAGAAGTTGGATGATTAAGAAAAAGGATGAATAATTAATAAATTATCAAGACAATGAAGAAAATGATATTATCTCGCGTCACTCTTCTCCAATTGCAAAAATGCTGCATACCTTTCCTGATTGGAGCTACCATAGGATTGACACTATACACATTCGCTGGTTGGTGGGGATTCTTGCTCATCTTCCCTTGGATAGGATTTAGTATTACATTGGGCTGCCTGATAGCCATTAAGCGTAAAGGCATCAAGAAAGACTTGGGACGAAGAATTTGTCTCTTGATGATTTCACCATTGTTTCTACTGTTCCTTGGCATCTGTCAACGTGAGAATTTGCAACTGGAAGAATTCGTTTTCTACTTGTTGCTGTTCTTGCAAACAGGAATGATTGTGCGTGTCTTCATCCATTTCTGTATTGCCAAGATTTTTGGTCCTTTCATCTGGGGAAGAGGTTTCTGCGGATGGGCTTGTTGGACAGCAGCTCTCATGGAATGGCTTCCCATCAAGGAAAACAGAAAGACTCCGACACATCTTACCCGATACCGCTATCTTGCCCTCATCATCAACATTGGCATTCCCCTGTCTCTTGTATGGTTGGGATACGACTGGGTAAGCATGAACATCAACGAACTGCCGAGCGATCACATTTGGCTCGTGCAAGGGAAGCCTGGCTCTCTCATCTGTTTCGTCATCAGCAATACCATCTATTATGGTTTGGCAATTTGGTTGGCTTTCAAATACAGGAAGAGGCGAGCTTTTTGCAAAATAGCTTGTCCAGTGTCTTTATTCATGAAATGTCAAACCAAAGTTTCGTTAATACAACCCACCCCATCAGGCAACCCTTGCATTTCGTGTGGAACCTGCAACAAGCATTGTCCAATGGATGTCAACGTGATGTCGTACATATCAGAAGGCAAGAAAGTGAAATCCAGCGAATGTATCCTATGCGGAATGTGCTCAAACGTATGCCCTAAAAAGGCCATCAAATGATTTTATAGACAACATTTTTTGCAAACATGTTTCAGAAATTCATTATCAATAGAGACGGAGTGCTGAAGTTCGGCCACGTCTATTTGCATCGAGATATGCTTGCCCCTGGTGAGCAATGCACTTATGGTGGTGGACTATGGAAAATCGACGAAGGTCGGGGAGCCATAGTCCTCTACGGCAGAAGCTTTGACTTCGGTCCTCCCGACTTCGACTATGTAAAGAAGATAGACTGGACAGGGCTGGGCGGGACTCCTCGTCCCCTGCTCTATCTGCCCCATTGGCCTTCGGAAGAGGAAGTAGTACCGATTATGATATAAAAATAAAACAAATAAAATAGAAATAACCAATTAAATAGACAAACAATGAGAAAAATCTTACTGACGATGCTCTTGGCTATATGCACACTGGGCATCAGCGCACAAAGCGCAAGCAAGAATGAAGCCACTATCGTGAACAACATTCAGTACAAGAGCAACAAGGATGCTTACGTCAATGAGCGATGCAAGCTCGACATCTATTACGACAAGAAGCAGAAGGACTGCCCTGTCGTAGTTTGGTTTCATGGCGGCGGACTCACCAGTGGCAGCAAGCAGTTGCCTTCACAACTGATGAACCAAGGCTATACCATCGTAGGCGTGAACTACCGCTTGCTCCCAACCGTCACCATCGACCAATGCTTGGATGATTGCGCAGCTGCCTTGGCTTGGGTATTCAAAAATATCGACAAGTATAATGGCAGCAACAAGAAGATTTTTGTTTCTGGTCATTCGGCTGGCGGCTACATCACAGCAATGCTCGGATTGGACAAGGAATGGCTCAATCGATATGGGGTGGATGCCAACGATATCGCTGGTTTGATTCCATTCAGCGGTCAGATGATTAGCCACTTCGCTTATCGCAAGATGAATGGCATCGACAACCTCCAGCCTATCATCGACAAGTATGCTCCCCTCTTCCACGTAAGAAAAGATGCCGCCCCACTCATCCTGATAACGGGCGACCGAAACATAGAACTCTTTGGCAGATACGAGGAGAATGCCTATATGTGGAGAATGATGAATCTTGTAGGTCGTCCCGACACAAAACTTTATGAGATAGCCGGTCATGGGCACGGAGCCATGGGTAATCCTGCCTACCACATCCTCATCCAAAGCATCAATAAGATATTGGGCAAAAAGTACGAATTCTAATGATTTTTTTCGAGTATAGACGAAAATTTCGACTACTCATTCATACGAAATAAGGGCATGAGAAGGAAATCCTCATGCCCTTATACCTTATTATATATAGCATTCACTATATCTATTCCTGTTACTTCTGCTTGAACAAGTATCTTGCCAAACCGTAAACATATCTTCTGAAGCCTGGCTGATATGCCAAGATGCGGTCGAACCAACCGAGATGGTTGCCTACCTTCTTCACCACCATGCCCACATACACCATGGCAAACAAGGTACCGATGCCCACGATGTACCACTGCCAAGCACCGAAGAAGATGAATGAGAAGATGACTGCCAAGATAACCAACGAGCAATCTACACAAATCTTCACCTTCGGAAATTCGATACCTGTCATACGGCTCACAGCTACAGGAAAGCCCTCGCCTGGCATGGTAACAACCACATCTTACTTCCAAGGCTATACCTATGCAAAGAATAGAACAACCTAAAACTTGGGAGACAACCTTCTGCCACAAATCCACTGGAGCAAGCCATGTAGTGAGGAGCATATTCAGGTCAATGAGCGAACCAAAGACAAAGCCCACCAAAAGCTGGAACAACTGAACTGACTCAAACTTCTTGCGCAAAACAAGTATCTGCCCCAACACCAAGACACCATTCATGATATAAGTATACTGACCGATGGTAAGCTTAGGAACGCCTAAACCCTGCTTGCCTGCCGTCTCAAAAACATACGGCAAAGTGGAAATCACACTCGACCCCAACATACTTCTTACACACACTGCCACACCAAGGGTCATTACACACAAAGATTTCAAAAGCAGCACATGCTGCTACAAAATGATACAAACTGTTCTTTTCTTGTCATACTTATCCTTACTTAACTCGATGCAAAAGTACAAAAAAATCGGGACATACGCAAATTCATATACATTTTAATATCAAAAGAACTTAAATAATTTGGTCTTTTGCATCGAATGCAATAACTTTGCACCTCAAATAAAATATATAAAGAAGAAAGCTTATGTTTAGCGGAATTGTAGAAGAAATGGCTACCGTAGTAGCTATCAAGCATGATAAGGAGAACATCGACTTCACATTGAGATGCTCTTTTGTTGATGAACTCGGCATCGACCAGAGCGTGGCGCACAATGGCGTCTGCCTCACCGTGGTGGAAATCAAGGACGGTACTTATACCGTTACTGCCATGAAGGAAACCCTGGATAGAAGCAACCTCGGTCTGCTCAAGGTGGGCGACAAGGTGAACGTGGAACGCTCGATGGTGATGAACGGCAGACTGGACGGTCACATCGTGCAGGGACATGTAGACGAAACTGCCAAGTGCATCGCCATGAAAGATGCTGACGGCTCTACCTACTTCACCTTCGAGTATGAACTGAACAGGGAAATGGCGCGCAAGGGCTACTTCACCGTAGACAAGGGTAGCGTGACCGTGAACGGCGTTTCGCTCACCGTCTGCGAGCCTACCGACAACACCTTCACCGTTGCCATCATTCCTTATACACGAGAGAACACCAACTTCTGCAACATCGAAGTGGGAACCGTGGTGAACATCGAATTCGATATTCTCGGCAAATATATTGCAAGACTGAAAAGCTTCGAATAAGAGGGTGTAGCAGATTTTAGGCACGGATTACACGGAGATTTTAGACGATAATGCAAAAAGCGCATTTATAATTTAAAGGAAAATCCGTGTAATCCGTGCAATCCGTGCCTAATCTATACACAGGGCTGATGGTTCAACCGCCCTCGCTACTTTCTTCTAATCGTCAAATCAATAGTCTCCGGATGCTTTTCGGCAAATGCCTTCACATCATCAACAACCAGTACCAGATAGCCGCCGCCACCAGCTCCCGGCATCTTCCATGCATGAACCTCAGGAAGGACGGAATACTCATCAATGAAGCCCTGAACGCAACCCTGAATCATGGCTGGGAACATGGCTACCTGAGCATCAAACGACGCCTTGAAGGCAGAGGCAAAGGCTGGGAAATCCTTTCGGAGAATGGCATTCCAACAGTCATCGGCTGCCTTGGCAAGATTCTTCACCTTTGGCTCGGTAATGTCCTTGCCTTCTACCACGGAACAGCCCGGACGGCGTGGCTCCATCGGAATCATGCAGACATGACTCTCCACCCAGGTGAGAACGTCCTCGTCAAGACAGGTCTCGAACTTATCCGGCCAGAAACGGTTGTCATAATAATGACGCACCAGTCCAGGCATACAGATTCCTATGGAATCCTGTGCCCCGCTCACAATGCCATCGCTGCGCTCAGGATCGTTCTCGAAACAGAACACCAGTTTGGCGAGAATCTCCGGATTCATTTCTGGTAATTTTACCGGCCAGATCTTCTTAATCATATTGCGGGTAGAAGTGGAAAGACCACAACGCTCACGCACCTCAAAGGTAGGAATCAGCGACATGGTTATCGCCCAGCCCGGAGCATGGCAGCTGACGTAAGGCTGGTCAATCCAGGTACCTGCCAAGTCGAGACGGGTAGGAAGCTGGCAGGTGGAATCCTTGATGTCGGTGCTGGAACGTGCCTTCAGGCCCTCGGCAGGCGTGCGCTGCAACACAACATACTCAATGCCTCGCTCCTCGCAGAACCTACGCTTGGTTTCGCTGCTGCCGTCTGCATTCACCACGAAGATGTCAGGCTTCACAAAATCCACCGTCGGAATAAAGTCCATAATGCCATCACCCTGGTTGATAAAGGCATCCTTTACATATTTAATAGACTTCACCATGAAAAGGCGCTCCTGCTCGGGATAGAACGTCTTATGATGCTTGTAGCCGAGAATCGTCTGGTCGGAACCTATACCTACGTATAAGTCGCCATACTGAGACGCCTGGCGGAAAAACTCAACGTGACCGCTATGCAGCAAGTCATAGCAACCACTTACAAAAACTTTCTTCATTATTATTTAAGCTACTTTTCTTAGATTTATTCTTTTTGTTTCCAAGACTTCTGTCCCTCAGTTTCCAAGACATGAATTTTTTGCCTACAAAACTACAATTTTTCTTTCATTCTTCCAAGAAAAACCTGCACAAATATTCCATTTTGCGCACAAACTATCCTATTTTGTGCATTTTTCTAACGAAATATTTGGGTAACACGCAAAAAAGTGTTACTTTTGCGGCTGTGTTTTGACCCAATATGGACATTTGAAAGTCCTGTATCGGACAGATTACCGTCTGACTATGAACTCGAAAACAGACATCTTGAGAATCAAGCACTAACAAACTTAGGAAAAATTTAACAATAACCATTAATTGATATGAGTTTAAAAATCGTAGTACTTGCCAAGCAAGTACCTGACACAAGAAATGTGGGTAAGGATGCGATGACAGCTGAAGGCACCGTAAACCGTGCTGCCCTTCCTGCTATCTTCAATCCTGAAGATTTGAACGCACTGGAGCAGGCTCTCCGCTTGAAGGAGCAGAATCCAGGTTCTACAGTTGGAATTTTGACCATGGGTCCTCCACGTGCCGGAGAAATCATCCGCCAGGGTCTTTATCGTGGTGCTGATACGGGCTGGTTGCTCACCGACCGTCTCTTTGCCGGTGCTGATACATTGGCTACTTCCTATGCCCTTGCTACCGGAATCCAGAAGATTGGTGACGTTGACATCGTGATCGGTGGTCGCCAGGCTATCGATGGTGATACTGCTCAGGTGGGTCCTCAGGTGGCTCAGAAGCTGGGATTGAACCAGGTTACTTATGCTGAGGAAATCCTCAAGGTAGAGGATGGCAAGGCTACTATCCGTCGCCTCATCGATGGCGGTGTAGAGACCGTAGAGGCTCCATTGCCATTGGTAATTACCGTAAACGGAAGTGCTGCTCCATGTCGCCCATGCAACGTGAAGCTCGTTATGAAATATAAATACGCTACCTGCCCTATGGAGCGCAAGGGTGATGAGCCTTGGGCTAACCTCTACGAGGAGCGCCCTTACCTGACTCTGAACCAGTGGAGCGTTGCCGATGTTGACGGCGACCCTGCACAGTGCGGTCTGAGCGGTTCACCTACCAAGGTGAAGGCCGTAAAGAACATCGTGTTCCAGGCTAAGGAGAGCAAGACCTTGACCAGCAGCGATGAGGACATCGACGGACTGATGAAGGAATTGTTGAACGAAAGTATTATCGGATAATTTTGAAAAGACAATGAACAACGTATTTGTATATTGCGAGGTAGAAGGCACAACCGTTGCCGAAGTATCTCAAGAATTGCTCACCAAGGGTCGTAAGCTCGCTAACCAGCAGGGCGTGGAGCTCCATGCCATCGTGGCTGGTACTGGCATCAAGGGTCAGGTAGAGGATCAGATTCTCCCTTATGGTGTAGATAAATTATTTGTTTTCGATGCTGAGGGATTGTTCCCATACACTTCAGCTCCACATACCGACATTCTCGTCAACCTCTTCAAGGAGGAGAAGCCTCAGATTGCGCTGATGGGTGCTACCGTTATCGGTCGCGACCTCGGTCCTCGTGTTTCTTCTTCATTGACCAGCGGTCTGACTGCCGACTGTACAGAGCTTGAAATCGGTGATTACGACGACAAGAAGAGCGGCAAGCACTATGAGGGTCTGCTCTATCAGATTCGTCCTGCCTTCGGTGGTAACATCGTGGCTACCATCGTAAACCCAGAGCACCGTCCTCAGATGGCTACAGTCCGCTCCGGCGTGATGCAGAAGAGCATCTACGAGGGTGAGTGCAAGAAGGAAGTGGTTTATCCAGAGGTAAGCAAGTATGTTCCTGCTGAAGACTTTGTAGTGAAGGTACTCGACCATCACGTAGAGGCTGCCAAGCACAACCTGAAGGGTTCTGCCATCGTTGTAGCCGGCGGTTATGGTGTAGGAAGCAAGGAAGGTTTCGACCAGCTCTTCGAGTTGGCTCATCTCCTCCATGGCGAGGTAGGTGCTTCCCGTGCTGCAGTAGATGCAGGCTGGGTAGATCACGACCGTCAGATTGGTCAGACTGGTGTTACCGTTCATCCTAAGGTTTATATCGCCTGCGGAATCTCTGGTCAGATCCAGCACATCGCCGGTATGCAGGATTCAGGCATCATCATCTCTGTAAACAACGACCCAGATGCTCCAATCAACAAGATTGCCGACTACGTTATCAACGGTAATGTAGAGGATGTGGTTCCTAAGCTCATCAAGTACTACAAGCAGAATTCAAAGTAAATAATATACAAGGAGTTAAGGAGTTAAAGTAGTTAAGACAATAGTATTTGTATGTTTAGATTCGAAGATATTTATGCTTGGCAGAAGGCTCATGCTTTTGTATTACTCGTTTATCGGGTAACAGGACATTTTCCTGAAGTGGAGCGATTTGGATTGATTTCCCAGTTCAGAAGAGCAGCTGTGTCTATCGAAGCAAACATTGCAGAAGGCTATAAGAAGCTTAGCAAAGCAGATAAACTCCGTTTCTTTAACATTTCGCAAGGAAGCCTTGAGGAATGTAGAGATTACATTATCTTATCAAGAGATTTAAATTTCTTGCAGAAAGGTGAATTTGAGGCATTATGCATGAGTATTGAAGAAGCTAGCAAACTTCTAAATGCATATTGCAAAGGTGTTATAAACAATAGTGCTATCAGCTAGCATTTTAGGAGATAAAGGTATTGTCTTAACTCCTTTAACTCCTTAACTCCTTTAACTCCTTCCAAAAATAAAAAAATATGGCTAATTATTATACAGACCATCCTGAAATAGAGTTCCACCTGAACCATCCGCTCATGAAGCGTGTTGTGGACTTGAAGGAAAGAAATTACGCAGAAAAAGACCAGTTTGAAGATGCTCCTGTCAACTACGAGGATGCCATCGAGAACTACAAGCGATTGCTGGATATTACCGGCGATGTAGCTGCTAACATCATCGAACCAAACTCTGAGGATGTTGACCTCGAAGGTCCACACTTGGAGAACGGCCGCATGATTTATGCCAGCAAGACATTCGAGAACCTCGATGCTACCCGCAAGGCTGGCCTCTGGGGCTTGTCAATGCCTCGTCGTTACGGCGGCTTGAACCTGCCTAACGCCATCTTCTCTATGGCTTCTGAAATCATCGCTGCAGCTGATGCTGGTTTCCAGAACATCTGGTCACTCCAGAGCTGTATCGATACTCTTTATGAGTTCGGTTCTGAGGAGCAGCGCCAGAAGTACATCCCTCGCATCTGCGCTGGCGAGACCATGAGTATGGACTTGACAGAGCCTGATGCAGGTTCCGACTTGCAGCGCGTAATGTTGAAGGCTACACAGGATGAGGACGGCACATGGCGTCTGAATGGTGTGAAGCGTTTCATCACCAATGGTGACTCAGACATCCACCTGGTTCTGGCTCGTTCAGAGGAAGGCACCAAGGACGGTCGTGGTCTTTCTATGTTCATCTACGACAAGCGTGATGGCGGCGTAACCGTTCGTCACATCGAGCACAAGTTGGGTATTCACGGTTCTCCTACCTGCGAGTTGGTTTACAAGAATGCCAAGGCAGAGCTTTGCGGTAACACCCGTCTCGGTTTGATTAAGTACGTGATGGCTCTGATGAACGGTGCCCGTCTGGGTATTGCAGCTCAGAGTGTAGGTGTTGAGCAGGAGGCTTACAACGAGGGCTTGGCTTATGCCAAGGAGCGTGCTCAGTTTGGTGAGAAGATCATCAACTTCCCAGCCGTTTACGACATGCTTTCAAGAATGAAGGCTAAGTTGGATGCAGGCCGTTCACTCCTCTACTGCTGCGCTCGCTACGTAGATATCTACAAGGCTTTGGAAGACATCGCCCGCGACACTAAGCTCACTCCAGAGGAGCGTCAGGAGATGAAGAAATACACCCGCCTTGCTGATGCATTCACACCATTGGCTAAGGGTATGAACTCTGAGTATGCTAACCAGAATGCATACGATGCCATCAGCATCCACGGTGGTTCTGGTTTCATCATGGAGTATAAGTGCCAGCGCCTGTTCCGTGACGCCCGCATCTTCTCTATCTACGAGGGTACCACCCAGCTTCAGGTTGTTGCAGCCATCCGCTACATCACCAACGGCACTTATCTCAGCATCATCAAGGAGATGCTGGAGAGCGAGGTATCAGATGATCTGAAGGCATTGAAGGAGCGTGTAGCCAAGCTCGTAGAACTTTACGAGGCAGCCATCAACAAGGTGAAGGAAGCTAACGATCAGGCAGTTCACGACTTCCTGGCTCGCCGTCTCTACAATATGACTGGCGACATCGTAATGTCTCTCCTCATCCTCGATGATGCTACCAAGGCACCAGAGATGTTTGCCAAGAGTGCCAATGTTTATGTTCGCATGGCAGAGGAGGAAGTTCTCGGTCATTCAGCATACATCCAAAACTTCAAGGCAGAAGACTTGGAGAGTTTCAAGGCGTAAGAATATCATTACAAATATTATATAAAAAGTCCGTGGGCAGGAAATTTTTCTTGTCCACGGATTTTTCTTGTCTATACAAAGATAGGGATTTTCCCTTCTACTTTAGGGAATCCTCCTCTTTTTATTTCAAAAGAAAGCTGTACTTTTGCAACCATAAAACAATGTAATAACTTATAAAAACAGTTTAGCTTATGAAAAGAAATGAAGTAATGGCGCTTATCGCCACTAGTATATTGATGTTTGCCGTATGCCTCTCAGCTTCGGCTAAAGGAAAAAGAAAAGTGGAGCGGGGAATGACAAAGCAGGAGGTAATCGCTATTCTTGGTGAACCTAAACTCACCAGTTTCGATATGTATGGAGACAAATGGGAATATGCTAAATATAATAATCTGTTTGGAGATTCCAAGTACATCACGGTCTTCTTCGACAGAAACGGGAAGGTGGTGCAATACAACACGAGGATCATAGAACCGAACAGCCAGCAGTCGAATGCTCAGAAGCCTCAACATCCTGTTCCTCCTTCATTCGACGGAGTTTATAATCCCAATCCAGGAATGAACTATGGCTATTGTCTCGACAATGCTACTTTCTCCAGACTGTATAATAAAGTGAAGAATGCAAGCTTTGATGACAACAAGTACGATCTGATAGAAGTGGCAAGCCTCGGCTGCTACTATTCTTGCGCTCAGGTTGTGCGCATGATGAAGATATTCACATTTGATGACGGCAAGATAAAAACACTCAGGATGATGGCTCCGCATATTGTTGACTTGCAGAATGCCAGTCTCATCTATCAGCAATTCAGCTTTGAAAGCGAAAAGCAGAAGGTGGGAGATATATTGAGAAGCAGCAGATAATCAGATAGATAAATAATACTCAGTGAGAAGTCCGTGGGCAGGAAGGTTTCCTGTTCACGGACTTCTCTTTTTTATTCCTTTTTATTTTCCTTTTATTCATTCCCATTTTTTCACAAAAATCACAAGGATTGTTAAAATTGAAACTTTAAGATAAACTTTTCCGTCTAAATGCAATCAGATTAATATCTTTCTGAAATAAATAAAACAGGTAAAAAGAAAATAGAAGAAGATTATGAACGGAAAAGTAAAAAACGCAATGGCTGCTCTGCTTCTTATGGCGGCACCATTAGCAACGCAGGCAAAACAATGGTCACTAAAAGACTGTATCGACTATGCGCTTGCCAACAACATTTCTCTTCAGAAGACGCAACTTACCAAGGCCAGCGCCCAAGAAGATTATCTACAGTCGAAAGCAGCTCTGCTTCCTTCGCTCAGTGCCAGCACCAACCAAAGCGTGAACTATACGCCGTGGGTAGCTAGCGGAATCAGCGGAGACGGTTTCTCGAGAGCAAGTATAGACAAGGTTTATTACAATGGAAATTATTCCGTATCGGGAAACTACACCATCTGGAACGGAAACAAGAATCACAATCAGATTAAGCTGAACAAACTTGCTGCCGAGGCTGCCGATCTTGATTCTGCCACTCAGGCTATCAAACTGCAGGAACAGATTGCCCAGCTCTATGTTCAGATTCTCTACTCCACAGAGGCTATCCAGGTGAACAAGGAGAGCTATCAGTCGAGCTTGCAGAACGAAGAGCGAGGCAAGGAGATGGTGAAGATTGGAAAGATGAGCCAGGCTGATCTAGCACAGCTCACCGCTCAGAGAGCACAGGATGAATTCAACATCGTACAGGCTGAAAGCAATGTGAAGAACTACAAGCGACAGCTGAAAGAACTGCTTCAGATTACAAGCGATGAGGCGTTCGACATCGAGATTCCTAACACTACCGATGAGATGGCACTCGCTGCGGTTCCTGCCCTGAATGGTATTTATGAAGCCGCACTCGACAATCGTCCTGAGTTCAAGACCTTCCAGAATCAGTTGGCACAGAACGATTTGAGCATCAAGATTGCAAAGGCAGGCAAGCTGCCTACCATCAGTGCCAACGGTGGTGTTACGACCAGCAATACTTCCATGAACAGTACAAGCTTGGGCAAGCAGCTGAAGACCAACTTCAATGTTGGAGGCGGCATTGGTGTCAGCATTCCTCTCTTTGAGAACCGCTCTACCAAGACACAGGTGAACAAGGCGTTGATTCAGCGCGAAAGCATCCAGCTCGACCTGAAGAACCAGCAGACTCAGCTCTATTCTACCATTGAGAATTACTGGTTGCAGGCAACAACCAACCAGAGTCAGTTCAAGGCGGCTAAGGTTAGTAGCGAGAGTGCTCAGACCAGTTACAATCTGCTGAGCGAGCAGTTTAAGCTGGGATTGAAGAATATCGTTGAGCTCCGAACAGGAAAGGATAACCTGCTCAAGGCGAAGCAGAACGAGCTTCAGGCTAAATACCTCGCCATCCTCAACATCAACATGTTGAAGTTCTATAAGGAGGGACATATTTAAGGAGGGGCATAGGGAAGTTAAGGGAAGTTAGAGGGAAGTTAAGGGACAAATGCCCTACGTTTACGAAAAAGACTATTGTCCCTTAACTTCCCGAACGACCGTAGGGAGTGATAACTTCCCTTAACTCCTTACTCTCCCTCTTCCAAACAAAAGTTTTATTATTTCGAATTAAATTAATCTGAATATAAATGAAAAAGTTGAGAATTAGCAAAATCTGGATTGCTGTCGTGGTGATAGTAATCGTTGCCGTGGCGGCATGGGCGATGTCGGGCGGAAAAAAGGAGGAAGATATTAACTTCAAGGAGGAAAAAGTGGCGCTGAAAACCTTGCAGAACAGCGTAACCGCTACGGGTACCATCGAGGCAGTGACCTCTGTAACCGTGGGTACACAGGTGAGTGGTATCGTCAACAAACTCTATGTGGACTACAACTCCCAGGTAAAGAAGGGACAGGTCATTGCAGAACTCGACAAGACCAATCTCCTGAGCGAACTGAATACTGCCAAGGCAAACCTAGCCAGCGCACAGAGCAGTCTGAACTATCAGGCAGCCAATATGGAGCGCTACAAAACTCTTTACAAGAAGGGACTTGTCAGCGCCGATGAATACGAGAATGCGCTCTTAACCTATCGCCAGGCTAAGGAGCAGGTTGCGTCTTCTAAGGAAAACGTGCAGAGAGCACAGACCAACCTCGGCTACGCCACCATCACCTCTCCTATCGACGGAACCGTGATTTCGAAGAGTGTAGAGGAGGGTCAGACCGTGGCTGCAAGCTTCAACACCCCAGAGCTCTTCACCATTGCTAAGGATCTGACCAACATGCAGGTAGTAGCCAATGTGGACGAGGCTGATATCGGCGGCGTAAAGGAAGGCAACCGTGTAACTTTCACCGTAGATGCTTATCCTGATGACACCTTTGAAGGAACCGTAAAGCAGGTGCGCCTGGAAGCTACAACTACCAATAACGTAGTAACTTACGAGGTCGTAATCTCAGCACCAAATGCTGATTTGAAATTGAAACCGGGTCTTACTGCCAATGTTACCATCTACACCCAGGAGCGCAGCGGCGTGCTCGCCGTAGCCAACAAGGCTCTCCGCTTTACCCCTACCAAGGAAACCGTGGGCAAGGATATGAAGATCGTGGACTGCAAGGGTAAAAACAAGGTTTGGACATTGAATGGCAACACCCTCACCGCTCATCCGGTAACCATCGGTCAGAGTGATGGAATCAATACAGAAATCACCAAGGGATTGAAGCAGGGCGATAAGATTGTTACGGAAATCGTGGTGAATGTTCCGGAAGAGGAGGATGCTCCACAGCAGAGCCAGGGACTGATCAGCGGTCCGGGTCCTAAAGGAAAAAAGAAGTAGAGAGGGAAGTGAAGGGAAGTTAGTGGGAAGTGAAAGGAAGTGAGAGGGACAAATGCCCTACGTTTTTCGAAAAAATACTATTGTCCCTTAACTTCCCGAACGACCGTAGGGAGTGATAACTTCCCTTAACTTCTCTAACTTCCACATATAAAAAAAGAATAAATATGTCTGAAACATCAAATAACAACGAGAACAAGAAGGTGGTGATAGAGCTCGACAACGTGCGCCGCGACTTTCTTGTGGGTGATGAAACCGTCCACGCCCTGAAAGGCGTAAGCTTCAAGATCTACGAGGGCGAGTTCGTCACCATTATGGGTAAGTCGGGTTCCGGCAAATCCACCCTGCTCAACCAGCTGGGCTGCCTCGACACCCCTTCCAAGGGTGAATATTACCTGGATGGCGTGAGCGTGCGCAAGATGAGCCGCAACGACAGAGCCATCCTGCGCAACCGCAAGATTGGCTTCATCTTCCAGAACTACAATCTCCTGCCAAAGACCACGAGTGTGGAGAATGTTGAGCTGCCGCTGATGTACAATCCTGCCATCAATGCAGAAGAGCGCAAGCAGCGTGCCGTCGAAGCTCTGAAGGCTGTAGGACTGGGCGAGAGACTCTATCATAAGAGCAATCAGATGTCGGGTGGACAGATGCAGCGTGTAGCCATCGCCCGTGCACTGGTGAACAATCCTGCCGTGATTCTCGCCGACGAGGCAACGGGTAACCTGGATACGAGAACCAGCTTCGAGATTCTTGTCCTTTTCCAGAAGCTCTACGCTGAGGGCAGAACCATCATCTTCGTAACCCACAACCCGGATATCGCCAAGTATTCCAGCCGCAACATCGAATTGCGCGACGGACACATCATCAGCGACACCTATAATGACCACATCCTTTCGGCAGCAGAAGGCCTTGCCGCCCTGCCAGCCAATACGGACGAATAAGGGAAGTGAAGAACGAAGAGTGAAGAGAGAAGAATTCAACAGCTTTACTAATCATAAAGTTCAAAGCTCAAAGTTCAAAGTTCAAAGTAAATAAGTTCAAAGTAAATGAATTATCAGAATCTTTTAAAGATAGCCCTTCGAGCGATAGCAGCAAACAAGATGCGCTCCTTCCTCACAGCCCTGGGCATTATCATCGGTATTGCAGCCGTGATTACGATGCTTGCCATCGGACAGGGTAGTAAGGCGAGCATCAAGGCGAACATCGCCGAGATGGGTAGTAATATGATTATGATTTCGCCGGGTGCCGACATGAGAGGCGGTGTGCGACAGGATGCTTCCTCGATGGAGACCCTGAAGCAGGCAGACTACCAGAGCATCAAGGAGGATTGTAATTACATCAGTGCCATTTCGCCTACCGTAAACAGTTCGGGACAGTGGATCTACGGCAACAACAATACGCAGAGTTCCATCTATGGCGTGAACCAGGACTACCTGAGCATCCGCCAGTTGAAGGTGGCTGACGGAGAAATGTTTACCGATGCTGACATCAAGGCTGCAGCCAAAGTATGCATTCTCGGTCAGACCGTGGTGGATTATCTTTTCCCCGATGGCAGCGACCCGATCGGCAAGGTAGTACGTTTCAACAGCATCCCGTTCCGTGTAGTAGGTGTGCTCCAGAAGAAGGGTTACAACTCCATGGGAATGGATCAGGATGACCTCGTGCTCGCCCCATACACCACCGTGATGAAGCGAATCCTGGCACAGACCTATCTGGGCGGAATCGTATGTTCTGCCATTACCGAGGAAGCTTCGCAGCCGGCTCAGGATCAGATTTCAGAAATCCTCCGTCGCAACCATAAGCTGAAGGATGCCACCGAGACCACCGAGGCAGATGAGGATGATTTCAACATCCGTTCGCAGGAGGAAATCTCCAGCATGATGAATTCCACCATGTCCACCATCACCATCCTTCTGGGCAGTGTAGCGGGAATCTCCCTGCTGGTGGGCGGTATCGGAATCATGAACATCATGTACGTTTCCGTTACCGAGCGAACCCGCGAAATCGGTCTTCGAATGAGTGTGGGAGCCAGGGGAATCGATATCCTGAACCAGTTCCTCATCGAGGCGATTCTGCTCTCTGTGACCGGCGGAATCATCGGAGTGATATTGGGAGTGAGTCTGTCGCTGAGTCTGAATGCCTTCCTGCACATAGCCACTCAGATAGAGCCTTGGAGCATCATCATGAGTTTCGCCGTCTGTACCTTTACGGGCGTGTTCTTCGGCTGGTATCCGGCAAAGAAGGCAGCAAGACTCGACCCTATCGAGGCAATCAGATACGAGTAAAAAACTGATCAGTTTTTTCTGAAATATATCTGTTTTATCAAAACTTTATTGTATTTTTGCAGAAGAATTCAAGAAACTTAAGATAAAACTGATAGAAAGAAAATGAATACAGAAATATTATCAGCAGATAAAGACCCGATGGGCGCAGCCATTCTCGACTTCCAGCAGCATGGGAAAGCAGCCCGACTGAGAGTGCTCTCTTCCATGTTTGAGGAAGACGAAATGCCAGTGAAACATCTGTTCAGAAGCACCCGAGAAATGCCGATGCTGGAACAGAAGGCCTTGCAGCTTGCCAAGGGACGGGTGCTGGATATTGGAGCCGGAGCCGGCTGCCATGCGCTCGCCTTGCAGGAGAAGGGACTGGCAGTGAAGGCGATTGATATTTCGCCTTTAAGTTGCGAAGCAATGAAGTTGAGAGGGGTGAAGGATGCGGAATGCATCAATCTCTTCGATCCACATCTGAGCAGTGGGAATCATTCCAGAGAGCACCAGGAGACTCATTCCGAAGAGAACCAGGAACAGTTTGAAGGCGGTTTCGATACGATTCTCCTTCTGATGAACGGAACGGGAATTGCCGGGAAGATAGAACATCTCCCTGCCCTCTTCCAGCGCCTGAAGGCGTTGCTGAATCCGGGCGGTCAGATTCTCATCGATTCCTCCGACCTGAAATACATCTACGAGAATGAGGATGGAAGTTTCGACATCAATCTGAACGGAGCCTATTACGGAGAAGTAGATTATCAGATGATCTACAAGGATGTAAAAGGCGACCGTTTCGACTGGCTCTACGTGGATTTCCCATTGCTGAAATCCATCGCCGAAACCTGCGGGTTGCATGGTGAACTCGTGGCAGAAGGCGAGCACTACGACTATCTGGCTAGGTTTTTCTAATGATTTCAAAGGATTTTATGAAACTTCATAAAAGGATTTTCTAAAAAACATCATAAAAAAGTGAAGGAGCTAAGACAAATGTTCTTGGCTCCTTCACTTTTTTCCTCCTAACCTATTTTATTTTATCGTTGAAATCGTGACATCCGAGAAATCTTTCATGTAATCAAGAATCTCCATGGTGTGGAAATCGCGCTTTGCCTTGATTTCTATGTTCGCTTCCAGAAATTCCTCCTTCGAGAAGCGGCGCTCTTTCAGCTCATATGAATGAACTTCCAGACCTTTCTGCTTGATTTGCTTGATAAACTCCTTCACGCTTTCACGCGATGGCGCGGAGAAGGTCAAGTCGACGGTAGTTGTTCCCAACTGCGGAATCCAGTAGTTCAATACTTCCAGTCCCAGCAGCACCATCGCCGTGGTAATAGCTGCAGCCATATACATTCCCGTACCGCACGCCAGACCAATAGCCGCTGTCACCCACAAACCAGCCGCCGTGGTAAGACCTCTCACTACGTTCTTCTGGAAGATAATCGTTCCGGCGCCCAGGAATCCAATGCCCGAAACCACCTGCGCAGCCACACGCGAAGAATCCTTTAAGTCAAATCCAAATCCATACTGGGAAACAACACAGAAGAGCGCACTTCCCAATGCCACGAGAAAGTGAGTACGGAAACCTGCCTCCTTGGCACGATATTCTCGCTCAATTCCTATTGCACCTCCTAAAAGCAGGGCGAGAGACAGGCGAATGGTCAGGTCAATATAAGTTGCATCCATAAAATATCCTTTCTTTTAAAGTTTGCTTGCAAAGATAATATAATTCGAAGACAATACAAAATAAATCTATTGATTTTATGACGAAAACATTTTTTTCCTTGGTAATTCAAGAAAAAAAGCGTATTGCAGCCAAGTCTAATTCCTCTACAGACGGAGAGTTATTTACCGATAAAGAACGCTTACGTAAAGTTGGAATAACGCTTACGTAAAGTTGAAATAATACTTACGTAAAGTTCAAGTGAGGCTCATTTGGAGTTCAAAAGAGGATTACTTGAAGTCCAAAAGAGGCTCACTTAAAGTTGGAAAAAGCCTTACCAGATGGCAGCCAGGACGTTCTGGAAACTGCATCGCGACGTATCTGGCTGTACGTCGGGACATAACGGTTATTACGTCGGGACGTATCAGATGCTACATCGGGACGTAATTTCTTCTTTACTGTGGCAATGCGTGGCAATAAGGTGGCAATAAAAAAAGCGTTTATTGCCACGCGTTATCAGTTTATAATCAAAGAGTTAAGTGCAAGTGTGATAGATGTGGCATTAATTTAGAGAAAAAAAATATACTTTGCCCGACACACATAAAAAAGGGAAGCGCCGAAACGACACTTCCCCATGGATTGGATGAGTTATATAATCATCTGTCTCACGACATCTTATTCTGCGTATGCTGTCTTGTAGGCAGAGTCAAAGAACATAGCGCAAGAACCTACGCCAGTCTCATACTCATGCTGCTTCTGACCTGCGCTGTCATACTCCACTACGTAGCCATTGCCATTATAGTCGGCATAGCCATTATCGCCCATTTTATAAGAGAGCACGAAGATATGACCGTTCAATGGATCGGCGAAAATGCCGCATGGGCTCACAGGCATCTCAGAGAGCGTCATCGCCTGTGGTTGTGTACTTCCTGCTGCAAGCACACTCACACTAGGAGTGCCTCCAAAAGGTGCATTGAGCACAAAGAAATAAGGACGAACCACCTGCGTACGTGTTATAGCACCAGGGGTTACGCATACAGCATAGTTGCCATCTGCCACCTTCTGTGACTTGCCCTTGTCGAAGAGTACCACACGGAGGGCATTCTCGCCAGTGGTCGCATAGTCAGGAGCAGGTCCATACACAGGGTTGTCGATGACATAGACACGCCCCGAAGCATAATAGATGCTGGTAGGATTGTTCACACCCTCGATATTCTTTGTCTCTACATTGTCGTTGTAAAGATTGATGCAAGAGATGTTTCCACCACCAGCACCATAGTTGCTGTTGGCAACGTAGAGATTGCCATTACCGATGACCAAGCCCTCAGGATAGTTGCCCACCTGCCACTTCTTTTGAAGAGCAAAACTTGTGGTGTCCACGGCTGCTACATAGCCTCCGTATGTAGTGAAATATACATTTCCACCACCAGCGATAATATGGCGAGGCTCAGCGCCCTCGGCATTGCCCAGCAACTCTGTGGTCTTGATTTGCTTGATGCTCTGCTTGGTTTTCTTGTCGATTACCTCGATAGTGTTGCTCTGGTCTACGGCGAGATAAATCTTGTTGCCATATACGATGCCATCATTGGCAGTATTACCGAGCGAACGACCGTTAGCAGCCTTAAATACGTTCTGTGTAGCTGTGCTTGAAGCATAGTCGATGGCTGTGAGAGAGCTCTCGATCTTGCTATACATGTTACCAGAATTCACAACGTAAGCGCCCGTACTATACACCTGGAGATAAGTCTCAGGATAGTCTTCGGCAGGATCGCATGATGTCATCACTGCAGTGCCCATCAAGAGCATCGCCAAACCTAATAAATACTTTTTCATTGTCTTTTTTCTGTTTATATTTGAATCTAATTTGTTACTATCTAGAAGTTATATCCGATGCTGAACATCCAGCTGCGGCGAGGCATCGGATAATGCCCTACGAGTTCATACTGCTCCGACAGCAGGTTCTTCACATCCATCCTTACCTTCACGCCTCGCAGGGATTTGCCAAAGAGGTGTAGGTCGTCGAGCTGACGATAGAGCGTCAACCCCATGTCCCAGTAGCCATCCACTTCGGTGCCGTCATAGTGTTCGTTGTTGGCCCATCGCTTGCTCATTCCTTGTCCATGGAGCGAGACATTCACCCAGGGATTCTCCCACCCCAAGGCAATACAGCCCGAGTGTAGGGGGATGTAGGCTACCTGATTGCCATAATATCTGGACGAGCGGTCGGTATGGTTCACCACATGCTGGTAGCTATACGACCCTTGCAGCGAGAGTTGCTGCCCCGGAGCCATCTGCCAGATACCACGCAAAGAGGCATCCGCGCCAACGACATCAACCCGTGCCAAGTTCACAGTACGCCAAACAAACATATTGTAAGGAACGCCCACAATCTTGTCGGTCACCCGATTGCAATAGCCGTCCAGCGTTGCTTGAATATTCCATCCCTTATAACGTAGGGATTCGCTGTTTCCCCCATCTCCTGAAGAAGTTTTTTTCCACGTAAGCCCGACATTCAACTGTCGGGTTTTCTCAGGCTTCAGATCTGAACTTCCATAATGGAAGAAATAGTTCTCGTTGAAAGTAGGAACCCGGAAGATGTCCTTGTACGAAGCCCTGAGATAAAGCTCATCGCTGGCAGTACCATTCCCCAGGAGCCGATAAGAAAGCGAAAACGATGGCGAAAGCCGGCGTGCATCCTTGGCAGCCTGTCCTGCTTTGGTAGGATTGGCGCTGCCTGGCTGAGTCTCTATCTTGCGCCCCACGCTGTTGAGGTAAACCGAAGCCAGCATTCTGGCAAGAGCTACCCATCTTCCCTTCGCATATCGGACGGAGAGCGACTGCAGGATGCCATGTCGATGAGGTCGCAGGTCGGTGGCGAGGGTGCTGTTGAGCGAGTTCATCATCCAGTCGGCAGAGTAATCCAGCTCCCAGCCATCCCCCGGAATCCACATCAGTGCTGCCGAAGTATAATATTCCCTCTGCCAGTAGGTAGCATCATTGCGCCGATTTGCCACGAGCGTGTCCTGATAGGCAGAACTCGCCCAGTTCATCTTGGCTTGCACCTTCAGCATCCAACGGTCATCGAGACTTCTGGCTTGCCACCTCGCCTGAGCAAAGGCGTTGCGGTCGTGCAACTGCTCGGCAGTTACGTCGGTGTAATATCTCACGATGCCTGGCAACTGTCGGTCGTTGTCATAATAGTAGAGCTTTGCCCACAATTGGCTCCGGCTCATGCCGTCGGCTCGTCTGCCCATCATCCAGTGCATATTCAGTTCGCCATGCCCTGAGTTCATCCGACTGTTGGTTCTTCGCTCATGGGTAGTATATTTACCATTGTGCAAGAGGAAGGGATAGTCGTTTTCGGCATAGGTGTACTCACCCATCGCCTGGAGGGTGAACCTATCAGACAATCTCTGCACATAGCGCAGATAAGGCGAGACATATCCGAAGGACCCCACCTGCAACTGAGTAGAGAGGTGAGGCTGCTGGTCGATGGGAATCTCGCTCATGGTCTCGATGGCAAGCAAAGCTGCCACCGAGGCTTGCCGGGCCGAGATGAAGATGTCGTCATTGTCACCAATGGTGAGTCGCAAAGTCTGCACTTGGTCGAGCGAATAACGGGACACATCAATTTCGCCGCCCTGACATTCGCTGAGCAGCACACCATCGTAACTCACTCCCGTATGTCCCGCTCCGAATCCACGCACAGCTACCGTTTTCATTCCTCCTGCCCCACCATAGTCGCGCAGATTGATGCCTGGCATGCGGTGCAAAGCGTCGGCCATATCCGTAACGCCGAGCCTCAACATATCCCCCTTATCCAAAAGCTGGAGAGGCGATGTGCTCGTAAGTATCCGGTGCTGCCGAGCATTCACTTTTACTTCCTGCAAGTGCTCGGTACGAATGGAATCTTGCCCCATACCCACTTGTGCATACAACAGTAGCAAGCCACCGAGACAAAATTTCCTCAATGCCTTCATTCATTCTATTTTTTATATTATTATCTGTGTCTCCATCACGAACCCATTCCACGGGGTTGGATAGAATCATCGGAATCTCTTATCCTAAAGACACTCTTTCATCATATTGTTTCCGATGGCAACGGCAGGTCTTCTGACTTGCGTCCTCCCCACATCTCACTCTATGTAAACATAAAAAGATGCAAAACTCATGGCAAGCGGTCTTCCCGAAAAAATGTCAGTGACCATGGTGCTTGCCGCAATAAGACGCTTACAGCAGCGGGACTGTCCGGGCTTCTCACCCGATTCCCTTTTAATCACTACGCACTCATCCCGCCTACAGCGGCAGAAGGTGGCAGCGAACCAATTGCGGGTGCAAAGGTACGATAAAAAAATGAATTAAAAGCTAACTTCATGTGCTTTTTATTTGGTAATTTGCGATTTTCTTCTTAAATTTGCGGAAAATTTAAAAATCATACATTAATAATATATATGGCAACAGTTGACGACAAGAAGATCATCTTCTCAATGGTGGGCGTATCTAAGATTATCCCACAAAACCAGAAACAGATTCTGAAGAACATCTACCTATCGTTCTTCTACGGAGCAAAAATCGGCATCATCGGTTTGAACGGTGCCGGTAAATCTACGTTGATGAAAATCATCGCAGGACTTGAGCAACCTACCCAGGGTGAGGTGGTTTGGAGCCCAGGCTACTCTGTGGGCTACTTGCCTCAGGATCCTCCGCTCGACGAGAACAAGACCGTGAAGGAAAACGTGATGGAGGGTGTGCAGAAAATCTATGATGCACTCGCTGAATACGAGGACATCAACAATAAGTTCGGTCTCGAAGAATATTACGGAGACCCTGATAAGATGGACAAGCTGATGCAGCGCCAGGCAGAGGTGCAGGATATCATCGATGCTACCGATGCCTGGAACATCGACTCCAAGCTGGAGCGTGCGATGGCTGCCCTCCACTGTCCTCCTGGCGATTGGCCTGTTACCAATCTCTCGGGTGGTGAACGCCGCCGCGTGGCTCTCTGCCGCCTGCTCTTGCAGAAGCCGGACGTACTCCTGCTCGATGAGCCTACCAACCACCTGGATGCTGAGAGCATCGACTGGCTGGAGCAGCACCTGCAGCAGTATGAGGGTACGGTTATCGCCGTAACCCACGACCGCTACTTCCTCGACGACGTGAGCGAGTGGATTCTGGAATTGGACCGTGGCGAGGGTATTCCATGGAAGGGCAACTACTCTTCTTGGCTCGACCAGAAGACCAAGCGAATGATTCAGGAGGAGAAGACTGCCTCTAAGCGCCGCAAGACATTGGAGCGCGAGTTGGAATGGGTTCGCATGGCGCCTAAGGCACGTCAGGCTAAGGGTAAGGCTCGTCTGAACTCTTACGAGCAGATGCTCAACCAGGAGCAGAAGGAGCGCGAGGAGAAGCTGGAAATCTTCATCCCTAACGGTCCTCGTCTGGGTAACAAGGTCATCGAGGCTCAGCACGTTAAGAAGGCATTTGGCGAGAAGGTGCTCTTCAACGACCTCAACTTCATGCTTCCTCCTAACGGCATCGTAGGCGTCATCGGTCCTAACGGAGCCGGCAAGACTACCCTCTTCCGCCTCATCATGGGATTAGAGCAGGCTGACGGCGGTACATTCGAGGTGGGTGAGACCGTGAAGCTGGCTTATGTTGACCAGCAGCACAAGGACATCGACCCTCAGAAGACTGTTTACGAGGTGATTTCCCAGGGCAACGAAACCTTGCGTCTGGGTGGAAGAGATGTGAATGCGCGTGCTTACATCAGCCGCTTCAACTTCTCGGGCACCGACCAGAGCAAGCTCTGCAGTGTTCTCTCGGGTGGTGAGCGCAACCGTCTGCAGTTGGCCTTGGCATTGAAGCAGGAAGGCAATGTACTGCTCCTCGATGAGCCAACCAACGATATCGACGTGAACACGCTGCGTGCCTTGGAGGAAGGTTTGGAAGCATTTGCCGGTTGTGCTGTGGTTATCAGCCACGACCGCTGGTTCCTCGACCGTATCTGTACCCACATTCTTGCCTTCGAGGGCAATGGTGAGGTCTTCTTCTTCGAGGGCAGCTATTCTGAGTATGAAATTAACAAGGCGCGCCGTCTTGGCGATACAGAGATCAAGAAGGGTCGCTATCGCAAGTTGATGGAGGAATAAACTGATGGAGAAATTAAAAGAATAAGAAATATCCACTTATTCTTTGTAAATATAATTCTATCTCCTGATTTTTCGGAGTTAACGCCCGAAAAACAGGAGATATAGAGGTTGTATATTTTCCCTTAAGGATTTTTTTATTTATCCTTAAGGGAAAAATTATTTTTCCTTAAGGGTAGGAATTTTTTTCCTTAAGGACTTTTTAATGTCTTTATTGTTTTGTAAACTATTATCTCATTATCTCAGACCAGTTCCAGGAGTTCTGCAAAATCATCAATGATAAATTCGGCAGAAGCCAACTGCTCTCGTGTTCCGTTTCCATAGGTTACGGCACAGGCCTTGCAACCAGCATGGTGAGCCATATCCACATCAAAGTTCATATCTCCTACTACGAGGGTTTCAGCCAGAACATCCTTGATATCTTCAGTTTCTGCAGAAGTTACGGGATTCAGAACATCTTCTGCTGAAGCTCCGGGATTCTTCATTCCCAGCATCTCTCCCAAAGCCTTGAAGACCATATCGGGTGCCGGCTTCACGTGCACCACATCATCGCCTGCCACGATAGAAGAGAAAATATCCTCCAGCTGCATCTGATGCACGTATCCATCCAGCGAACAATGGTTTCGACTGCTGGCCATTCCCAGAACATAGCCCTGACGGTGTAATTCTCTCAGGGTATCTATTACATGAGGGAAGGGCTGCACGATCATCGTCTTCTTGTTATCCAGGAAGATTTCGCGATAGGTTGCCGCACATTCCATTCCTTCCTCAGCACTCATTCCGAAGAGCGAGACGAAAGCCTCATCTAGTCTTAAACCGATGGTCTTGGCACAAGCCTCATCCGATTTCACTTCCAGTTTTCTTGCACGCATCGTATCCTGCAAGGTCTTCACAATCAAGCTCTGCGAATCTCCGATGGTTCCATCAAAATCAAAAATTATATACTTCATTATTTTCTTGTTCTTTTTA
>ERZ1034969.41-NODE-41-length-82972-cov-18.115923_pt1 | contig 82972 bp, 55 predicted proteins | sample MGYA00520624_ERZ1034969 | MGnify/ENA primary metagenome ERZ1034969 (study PRJEB33766, sample SAMN09781776) | gut metagenome | biome: gut microbiome | host: Homo sapiens | place: Madagascar | study: EMG produced TPA metagenomics assembly of the PRJNA485056 data set...
TTCAAACGTATCGGGCCTCCCGGTCGAGCCTTTGGCTCCCGGGAGGCCCTTTTTTGTTCCTTGCGTGGCCTTCCGGCCGCCCCCCCTGGCTCCTTGGAACCCCCGTTTTTTATCCCTGAACACAAGTAGGGCGCAAGCGTTTTATCGCAATGGGTTTATAGACTGGGCAACTATGCACTACTTCGTACCCAAACGTTGCACCGAGTCGAACAAGATCATGTATCACGACAAGGCAACGGCTCAGCAGGCCGCCGACCAGAGTTGGCGCGAACGCGGCACTGAGCTTTGGGTATACCGTTGCGATTTCTGCGGTACTTGGCATCTCACGCATCGCGATCCACAATCCAGCTACATGCATGTTCCGCTTAACCAGCAGCTCAAGCCACATTCCCGCAAGAAGGGCTACAAGCCCCGCAGAAGGTAATAGCAGAGCAATAGCAGGGCATAACAGGACAATACCGAGAACAAGGCAACATATAAAACCAAGGCCCGGCGGATTCATTGCAATCCACCGGGCCTTGCTGTATCAACCTCAAAGATACGTGTATACGGTCTACCGCTCCAAACGGAAGCCCTGTCGCTTCGCCTGCACGGCAACGGCCTTGGCGTTCACGCCCTCGTCGATCGCATTTGCCGCAATCTGGTCGCTGAACGCGTCCACCGGCCGTTCAGTATCGCGCAAATCGTAATACTTGTGCACTTCGGCGTCGAACGAATCCAAGCCGGACAGCAGCTTCTCATCGCTACTTGGATACTCGTTCTCGAAGATCTGCATGGAACGCGGCATACGCGGCTTGATGGCCGGCTCCTGATCGGGCTTGCCGATTGCAATGCCCAGCACCGGGTACGTGTATTCGGGCAGATTCAGCAGGTCGATCAGCGCGGGAACATCGTTGAGCAGCGAACCGAGAATCACGCAACCCAAGCCGAGCGAATACGCGGCCGTCTCCATCGCATGCAGTGCCAGAACCGCGTCGTTCTGCGCCTGCGTGAAACGATAGCTGCCATTGAGAGTGAACGCGTCGGACGCCACTTCCACGCCCTTACGTGCGGCGATCGCGGCATTGCGATGCTCGTCCAGCACGAACACGTACAGCAGCGGCGCGGTCGCGATATACGGCTGCCCGCCGATTTCGGCGAGGCGCTTCTTGGCGGCTGGCTCGGTGACGCGGATGGCGGACCAGTCGTTCAGGAACTGGCTGCTCGCCGCATGCTGCGCCACGGTCTCCAACGTTTCGACGACGTCGTCCGGCAGCGGCTTCGGCTTGAATTTGCGGATGGAACGACGCTCCAGCAGAGTGTCGACGGTTGCGTTATGAAGAATGTTGCTCATACCGCCATTGTTGTCCGCGCGGCGCGATTTTGCAAGGGAATCGGGCTAAATCCGTCTCCCTGTGAGAACATATCTACTTGAGACTGCTTTGCGATATTTGCGACGTATTTACTTGCGATGCGCCTGCCGTGCGTGCCGCCTGTCCACAATCGCCTTCGACCCGCGGCCGGACAGTTGCGATACGAGCGCGCCGAAACCGGCGGAAACCACGGCGAATACGATGCCGAGCGCCGCTTCCGCAGCTTCGTTCTTGGTACCGTCGGCACGGACGGCCTTGCGGCCGACGCTTTTCTTCCACACCATCTCGAACGCCTTGCCGAGCACCAGTCCGGCCAACGTGGGCACGACGGACTTGAAAATCTTATCGCCAAATGAATCGGGATCGTTCAGTCTCTGGTCGCGCATCGCATTCACCTTCTCGTCGACGGTGTGCAGGGCCGCCACCACGCGGTCCGCACTGGATTCCATATTCGGCATTTCACTCATGAAACCAGTGTAACGCGTCGGAAAACATGCCGGAATATGTGCGGGACACGTGGCGGAATGGGATGAAAACGCAGCTTGCGTCGGCTAGAGTAGAGACATGACTGAAACTCAACTGGGAGGCAATGCCGCTTCCGCAATCACCCCTGGCCGCTTGGTGCTGCTGCGTCACGGGCAGACCGTGTGGAGCGAATCCGGACAGCACACCGGCCGCACCAATATTCCGTTGACTGACATTGGCTGCGATCAGGCTCGTGCCGCCGGCGAACGGTTGCGTGAGGCGTTTCCCCAGGGTTTCGCGCAGGGGTGCATGTTCGCCAGTCCGTTGCGCAGAGCCCAGCAGACGGCGCAGCTGGCCGGATATGGCGATTTCGATGTGCTCCCTGAAATCGCGGAATGGGATTACGGCCGTGCCGAAGGGCGTACGCGCCAGGAAGTGAGTGCGGTGGGCGGTTTCGCTTGGGATGTGTGGCGCGACGGTCCGCAGGCACTTCCCGAATCGTTGGAAGGCGATTGGATTGAAACTTTGCCGAACGGCGAGCAGGTGCCCGTGCACAACGGTCCGGGTGAGACGGTGGAGGAAGCTGCGGCGCGCACACGTGAGGCGATCGCCACGGTCAAACCGTTGCTCGACGCTGGAAACGATGTGCTGCTGGTGGCGCATGCGCACGTTCTTCGTATCTTGACGTCGCAATGGCTCGGTGTTGATCCGCATTTCGCGCGGTTGCTGCGATTGGACACTGCGCATTATTGTGTATTAAGCCAATATAAAGGTGACAATGTCATCGAACATTGGAATTGCTGAATTATCGAACGGAACTGTTTGATATCGCTGAATATTATGGCGGTCCCTCCTTGGAACCGCCTTTTTATTGCATGCATGACTTGCCACTTTGCTGCGGCGTGTCGCAAACGCTTGCATAAAAGTATGCTCTCTAAAAGTATTGAAAATAAACGATTTTCGGGATTTCTTTTGATGGTGTGACGTCTGATTTTTGAATTCATTTTGCCTACGTTTGCAAAAATCGGGGAAATGCGGCACAATAGTGGTTGTTAGGAATCGTGATGACGCGATACCGCAAATTGTTTCCCAACGAGAAGCTGGGAACGGAATGGAAGAGAAAGGTTCGATGATGAATCGTACTATTAAGGCAGCAGTTGGAATGGTCGCTATCGCGGCAATGTCTGTTGGCACGTTGGCTGCTTGCGGTGGTTCTAGCTCAAGTTCCGATAACGGCAAGGGCAAGGTGTACTTCCTTAACTTCAAGCCGGAATCCAATGATGAATGGCAGAAGCTGGCCAAGGATTACACCAAGGAAACTGGTGTTGAGGTCAAGGTCCAGACCGCTGCCTCCGGTACATACGAACAGACTTTGAAGTCCGAGATCGCCAAGTCCGAGGCTCCGACCTTGTTCCAGGTCAACGGCCCTGTCGGCTACCAGAACTGGTCGTCCTACACCGAAGACATGTCCGATACTGAGCCGTACAAGCAGCTTATCAACAAGGATGTCGCCCTCAAGGATGGGGATAAGGTCGTCGGTGTTCCGTATGCCATGGAGACTTATGGCCTGATCTACAACAAGGATCTGCTGGCCAAGTACATTGCCACTGACGGCGCCAAGATCAAGAGCGTCGATGACATCGACAACTTCGATACCTTGAAGGCCGTGGCCGATGACATCCAGGCTAAGAAGGACCAGCTTGGTGTCAAGGGCGCGTTCACCTCCGCCGGCTTCGACTCCAGCTCCGACTGGCGTTTCAAGACCCATTTGGCTAACCTGCCGCTTTACTATGAGTTCAAGGATGACAACGTCACCAAGCAGCCGGAGACCATCAAGGGCACCTACCTGCCGGAATATAAGAACATCTTCGATTTGTATCTGAAGGACTCCACCACCGAGCCGACCCAGCTGAGCTCCAAGACCGGTGATGATTCTACCTCCGAGTTCTCCCTCGGCGAGGCTGTGTTCTATCAGAACGGCACCTGGGCATGGTCCGATCTGCAGAAGGCCGGCATGAAGGCTGACAGCGTTGGCATGATCCCGATCTACATCGGTGCCAAGGGCGAAGAGAAGCAGGGTCTGGCCACCGGTTCCGAGAACTACTGGTGCATCAACTCCAAGGCTTCTGACGCTGACAAGAAGGCCACCAAGGACTTCCTGAAGTGGGTCGTCACCAGCAAGACCGGCATCAAGTCTCTGTCCAGCGACATGGGCTTCACCACCCCGTTCAAGTCCTTCAGCGACGTCAAGTCCGACAATCCGCTGGTCCAGGCTGCTGTTGATGATCAGAACTCCGGCAAGACCGCAGTCTCTTGGAACTTCACCATGATGCCGTCCGAAGAGTGGAAGAACAAGCTTGGTTCCGCCCTCCTCGAATACGCTCAGGGTACCGGTGACTGGGATGCCGTCAAGACCGCGTTTGTTGACGGTTGGAAGACTGAGTACGACGCATCTCACTGAGATTGTGTTGCACCATGAGTTGCAAATCGCAATTCAATAACTGAATAAGCTAGCTGCGGTCGAGGATTTTTCCTTTCCTCTCTTCGCCCCAGCCGGTTGTGGAGACAACGGAAGGCCGTCATCGCAATGTTCTGCGATGACGGCCTTTCTGTGTTTCGTACGTTTGCCGTGTGCGCAATGTGCGGCAAACGTCAGTGACGCAGTCTGGCGGTGGTCGATCGGACGATTAGCTGTGCGGGAAACGTCTTGAACGGCTCGTCAAGCGGCTGCTTGTCAATCAGGGCAAGCGTCATACGGGCCGCCTCGTGTGCCATCTCGACCGGTGTCTGACGGATGGTGGTCAAACCGAGATCGCGAGCGTAGGTGCTGTCGTCGTAGCCAATGATGGAGATGTCGTTCGGTATTGTGAAACCGTTGCGTTCCAGCTGGAACAGTAGCGGAATTGCGATGCCGTCTTCCTGACAGGCAATCGCCGTGGGCATGTGGTCCGAGCTGAGCAGCTGCGTGACGACTTTGCTGATGTTGTTCTTGCCTTCGTCGGTAACGAACACGCGCGGTTCGACGCCATTGGACTTGCAGCACGTCATGAACGAATCGAAACGGCCCTGCACGCTGAAGTGCAGCGTCACTTCACGGTCGGTACGGATGTAAGCGATATCGCGATGGCCAAGCGTTATCAAGTGGCGTGCGGCCAATTCGGATCCCTGCTTGTCATCGATGCGCACGGCGGCGTTGAAGCCGCGCTCTTCCGGCAAGCTCGAATTGATGCCGATGATTGGCACATCGACTGACCTGAGTTGCCTGATTTCGTTGCTGTCGATGTCGAAGGAAATGACGATTACGGCGTCGACATTGCGGCGTACCGGCAGCATGTCGAAGAACGCGCGGCGTTCCTCGGCGCTGGACATCTGATAGATCGAGATGTCGTAGCCTTCATCATGGAAGGATTCGTTCAGTCCTTCGATGATGGACGAACTGAACCACAGATTGAGTCGGCCGGAAATCAGCACCGCGATTCGTAGCGCGCGGCCGGTTTTGAGTGCTGCAGCGGAGCGCGAGATGGAAAAATTTAATTCGTCGGCGGCTTTCATGACTTTGTCGCGCGTGGCTTTCGACACAAGGTCGGGACGTGTGAAGGAGCGAGAAACCGTTGAAATGGAGACGTGCGCAAGTTGTGCCACGTCTTGAATGCTGCTTTTCATGGTGACCCCTTGTATAGTAGAACTACTGAATATTCAGCATACTGTATTGAAACACTCTTGCAAAAGTTGGATTACAAACGTTTTCATTTGTGCCACAGTTGTTGCGGGGCTGATATTTACAATGCTTTCAGGCTGTCAATACTATGACAACGATGCAGAATATATGATTTATGACATGTAAAAATGACAACGTTTGACATTTCGCGTCGCGCTGTTTATTATAACAACTGTAAAAACTAAAAAGGCGAAAAACAATGCAGTGATTCGCCGATTTGGGGCAGTTGGTTTTCCATGCCGCGTTGCTGCGGTGTTGGAATGGAGAGGAAAGAAAGCAGGCAAGCTATGATCAGCATGGCCGGCAAAGCGATACGAAAGTGGTGGGCTCTGTTTGCGCTACCGACGTTCGCTGCATTTATCATCGGGTTTGTAATCCCGTTCATCATGGGTGTGTATTTGAGTTTCTGCAAGTTCACAACTGTGACTGACTCGGAATTCATTGGACTTAAAAACTATCAGAAGGCACTTGCGGATAAGGAATTCCTGCATGCGTTAGGTTTCTCGACGGCGCTGACCATTGTCACTACGGTTGTGATCAATGTGGTTGCGTTTGCCATCGCATATATGCTTACCAAGGCCATCAAGGGCTCCAACATCTTCCGTTCGGTGTTCTTCATGCCGAACCTCATCGGTGGCATTATCCTGGGCTACATCTGGATGCTGCTGCTCAACGGCATTCTCGCTCACTGGGGCCGCGCGTTGACGTATAGCGCAACCTACGGCTTCTGGGGCTTGGTCATCTTGGTTTGCTGGCAGCAGATCGGCTATATGATGATTATCTACATCGCTGGTATGCAGTCGCTGCCGACCGACGTGCTCGAAGCGGCTTCCGTGGACGGCGCAAACGGCACCCAGACCATGTTCAAGATCATCATTCCGCTGATGATGCCGTCTATCACCGTATGCTCGTTCCTGTGCGTTACCAACGGCTTCAAGCTGTACGATCAGAACCTTGCATTGACCAACGGCGCTCCGTCGAACATGTCTGAAGGTCTGGCAATGAACATCACCCGCACGTTCTACGGCCGTATGGGCTGGGAAGGCGTCGGCCAAGCGAAGGCAGTGCTGTTCTTCATTCTGGTGGCCATCGTGGCGCTCATCCAGAACAAGCTCACCACGAGCAAGGAGGTGGAGGCATGAACTCCGGAGAAAAAGTCAAGCACAGCGCACTGTGGTCCGTACTGTTCGCGGTGGTTTCGCTGGCGTGGATCTTCCCGATCGTGCTGGTAATCATCAACTCTTTCAAGCAGAAGGCGTATATTTCTCGTAACGCGTTCTCCCTGCCGACCGGTAAGGCGTTCGTTGGACTTGAAAACTATACGCGTGGCCTCGATACCACGAACTTCTTTGCCAGTTTCGGCTGGACCCTGCTCATCACTGTCGGTTCCGTGGCGCTGATTCTGGTGTGCACTTCGATGTGCGCATGGTGGATCGTCCGCGTGAACAACTGGGCTGCAAAGCTGCTGTACACGTTGTTCCTGTTCAACATGATTGTACCGTTCCAGATGGTCATGTTCACCCTCTCCAAGCTGGCCGATATGCTCAAGCTCAACACCCCGTGGGGTCTGTGCTTCGTGTATCTGGGCTTCGGCGCCGGTCTGGCCGTGTTCATCTTCACCGGTGTGGTTAAGGGCATTCCGGAATCGCTGGAAGAATCCGCCATGATCGATGGTGCTTCCGTGCCGCGTATCTTCTTCCAGATCGTTGTGCCGATCATGAAGCCGTCCATTGTGTCCGTGGCTATTCTGCAGGCCATGTGGATTTGGAACGACTACCTGCTGCCGTACCTGACGCTCGACCTGGGCAAGTACAAGACCATTTCCGTGGCCGTGCAGTACCTGAAGGGCGGTTATGGTTCCGTGGATATGGGCGCCATGATGGCATGCCTAGTTATGGCCATCATCCCGATCATCATCTTCTACCTGATCTGCCAGAAGTACATCGTCAAGGGTGTTATGGCTGGAGCCGTTAAGGGCTGATCTTCGATCAGCCCTTAGGGAACAGCGCAGTGCGCTGTTCCCAGGCTCCAGCCCGAGCGGCTATGCCGCGAGGGTAACGTTGAGCCCGCGCGTAGCGCGGTCCTTAATTGCAGGGCCGAAGGCGGCGCGGTGAAGGGCTGATTTTCACCCAGAAAAATTTAAGGGACTGATGCGAATCAGTCCCTTTTTTCGTGCCTAATTACTTGCTGATGTACTTGCGGAAGACGTGCTCGAGAATCGGCGAATGCAGCATCAGCATCGTGCCATACCCCAGTATGAGCAGCAGGAACAGACCCTGCGGCATGTAGAACCAGCTGGCCACGAGCAGCGCGACGTACACCGCGTCAATCGCAATCAATGCCAACGTATGCCCGATGTTGCTCACGCCGAACATAAAAGCGTTGCCGAGCGTGCGCCAAAACGAGTTTTCGAAACGTGCCTGCAATGCCCAAACCCATTCAAAACCGATCAGCCATACGATCGTCAGCGCGAATTTCGGAATCAGCAGCGGCGTGATCTGCAGCACGATCCACGAGTAGACGCACAGCGCGCCGGTCGTGCCGAAAATCAGCCAGTAGCCGGTTGATTTCGCGAAATTCGAGCGGAAGGCGGCGAAATAGTTGCGCGTCGCCGTGCCTTCGCCGGACAGCGTGCGGCGGGTGGCGTCGTGGCCGGCGGTCAGCGCCGCGCCGATCGTAATGATCGGAATACTGGTGATGAGCATCAGAATGTTGATCCAGATCGCGTCGACGGCGTCGCTCAGGCCGCGCATAAAGCCGGAATCGGGGGAGAGGAACTTCATAATCGCCTTTCGTATGGCATCCGTATGGCAACGTATGCAAGTCGGATCTTCTTGCGATTCTACTCGACGCACGCCATCTTGCGATTGGCCGGTTTGCGCGATACGGCCGGGCCGGTTTGCGCCGTGCGGTCGATCGTGTGGTCGGTCGGTTTGTGCGGCGCGTTCGGCTGTACGAACGGCGATGCGGCTGACCGGTTTGTGTGGCGCGGTCGGTCGTGCGGTCGGCGACACGATCTGCTGGTTTGCGCAGCGCGAACGACGGCACGAACGATCGCACCGCCGGCCGGTCTGCGCAAACGGAAACGCGATTGCCCGCGCGCCCCGCGCGCCCCCGCAGCGGACGCCCTGCAATGCTATCGTTGTCAGCGGTACAACGGTTGCAGGCACAGACGAAAGGGGCATAATGACCGCGAATAACATGCGTGACGATTGGTGGAAGCAAGCCGTCGTCTACCAGATCTACCCGCGCAGCTTCAAAGACGTGAACGGCGACGGGTTGGGAGACATCGCCGGCGTCACCGAGAAAATGGATTACCTGAAGAATCTCGGCATCGACGCGATCTGGCTGAGCCCGTTCTACCCGTCCGACCTGGCCGACGGCGGCTACGACGTGATCGACTACCGCAACGTGGACCCGCGCCTCGGCACCATGGCCGATTTCGACGCGATGGCCGCCGCCGCGCATGAAGCCGGCATCAAGGTGATCGTCGACATCGTGCCGAACCACACGTCCAACAAGCACAAGATGTTCATCGAGGCGCTCGCCGCCGGCCGAGGTTCGGCCGCACGCGACCGCTACATCTTCCGCGAAGGCCGCGGCGAGCACGGCGAGCTGCCGCCGAACGACTGGCAGTCGCTGTTCGGCGGCCCGGCGTGGCAGCAGGTCGATGACGGACAGTGGTACCTGCACATGTTCGCCAAGGAGCAGCCGGATCTGAATTGGAAGAATCCGGACGTGCACGAGGAATTCAAGAAAACGTTGAGATTCTGGTCCGACCACGGCACCGACGGCTTCCGCATCGACGTGGCGCACGGCTTGGCCAAGGACCTCGATTCCGTGCCGCTGGCCGACATGGATCCGGCCGCGGTGCAGCATGTGCTGCCGGCGGACGGCGCGTTCAGCCCGCTGTGGGACCGTCCGGAAGTGCACGACATCTACCGCGAATGGCGTCAGGTGTTCAACGAGTACAATCCGCCGCGTTTCGCCGTCGGCGAGGCGTGGGTGAAGGCCGAATCGCAGCATCTGTACGCGTCCACCGACGAGCTCGGCCAGGTGTTCAATTTCGAGTTCGCCGAAGCCAACTGGTTCGCCGACGAGTTCCGTACGGCCATTGCTGACGGCTTGCGCGCCGCCGAGGAAACGCACGGTTCCACCACGACGTGGGTTATGAACAACCACGATGTGCCGCGCAGTCCGTCGCGTTTCGGTCTGCCGCAGGTGAAGGACGCTCCGTACCACCAGCTGGCGCATGATTGGCTGTTGCGTGACGGAGAGACCTACCGCGAGAATCGTGAGCTCGGCACCCGTCGCGCCCGCGCAGCCGCGCTGATGGAACTGGGGCTGCCGGGTTCCGCCTACGTGTATCAGGGCGAGGAACTGGGCCTGTTCGAAGTGGCGAACATTCCGTGGGATCGTCTTGAGGATCCGACGCCGTTCAACACCCGTCGCAACTTCACCGACAAGGGTCGTGACGGGTGCCGTGTGCCGATGCCGTGGAAGGCTGCCGATTGCGGCGAACCGGCTTCGTGGAGCCCGGACTTCATCACTGGCGGCACGTTCGGTTTCGGCCCGGAGCAGGGCGATTCCGCCGACGCGCACCTGCCGCAGCCGGCCTGGTTCAAGGATTTCGCGGCCGACGTTGAGGCCGATGACAACGGTTCCATGCTGCACTTGTACCGCAAGCTGTTGCAGTTGCGACAGACGGTGCTGACGGCAACCGGAGACACGTCCGCCGACCTGCTGGACATGGGCGATACGGTGGTCGCCTACTCGCGTCCGGCCACGGAAGGCCGTCGATTCCTGTCCGTCACCAATTTCGGCGACGAGCCGATCGCCCTGCCGGACGATGCGGTCGCCATCGCCAATTCCGTGCCGTTGACGGACGATGGCAAGCTGGATAGCGACGCCTCAGTCTGGCTGCTGCTGGGCTGATCGACCGCTGAACCTGGCCGCTCCCAAATCGCCTTGCATATATGAAAAATTCCGGCCCTCCACAAGGAGGACCGGAATTTTGGTTTGTAAGGAAAGGGGAATGGTAAGTCTAAACGCTACTTCTCGCCGTTCATGATGGCGGCAAGCGACTGCACGCGCGGCAGGTCGAACACCTCGTCAGTGTGCACCACCTTGAGGTCCGGGCCTGCCAGCGGCACACGCCAGTTGGAGTATTCACTGGACGTGCCCGGCTGGTTCTGCGTGCGCGTCTCGCCCACGCCATCCACCAGCGCGGCCTGCAGCAGCACGGACGGCGACTTGAGCAGCATCTTGTGCATCGCCTCGACGATTTCCTGGATGTGGCCTTCCACATCGCCCGCCACTTCCGGCGTGATCAGGCCGGACTCCACGAGACGGTCCATCATCGCGTCGCGTTCGGCGGTGGCGGAAGCCTGGAACTCCTCGACCGGGCCGGACAGCAGGTGCAGCTGTTCGCGCAGCTTGACGTGCTCGAACTGCAGGTAGCCGGCGGTCGGCGGCAGGTCGTGCGTGGTGACGGAAGCCAGCGCGTACTTGCGGTACGTGGACGGATCGGCGTACGGGTCGCCGGCGTTGGGGGAGTCGTCCACGCGGGCGAACCATTCCACCATGCAGCCCAGCAGGCCGTGCTCGCCGAGTACCGTGCGTACGTAATCAGGCACGGTGCCCAGATCCTCGCCGACCACCAAACCGTTCACGCGGGACGCTTCAATGGTCAGGATCGCAATCATCGCCTCGTAGTTGTAAGTCACGTACGCGCCGCCGCGCGCGCCTTCGCCCTGCGGAATCCACCACAGACGGAATAGGCCGAGTACATGGTCGATGCGCACCGCGCCCGCGTGCGAGAACATGTTGTGCACCATCTCGCGGTACACGCCATAACCAGTTTTGGCCAGATAATTCGGATTGAACGGCGGCTGGCCCCAATCCTGACCCTGCTGGTTGTAGAAGTCCGGTGGGCAGCCCACGGTTACGCTGCCTACTGCGAAACGTTCCGGATTCCACCACACGTCCGCGCCGAGCGAGTGCACGCCCACGGCCATATCCTGCATGAGGCCGAGTGCCATACCGCTGTCACGGGCGGCGTTCTGCGCGGCTGTCACCTGCTCGTCGGCGATCCACTGCAGCCAGCATTCGAAATCGACCATATCGGCGTGCTCGCGCATGAGCTCCACCACTTCAGGCGAATCGCGGTTCGTGTCCTTGAACCACGTGCCTTCCCACGGCGCGCCCCACACCTGGAACGCCACCGACCATGCGGCGAACGCGCGCAGATCCGGACCCGCGGCCTCCTTGAACGCGTCGAACGCGGCCTGACGCTCGACGGAACGCGGCACGTTGTACACAAGCTGCAGCGCCTGGCGCTTGTGCCACCAAGCGGAATTGATGTCGAGCGGCTCGATACTGTCGTTGGCTGGCGAGACTTCCGCGTGCAGACGCGCCACTTCGGCCTGGTCCGCCTCGTTGAGTTCCGCATATTCAGCGATATCCTGCGGACGGATGTACGTCACATTGAGAAAACGACGCGATTCGGGAAGATACGGCGACGGCTCCAGCGGCGGCACCGGCGCGGTGGCGTGAATCGGGTTGATAAGCATGAAATCGGCATGCGATTTCGTTGCCGCGTCGGACAGCAGCAGCTTCAGATCGCCATAGTCGCCCACGCCCCAGGATTCAGCGGAACGGATGGAATACATCTGTGCCATCCAGCCCCAACGTTGCTTTTCCGCTACTGCTGGCGGCAGTTCGATGCGTGCCGGTGCGCAGATCAGCGCGGCTTCGGCGTGCAGCGGGCCGGCATCGACGGCCAGCGTGTGGTAGCCGGCGGGAATATCGTCCGGCAGCGTCAGTTGCAGCGAGCCGTCATCTGCGTTCGAGCCCGTCAGATACGCGGTCAGATCGCCCGCATATTCCGTGCCGTCTTCCAACGTCAGCTTCAGCGCCACGTCGTTTCCTTTCGCGCGGATTGGCGTGACGGCTTCCTTGCCGATGAACTTCACGACGGTCGGCTCAACAAGTGTGTCTGCGATGCGCTGCTGGGTCGCCGCATAGGAGGCGGTGATCGCTTCGTCGCTGGATGCGTCCACGCCGAGTGCGGCCAATACGGAGACGAGCACTTCGTCGCGGATTTCCACATAGGTGCCGAGCTGGTCGATATACGACGTGGAAATGCCATTGAGCTTGGCGAGCTGGATAAGAGGCCGTGCGATGCGTTCTGCGCTTTCGGTCTGCTGGGTCTGTGTCATGGGTCCCTTCTTTCCGCGCCGTTTGTGACGGCTGACATGCTACATTGCTTGCGATTGCCGCAGCTTCGATGCTGGTGGCATTCGCACCAAAGATAACTATACCATGGTATGATATCGTTTTCAAAGCGTGTTTTGCGGTAAGAGAGTGTTGTTATATTGCGATTTTGCTCTAATTTCACGAATATAAATAACTAGAATTGTTTTTTCATATTGACTATCGTTTGCAATACGAAGGCGTGGCGCTCCGCATTGCAAACGATTACTTCAACGGGGCATCGCCCGTCTGCTACTCGGCTTCGAGAATTGCAAAGCTTTGCAGACCTAGACGCAGTGAAGTGCCGCTAATTCCGTTTTCTCCGATGCTGAAAATCATCCGATAACTACCGTCTGGTAACTGCAAAGCTTTGCAATTACGGCTTGGATTGACGGCTATAATCAGCTTCTGCAGGTGGGTGGAACGCTCGAAAACGAACACTCTATCGCGTTCGATTGCATGGAACGTAGCCCCCGACCGCAAGGCGTCGCATTCCCTTTTGACGTGGAGTATGGAGCGCACCGTATGCCACAGTGATTCGGCGTCGGCCTGCTGTGCGGCGACGGTCGGGGCGTCGGCGGACGGGTCGGCGGGCAGGTAGCTGCCACCGGTCACATCGCCAGCCCGAGTGTCCGATTCTGCAGAATCGGACACGTGAAGTGCTCCGGATGCGTCGTTCGCACCCCACTGCATCGGTGTGCGCGAACCGGTGCGCACGTAGCCGCCTTCTTTGCCGGGCAGTGCGCGGTATCGCATGCCGATTTCGTCGCCGTAATACAGGAACGGCACGCCCGGCATCGCGAACAGCGTGCAGTATGCCAGGGCGATTTCGCGCTGCGACAGTCGCGGCGCCACGCGTGCGGTGTCGTGGTTGCAGGTGATGAAATTAAAATTTCCGTCGGCCGTTTCCGCTTCGCGCAGACGCGGCTCGTACTCGTCCAGGAATTCGCTGATCGGCGTGCCGGAATCGGCGTTGAAATAGCTCTTGTCGCCCTTGCGGCTCAACGGGTCGTCCACGTTGCGCAACAGCATGTTGTAGCCGTTGGGAACGCCGTCCCAACGCCAATCGAGATAGAAATCCATGTCGAAGCCGGCGGCCATCGACTCCTCTGGCCGTCCCCATTCCGAAACGAACGCGGCTTCGGGGAAGGCCGGGCGGATCCGGGCGAACATGTACTGCCAGGTGCGGATGGTGTAAGGCTTGCCCTCATCGTCCTTTTTGACGAGGCTGTCGGCCATATCCACGCGGAAGCCGTCTGCGCCACGGGAAAGCCAGAATCGCATGACGTCCACCATCGCGTCGCAAGTGGCCTTCGCGTCCGGACCAAGGGCTGGCTTCTGCCAGCTACGTTCGGGGTGCGCGAAACCGTAGTTGAGCGCCGGCTGGCATTTGAAGAAGTTCAAGATGTAGGTACCGTTGCGGGGCGATTCGCCGCCGATGAATGGCAGTCCGTCGCCACCGGAGATCCATGAGTCTGTCCAGATGTAGCGGTCGGAATAATTGTTTCGTTCGACCTTGCAACTGCGGTGGAACCACTCGTGTTCCTCGCTGGTGTGGCCTGGCACGAGATCGAGGATCACGTGCATGTCGCGCCGGTGGGCGGCGTCGAACAACGCAATGAGATCGTCGTTGGTGCCGTAGCGTGATGCCACCTTTTTGTAGTCGCGCACGTCGTAGCCGGCGTCTTTGAATGGCGAGTCGAAACAGGGGTTGAGCCAGATCGCGTTGCATCCGAGATCCTTGATGTAGTCCAGTTTTAAAGTGATTCCGGGGATGTCTCCGATGCCGTCGCCATTGGAGTCGACGAAGGACTGTGGATAGATTTCATAAAAAATTGCGTCGTCAAGCCATTTGGGGTGGGGGTGTTTCGCGGGGGGAAGCATGAGGGTGTGTCTCCTTGATATTTCGCGGTTTGCGGTGTTTCTTTGAAACAATCATAGCGCTGAATTGCAAACGTTGGCAGAAACGTGCTACACTAACAATCACTGATACATTTTTGGTGGCCCCAGTGTTGTTGGTAATCATCCAAGAACGATGATGTGAACGTATGCAGGGTTTTGGTCCGTACCATTTAACCGGAGATGTTGAGGAACACAAGGTTATGTGAGGAAAGGAAGATCAATGAAGATCGATTGGAAGAAGGCAATCGGACTTACTGCTGCTGTTGCTATGCTGGTGCCGCTCGCGGCATGCGGTGGCTCTGGCGACGGTGATAAGAAGGCCTCCTCTGGCACCGAAGCCGTCACCCTGAGCGTGTGGGCCCCGCAGGAAGACCAGGCCAAGGACACCAACTGGCTGGGCAAGGTCGAAGAGAACTTCGCCAAGGCGCATCCGGAATACAATATCACGTGGAAGAATGACGTGGTCTCTGAAGGCGATGCTTCCAAGCAGGTCAGCACTGATCCGTCCGCGGCAGCCGATGTCTATATGTTCGCTTCCGATCAGTTGGGTGTTCTAATGGACGCCAAGGCCATTGGCCAGCTGGGCACCGACGCTGAGAAGCAGGTGAAGGAACAGAACGGCGACCTCGAAGTCAACTCCGTCACCGGCACCGATGGCAAGCTCTATGGCGTGCCGTACACCGACAACACGTGGTTCATGTACTACAACAAGTCCAAGATCACCGAGGATGAGGCCAAGGACTTCGATACCATCCTTTCCAAGGCCAAGGTCGCGTTCTCCCTGCAGAATTCTTGGTACATCAACGGCTTCTATGATGGCCTGAGCCTGTTCGGCGAGAAGGGCAATGATGCTGACGCAGGCATGGTCTTCCCGAAGGACGGCGCCGATATCACCTCTTATCTGGTTGATGTGGTCGCCAACCCGAACTTCTCCAACGACGATGGCGCTTCCGGCCTCGCAGCCATCAAGGATGGCTCCGCCGACGTGCTGTTCTCCGGTACCTGGTCCGCTAAGGACGTGAAGGAGGCCCTGGGTGACAACTACGCCGCCACCTCTCTGCCGACCTTCACCGTGAACGGCCAGAAGAAGCAGATGAAGTCCTTCGCCGCCACCAAGGCCGCTGCTTACAACCCGAACGCCAAGAACCCGAAGGCCGCCGCTCAGTTCGCGGCTTACCTCGGCTCCACCGAAGCTCAGAAGCTGCACTACGAGATGCGCGCCATCCCGCCGACCGACAAGTCCCTGTCTGATCTGACCACCGACGACATCGCAGCCAAGGCCCAGGCCGACACCATGGCCAACACTGCCCTCCTGCAGTCCGGTCTGTCCGGCATGAACGATTGGTGGACTCCGGCCGAAACCTTCGGCAAGGCCCTGGTCAACAAGGAAATCACCAAGGACAACGCTGCCGCCAAGTACCAGGATTGGGTCAAGCAGGCCGGTGGCAAGATCGCTGAGTGAAATCAGTAATTCTAAAAATCCAATAACTGAAGAATGCAGGTGGTTGGCACTGCCAAATCCCCCCAGCCATCCTGCAGCTTTGAGAGACGCTTCGAGTCGCGGTGTCTCTCTCCACTTTGCATAGTGGCTCACTCCTCCTCCGAGCTTTGCATTCCCGGGCAAGGTTTTTAAATTCTCCTTCCCCTTGTCCGGGAGCAAAGCTTTTTTTATCTTTCAATATCCATATGAGAGGGCAGTCGAAATGACAGCAACAACTCTTTCCCCACGGGAGATGAAGCGCCTTCGGAAGCAGGGTGCTGATTATGTTTCTCCGTCGCCTTACACGGTAAGGGCGGCGTTCCGGCGTGGTGACCTGTTCACTAAGCTTTCCGCAGTGGTGTTTGGTCTTGGCGATATCGTGCGCAAGCAGTATGTCAAGGGCATTGCCATGCTGGCGCTGGAAATCGCATACTTCGTGTTCATGGCAATCAATGGTGTGAACTATCTTTCCAAGTTGCCGACCTTGGGCACCAATGCAGGCGGCAAGAAGCTGGTCGACGGCTTCTGGGTCTACACCGAACCTGACCGTTCCGTGGTCATCCTGTTGTACGGTGTCGCCACTCTGGTTATCACCGCTGCCTTCATCGGCCTGTGGGTCATGTCCGTGCGCTCTGCATACAAGTCCCAGGTGCTGCTCGAGGAGAACGGCAAGGCTCCGAGCTTCATGGACGATGTCCGCGAGCTGCTCGATGCCAAGGCGCACGTTCTGCTGATGTTCCTGCCCACGCTGGGCATCGCCGTGTTCACCGTGCTGCCGTTGATCTTCATGATTTCAATGGCATTCACCAGCTATGACCACAAGCACCTCGTGCTGTTCCACTGGGTCGGCTTTGAAAACTTCGCCAAGGTTTTCTCCAACAGCGGCGGCACCGTTAACGCTGCACTGTTCGGACGCGTGCTGGTGTGGACCTTGGTCTGGGCTTTCTTCGCCACTTTCCTGAACTTCTTCCTCGGCATGTTCGTGGCCATGATCATCAACCGCAAGACCACCCACTTCAAGGGTTTCTGGCGTGCCTGCTTCTCCATGTCCATCGCCGTTCCGCAGTTCGTGTCCCTGTTGGTCATGCACACCATGCTCCAGCCGCAGGGCGCGGTGAACCGCATGCTGCAGACGTGGGGTTGGATTGACGGCCCGTTGCCGTTCTTCACCAACGCCACTTGGGCCCGCGTCACCGTGATCATCATCAACCTGTGGGTCGGTATCCCGTACACCATCATGCAGATCACCGGTATTCTGCAGAACATTCCGGCCGATCAGTATGAGGCGGCGAAGATCGACGGTGCCAACTGGTGGCAGATCTTCACGAAGATCACCATGCCGTACATCATCTTCGTGCTCACCCCGTATCTGATCACCACCTTCACGGGCAATGTGAACAACTTCAACGTCATTTACCTGCTGTCCGGCGGCGATCCTACGCCATTGGGCGATTCCGCAGGCTCCACTGATTTGCTTATCACCTGGCTGTACAAGCTGACCGTGGACAAGCAGGATTACAATCTCGGTGCCGTGATCGGCATCATGACCTTCGTCGTGTTGGCCATCGTTTCGCTGATCACCTACCGCAATTCCGGCTCCTATAAGAATGAGGAGGCATTCCGATGAGCAACAAGCATTCCGCAACCAAAGTGGAAAGCCACGGCCTTCTGCACGACCAGAAGATCCGCCGTATCACCGGCGACGTGTTCGCCCACTTGTTCCTGGCCATTCTGGCCGTCATCTGGCTCGTCCCAATCGTATGGGTGTTCGCGGAGTCGTTCAATAAGAACACCGCCCCGTACACCAGCTCCTTCTTCCCGAAGGAGTGGACTCTGGACAACTATAGGGTGCTGTTCACCGACCGCAACGTGTTGGACTTCCCGAAGATGTTCGGCACCACGTTCATCATCGCCTGCTTCACCTGTGCGATTTCTCTGATCTTCGTGCTCTCCGTGGCATACTGCATGAGCCGTATGCGTTTCCGTGTGCGCAAGACTTTCATGAACGTTGTGCTGATTCTTGGCATGTTCCCGGGTATCATGGCCGTCACCGCCATCTACTTCATCTTGAAGGCCTTGGGCCTGTCAAGCGGCACCATGACTACCGTGGCGTTGATTCTCGTGTACTCCGCCGGTTCCGGCGCTGGCTTCTACGTGATGAAGGGCTATATGGACACCATTCCGACCTCGCTGGACGAAGCCGCCCTGCTCGACGGTTGCACCCGTTTCCAGGTGTTCCATAAGATCATCATCCCGATCTGCAAGCCCATGATCGTCTACCAGGCCATCATCGGCTTCCTGACCCCGTGGCTCGACTTTGTCATGGCCAAGGTGATCTGCCGTACGCAATCCAACTACACCGTGGCATTGGGCCTGTGGCTCATGCTGCAGAAGGAATATATCCAGAACTGGTTTGCCCGCTTCGCCGCGGCCGCGGTCGTGATCTCCGTTCCGATCGCCATCCTGTTCATTGTGATGCAGCGCTTCTATCAGGAGTCCATGTCGGGCTCCGTGAAGGGCTAAAGAAAGGCAAAGGATATGACGCTCGTAGACAGCTTCGCACAGCCGAATACGAGCGTCGCCGAACCGTTCCCGCTGTGTCTGGAACGGCCGCTGGGTGCCGTGGTTACTGAAGCCGGCACCCAGTTTGCTCTCTGGGCGCCTTCTGCCAAGAAGGTGACACTGCGACTGTTCATGCGCGGCTCCATGGGGGAAGACGGCGACGCTCTGATTGGACAGTACATGATGCGTCCGGAATCCGACGGTTCCTGGACGTACGATTTCGCCGACAACAAGCACGGCGTGTATTACGACTTTTTGATTGAACGCGATTGCGGTTCCGTGGACCGCGTCGCCGATCCGTGGGCGCGCGGGGCCGGCGTGAATGGCCGGCGCAGCATGGTCGTGGACTTCAGCCGCACCAATCCGGACGGCTGGGACCACGATCACACGCCGGACGTGCCGCTTGCGCAGACGGTGGTCTGGGAAACCCATGTGGGCGATTTCAGCAATGATCCCGCCGGCGGTTTCCCCGAATCGCATCGGGGCAAGTATCTGGCGTTCACCGACGACGGTACGTCTCTGGACGGGCATCCCGACTTTCCCACGGGCATCGCATATCTCAAGAAACTTGGCGTCACCGCGGTGCAGCTCATGCCGATTTACGATTTCGGTTCCGTGGACGAAGAGACCTGCGATCGCTACAACTGGGGGTACGATCCGGTCAATTACAACGTGCCGGAAGGCTCGTATTCCACCAATCCGTTCGACGGGTCGGTGCGCATCCGCGAAGTGAAGCAGATGGTGCAGGCGCTGCACAACGCCGGCATCAAAGTGATCATGGACGTGGTCTACAACCACATGTTCTCGCCCGATAATTGGTTTGAGCGGTCGGTGCCGGACTATTTCCTGCGCCGTAAGCCCAACGGCGCGCTGGCCAACGGATCCGGCTGCGGCTGCGATATGGCCACCGAACGCAAGATGTTCCGCCGGTTCATCGTGGAATCCGTGACGTTCTGGGCGCGCGAATACCACATGGACGGCTTCCGTTTCGACCTGATGGGTCTGATTGACGTGGACACCATGAATGCCGTGCGTGCTGCTCTGGATGAGATTCCCGGCCGTGGACGCGACATTCTCATGTACGGCGAACCGTGGTCCGCGGGCGCCACCGCGCCGCTGCCCAGCGACACCGTGCTGGCTGACAAGTCAGGCCTGTCGAAGCTTGACAGTCGCATCGGCCACTTCTGCGACACCACGCGAGACACCATCAAGGGCCATGTGTTCTTCTCGGACCGCCCGGGTTATGTGAACGGTGGCATGCACGAGAACGTAGCGGCTGCGCGTGAGGCCGTGGACGCGTGGCGTCGCGGCAAACATTCGGAAGGAGTGGCAGGCCAGGTCATTCAATACGTGTCCGCGCACGACGACCTCACGCTGTGGGACAAGTTGTGCGCGAGCTTTGCGGCTGGTTCGTTGGGCAGCACCGTGGCCGAAGGCGTTAACGAAAATACCGTGGATGTGCCAAAAGTCATGTATGACGCCGATTTCTCGGCGGAAGGGCTGGCCGGTGTCGGTCCGCAGATTGCGGCCGCGCTGACCGACGTGATGGACGCCAACAAACTGGCTGTGGGTATCACGCTTACCTCCGCTGGCATCCCGTTCATGCTGTCCGGCGAGGAGTTCGCACGTACCAAATTCGGCAGCTCTGATTCTTACGATTCCGCCAAAGAGCTTAACTGGCTCGATTGGAACCGTGCATGGCAGAAGCGCGATTTGATTGAGTATTACGCGAAGTTGATTGCATTGCGCAAGTCTGATCCACAGTGGTTCGACGGCAATCGCAATATCGTCGATACGGAAGGCGACGAACTCGTGTTCCGCGTCGGCGATTATCTGATGGCCGCCAATCCAGGCAGACATGTCGGCGTTATTGACGTGGCTGTAACGGGTTTGGAACCGATTGGCGGAATACGGAGATACTGGTGTGGTCTCGGCTCGTCCGTCAGTCCGATGGAAAACAATGTGAGCGCAGGCGATGGCGATTATTTGATCGTTTCACCGCATACGTTTGCAATCTGGCGGTTGCAGTAATACTCTCAGTAGGGAAGCTACAAAACGGTGACCGCAAAGCTGCGGTTGCCGTAACAGATACGGCAATGGGGCCGGAAAACCAGAAAGGATACGACAGTGGGAATCGGAGCGCGCAATCCGCGGTACGAGGTGGTGTTTTTCGACCTGTACGGAACGCTGATCGACATTCGTACCGATGAGCAGAGCGAGGCCGCATGGCAGGCGCTGTACGATTGCGTGACCGAATTGGGCGCGCAGTACGAATCCGTCGACGTGATGCGCGACCAGTTCGAAAAGCTCGAAGCCCGCGAAATGGTCCACCAAGCCGACCGTGCAATCGTTCGCAACGGGTGGGACGAATTCGACATCCTGCCGGTCTACCGGTCCCTGCTCATGAATCGCAGCGAGGAAGCGGAAAAGAAACTCGCGCTACCGCAGGCCGCGCTGAAAGCCGCATGGGCGTTCCGCCAAGGCAGCACCAGCCTGTTCCGGCTGTACCCCGGCGCGCTCGACATGATCGAACAACTGCAGGACGCCGGCATGGTCGTGGCGCTGCTGAGCAACGCGCAAGCCTGCTACACACGCCCCGAACTGGAAGAGACCGGCCTTGCCAGCGTACTGGACGACGTGATCATCTCCAGTGAAGAGAAAATCCGCAAGCCCGCACGCGACCTGTACATGCTGGCGCTCGACCGTGAATTCGTGACCGCCAAGCACGCGCTCATGGTCGGCAACGACGAGCGCAACGACATCATCGGCGCCAATTCCGCCGGCCTCGACGCGGCATACTTCCACACGGAAATTTCACCGGCGGACGACCCGGACGTTTCGGCACATGCGGTATGTTCGTTTACCGGAGCCGACTACGACGGGCTGCTGAAATTCGTGCTGGACGCATAAGGCGCGCGGTGGGCGCTGAGCTTAAATCGCATGGGACGTGCGGGAAGCCGCTGTGGCGTGCGGGAAAGTCGCAAGGAAAAGTCGCAAGTCGTAAAAGGCATACGTGCGTAAGGCGTGCGTAAGGTGCACGTGCCACGTGCGACGCGCGGAAAAATCGCAATAGGAGGACATATGGAAGGCTATGCCGAGCAGGGAGCTCGAACCGATTCGACCGACCAAATCGGATTCGGCGGCGCTCGCCGCAACAGGAAAAAGCGTCGCGGACTGACGGTGTTCCAACTTAAGGTCATCGGCGCGGTGGCGTTGGCCTTGTCCGCCGGCAGCACCACCATCGTGCCGCTGTTCTTCGGCTCCGATACCAACAATATGACGTCGCTGACGGCGATGGTCCTGAGCGAAGTGGTGTCCTGGTTCGCCATTCCGATCTACGCGTGGCTGCTGGTGCAGGGTTTCCGTGAAACGCACAGCCGGGTCGCGTACGGCCTGCAGCTGTTCATTCTCGCCGTGGTGTGCGAGGTGCCGTATGACATTGCCACATCGCATAAGGCTTTCGACCTGGGCTCGCAGAATCCCGTTTTCGGCCTGTTCGTTGCGTTCGTCGTGCTTGCCGCGCTTGACTGGGTGGCGTCGCGCTATCAGAAGGCCATGAAGGTGCTGCTGTCGATTGGACTGGTGGTGATTGGCCTGCTGTGGGACCTGCTGCTGCGTATCGGCCTGCGCCAGCACATGATGAGCATCGGTTCGGTGACGCTTGGCTTCGTGCTGATTTTCGCTCTGATGCGCCAGTATGAGAATTCGATGATGTTCACAGCCGGCCTGTTCGGCGCCGTGATGATGATCGCGCCGGGCATGGGCGTGGCGTTCGTGCACTACTACAACGGCAAGCTGGGCTATAAGCATCAGTGGACGAAATGGGCTTTTTACGCGGTTTACCCGGTTATTTTGATAATTTGTGCGATTTGTGCAACACTGGCGTGATTTTTGACAACGTTCGCAGTATGATAGAAACAGATTGAGAGAGCATCGCCGCTCAAGCGAGTGTTTCCAAGGCTGGGAACGTTTGTGATTATGATGCTAGAACCGCAAAGGGGTTGAGAGATGGATAGAGCAGGCATTCGCGAGGTGGCCAAGGCCGCGGGTGTGTCGATTTCCACGGTATCGCGCGCGTTCACGCGTCCGGAACTGGTGTCCGAGCGTACACGTCGCAAGGTGCTGGAAACTGCCGACAAGCTTGATTTCAACATCTCCCGTTCCGCCACGTCATTGAAATCCGGCCAATCGTACCGTGTGGCGATGCTGATGAATGAAGAGATCACCAGCTGGTTCAATACGGAAGTGTTCGCTGGAATCGAATCCGTCATGCATAATGCCGGGTATGACGTATCGCTGTTCCAGCACGTCGACACCGCCGAAAACCGCCGCGACTTCTTCACGAATCTGCCGGTCCGCCGCAACGTGGACGCAGTATTCGTGACATCGTTCGGCGTGGAGCCGAAGGAAATCCAGCAGCTCAAGCGCATCCACGTACCGATTATTGGCATCAATACGCCGACGCAAAACGGCTTCGACGCCACCATCTCCATCGACGATGAGGACGGCATGTTCACCGCCGCCCAGCATCTGATCAATCTGGGGCACAAGAATATCGTGTACGTGTGCTCCGATGCGGTCGATTCCATTAATTCCTCCATCGATGCGCGAGGGCAGGGTTTCATCCGCGCCTGCAAGACGATGGGGGCCTCCCATGACTTCAAGTGGCGCGTCGTCTCTGTGCCGCGTGGCAAGACCTTCGCCGACTCGGCGTTGACCGCGCTGCTTGCGTTGGACGAGTTCCCGGACGCGATCTGCTGCCAGATGGATATGATGGCGATTCCGCTGGTGTTGCGTTTGGAGCGTTACGGCCACCACACGCCGAGTGACTATTCGATTATCGGCTTCGACGATTCGCCGTACGCCGACACTGTGAACCTGACCACCATGCGCCAGGATCCGTATGCGATGGGTCGCGCGGCCGCGCAAAAGGCCATGAAGCTTATCGAAGGCGAGCCGCTTGAGAACGCGCATGAGATTGTGCGCGCCCAGCTCGTGCTGCGCGGCACCGATTCCGTGTACGGCACTGGCCGCTGAGAGCCGAGTCTCATTGTCTTTCCGCAGCCCGTCAATGCCGACGGGCTGATTGTGATGGCCTGGGGTGGATTGGTAGGGGATACCCCCACTGTAGTCACGGTGTGGCATACGTTTTCATGAAAAAATGAAACAATTTGCAGTGATGTGTTTCATGACACGACCATCGGGGGCTGATGAATGATGAATTTCATTCAATGATCAGCATGTGTTTTTTGATTTTGCAATCGTTGACAAACCGTTGAATATCAGGCTTTAAAGCGTTGTCCCCGTGAGAGGGGATAAAAAAACGTATCAGGGGAGGGGGTATGGGTTCTTTTTGTTTCATTTTGTTTTCATAACTGCAAAGGTTATCATAGTAAACCGTAGGTCAGAGAAAAAGGGAAAACAGAGGTTTCCGGCTGTGTTGCCGGAGATGGGAACAGCGTAGAAGCTATACGTAAAACAGAAGTGATAACGGCATTATGCAAAGGATATCAACCCTCGAATTGAGGGCCTCAGAAGGGTGAACACTTTGCGGATAGGGGACAAGATGAGGCAATGGCGTAATGGTGTCGGCAACGCACCACGACACTATGCAGGAACGCGATCGGCATCCGGTCGCGCGCTTTCGCGTACCCGCTCCCTGACCGCCGCCGCCATAGCGGTAGCCATGATGGCCACCGTAGCAGTAACTTCCCTCCTCCCCACCTACAATGCCAAAGCTGACGAAAGCGGGCTGAAAGACGGTTCTACTTGTACGCCATCTTCTATTGGCTTGGGCGATGATATGAGCGTGGAAGGTTCCGATACCGGTGTAGCTACGTACGTTGGCGGAGATATGTACGTGGGCGGCAAAGAAAACTCCGATTTGAATGGTGAAACCGGTCCAGCTGGCACGTACGCTGTCGAAGCTGAAGGTCTGACCGTGGTCAACGGCAGCCTTGCGATGCATCCGCTGAAGGACGCATGGAAGGTGTGGAACTCTGGTAAAACCGGTGGAAAGCATTACACTTCACGTGGCTTCCGCTGGGGTGTGGTTGGCTTCGGTTCACAGTTCCGTCCTGCCGATGGCCAGACAGCTTTGGTGGTCGGCGGCAATACTAGCACGTCCGTGATGGGCTCCAAGAAGGTTGGCGCATGGGGTGCGCCGGGCTGGCTGGGCAAGACGGATGCTAATGATACAAACAGCCACGGGTACAAGGCTTCTTTGGCTGGCAGCAAAACCGGCGTTCGGGGCAGTAATGATTCCATTGATTCCGTACGCGGACTGAACGGTAACAACGTCACTGAAGGTGATATTACCCCTACTCTTGGCATCGATGGAAGCTTGGTGACATGGAACCAGTCCGGCAACCTGTCCAATGTGAATGGAACGAATTACTCCAACTACACGAAGACCATTAACGATTTGTCCACAAAGCTGACGGACACGAAGAATCTTCCTGCGACCGGTACCGTTACGGAGGGCACTGCAGAAGCTGCGGCATCCAACTACACGATTTACAAGTACGACTACCGCAAGAACGGCGGCGAGGGCAATTCATTCACGTTCTATGATGGCCAGCTCAGCAACGAGAAGCTGATCACCTTCAACAGCACTGATCCAAACAAGGCCATGCAGGTGTTCAATCTGCCCGCATCCTATCTGGATTCGAGCGGCTATACGGGTATCGATTTCAAATTCGTCAACATTCCGGATAACGCGTCCGTAGTTATCAACGTGACCGGCGCGCAAAACCAGACCATCGACTTCCACAACGGCTGGCGATTCTGGTGGAATAATGAGAACATCGCCAACGATTTCGTCACTGCCGCAGTAGGCGATACGGATTACGTGGAGCAGAAAAAGAAAAACAACAATTACGCGAAGCGTGCCCAGCAGATCATGTGGAACTTCGCGGATGCGAGCCAAGTGATTATCCGCGGTGGTCAGGCAACGGGCAAGATTCAGGTCAGCAATCACAACGATGATAAGAACACGAACCATGGCGCGTGGGGCAGCACGATTGACGGCGAAAAGGGCGTCTCGCATGACATGCAAGCCACGGACGACCCCTCCGCCGCTTGGATGGGCAGCATCCTCGTCCCCAACGGCGGCCTCCGGAGCCATGTTTCCACTAACGGTCGCGTGTGGGTCGGTGGCGATTTCGAAATGCTGAACAACGAGACTGTGAAGAGGGTCGATGGCCAAAGCTCGGATGGGCATGAAGTCGGAGACGAGTTCGTCAACGAGTCCGGCGAGAAGACCACATCCATTCTGGATATGGACCAGGAACGCCATAATCTGCCATGGAACGGCTCGTACTCCACCTCCTGCGCCGCGATCGCGTGGAACAAGGTGGATGACACCACTGAGCATAAGGCTCTCGGCGGCACCAGCTGGACTGTGTACGGCAAGAAGGAAGATGCGGTACACGGCACGAACGCTCTCGCCACCATCGCCGATCGCGGCTGGAACGATGATGCCGACGCCGACGGTTCGTTCCAGTTGGGCAACCTCGCCAAGAACGGCACCTATTTCCTGAAGGAATCGGGCACGGTTGAAGGTTACACGCAAAACACCAACATTTATCAGATCAATACTGGTAGCAGCACTACCGAGGCTGCGACAAACATCTCCAACGTTTTCGACAGTGCCGGTGGTGCAATCAGCACGGATGCAGACAAACTGTTGACCGACGGCAAGATCATCAATAAGAAGACCGGTTCGGCGATCGAATGGCAGAAGGTCGATGGCACCGACAACAGCACGTTGCTGGCTGGTTCAACGTGGACGCTCTCCAAGATGAACGGCAATACTACTGAGCAGTCTTGGAACATTACTGATGACCAGTCCGGTACAGAGGTCAGAAGCATTACGATTACGGATGCAGGCGGGAATACCGTTGAGTCCGCGTCATTTACCGATACCACCTCGCAGCAGTTCACTGCAACCGCTTATGACCAGAATGGTCAGGAGATCAGTGGCGCCAAATTGAAGTGGTCGTCCGGCGATGCCACCGTTGCCTCGGTCAGTGAGACAGGTACCGTCACTCCGACCGGCAACGGTACGACGACAATTACCGTGAAGTCGGATGATGGTACGGTTTCGGCATCGTTCACTGTCAATGTTTCCGGCGTGACCGTAGAGACTTCCGTGTTGATCAACGGCTACAGCAATGGAGACACAATCAATCTTGAGAAGGGCAAGACCCTCGAACTGACTGCCTCTGTGGCTCCTGCAGGCAACACTGTTACATGGTCTACCTCCAGCGCGGATAACGTCTCGCTGAGCGCCCGCACTGGCACGAACGTCACTTTGACCGCGAACAGCGTGACCTCAGAACCCGTTACCATCACGGCCCAGGAAGCTTACTCCAGCCAGACGTTCACTTTGAAGGTGAACGTGACCGCCAAGCAGTACCTCACGCTCTACTTCCAAGCACAGAACAACTGGCCAGCGAATAATGTCAAGGTGCATTACCAGACCACGAACGACGATGTTTGGACGGATATCAACATGACGCAAATGGATGGCTCCTGCAACAATTATGCATATGCGAACATTCCGTTGACGGGTAGCGAAGCGATTGACTCGACCAGCCAGTTCGGATTCAAGTACATCAATGGAAACGGTTGGTATGGGGCTCGTGGATCGTCTGACAGCGTTCCAAAGGAAGACGACAACTTCAAATTCACCAGCGGCAGCGTCCTTCCTGAAGTCGTGGTGATTTCCGCTGGCCCGTCGTATTCGATCACGGCTCCTTTGGGTTGCGCTGTTACCTCCACCGCCGCGTACCGTAGCCGTGGTGTTGCTGCTCGTAGTGGTGAACATCGCGCGGTCGCAGCCGTGCTGCGCACACAGGGCAGCGTGCTGGCTGTGGCGAACGAGTCTAACGACACCAAGGCAGATGAAGACACCGCAGCCGGCAAGTTCAAGGTTTCCGATCTCGCAAACGGTACGTACCACCTGCAGGAGAAGACCGCGCCGAACGGTTACGAAGTGTCCTCGACGGTGTACACGATCACCATCACTAATGGAATCGCTGTTTGGAATCCCGGTATCACGGATTCCAAGATTGCGAACACCCGCAAGACCGGTGCCGTGACTTGGACCAAGGTGTCTTCGGACTCCAACAATGCCGACCCGCTTCCCGGCTCCCAGTGGACCCTCAAGCAGACGAAGACCTTCTCTTGGAAGAATGGCGTGGCCCAGTACACCGACGTCACCTCTGACACCACTCTCGCTACGGTCATCGATTGCGTGGATAGCCAGAGCAGTAAGTGTTCTGCGCAGACCACCAGCTACGTCGATTTGGATGGTGCCGCAGGCAGGTTCAAGATCAGCGGCCTGGCATGGGGCGAGTACGAACTCATCGAGTCCAAGGCTCCTGACGGATACGACCTTGACGCCACTCCGCACAAGTTCCGCATCGGCCCGCTGGAAGACGGCAATATTGCCGGCGACTGGTATGCGAACAGCAACTTCAAGACTGATGGCAAATCTTCTTACAGCGATGCTTCGCTCACCGTCAACGGCGGCAACGTCGAAAACAAGCCGGGAGTGATTTTGCCGGGGACTGGTGGAGCTGGCGACTATTGGATTTACGCGGCGGCTTTGGTGGCTGCGTTGATAGGTGTTGTTGCGGCTGGAATGGCCCTCAAGGTCAGGAGGCGGCAATGATGAACTCGTCTAGGGGAAGGGGGCTGGACCGTAGCGTAGCGACCCAATGCCCACTAGGCAATAACTGAACACACATAACTGAAGATTCAAGATTTCAAACAAGAAAGAAAGGGAGAACAATGAATAAGGTTCTCAAGGGCCTCGTCGCTGTGGCAGCCACCGCGGCAATGGCCGTCGCCGGTTTCGCCGGCGCCTCCACCGCAACCGCTGTGGAGGGGGAGACTGCTACCGCGGTCAAGACCTCCTACACCATCAGCTTCCCGACTGATGCCAAGTACCAGGGTCACACCTACGAGGTGTACCAGATCTTCACCGGCGATTTCGACGGCAAGGTGCTTTCCAACGTCAAGTACGGCGAGAACGGTACCAAGACTGCGGGCACCGAGGTGACCGCCGAAGAGCTGAAGCAGCTCACCGACGTGAACGTCGAAGGCAAGACCGACCAGGAGAAGCTTGACGTCATCAAGACGTTCGCCAAGCTTGAGAACCCGGTCGCAACGCTGACCAAGACCGACACGTCCTACGCGGCGGCTCCGGGCTACTACCTCATCAAGGACAAGGATGGCTCCGTGAGCGGCAACGACGCCAACACCCTGTACATCACCAAGGTTGTCGGCGACGTGGCCATCAGCCCGAAGAGCGACGTGCCCTCCTTCGAGAAGAAGGTCAAGGACACCAACGACACCACTGGTGAAACCTCCGACTGGCAGGACTCCGCTGACTACGATTTCGGCGATAAGGTCCCGTTCCAGCTGAAGGCCACCCTGCCGAGCAACTACGCCGACTACAAGACCTACTACCTCGCCTTCCACGATGTGGAGGAGACGGGCCTGTCCTTCAACGCTGATTCCGTCAAGGTCGCCGTCGACGGCAAGGCTGTTGATGCTGCCAACTACACGGTCAAGACCACCGGTCTCACCGACGGCTGCACCTTCGAGGTTGTGTTCACCGATCTGAAGACCGCCGTGGCTGCCGCCAAGGCCGGCTCCGTGATCACCGTCGACTACACCTCTACGCTCACCAAGCAGGCCGTGCTCGGTAACCAGGGCAACGTGAACAAGGCCAAGCTGCAGTTCTCCAACAACCCGAACTCTGAGCAGGGCGGCGAGAGCACCCCGACCGGTGAGACCCCGTGGGACAACGTCATCGTCTTCACCTACAAGGTCGTCGTGAACAAGGTCAACGAGAACAAGAAAGCTCTGAAGGGCGCCGCGTTCAAGCTGGAGAAGAAGCTTAATGGCGGCACCACGACCCCCGTCAAGGAGTTCACCGCGGGCGAGGACACCTCCTTCACCTTCTCCGGTCTCGATGACGGCGACTACATCCTGACCGAGACCGCGACCCCGGCCGGCTACAACACCATCAAGCCGATCACCTTCACTGTGACCGCCAAGCACAACATCGAGTGGACCACCGGTGAGCGCGTGGATGTCCTGACCAAGCTGAACGGCAATGCCGCTTCTGGCGAGATCACCTTCACCGCCGACCTGCCCGCCGGCTCCCTGACCACTAACGTCGTCAACGTCAAGGGCTCCAACCTCCCGTCCACCGGTGGTATGGGCACCGTGCTGCTGTACGTGGCTGGTATCGCCGTGTTCGTGCTTGCTGGCGCGACCCTGGTGATGGCTCTGCGTCGTCGCAACGCCTGATCCTCCGGATTCCATAAGAATCTGAAGTAACCATGCGAAACCCGTGAGCCGCGTTGACGCAAGTCAGCAGCGGCTTACGGGAATCGCAATACATAATTTAAAAACTAAAAATTAAATAATAACTGAACCCACATATGCTGGGCTGGACCACCTCAATCCCTTGTACACTGCCTAATTTTCTTGAGTATCCAGCCTGGCTCCATATATTTTCCGGTTTGCCGTTGGGGGCGAATCAAACATGCTTACTTTCCAATCCACAGAAGAGGGGTCGGCAATGAAGGAACGCACGATCGCAAGCCGCGTCATCGCCGCATGCTGCGCAATCGCCGCCACATTCGCCGCGGCAGCCTGTGCATTCACTACTCGCGATGCCGTCGCGGCGCCAACAACAGACTCTGCCAGCGGCAGCATCGCCATTTCGTATCAACACAAAAGCTCGGATTCCGAAACGTCCGACGACTCCGCGGACTTCGCCATTTCGGACGCCAGCTTCAACCTCTACAAAGTCGGGCAGATCCCGGCAAGCGGCGGAGCCACCTTCGAACCCGTCGCACCGTTCACCGACTCCACCGCCTACCCCGTCGACTGGTCGAAGATGACCGGCAAGGACGCGCAGGTGTGGCGAGACATGGCCAACACGCTCGCCGGACTCATCGCAGTGAACAAACCCGACGCCACGGCAACCGGTGTCACCAACGCCTCCGGGCATCTGACCTTCACCGGACTGTCCGACGGCCTGTACTTGGCCGTGTCCGACAGTGTTGACGTGAAGGTCTCCAACGCCTCCGGAAAGAACCAGACATGGACGTGCTCTTCCGGCAGCATGCTCGTCGCAGTGCCCGAAGACGGCGTCTCCGGCGGGTCGCGTGTGCTGAGTATCGAACCGAAAACCGAATGTGTGGCGCAACCGCCGAAAACCGTGGAACGCACCGTGCGCAAAATCTGGAATGACCGGAACAATTCCGACGGCAAGCGCCCCGAATCCATCACCGTGAAACTCCTGCGCGACGGCGAGCCCGTGGAGAACGTGAAGCTGAACGAGTCCAACAAGTGGACGCATTCGTGGACAGCGCTCGACGCGGACCACGAATGGACCGTGGTCGAAGCGGCGGTGCCCGACGGCTACACCACCATCTCCGATGTGGAAGGCGACTCCACTGAAATCACCAACACGCACACGCCACCCACCACGCCGGACCAGCCGCACACCGGCGCCGACGTGCAGCAGGCCGCTTGGATTGCCGTGGCCATCTTGGGCGCGGGTTTGGTACTGCTGATCGTTGCCAAGACGGCTTTGCGGAAGCGGGCGTAGCATAAATAACGTGACGGATGAATCGGACGCCAAGCCAGCTGCGCAAGTCGAATTGGATGCGCAGGTTAAACCGGGTGCGCAGGTTAAACCTGCTGCCAAGCATAAGAAATCGAATGCGCTGCTCAATGTGATGATTGCCATTTCCGCAATCGCCATGATCGGTGCGCTGGGCCTCATCGCGTATCCGACATTCAGCGACTGGTGGAACCGCATGCACCAGTCATACGCCGTAGCAGGCTACGTGGAACAAACCAAAGACATGTCCGGCGCCGAACGCAAGGCCATGCTGAAAGCGGCGCACGAATACAATGAACGACTCGCCGCGAACGGCGATCGGTGGCACATGACCGACGCGCAGAAGCGCGAATATGATGAAACGCTCGACGTGACCGGCACCGGCATCATGGGATACGTGACCATCCCGCGCATCAAAGTGAAACTGCCCGTCTATCACGGCACAAGTGACGGCGTATTGCAGATCGCCGCCGGACATTTGGCCGGCACATCGCTGCCCGTAGGCGGAGCGACCACGCACGCGGTGGTCTCCGGACACACCGGCCTGCCGTCCGCCCGGTTGCTGACCGGCCTGGACGAGCTGCAAAAAGGCGACACGTTCGCATTCCACGTGCTCGACGAAACCTACACGTACCAAGTGGACCAGATCTCAGTGGTGCTGCCGAGCGAAATCAGCAAGCTGAATATTGAGTCCGGGGCCGATTACGCGACGCTGATCACGTGCACGCCATACGGAGTGAACTCGCACCGGCTGCTGGTGCGAGGGCACCGAATTCCGAACCCCAAAGTGCCAGACAAGACGCAATACGACGAGCCGGGCGAAATGACGGCCGTGGCGGCGGCGGTGATTGGACTGCTCGTATTCGTGGCTGGTGCTGCTCTTGTGGGGCTCGCGCGGCTGTGGCGACGCTCCTGGCTCGTGCGGCACGGGTTGTGTGCCGGGGGGTGTGTGTCTGGTGCTGGAGCGCGCCACTCGTCTGGTGTTCGGGGGTAGTGTTTAGCCTAGCGTCGCCGTAGGTCGGTGACATCGCTTCTCTGGCGTGCGGGGGTGTGCGGGGCGTGCGTCTGGTCGTGCTTGGTATGTGGTGCGTGGTGCTTGTGTGCTTGTGGTACGTGTGTGCGTTTCGATGTGTGTACTTGTGTTTGCGTGCGTGTGCATGTCTGATGTTGCGCAGGGGTGTTGTTGCGGTGCGCATATGGCCTGAATCGTGCTGAAGCATGGGTTGTGAGCGGATGGGGGTATTATTCGGCCTGTTTCGGACGCTTTTGATGCCCCTTTTGCTCATGACTTGCGATTTTGACGGTTTTGGCGTGGTTGTGAGCGGATGGGGGTACGATTCTGGATGTTTCGGGCTGTTTTGATGTTGGGTGGCCTCCCCTTTTGCTCACGACTTGTGAGTTGGGCTGGTTTTGCTTGGGTGTGAGCGGATGGGGGGTGTGATTCGGGCTGTTTTGGGTGTTTTTGATGCCCCTTTTCGCTCATGACTTGCGATTTTGTCGGTCCGTGCGAGGTCGTGTGCGTACGGGGGTGCGGGCAATGGGGCTTGCGTGGGTGTGGGTGTGCGGGTGTGCCGGTGTAGGCGTGGGTGTAGGCGTGCGGTCGTGGTTTTGGCTGGGTATCTGGCTTATAGATGGCGGATTCGGCCGGGCGTCCGGTGGTATCTCGCTTATAGGTGGCGGGTCGGTTTGGGCAATAGGTCGTTAGGGGGTAGCATGCATGCCCCCTAGATGTCTTGTTTCCGCAAGGGGCCGCCATCTATAAGCGAGATACCATCCGTCGATCCCGCGAATCCGCCATCTATAAGCGAGAAAGCGCGTGAACCGGGCGCTGCGGCGGCGAAATCGCAAAATTATGGAATCGGCTGATTACTGCGCGCGGCAGGTGGGTAGTATCGGGCGCGGAAGACGTGGAAGGAGCTGCCATGTGTGATGAAGGGGAAACTGCGGATCGGGCGGATGCCGTACGAACGGAATCGCAAAAGATGGAATCGCGAGCGGGGGAGACGGCGCTTGATGGGTCGGCGCGCAGCATCATCGTGCTGATTGTGGTCGGCATGTTGGTGGGCGTGCTGTCGGGCACGTTCGGCATCGGCGGCGGCACGGTGATCGTGCCCGCGCTCGTCTGGCTCGGTCTGTCGCAACGCAACGCGGCCGCCACGTCCACGCTGGCGATCGTGCCGACCTCCATTTCCGGTGTTGTTTCGTACGCGACCGGCGGACATGTCGACTGGCTCGCCGCGGTCCTGCTGTTTTGCGGCATGTTCGTCGGCGGGCAGATTGGCAGCTGGCTGCTGTCGCGGCTGCCGGAACTGGTGCTGCGGTGGATTTTCGTGGCGTTTCTCGTGTTCGTGGTGATCAATCAGGTGAGTTTTGTGCCGTCGCGCGACCACCAGATCGTCATGACGGTGGTGACCGGCATTGGCTTGGCGTTGCTGGGTGTGGTCATCGGCACGCTGGCGGGGCTGCTGGGCATTGGGGGTGGTGCGCTTGCGGTGCCGTCGCTGTCGATGCTGTTTGGCGCGTCCGACCTGGTTGCGCGCGGCACTTCGCTGTTGGCAATGTTTCCGAATTCGATCACGACCAGCGCGGCGAACTTGAAGCGCAGGCTAGCGCATGTGAAAACCGCGCTGATTATTGGTGTGACGGCGGCTGTGACCGCGCCGCTCGGCACGTGGATTGCGGGGGAGGTTTCGCCACGAGTTGGGGCGATTATGTTCGCCTGCTATCTGTGCGTGCTGCTGGTGCGGTCCGTGTTCGTGGCCGTAAAGGCCACGCGCGCGGCGCGGGTTGCGCGGGCATTTTTCCCAGTGGCTGGATGATTTAGTCGCGTGAGTGGTGCGTCAGAGGTGGTTTTTATCCAGTCACTGGGATTTTTGGCGTGTGAGTGGGGTCTGAGAGGTTGGATTTATCCAGCCAGTGGGGGATTTTGGCTTGTGGGGTGCGGTGGGGGTGTTGTTTGACGGAATATGCCAATTTTATTGGCCGTATTCCCCCTGTTCATGCGGTGGATATGTTGCGGTCATCATATGGCGATGAGTGTTCATCTGCCGTTCTTCTGTAGTGCGGTGTGCGTTGGCTTGCGGCGCATAGCGTGGGCGGTGGCATCGAAAGATCCAAGCAATGCAGCCGCGGAAAGGTTCCGCGCAGCCGGAAAACATGGTCGAAACGGGCGTTACCTAACGGGCGCAACCGAAACGGCAGGTTGGACGACACAGACGAAACTGCATGGAAGAAAGAAGAAACATGAGCAAGCACAAAGCTTTGAAGGGCGCGATCGCAGCGGTCGCATCCGTGGCGACGCTCGGCGCGCTCGCCGCACCGGCGCTCGCGGCCGACACCACCTACAGCCCCAACGGCAAGTCTGTCTCGGAACTCGCCAAGCATGGCGGCGCGCAGCGCATCGCCACCATCGGCAACAAGAACGCGAAGAACGTCATCCTGTTCCTCGGCGACGGCATGGGCGATTCGGAAATCACCGTCGCCCGCGACTACCTGAAGGGTGCCAACGGCCACTTCGACGGACTTGACGCGGTCGGCCAGCCGAGCGCGCTTGGTGACGTGCAGGCTGGTACTGGCCAGTACACCACCTTCTCGGTCGGCAATGGCAGCAAGGACAGCGCTGTCGGCAAGGATGGCGACGGCAAACTGGTAGCTAACCCCAATCCGGGCAAGCTTACCCCCGTCACCGATTCCTCCGCATCCGGTTCCGCATGGGCCACCGGCACCAAGACCTACAACAACGCCGTTGACGTTGATATTTACGGCAATCCGCAGCTGAACCTCTTCGAGCTGGCCAAGGCGGCCGGCAAAGCCACCGGCAATGTGACCACCGCCGAAATCCAGGATGCTACCCCGGCCGTGCTGGAATCGCATTCGTCCGAACGTGCCTGCTACGGCCCACAGGGCAAGACCGACGGCACGTCCAACAATGCCTCCAAGCAGTGCCTCATTAACCAGCTTAAGGAAAACGGCGGCATCGGCTCCATCTCCGAGCAGCTGCTCGACACCCGCGCCGACGTAACCATCGGCGGTGGTTCCAAGTACTTCCGTCAGACCGTGCAGGGTGGTGAATACAAGGGCAAGACCGTGTGGGAACAGGCCAAGGAAATGGGCTTCCAGACCGTCGAGAACGATCCGGCCGCGATGAACGCCCTGCAGTACAAGGACGGCCAGCCAGTGCTCGCCCTGATGAGCGACGGCAACATGCCGACCAAGTTCAACCCGTCCAAGGCCACCGCCAAGGATCCAGCTAAGGACGCCAACCCGACCGTGTGCACCCCGAACGCCGACTGGCTCGGCAATCAGGGCTCCTCGCTCAAGGACATGACCAAGAAGGCGCTCGATTTGCTGAATGACAACCCGAACGGCCAGAAGAACGGCTTCTTCCTGCAGGTCGAGGGCGCCTCGATCGATAAGCAGGACCACGCAGGCAATGCCTGCGGCCAGATTGGCGAGACCGACGACTTCGACCAGGCCATTGCCTACGCCATGCAGAACGTGGACCTCACGAACACGCTGGTGATCGTCACCGCCGACCACGCGCACACCTCCCAGATCCTCAACGCCCAGCCGGCTTACGCACTGTCCACCGTGCTGAAGACCGCTGATGGCAACAACATGGTCGTCTCCTACGGCACCGCCCAGGACGATTCTCGCGATGCAGACGGCGGCTACAACGGCGGCGACATGGAGCACACCGGCACCCAGCTGCGTATCGCGGCTTCCGGCCCTGGCGCACAGCGCGTCATCGGCCTGACCGACCAGACCGACAACTTCTACACGATCGCCGGCGCCTTGGGCCTGGCCACTTCCGCCGAATCGCAGAAGGCACTGTCTGACAACGGCACCGTGAAGGTCGCCGCTGCCGACGGTAAGTTCACTGCGAACGTCGATGGCTTCAACGGCGACGCTGTGCTCAGCTACGAGCTGAAGGACAAAAACGGTACGACCGTGGTCGCGTCCGATTCTTCCACTCCGCTCTCCGGCGTGCGCGTCAAGACCGCACAGACCACTCCGATCGCGCTGGACGGCGTCACCGAAGGTTCCGAATATACGCTCACTGTCACCGGCCGCCAGTCCGGCAAGGCTGTGACCGTCGACTTCCAGGCTCCGGCCGCCAACTCCGCCGACAAGAACAACGGCAAGCCGGGCGCTGACAAGAACGGCGTGATCGCTTCCGGCAAGGTCAACAACGATACGAAGGCCGGCCCGTTTGGCGCCGCACTGCTTGGCAAGACCGGCACCGATGTGCTGGCTGCGGCTGTTGCGATCGCCATGCTGGTTGCCGTCGCGATGCTCATCAAGACCGCGAAGGCCGCCAAGAACGACCGCTGATTGGCTGAATAACCTCCGATAATCCCCAAAACCGCCGACGCTGAGATGCTCCCCAGCGCCGGCGGTTTTGGGTTTTGTGCAAAGTTGAGTGAGGTGCGCTCAAGAATTTTTGCGATTTTGGGAATAATAACTTGCGATTCAAAGTTGAGTGGTGTAGGCTCAAGTTTTGGAAAGCACGAGAGACGGCAATCCGGAAACGGCGATCCGGAACTCGAGCGAAGAACGAAAAGAACGTATAGCGAACCTATTTACAAAGGAGAACCAAATATGGGACGCGCAGTTGGCATCGATCTGGGTACCACCAATTCCTGCATCGCAACTCTTGAAGGTGGCCAGCCCACCGTTATCGTGAACGCCGAAGGCGCTCGCACCACGCCGTCGGTCGTGGCATTCAGCAAGTCCGGCGAGATCCTGGTCGGCGAAGTCGCCAAGCGCCAGGCCGTCACCAACGTCGACCGCACCATCAGCTCCGTCAAGCGTCACATGGGCACCGACTGGACCGTTGAGATCGACGGCAAGAAGTGGACCCCGCAGGAGATTTCCGCACAGGTCCTGATGAAGCTGAAGCGCGATGCCGAAGCCTACCTCGGCGAACCGGTCACCGACGCCGTGATCACCTGCCCGGCATACTTCAACGACGCCCAGCGTCAGGCCACCAAGGACGCCGGCACCATCGCAGGCCTGAACGTCCTGCGTATCATCAACGAGCCGACCGCAGCCGCACTGGCCTACGGCCTTGAAAAGGGCAAGGAAGACGAAACCATCCTGGTCTTCGACCTCGGTGGCGGCACCTTCGATGTGTCCCTGCTGGAGATCGGCAAGGACGACGACGGCTTCTCCACCATCCAGGTGCAGGCCACCAACGGCGACAACCACCTGGGCGGCGACGATTGGGACCAGAAGATCATCGACTGGCTCGTCGGCGAAGTCAAGAACAAGTACGGCGTTGACCTGAGCAAGGACAAGATCGCCCTGCAGCGTCTGAAGGAAGCCGCCGAGCAGGCCAAGAAGGAACTGTCCAGCTCCACCAGCACCTCCATCTCCATGCAGTACCTGGCCATGACCCCTGACGGCACTCCGGTGCATCTGGACGAGACCCTGACCCGCGCCCACTTCGAGGAAATGACCTCCGACCTGTTGGGCCGCTGCCGCACCCCGTTCAACAACGTGCTGCGCGACGCTGGCATCAGCGTCTCCGACATCGACCACGTGGTCCTCGTCGGTGGCTCCACCCGTATGCCGGCCGTCAAGGAGCTCGTCAAGGAGCTCACCGGCGGTAAGGAAGCCAACCAGTCCGTGAACCCGGATGAAGTCGTGGCCGTCGGCGCAGCCGTGCAGTCCGGCGTCATCAAGGGCGACCGTAAGGACGTCCTGCTCATCGATGTGACCCCGCTGTCCCTCGGCATCGAAACCAAGGGTGGCATTATGACCAAGCTCATCGAGCGCAACACCGCCATCCCGACCAAGCGTTCCGAAGTCTTCTCGACCGCCGAGGACAACCAGCCGTCCGTGCTGATCCAGGTCTACCAGGGCGAGCGTGAGTTCGCTCGCGACAACAAGCCGCTGGGCACCTTCGAGCTGACCGGCATCGCTCCGGCTCCGCGTGGCGTCCCGCAGATCGAAGTCACCTTCGATATCGACGCCAACGGCATCGTGCACGTGTCCGCCAAGGACAAGGGCACCGGCAAGGAACAGTCCATGACCATCACCGGTGGTTCCGGCCTGCCGAAGGACGAGATCGACCGCATGGTCAAGGAAGCCGAAGCCCACGAGGCCGAGGACAAGAAGCGCAAGGAGGACGCCGAGACCCGCAACCAGGCCGAATCCTTCGCCTACCAGACCGAGAAGCTCGTCAATGACAACAAGGACAAGCTCTCCGACGATGTGGCCAAGGAAGTCACCGACAAGGTCAACGAGCTCAAGGAAGCCCTGAAGGGTGAGGACATCGAGAAGATCAAGACCGCCCAGAGCGAGCTGATGACCTCCGCCCAGAAGATCGGCCAGGCTCTCTACGCCCAGCAGGGCGCTGCCGACGCCGCTGGTGCCGCTGGCGCCGCGGGTGCTGCCGGCTCCACCTCCGACGCATCCAACGGCTCCGACGACGACGTGGTCGACGCCGAAGTCGTGGACGATGACGACGACAAGGACAACAAGTAATCATGTCCGACTTCAACAAGGACGAGTACCTGAACGATCTGCCCGACATGGATGACCTGTCCGGGCAGGCCGCCCCGGCCGCTGGAGCCGATTCCGCAGCCTCTGCCGGCTCCGCTGACAAGCCCGCTGCCGACACCTCCGCCGCGCAGGAAGCATCCGCTGCCGACGCGACCGCGAAATCGCAGGACAACGGCGATGCCGCTGCCAAATGCGATGCCGACAAGTCTGACAAAGACGGCAAGGACGGTGACACGCTGACCCCGCTTGGCCAAGCCAAGAAGGAGGCCGCCGAATATCTGGAGGCGCTGCAGCGCGAACGCGCGGAGTTCATCAACTTCCGCAATCGCGCGCAGAAGGAGCAGGACCGCTTCCGCCAGCACGGCATCATCGACGTGCTGACCGCGCTGCTCCCGGCGCTGGACGATATCGACCGCATCCGCGAACACAGCGAGATGGACGATTCGTTCAAGGCCGTGGCCAACAAGATCGACAAGGCGTTCGAGAAGTTCGGCGTCGAGAAGTTCGGCGAAAAAGGCGAGGACTTCGATCCGACCAAGCACGATGCGATTCTGCACAAGCCGGATCCGAATGCCGAGAAGGAAACCGTCGACACCGTGGTGGAAGCCGGCTACCGCATCGGCGACCGCGTGATCCGCGCGGCCCGCGTGGTCGTGGCTTCCCCGCAGAACTGATCGCGCATTCGCATAATCCGCGTATCCGCGCGAAACGCATGTGACGAGTAATCGGGCCCCTCTGAAAAACGAGGGGCCTTCGATTACCTGAAACAACGGTTCAACGACAACTGTTTGAAAGTTTGAAAAACTGTACTTTTTACTGCATGAAGACCTCACGAAAGGAGGCACATCATGGCTGAGAATGAATGGCTGAGCAAGGATTTCTACAAGGTCCTTGGTGTCTCCAAAGACGCCACCGACGCCGAAATCACCAAAGCGTACCGCAAGCTGGCACGCAAATACCATCCCGACCTGAACAAGACCAAGGAAGCGGAGGAGAAGTTCAAGGACATCTCCGAAGCGTACGACGTGCTGAGCAACAAGGAGAATCGTCAGAAATACGATGCGATCCGCCAGTTCGGCATGGGCGGCGCGCGTTTCGCCGGCGGTTCCGGCCAGGGCGGCTTCGACGCGGGCGCGTTCTCCGACATCTTCGGCTCGATGTTCGGCGGCGGCGCAGGCATGGGCGGCAACGGCTCGCGTATCCGCTTCCAGACCAATGGCGGCGGCAATCCGAACCTCAACGACATCTTCTCGATGTTCGGCGGCGGTGCGGGCGGCCCGGGCGCAGGCTCCGCCTACGAACGCTACGGCGCTGACGATTACGAGCAGCCGCAGCCGGAAAACGGCGAGGACCGCAACTCCAAGATTCGTCTGACCTTCCGCCAGGCGGTCAAGGGTGCGACCGTCTCGCTGTCCGCCGACGGCAAGAAGTTCAAGACGCACATCCCGGCCGGCGTGCATGACGGACAGAAGATCCGTCTCACGGGCAAAGGCAAGCCGGGCCGCAATGGCGGCAAAAACGGCGATCTGTACCTGCATATCACCGTCGCCGAAGACCCGAAATTCACCCTGCGCGGACGTGACATCATCATGCCGCTGCCCATCACCGTCAGCCAAGCCGTGAACGGCGCGAAAGTGACGGCCACGGATATCGACGGAAACGAAATCACCTTCAAAGTGCCCGCCGGCTCGTCCAGCGGCGCGGAAGTGCGCATCGCAGGCAAGGGCGTGGCCAATCCGCACGAGAACGGCGATTTGGTCGGTCGTGTGGAAATCCGCGTTCCGGAGCATCCGAACCTCGTTGCCAAGCATGCGGCGAAGGAATTCGACAAGGCATGCGGTGACTTCGCCGACGAGCTCGCTCGGGAGCGCTGACCGCCATGGCACGCTCATCGCGGACTTCCCAAGCCTCCCAAGCGCGCGCCGCACGGCAGATCAAGCGGCTGTATGAAATGTGCGCCATGGCGATCGTGGCCGGCCGGGCCGACCTGGACGGTGCCGCCGAAGTCGGTTTCGACATCGAGCTGCCCGTCTTCTCGGTCGGTGCGGCCGGCGAGCTCGCCAACGTGCATCCGCAGACGCTGCGCCAGTACGATCGCCTTGGCTTGGTCGTACCGCAACGTACGGAAGGTGGCGCGCGACGCTATTCGCTGCGCGACATCTCCCGCCTCGCGCAGGCGCAGCAACTCAGCCAGGAGGAGGGCATCAACCTGGCTGGAATCACGCGCATCCTCGAACTTGAGGAAGAGAACCGCGAGCTGCGCCGCCAAGTGGAGCGGCTGCGCAAGCCGGCCGGTTCCAGCGTGTTCGCCGCGGACGCGGACGGTGGCATCGTGGAAGTCGAGCGGTCCCAGCGCGCGCGCATGTGGCGCAGGCAGCTGCGAGCCGATGCACGGCAGCTTCCGTCGCGCGAATCCGTACGGGCGGAACGTGCGGAAGAGGGGGACGATATGGGCTCCAGGTCAGTGGTAGTTTGGGGAATTCGCTGACAGCCCATTCGCAGACTTTCCTGAAAAGCGCTGGAAAACCCTAAAAAAATCTAAAAAAACAGCAAAATCGGGCATATATCGCGGGGGTATGCCCGATTTTTGGTATGCAACTACTCATAACGCCGCATCTGTCTCGCAATGATGTCTCTATTGTGAGAAATAATGTTACGTATCCGCATTGAAGTTCGTATTTCTTCCGGCTGGCCCACAGCTTCGATGAAATATGACTGCTTATTTCCGCGAAGAATCGGGGGAGGGCATGCGGTGGATACAGAAAGGTTAGGAGCGTACAGTGCCAAGAGTTGCGTTCACCGCAAAGACCCGCAAATACCTGGGGTCTCTCGATGCTGTGGAATCAGTCACTCAGTATCGAATTTGCTATTCCAAGGAATTCCGTGACGACTGCATGCGCAGGTATGCCGAGGGTGGCTCGCCTGCCGCGATTTTCCGCGAGGCCGGCTTGGATCCGAAGATCATCGGCTACAAGCGCGTCGAGCGTTGCATCGCCCGCTGGAAGGCGGAGGATGCCGAGAAGGCCGCTCAGGAGCAGGAGGCTCAGGAGTAGTCGCACGCAAGTCTTGCGATCCGTCTAAAAGGGGTCTATGACGGATTGCTGCGATTGCGACCGACCGATTTCGTCGGATGTGTTTTTCGTTGCGGAGGCACTTGGGAGGGATTTCCAAGTGCCTCCGCTGCTATGTGCGGATTGGTTGTTGCGTTGGTTTGCGTGTGAGTCAGTTTGCGTGAACCGATTGGTGTGAGCCGATTGGTATGAACCGGCTCGGCGGACCGGCTTGATGGAACCGTCCTGTTTTTTCTGCGCGCTGAAGCGCTTCCGTCGTGCCGCTCTGCTGAAATGGTCGTAGCTGACGAAGAATGTAGCTATCGGAGAACGAAGCGTAACGATTGCGAGGAAACGTAATGACCGAGCTGAACAACGGTATCCAGAACGGCGCCCAGGAAGTTTCGAAGCTGATGCTCAAAGCCGTGTTCTGGGACATGGACGGCACGCTGATTGATTCCGAACCGTATTGGCACGAAGGCGAGTTGAAAATCGCCGCCGAACATGGCGGATATTGGGACGAGGACCTTGCCTGGCAGGGATCCGGCACTCCGGTTCCGGACGTCGCGCGCCGCATGGTGGAGCACGGCTGCAAACTGTCGGTCGAGGAAATCGGCAAAGGCATGATCGACTATGTGGCGCAGAAGGAGTTCGAGCGCATTCCGTGGATCGACGGTGTCGAAGACGTACTGTTGTCGCTGAAAGCGGCGGGCGTGCCGTCGATGCTTGTCACCACATCGCCGCGTCATCTGGCGGAAAACCTGATCGCGCAGGCACCGGCCGGCACGTTCGCCGGTTACGTGTGCGGCGATGACGATGTCGAGAAGAAGCCTTCGCCTGCACCGTATCTTGCGGCCGGTCGCAAGCTTGGCATCGCGCCCGAAGATATGAAGTATTGCATCGCGGTGGAGGATTCCATGTCCGGCCTGCGTTCCGCGGCCGCATCCGGCGCCACCACGCTCGGCCAGACCGGTTTCATGCGCATCGACAATTCCAACGGCCCGCAATTCGCCTCAATCAACGGCTACGACGGCATCACCGCCGCCACGCTCGACGCCTACGTACGTAGCCGCAACGCCTGACGCCTCCGCAATGCGTGTGGTGCGTCTGCACAACCGGCGCGCCACACGACATAATCGCCATTATTAATGTTTAATCGAAGTCGATATCGCCGTCGTTTTGCAGAAATTCCATGAGATTGAGGTGACGTACGCCGTTGCGCTGCAATGGTAGCGGATCCAATGTGAACAGGTATTTCGGATACCCGTCCGCCAATTTGCTGAACGGGCGATATTCGCGTTCCTCGACCTGCGGATCCTGAACGCTCATAGACACTTGGATATAGGCGTACTGGTTGCGCTTTCGGACAATGAAGTCACATTCAAGTTTGCCGATGGTGCCGACGCTGACGTCATAGCCTTTCGACCGCAGATGCGTATATAGCGCGTTCTCCAGTGACGGACCGTAGCTGACTCGCGTATCGGTATTACGGGCGAACCGGATACCGGGATCGGCAAGATAGTATTTTTCCCCGCCCCTGAGCGACTTGCGGGATTTCAGATCGAAGCGAGGACACTTGTAGAGGATTTTGGCGCTTTCCAGCAGACGGACGTAGCTGGCAAGCGTTTCGCGTTTGATGCTGATGCCTTCGCTGTGTTTCAGATACGCGATAATGCCGGAAAGATTCGTGGGCGCTGCGAAATTATTGATGAGATAGTCCTGCACACGGGTGAAAGTATCGCGATTGCGTACTTTTTTGTGGGCGGTGATGTCCTTGTTGAAGATCTGCCCGATGACGTCTTGAATATATGCGGCTTTTGCGTCGGGATCGTCATATTCCAGCGATTTCGGGAACCCGCCGTATGTGAGATAGTCGCGGAAGGCTTGCGATACCGGAATTTCCGGTTTGTTTAGGAAATTCCGCATGCCGAGGTATTCCTGAAAGGAAAGGGTGAACATTTCCAGCTTGATATAGCGGCCGGTAAGTTTCGTGGCAAGCTCTCCGGACAGCAGATAGGAATTTGAGCCAGTGATGAAAATGGAGCAATTACCTTCCTCCCGCCAGCCGTTGATGACGGTTTCGAAGCCTTTCACGTTCTGTACTTCATCGATGAACAGATAACGCAGTCCTGCACCGTAGGCATTCGACATGGCTTGTTCGATGAGTTGATCGAGTTGGTCCGGAGTGGTCACGTTACGGTATTCGCGGCGATCGAGGTTGAGGTAGATGAGATTGGTTTCAGGGATTCCCTGCTCAAAGAGCTCGTTGAGAACTGTGATGAGCAGGCTGGATTTGCCGCATCTGCGGATGCCGGTGATTACTTTGATGAGACCGGAATCGTTGTAGAAAGGACGGAGCTTGGCCAAATAGTGCTCTCTGCGATAGGTGCTCATGTGGTGCTCCTTGTGACTTTTTAGATACCGATAATCCCTGAGATGTGGTTTAACGGGGTCAAAATTGCGAAAACTGCAAAAATAACCCCGTTAAAACGCTAGTTTAACGTATTTTTGGGTTTGTGTGGACTGTTTGACGTGGACTATCGTACGGGTTTTGCGAAAAATGCGATTTTAACGGGGTTAAAATCGTAAAAATCGCGAAAATGACCCCGTTAAATGGCTTTTTAGAAGTCGGCATGTATGGCGATTCGGCTGGGTTGCGTTTGCGTGGCCGGTGCGGACGGCGCGGTGCGTGCGTGCGGACGGGCGTATGCACGGTGCGAAGAGCGCTGGAAAGTGCGTATGGGAATCGCAAGAAATACCGGAAACGGCGGAAAACAAAAGAAAAAGCCCGCTGCGGTGGAATGAATGCAGCGGGCTTAGTGGAGCTGACGGTAGTCGAAACCGCGACCTCTTCGATGCGAACGAAGCGCTCTACCAACTGAGCTACAGCCCCATGTGCGTCACCTTGTTTAGCAAGACAACTCTCGAAATATTAGTACGGAGTGTGGAAAAATGCAATTCCACACTCCGCGTGTTGTGCTTGCGTTGTATTCGCCGATATTTTTACGACGATTGAACGCTGCTTATTCGGCGTCGGCGGTTTCCGCAGTGTCCTCGGCAGCCGGCTTCTTCTTGCCGAACTTGGCCTTGAGCAGGCCGACGATCGTTGGAATCAGCGACAGCACAAGAATCGCAATGATCACCAATTCGAAATGCTTCTGCACGGCCGGAATGCCACCGAAGAAATAGCCGAGCAGCGTGAACAGTGTGGACCAGCACAGACCGCCGAGCACCGAGAACGGCGTGAAACGGCTCCAGCGCATGCCGGAAATGCCGGAAATGAACGGCATGAACGTGCGGATGAACGGGAAGAAGCGGCCAAGGAACACAGCCAGCGGACCCCACTTCTCAATCATTTTCTCGGTCTTTTCGATGCGTTCCGGAGTCATGGCCTTGACTTTGCCGGATTCGATGATGCGACGTCCGAAGAAGTGGCCGATCCAGTAGTTGCACTGGTCGCCGATGATCGGGGCGCACCAGACCACCGGTAGCAGCGCGAACAGCGGCAGTGCTGACACGCCGGTCTGCGCGTCGGGAGCGGCGAAGAAGCCGGCCGCGAACAGCAGCGAGTCGCCCGGCAGGAACGGGAAGAACACCACGCCGGTCTCGATGAACACAATGAGGAAAATGAAGCCGAGGGTCGGCGCGACGCCCATGGCAATCCAGCTGGCGATCGCGGTGCGGGGGTCCTTGATGAGGTTGACGAAGAAATTAATGATATTCATGGGTCTCTCTGTGTGGTTTTGCGCGGTTGCGCGGGGTCGGTTCGTGTGGCTTGCTTTTCCATCGTGCGCAACGAATGTGCCGTTGCGAACCAATCACAGACTACCAACGGGTCTATGCAGTGTGCGTCGCAGTGCGACGACGGGTGGCAAATCTGCACAAATCGTCAATATGTGCCTATGGGCGCGTGCTTGTTGGTGGTGTTCGGCCGGTGGTGCCCGGTGGTTGTTCAATGGTTGTCCGGCAGCTGTCCAGCGTGCTCAGCGGCTGTCCGGTGCGTCCAGCGCGTCCGGCGTCCGCGTGGGGCACGCCGGCGAATCCTGGCCTGAACTCGTTGTATTACGGCGATCGTCAGATGGTGCACGAGTCGCGTCCCATCTGATTTTGGCGATTAGGTGGCGCAAAACGTCGCACGACTTGTTTTTTGGCGGTTATTTTCAAGTCGTGCGACGCCGAATACCCCCTAAGTGTCGTTTTCGACCGGAAAATGCCGGTTAGGGGGTATTTTTACTCGATTAAATGTCGCACGACTTGTTTTTTGGTCCGAAAAGCGAAGTCGTGCGACAAAAAAGACGTGAAAAGACGCGGAAAAAAACGCAGGAATGGCGATTATTCGGCAATCGCGTCGGCTGTGGCAGAGCCGGTCGTGGCAGCGTCGGTATCCGCAAATGTACGACGCGTCCACGCGATCGCAAGTTTCGGCCAGACCTGCACGCACGGCTCGACGCCGTTGACCCCCTGCCATGCGGTTTCGGCGGTGCCGAGCGACAGACCGTGGCCGCCGTTGGGGAACAGGTGCGCCTCGACGCTCACGCCCGCCTTCTTGCAGGCGTCGACGAGCATCAGCGTGTTCTCGTACGGCACGCAATCGTCAGGAACGGTATGCCAGACGAACACCGGCGGCGTCTTCGCATCGATATGCTTTTCGATCGAAACCGCGTCGAGCGCCTCCGGATCGGCCTTGCGGTCGCCGAGCAGCGCATCGAAACTGCCGCGGTGGGCGAGCGGGCCGGACGTGACCACCGGGTAGGCGAGCATCAGGCCGTTCGGGCGCACCGCATCCGCATCGTAACCATGTGCCGCGAGCACGTCGTCGCTGGCGGAAGTCGCAAGATTGGCGGCAAGGTGACCGCCGGCGGAGAAGCCGATCACCGCGATCGCGTCGGCATCGCAATGCCATTCGTCGGCATGCGTACGAATCCGCCGCATCGCTTCAGCCGCTTCCAGCAACGCGACCGGGAAGATGGACGGTTTCACGGAATAGCGCAGCACGAACGCGTTGAAGCCGGCTGCAAGGAATTGCATGGCGATTGGTTCGGCTTCGCGGTCGGACGTCATTTCGTAGCCGCCGCCGGGAATCACCAGCACGGACGGGCGCTTGCGATTCGGGTCGATTTCGCTGCTGTTGTCAAGGCAGTAGCCGACGAACGTGGCCGTGCTGCCGTCGATTCCGGAAATTTCATCTTCAAAATAACGCATGATTCCATGCTATCGATGGCATGTCCAAAGTCGTGTTGAATCGCCGTCTCGCCCCCGTCTGAGAAAATCCGAATCCTACGCAAAGGAAAATCCGAATGTTGCGGAAGGGAAAATCCGAATCCGTGGCGGGTGGAAACCCGGATGTGTGAGGGGTGCATTTTGATTTACCGGTGAGGGCGTGTGGCGTCGTCGGTGGTTTGGTCGGGTTTCGATTGGTTGGTTGCGAAAGGCGGAGAAATGGCGGGGGCTGATGGTTTGGGGACGCTGTGGGCGATACTGGAAATATGGAGAACTTGAGCGAACAGACTGATGCCGAGAAGGCTGGTAACGCCGTGAAACAAACCGTGAAAACAAATATTGGTCAGATTGCCGAAATCGGCGAGAACACGGAAAATGCCGAGGAAACCGCGCAAGCCACGGAACGTGCCGAATTCGGGCTCGACGGACTGGTCGCCGACGTCAACATTCCGCGCGGAACGGTCGTGCTCGCCGCCACGCCGATCGGCAACACCGGAGACGCGTCCGCCCGCCTGATCGCTCTCATGGAAGGCGCCGACATCGTGGCAGCCGAGGATACGCGCCGCCTATACGCGCTCGCGAACCGCCTTGGCATCCGCGTGCCCGGCCGCGTCGTCGCCTACCACGACCACAACGAACGCGACAAGGCCGACGGCCTGCTCGACCAGGTCGAACAAGGCGCCACCGTGCTCGTCGTATCCGACGCGGGCATGCCCACCATCAACGATCCGGGACTGGCGATCGTCCGCCGCGCCATCGAACGCGGCCTGCCCGTCACCTGCGCTCCCGGCCCGTCCGCCGTACTCGACGCGCTGTGCCTGTCCGGTCTGCCGACCGACCGCTTCTGCTACGAAGGCTTCTTGCCGCGCAAGCACAGCGAACGTGTGCAGCACCTGCGCGCGCTCAAATCGGAACGTCGCACCATCGTCTTCTACGAAACCCTGCACCGCATCGACGAATCCATGGCCGACCTGCTTGACGTGCTCGGACCGAATCGCAAAATGGCGTTGTGCCGCGAGCTGACCAAGGATTACGAGCAGATTCGCCGTGGCACCATCGCCGAAATCCGCCAAAGCGTCGTCGACGATCCGCCGCGTGGCGAAATGGTGCTCGTCATCGCCGGCGCTTCCGAGGAGGAGGCCGACGCTGCCGCGCCTGCAACGCTGTCCATCGAGGATCTGGCGGTGCTGTCAGTCGACCGCGCGCAGGAAGACAACCTGCGTATCAAGGACGCGATTTCGCAGGTCGTCGCCGAACATCCGCTGTCTGACGGCTCGCTCGCCAATCGCAAGCAGGTCTACAATGCCGTGCTTGCGATGAAGGGCTGATCGCTTCCGGAACCGTTCATTTCCAACGATTTCAGCAATATCCGCAGCGCTTCGGGAACACCTGGCCCGCCGACCTGCGCAAGATATTCCAGCATTGCAGGCGTCGCCGAAGGATTGGCGACCAGCCACTTGCGCAATCGCGGCGCATATTCCGCGATATGCCACAGCACATCTTGCGCGGTGTCGGCGCTGCACGCCACCAACGGCGTCAATTCGATCGGCGGCGCAGGCGGTTCGACCAATGCCCGCTGCCGCGCGTGCGGCTGATATTTCGGCGGCGCGCGACGTCGTTCGTGGCGTTTGCCATGGTGTCCATGCTGTTCATGTCGTTGCCCATGACGTTTGCTACGTTTCGCGCGCTCTTCATATCTCTTGCTTGCCGTGCGCCGCGACTGTGCAGACGCTTGCCGTGTCTGTCCCGTCTGTCTCGTCTGCCGTGGTTTTTCCGACGGCCGTTGCGATTCACGCATATCCGTCACTGCTTTCCGTCAATCGTCCGGAAAAACTGGCGTGCCCGTGGCGCGTTGCGAATATGGGTGGCCTCCTGCATGACCTGCAGGCAATCGTCGGGGCGGAACCGGAATTCCTGCATGAGCATGCATACGATTTCCGTGACCGGCGACTGCGTTTCCGGCGTGCAGTTCATGGCAAGGTCGCATGCGGTGCGTGTGGGCGTGGTGACGGTGATCGGGCCGACGTCGGTGACATGTTCGTCGGGCGCCTGTCGGTTGAAAACGCTGACTTTGCGACCGTACCTCGCCGTTCGGTAATGCGCTTTTGAAATGATGTCGATCGTGTTGGGAAACATGCCACCCAACCACACCCACGCAGCGGTGCCGGCGCACGCCACGGAACGGCTCGGCATCAGCGTTGAGATGATGCTGGCGCGGCCGTACAGCGTGCGCGAATCGTGATACGAGTAGGCGTTGTCGTTGTCAAGTTTGCATACCACGCCTAGGGAATGCAAACGATTCAAACAAATGGGGCCGGGCAGGTCGGCGTCGCCCAAAAGGGGAGGGGAGGTATCCATGCGGGGTACCGTAGCTGATACGGAAAGCGGCGTGCCACCGGCTTCGCGAAAAAAGTGGATAAGTGGACGATGATTGTTGCGTGATACAACAATGTGGATAACCTTGTGGACTACCGTAGCCTGATACAGGCCGGTCTGCGAGAACGTCATCGACCCCATCCGCCCGTCTTCCGCCAATCGGAATGCGCCGAAAACACGGGATATGGCGCTTTGTATAATCGGGCACCATGAGTCATATTTTGGTGAATGTTGCATGGCCGTATGCCAACGGCCCCCGTCATATCGGCCACGTCGCCGGCTTCGGCGTGCCGTCCGACGTGTACGCACGATACGAACGTATGAAGGGCAATGACGTGCTGATGGTCTCGGGTACCGACGAGCACGGCACCCCGATTCTGGTGGAAGCCGACAAGGAAGGTGTGAGCGCCCAGGAGCTTGCCAACCGCTACAACCGCGTGATCGCCAAGGATCTGTGCGATCTGGGTCTGAGCTACGACCTGTTCACGCGCACCACCACTGGCAATCACGAAAAGGTCGTGCAGGAACTGTTCAAACAGTGCCTCGAAAACGGCTACATCTACAAAGGCACGCAGAAGGTCGCCATCTCCCCGTCCACCGGACGTACCCTGCCGGACCGCTACATCGAAGGCACCTGCCCGATCTGCGGCGCAGACGGCGCCCGTGGCGATCAGTGCGACGCCTGCGGCAACGAACTCGACCCGGACGAGCTGATCAACCCGGTATCCAAGATCAACGGCGAAACCCCGCGCTTCGAGGAGACCGAGCATTTCTTCCTCGACCTGCCGGCGCTCGCCGAAGCCAATCTCGCGTGGCTCAAGACCCGCGAAGGCTGGCGCACCAACGTCATCAACTTCTCCATCGGCCTGTTCAAGGAAGTCAAGCCGCGCGCCATCACGCGTGACATCGACTGGGGCATTCCGGTGCCGGTCAAGGGCTGGATCGACAACCCGAACAAGAAGCTGTACGTGTGGTTCGACGCTGTGATCGGCTACTTGTCCGCATCCATCGAATGGGCCCGCCGCAAGGGCGACCCGGAGGCATGGCGCGCATGGTGGAACGATCCGACCACCCCGGGCTACTACTTCATGGGCAAGGACAACATCACGTTCCACTCCCAGATCTGGCCGTCCGAAATGCTGGCCTACAACGGCCAGGGCTCCAAGGGCGGCGAAACCGGCAAGCTCGGTCCGCTGAACATGCCGGAGCAGGTCGTGGCCTCCGAGTTCATGACCATGGAAGGCAAGAAGTTCTCGTCCTCCCGCGGCATCGTCATCTACGTGAAGGACATCCTCGCCCGTTACCCCGTGGACGCCGTGCGTTACTACATCTCCGTGGCCGGACCGGAAAGCTCCGATTCCGACTTCACTTGGGCCGAGTTCGTGCGCCACAACAATGAGGAGCTCGCCGCATCCTGGGGCAACCTGGTGAACCGCGTGGCCAACCTCATCAACAAGAACTTCGGCGAGATTCCGGCGTTCGACGAGGCTTCCGCCACCGACGAGGACCGTGCGCTGCTGGCCGAAACCAAGGCCGCGTTCGAAACCGTCGGCGGACTCATCGAAAACCACCGCCAGAAGAACGCGCTGTCCGAAGCGATGCGCGTGGTCGGCGACATCAACAAGTACATCTCCGCCACCGAACCGTGGAAGATCAAGGACAATCCGGCCCGCCTCGGCACCGTGCTGCACACCGCCGCCCAGGCCGTGTCCGACGCCAACCACCTGCTGGCCCCGTTCCTGCCGCACTCCGCACAGAAGGTGTGGGAGGCCCTCGGCGGAACCGGCGTCTTCTCGCCGCTGCCTCATCTGGAAGAGGTTGAGGATCTCGACAAGCCGGGCTTCACGTACCCGATCATCACGGGCGACTACAAGCTGGGCGAAACCGTGCATCCGTGGGCTTCCGAGCCGATCGTGGCCGGCACCTCGGTGCCGAAGCCGCACCCGATCTTCGCGAAGATTCCGCCGGAGGCCGTCGAAGAGGAGCTCGCCCGCTTCGATACCGAGCTGAAGGCCCGCCGCGAAGCCGAGGCCGCCCGTCTCGCCGCCGAAAAGGCGAAGCTGGAAGGCTGATTCCGTCGCATAACCCCCGTACGCGTCGCACGACTTTGATTTTTGGACGATTTCTTCAAGTCGTGCGACAGCTGCGGTGCGATAAGTGCCCCCTAACTGCTGTTTTTAGGTCAAAATGACCGGAAAATGGCGGTTAGGGGGTATTTGTTTTGATTGCCGTGTCGCACGACTTGAAAAAAGTGCCGAAAAATCGAAGTCGTGCGACATTTTGTGCCGTTTCAGCGTCTCATTCCCGTATCACGTTTCCACATGTGCGACGTTTTGTGCGATTGGCGGGCCCGGCGGCCGGTCGAGGTATGCGTTGACGGCACACTCAAGGCCGTTCGGCCAAGCCTATTATGGCCTTACAACGCATATACGACCGACCGCATCCTTTTCGTAGGTATGTTCCGGTTGCTTTCGCATTGTTTTGGGTAGAAATGCGTGCGATTTTTCAGCTGGCCTTGGCGGGGTGCCGCAAGACGGTACTTCAAACCGCGGTACGAATCGTTAAAAAACGCAAGCCGCTCAGTACAATAAAACGCAGAGACGTGCAAAGCTGCAGGAAGGGGCTCTCCATGCTGGATATCAAACGCGTACTGAAGGCCGCGCCTACGAAAATGCGTTCCCGTGAGCCGCTGCAGCAGTTGTGGACACCGTGGGGTGAACGAATCGACCATGAATGGCTGTCCGCGCGCGCCGGCAACAAGGCGTTCAATCCCGCCGAGGAAGGCGAACGCACGCTGGACGAGGGTCGTACCCCCATACTCGGCGAGCACCCGCGCCCGACCATGGTACGCGACAACTGCACCATGCTCAATGGCTGGTGGGATTACGCGATCGCGTCCATTCCGGAAGACGAAACCGCGCCGAAATGGCGCAAAACGGCGGCGATGCTGACCCGCGACGAAGCGGTCCGCGCAGTCAAGGAAACCGCCATTCCGCAAACGTTCGACGGCAAGATCCTCGTACCGTTCTCGCCGGAATCCGCGCTGTCCGGCGTGCACCAGACCATCTATCCCGACAATCTGCTGTGGTACCGCACCGTCGTGCATCCCGTCACGCTCGGCGGAGAGGAAACGGTCCGGCAAATCGGCGACGCGAATCGCCTCATCCTGCATTTCGAAGCGGTCGATTATGTCTGCGCCTGCTATGTCAACGGCCAGCTCGCGGGCACGCACGTCGGCGGCTACCTGCCGTTCGACGTCGATATTTCGGCGTTCATCGACCCCGATGACGCGTTCGAGATCGCGTTGTGCGTCTACGATCCGAACGATTCGGGCACGCAGCTGCGCGGCAAGCAGAAAATCGAGCGCGAAGGCATCTGGTACACCGCGCAAAGCGGCATTTGGCAAAGCGTCTGGCTGGAAATCGTGCCGGAAGCCTACCTGCGCACGCTGACACTCAAGGGGGCATCTGACGGCAAGTTGTTCGTCCGTGCGGAAATCGGCGGCGACAAGCCGAACGCGAAACTGCACATCGTCGTCACCGACCCTGCGGACGGCACGGTGGTGGCGGATGAGACGCTGCCGGCGGGCGTGCGCAAGGTGCGGGCGGAAATCGCAACAGCTGCCGAACATCTGTGGTCGCCGGCCGATCCGTATCTGTATGACGTGCGGGCCGAATTGCGATACGGGTCGGCGAAACCCGCGGAAACGGCGGGTGATGCGGCGGTCGCGCAATCGCAGCCGATGGATGTCGTAAGTTCCTACTGCGCGTTCCGTTCCGTCGAAATCAAACCGGATACGAAGGGGGTGGCGCGCTTCCACCTCAACGGCAAGCCGCTCTTCGTCAAAGGCGTGCTCGACCAAGGCTACTGGCCGGACGGCCTCATGACCGCGCCCGACGACGAGGCGCTGACGCATGACATCACGGCCATGAAAAACGCCGGCTTCAACATGCTGCGCAAACACATCAAAATCGAGTCGGCCCGCTGGTACTACCATTGCGACCGCCTCGGCATGCTCGTCTGGCAGGACGCGGTGTCCGGCGGCGGCCTGGACGGCGAATACAATGCGTGGACCACGAATCGTAAGCCGACGCTCATCCGCTCCACATGGAACAAATTCCGCGACGACACCGCCAAACATTTCACGGCGCTCGGCGCGGACGACCCGATCTACCGGCGCGATTGGTCGCGTACGTGCGACGCGATGGTGCACATGCTCGGCGGGCACCCCTCCATCGTGACGTGGACGCTGTTCAACGAAGGCTGGGGCCAATTTGACGCGTGCGACGCAGCCGAACGCATCCACGCGCTCGACCCGACCCGTCCGATTGACGCGACCAGCGGCTGGTACGACCAGCATTGCGGCGATTACCACAGCGTGCACAACTATTTCCGTCCGCTGGAAATCTACCCGGACAAGGGTCCGTTGCGCGGATACGTGGCCGAATTCGAGAAGAAGCACCGCCGTCGCCGCAGGGCCGCGCATTACGTGGTGCTGCCGGTCGCACGACACGGCGTACGCGCGTTCGTGATTTCGGAATTCGGCGGATTGGCGCAGCTCGTACCGGAGCATGCGGCGGTGTCGCGCGCCTACGGTTACGGTGGATACGATTCGATCGACGATTGGCGGGCCGCCGTGCGTTCCGTGCTCGCCTCCGCGGCCGCACTGGAATCGCGCGGACTTGCGGGATACGTGTATACGCAGGTTTCCGACGTGGAGGAAGAGCTCAACGGCCTGCTGACCTACGATCGCCGCGTCGACAAATTCGCTGAGTGAGACGCATGATTGCGTGTGAGTGTACGGCGTCGTATAGCGGTGTCTCATGACGGTGTCCGTATGGCGGATGCCGTGCGATTGTCTGTTGCCGCGCTGAACAAGCTGCAGGAAGGCCGTTGGGGCGATATTCAGTGGGATAAACCCCCGAATTCGCACCGTCGTGACATTTCCGCTACGAAATTCTCAGGGAATTGACAGGAACGCACATCGTTCCTCCAAGGGTCGGGCGGTTATATAGAACATGTCAACGGTTACGGCTGTTGGCGAGGTTCATAAAGAGCCCCATAACTGAACCCTTCTTCTCTCTTCTCTCTCAGCCGGCGGCCTTCTCTCCGCCGGCTTTCTTTTTGCCGTCTTGCTTGTGGATGGTTGACGGCTTGATTCGGTCCGCTTGCTCGTGGATATCCGAGGAGGCTCTCCGCACGAGGGAAAAGCATGTGCCGCTGGCCTGTGCTTCACGCTTTCCTGCACTGAAAAATAACCGGTAAACGTTTTCTAAAAAATCGGAGTGTCGCATGTCGCCATGACCTACACTTGAATGCAATATACGCAGCATACAAGCGCGGCAGGGTTGCTACTCAATGCGAGGCAAGACCTGGAACGACGTCACTATACGTCGTTCCAGGTCTTTTTTGTTTGCTGCGATTGCTGCATCTCATATCGATGAGGATCGATGGGAATGGAAGGTGGAATCATGACTGCGGTGCAGACGTCCAATCCAGTACACGACGCCGAAGGTGCGGTGGAAGCCGGCATCCATGAGGTCGGCGCGACGATCGACGCCGTCGAGCGGGAGGTGGGGCGTGGCGTTTCCACACGTTTCCCACTCAACAGCGCGTTCATCTTCACGTTCGGCGCGCTGGGAGGCATGCTGTTCGGCTTCGACACCGGCATCATCTCCGGAGCCTCGCCTCTCATCGAAGCCGATTTCGGCCTGTCCGTGGCTCAGACCGGGTTCATCACATCATCCGTGTTGATCGGTTCCTGCGCGGGAGCCCTGTCCATCGGCGCGCTGTCCGATCGTTTCGGCCGCAAGAAGCTGCTGATTCTGGCGGCGATACTGTTCCTGCTCGGTTCGGGCATGTGCGCGGGATCCACGGGATTCCTGATGATGGTCGTGGCCCGCATCATCCTCGGTCTCGCCGTCGGCGCGGCCTCCTCGCTGACTCCGGCATATCTTGCCGAGCTTGCGCCGAAGGAACGTCGTGGATCGCTGTCCACGCTATTCCAGCTGATGATCACTTTCGGCATCCTGCTGGCATACGCGTCCAATCTCGGCTTCCTCGGCCACAATATCGCCGGCATCCGCGATTGGCGGTGGATGCTGGGGTCGGCGCTCGTGCCGGCGGCCCTGCTGCTGATCGGCGGCCTGCTGCTGCCGGAATCGCCGCGATATCTGGTGAGTCGAGGCAAGGATCGTGAGGCGTTCAAAGTACTTACCCTTATTCGCAAGGACGTCGATCAGACGCAGGTGCAGCTCGAGCTCGACGAGATCAAGGCCGTCGCCGCGCAGAACACCAAGGGCGGTGTCCGCGAGCTGTTCCGCATCGCCCGTCCTGCGCTCGTCGCCGCGATCGGCATCATGCTGTTCCAGCAGCTCGTCGGCATCAACTCCGTGATCTATTTCCTGCCGCAGGTGTTCATCAAAGGCTTCGGATTCCCCGAAAACCATGCCATCTGGGTGTCGGTCGGCATTGGCGTGGTCAACTTCGTGGCCACTATCGCGGCCACGCTTATCATGGACAAATTCCCCCGCAAGAAGCTGCTGATCTTCGGATCGGTGACGATGACCATCGCCCTCGCGGTGCTGGCCGTGCTTAACTTCACCGGCGATGTGGCCACGCTGGCCGTGCCGACCATGGTGCTGATCGCCTGCTATATCCTCGGCTTCGCGCTGTCGTGGGGTCCGATCGCATGGGTGCTCATCGGCGAGATCTTCCCGTTGAGCGTGCGCGGCATCGGCAGCTCCTTCGGTTCCGCTGCCAACTGGCTGGGCAATTTCGTGGTCTCCCAGTTCTTCCTCATGCTGCTGGCCATGTTCGGCAACAACGTCGGCGGCCCGTTCGCCATCTTTGGCGTGTTCTCCGCGCTGTCCATCCCGTTCGTGCTGCGTTTCGTGCCTGAGACCAAGGGCAAGTCGCTCGAACAGATCGAAGAGGAAATGGTCCGCCGCTGATACGGCGTCGCGGCATCGACGGCCATTGAATGGGGCGGGCACTCCGGAGGAGTATTCACCCCATTCACGTTATTCAACAGCGTTCGTATGAGAAGCGGCGGATTCGATCAAGGCATTCCCGGCTTTCCTCAAGCCATGGCATGCCGATGACGAACACATGCCCCAACGTCTCATGGCGGCGCGGCTTCGGGTCGAACAATTCAAAATCGGCGCCTTTGCGCGACAAGGCGGCGGCCAACGCCAGATTGTCGGCTTCAAGGAAATCGTCGCCGCAGGTGATGATGAGCAAGGGTGGAAGATCGACGTTGAACGCCAGACCCTCAGCGGTGAGGAACTTCGGATCAGCGGCTTCGAGCCCCGCAAAGAAATCGACGCCCAACATCTGCTCAAGACCGATACGGCGGTTCGGGTCATACCCGACCGTCAGCTTGCGGCCCATGGTCTCCAACGACGCCGAACTGTACGCGCCGCACACCGGAGCGGCACCCGCGAATCGGATGCCGGACGGCTTGTCGACGCCAAACGCAGCCGCGGCTTCCGCATTGTTTTCAATGGCCAAGGTCAGTAGCGTCAACGCGCCACCTGCGGAATCGCCGGTGAGGAACACCGCGTTCGGATTGACCGGATAATCGGCCATATGGGCTGCGATCCAACGCAATGCCGCCTGGATATCGGCCAATTGCCCACGCAAGTCGGTCTGCGGCGCCGGACGATAGTTCAATGAAAACACCGCGAAGCCCTGTTCCGCGAGATGCACGTTGAAATTCCGGTTCAGCTCCTTGTATCCGTAAGTGAATCCGCCGCCATGGATATCGATGTACACCGGCAGGGTGTGCCCACCGCGCAATACCGCGTCATGCGGCAGATACAGGTCGAGCAAATGGCCGCGGCACGCTCCCGCGGCCGTATCGTACCCGCCATCCGGCAGGTAGGCGAGGTCGGCGATTACATCGATGTCTTCCGGCGTGCTCCAGCGTTCGGAACGCGGCGTATCGATGGCGATCGCGCCAAATCGCATTCCCAGAATGCCCGGCAGCAGGTTCTCGGGAACCCCTTCGAGGTCGCCCGTGGTCTCCGTCCAACGTTCCGCGTTCCTGAGCATGTCCTCCGACAGGCCATATTCCGCAGCGAACTTCGCGCGGATGCGCTCCAAGTCCGTCATCCTTGCCGTCCTTTCCTCGACGTGCGTCGCCGATGCTTGTATCGATAGTTCGAGCTTGATTCCATTATCGTGCGATGTTCCGATGCGATGCTCCGATTCCGGCGAGCCAGGCTCCGATGACGGTTTTCGCAGCACCCGCAAACCAGTGGTATGTAACGGTATATATGTTGATTTTATTATGATTGCGACACGCCGAAAACGCATCTGTTGCATCGGCGTACGGTTCGTTTAAAATAAGTCGAGTTTGCGAATCCGAACAGGGGTTTCGGCCGGCGGCGGCATGCCGGTGACGGGACGCTCGACACACGACGGACGTGAATCGTGGCGGCAACGAATGGCCGCAACACCACAACCCAACAACAACCCAACCAAGACCCAAGCAAACAATTCGAAGGAACGCTACGTATGTATGTCGATCCGAAACGCAACCAGCAGGCGGGCAACCTTGCATGGATCCTGCCGTACTGCAAACCCGACCTGCCGCGCGTGGCCGGCGCGGTCGTACTGTTCTGCGTGAACAACACCATGGCCCTCACCATCCCGCTGCTGTCCGGACTGATCGTGGACCGCGTCATCGCCCAAGGCCATGTGGACGAACTGACCCGACTGTGCGTCATGATGCTCGTGCTCACCGTGGTGCGTGTCGGCTCCCGTTACGGCTGCCAAATGTGGATGGAACGCTTCGGACAGAACTCCATCTATCGTCTCGTCAGCGACGAATTCGAAAAACTCCACGAACTTGACTTCACCTACTTCAACCACACTCGCACTGGCGACATCATGAGCCGCATGACGTCCGACACCGACGCCATCCGCCACGCGCTGAGCTGGGTGAGCCTGCAAGCGCTTGACTGCGTGGTCATGTTCATCGGCGCGCTCGCCATGATGTTTTCGATTGATTGGCGACTTGCTCTTGCGCTCGCTTGCGTCACGCCACCACTGTTCATTTTGACACGCGGTCTGTCGAAGCATGCACGACCCCTGTTCTTCGATATCCGAAACTCGCTCGCCGAAATGAATTCGATGGTCGAGGAAAACATCGAAGGCAACCGCGTCGTCAAAGCGTTTGTGCGCGAATCGTACGAAACCGAAAAATTTGACGAACGCAACGACGACTATATGCAACGCAACATGGCCCAGGCATACAACAGCCGCAAATACATGCCCTGGCTTGACGGTCTCGGCTTTTCGCTGCAACTTATCACACTCGGTTTCGGCGGCTTTCTCGTCATCAAAGGGTACATGACTCTTGGCAACCTTGTGGCGTTCAACTCATACCTGTGGATGCTTGACAGCCCAATCCGCCAATCCGGATGGCTTACCAACGACTGGCAACGTTTCAACGCGGCATGCATAAAAATCCGTAAGCTGCTCACCGCCGAATCGCGTATTCGCGAAAAGCCGGAGTTTGCAGGGAAAGCCACGCAAAGCACTACGCGAGTCGGTACGCAAGGTACGCAAGAGGCGCAAGCCGCCGATAAATCGGCTAGAATCGCAGGAACCATCGACTTCCAGCACGTCGACTTCGCCTTCCCCGACGATCTGGGGACGCCTGTGCTCAGCGACATCGACTTCCACGTTCCCGCAGGCGCGAAACTCGGAATCCTCGGCGAAACCGGCTCCGGCAAATCGACTCTCGTCAACCTTATCTCCCGTTTCTACGACCCAACCGCCGGTCGTGTGCTCATCGACGGCATCGACGCGCGCGACTGGCCGCTCGCCACGTTGCGATCGCAAGTCTGCATCGTCGCGCAGGATACGTTCCTGTTTTCCGATACGATCGGCAGCAACATCAGCTTTGGCGCGGGCGACCGAGGCAACCGACTTGAGTACAACGGTCAGTACGACGGCCAGCGCAGACGACGTGGTTACGACGAACAGTACGTGCGCCGCATGGCCGCCATTGCCGGCGCGGATGGCTTCATCAGCAGCATGCCGGACGGCTACGATACCGTCGTCGGCGAACGCGGCGTCGGCCTGTCCGGCGGACAGAAGCAGCGACTGAGCTTGGCGCGTGCTCTCGCCGACAATCCGTCGATTCTGATTATGGACGATACGACTAGCGCCGTCGATATGGAAACGGAAGCAGAGATTCAGCGGCACTTGCGCGATTTGGACGAGAAGAAGACGATTGTCACAATCGCCCACCGCATTTCGTCGGTCAAGGATTCCGACTTGATTCTCGTGCTGGAGCATGGGCGCATTGTGGAACGTGGCACGCACGACGAATTGGTGGCCTCGCACGGCCGATATTGGCAGATTTACAGCAAGCAGTTGGGCGTGGATGCCGGCCGCTCGCAGGGATTCGAAGCGTAAGACGCGGGGAAGGATAACATCATGGCACAACGCAACACCTTCCGTGACGATGAAGACCTTGAAGAGAAGATCAATATGCGCGACCTCGCGCGCGTCGGCGTCTACCTGAAACCGTACATGGCCCGCGTGGTCTGGATCCTCATCGTCGTGGCGGCAATGGGCTGCATCAACGTCGTGGAACCGTATCTGACGAAAATCATGATCGACAGTGTCATTCCGGCGAAAAACCTTGCACTGCTTGGCGAGCTGGTGGCACTGCTGGCGGTGCTCATCGTCATTTACGAATTCGGTTTGCGCTACCGTACTGTGGAAATCACGCGCGTCGGCCAGCTCATGCTTAAAGACATGCGCCGCGACCTGTTTACGCACATTCAGACGTTGCCGTTCAGCTATTTCGACTCGCGTCCGCATGGCAAAATCCTCATCCGCGTGGTCAACTATGTGAACACGCTTTCGGACACCCTGAGCTCCGGTCTGGTCAACGTGATTTCCGACGTGTTCACGTTCTTCATCACGCTAGTGGTCATGTTCGTCGTGGATTGGCGTCTCGCGCTGTACAGTCTCGCGTTGTTCCCGCTGCTCATCGCGTGGGTGCTGGGATTGCAGCATTTCCAGCGTCGCGCGTACCAGGTGCTATCCAATAAGCAGAGCAATCTCAACGCGTTCATCCACGAATCGATCGCCGGTGTGAAGACCACCCAGACGTTCGCGCGCGAGGACACGCAGTTCCGCACATTCCAGGAACAGCAGGGCGCTGTGCGTTCCGCGTGGATGCGTACGGTGCATATCCAGACGCTTATGTGGCCGGGCATCCAGACGATTTCCGTCATGACGATCGCGTTCATCTATTATGTGGGCGTCACCGGTTTCGGCGGTGTGGACGTGACCACGGGTGTGCTGATCGCGTTCGTCGGCTACGCGAACAACTTCTGGAACCCGGTAATCAGCATCGGAAACTTCTACAACCAGCTGATCACCTGCTCCGCGTATCTCGAGCGCATCTTCGAGACGCTGGATGTGCAGCCGGAGATCCGCAACGCGCCGGACGCCGTCGATCTGCCGCAGATCGAGGGCCGCGTCGACTTCAACGACGTCGTCTTCCGCTATGAGCCGGACGGCCGCAACATCCTGAACCTGGTCGACCTGCATGTCGAGCCAGGCAAGACGATTGCGCTGGTCGGTCCTACGGGTGCCGGCAAAACCACGATCATCAACCTGCTGTCGCGTTTCTACGACGTCGCCGAAGGCTCGGTGACGATCGACGGCCACGACGTGCGTTCCGTCACGTTGGAAAGCCTGCGCCGGCAGATGGGCGTCATGCTGCAGGACACGTTCATCTTCTCCGGCAACGTGCGTGAGAACATCCGCTACGGCAAACTGGACGCCACCGACGAGGAGATCGTGGCCGCGGCCAAAGCGGTGCATGCGCACGAATTCATCATGGAACTGCCAGACGGCTACGACACCGTGGTGGAGGAGCGCGGCTCGACCCTGTCCGCGGGCCAACGCCAGCTCATCGCGTTCGCGCGCGTGCTGCTCGCCGACCCGCGCATCCTGATCCTCGACGAGGCCACGTCGAATATCGACACGCGTACCGAGGAGGCGCTGCAGGCCGGTCTGAACCATCTGCTCAAGGGACGCACGAGCTTCATCATCGCGCACCGCCTGTCCACGATCGAGAATGCGGATGAGATCTGCTACATCGACCACGGGCAGATCGTGGAGCAGGGCAACCATGCCGAGCTGCTCGCCCGCCATGGCGCCTACTACCGGCTCTACGAATCGCAGTACGCCATGATCAAGGTCTGAGCAGCCGACCGCCAGCCCCGGCGGCTAGCTGCTCTGCCCCTTAGCCCGTATATCCGCAATCCGAAATGCCTGTCCAACGGTCGCGCAGCCAATGCGCGGCCATCTTGGGCCGGCTGCCGCGGTGGGATTCCCGTCGGACATGCCGCCATGCGGAATGTGCTTTGGGGCAACCCGTGGAATAATGGATTGTGAGCGTTAACAAGACAACGATGCACTAAGGAGCGCTTGCACTCATGACTACCACCAATCGCACCAGCCATCCAATCGCATTGCGCGACGCCACCGTCACCGACCCGTTCTGGGCATCGCGGCAGGAACTCGTGCGCACCCAGGTGATTCCCTACCAGTGGAACGCGCTGAACGACAACGTTCCCGGCGCCGCACCCAGCTACTGCATGCACAACTTCAAGGCCGCCGCCGCGCAGAACGCAGAACACCACAAGGAAGGCAAGGCCTTCGTGCCGCCGAAATACACGTTCCGCGGCTTCGAAGCCCTGCCGGACGACCCGGCGCACCCCGATCCCGACAAGTTCTACGGCTTCGTGTTCCAAGACACTGATTTCTCCAAATGGATCGAAGCGGTCGGCTACTCGCTGACCCACCACCCGGACGCTGACCTTGAAGCGACCGCCGACACCGCCATCGATATCGTCTGCGCGGCGCAGCTCGACAACGGCTACCTGGACACCTACTACATCCTCAACGGCATGGACCGGCACTTCACCAACCTGAAGGACCACCATGAGCTGTACTGCTTCGGCCACCTGACCGAAGGCGCGATCGCCTACTATCAAGCCACCGGCAAACGCAAGCTGCTTGACGCGGCCTGCCGTTTCGCTGATTACATCGATTCCCGATTCGGCACCGCCGACGGCAAGCTGCGCGGCTACCCCGGCCACGAAATCGCCGAAATGGCGCTCGTCAAACTCGCCGAGACCACCGGTGAACAGCGCTACGCCGACCTCGCCGAATACTTCGTGCGCCAACGCGGCCAGCAGCCGCTCTACTTCGAGCTCGAAGACCGCCGCCGCGCCCGGGAGGACGGCCGCAACTACGAGCCGCGCGAGCAGAACTACGCCTACTACCAGGCCGACAAGCCGATCACGGAACAGACGGAGGCCCTCGGACACGCCGTCCGCGCCGCCTACTTCTACGCCGGAGCCGCCGACGTGGCACGCCTGACCGGCGACTCCGACCTGCTGGCATCCTGCGAACGACTATGGCGCAACATCGTCGACCGAAAGATCTACATCACCGGCGGTATCGGCGCCACACACATGGGGGAGGCCTTCTCCTTCGACTATGATCTGCCGAACGACACCGCCTATTCGGAAAGCTGCGCCGCCATCGCGCTCGCGTTCTTCGCCCGCCGCATGCTGGAAATCCAGCCGAAATCCGAATATGCGGACGTCATGGAATCGGCGCTGTACAACACCACGCTCGCCGGCATGGCACTCGATGGCAAAAGCTTCTTCTACGTGAACCCGCTCGAAGTGGTGCCCGAGGCATGCCATCGCGATGAACGCAAGGCGCACGTCAAGCCGGTGCGCCAGAAGTGGTTCGGCTGCGCCTGCTGCCCGCCGAACATCGCACGCATCGTGGAGGACGTGCAGCAGTACGCCTACACGATCGGAGACGACTCATCCACCCTGTATGTGCATCTGTATATGGGTGGCGGCGTCCATGCCAGGCTTTCCGGCACCGATGTGCGCCTTGACGTCATGTCCGATATGCCCTGGTCCGGCAAGGGATCCGTCGCGGTGGGCTTTGATGCAGGCGATTCTGCTTCCGATGCATCCAAGGACGCGGTTTTCACGATCGCCCTCCGTCTGCCCGCTTGGGCCGGTGGCGAAACCGCTTCCGATGCGGTCACCGTGCGCGGCCGCGACGACATCTCCCGCGTCATCAGAGACGGATACCTGTATCTGACCGGCGCATGGCATGACGGCGACGTCGTCGATTTCGATTTCCCGATGCCGGTCCACATGGTCGCCGCGAATCCGCTCGTGCGCGAGGACGCCGGAAAGGTGGCGTTCGTGCGCGGACCGCTGGCCTACTGCGCGGAAGGTGTCGATAATGGCGCGAACCTGCATCTGCTGCACGCCGATACCGCGCGCATCGCATCCGATCCATCCTGCGTGTCCGTTGATCGCATCGTCTTCCATGCCGGCGCCGTCGCGCAGGACGAGCAGGGGCTCGGCGAGGTGGACGCCGTCGATATGCCGATGACCACGCTGGCGATTCCCGCTTGGCGTGAAGTGGAAGACTCCGCGCAAACCTCCGCGTTGTACCATGATTGGCGTCCCGCCGAACGCAAGACGACGACGGCCACGCTGATTCCATACTTCGCATGGGCCAACCGTGGCGAGAACGAGATGACGGTGTTCCTACGCGGGTGAGCATGACGAGTGACGAAGGGACTGCCCGACAAAGGGGCTGTCCTTGGTTTCGGCAACATCGCCAAAACCAAGGATGCGCCAGTCGAGTTCATCGCATATCTCCGCTTCGAGTAGACACGCACGTGCGATTTGCCCCATTTACCGCTTAAGCTAGTACCAGGTACGTCAATCGATGCATGTCAATGATCAGGCGGTATCTGAACACGGTTGAGGAGTCGAAGATGATAAGCGGTGCCGGTGCAATGAACCCCGTATGTCCCCGTGAGGACGGGCGTCTCGAATGGGGCAATGGCGTGGTTTCCATGCTGTTCGACACGGCAGGCGATTCCCCCGTCCGATTGTGCAACGTTGCAGGCCGCGGCATGGGGCCCATCGGCGGCCGTGTTGCCGACGATGGAAGAACCGTGCTGGAACGTGATCCGCGTCCAATCGTCGAAGTGCGTGCCGCCAACACCGGATCGCAGGACAATCGCCTCACCTTGATCGCCACGGTGGCGGGCAGCGTATTGCGATTCGTCTCGGCCGCCGCTTCCGAGCCGGAGGAAGGGTCCGCCGAACCATATCGTTTGGAGATCGTCCAATTCGCTTCGTATGCGGAACTGGAGCCGCACGGGCGCGCGTTCGAACCGACCGCCGCCGAACGGGCCGAAGCCGCCGCGCAGCCATCGCCGGAAACCGTCCGCCATGCCGACGCCACGGCTGGGCTGGTAGTCACTTCCGTATTCGAAGCGTTCCCGGGTCTGTCCGCAGTGCGCACTTACACGCGGTTGAGCTCCGCGCGCCCGCTGCCTATCGAGGCGGTGTCGTCGTTGAATCTGACGGTGCCGATGCGCGTCAACTGCGGCAAAATCGACCATTCCCGCGTATTCTGGGGAGACTCCGCGTGGGCGGTGGAAAACGATTGGCGCAGCCGTCCACTGCGCGACGTGTCGGTGCGCAATCGCAATCAAGTCATCAATCCCGGCCAATCCAGCTCGCGATTCGCCATGAGCTCCGCCTCCACATGGAGCACCGGCGTGCATGAGCCGGCCGGCATCGTACAGGTCGAGGGCTCGCGCCGCCAATCGCGTGACTTCTCCGTGATGTGGCAGATCGAGCACAATGGCCCGTGGGAGTGGGAGGTCGGTGAGGATGATCCCGGTTTGCACATCAGCGCGTTCGGACCGGAATATCAGGACCACCATTGGTATACGGAGCTGGGTGAAGGCCACGATTTCGAATCGGTGCCGGTCTCCTTCGCGATCTCGGCCGGCGATTGGCAGCAGTCCGTCGCCGAAATGACATTGCAGCGCCGTGCGTTGCGTGCCGCCAAGGCTCGCGAATTGGGTCGTTCCGAGCAGTTCGAACGCACGCAGGGACTCGTCATCTACAACGATTACATGAACACCCTGTTCGGCGACCCGCGCTTGGAGAAGGAGCTGCCGCTCGTCGAGGGCGCGGCACGCGTCGGCGCGGACATCTTCTGCATCGACGCCGGCTGGTACGACAGCACGGACGGCGGTTGGTGGGACATGGTCGGCGAATGGCAGGCCTCCACGAACCGTTTCGGCGAAGCTGGACTCAAGGGTTTGGCCGACACCATCCGCGCGCATGGCATGGGCTTGGGATTGTGGCTCGAGCCTGAGGTGATCGGTGTGAAATCGCCGCTCGCCCAGAGCCTGCCCGATGACGCGTTCTTCCAGCGCCACGGCGTGCGCGTCTGCGATTCGGGCCGCTATCTGCTCGATTTCCGCTCGCCGGCCGCACGCGAGCACGTCACCCGCACCGTGGATCGGCTGATCGACGATTTCGGAGCGGTCTTCTTCAAATTCGACTACAACACCACCCCGGGCGTTGGTACGGACGTCGATGCGCGGTCCGTTGGCGAAGGTCTGCTCGGCCATTGCCGCGCCTATCTTGACTGGCTCGACGACCTGCGCCGCCGCCATCCGGACGTTATGATCGAAAACTGCGGTTCCGGTGCGATGCGCGCCGATTACGCGCAGTTGCAACGATTGGACCTGCAATCCACCTCCGACCAGTGTGATCCGCTGATTTACGCCGCGATCGCTGCCGGCGCTGGACTGACGATCCTGCCGGAACAGCAAGGCAACTGGGGTTACGCCCAGCAGGAGATGGACGATGAGACCGCCGTCTTCACGCTGGCCACGGGCATACTCGGCAGGTTGTACCTGTCCGGATTCATTGACCGCATGGACGAGCATCGGCTTGCCTTGGTGCGGGATGCGGTGGCCTTGCACCGCCGTGTGCTGACCGAGCAGCAGGAATTGGTGCCGTTCTGGCCGGCCCGTCTGCCTGATTTCGATAGCGATTGGCTCGTCGCCGGTCTGCGCCATCCGTCATTCCTCCCGTCGGAGGACGACGATCCGTGCGATTACATCATCGTCTGGCGACGTGGCGGCACGCCTTCCGTGAACGTGCCGCTGTCCGAGGACTGCCATATCGAGCAGATCTTCCCGAATCCGGCCGTTCCCGAGCATGCGCCCGACGCCAAGCCGTGGACCGTCGAGCGCATGGACCCCGAGACGGTCCGGCTCAACGCGGCCACCTCCAAGCAGCCGTCCGCCCGCATCTTCGCCATCCGCCGCGCCTGAGCGGTTGCGACGGATGGGCAATCGCGCCGCCTACAGGGCGAAGGCGGTTTCGATGGCGTCGTATTCGGCGGCCGTGATCGGCAGAATCGCGCCGTGACGCTTCTTCAGCGCGCCGAAATCGATATCGTCTGCGCGCTGCCAATCGGCCGGATCATGCGAGGCGAGCGAGGCGGCGCGGAACGACAGGTAGCCCTTGGACTCCGCGTACTGGTCGCACATCAGGCCGAATGGCATGGTCCTGCCGTTGACCACCTTCACGTCTTCGTCGTTGTAACGGAACAGTTCCGGCCCTTCCAAGTAGTGCATGGAATACCGGCCATTGCCGAAGATGTCGGTGAGCGTGCCCACATACGACCACTCATTCGGGTCGTCGGTGCGCAGCACCTCGTAGGTCGTCGCATACGGGTTACGGGTGCGTTCGATGGTGATTTCCGAGTCCTTGGACGCGCGGTACCACCAGCCGTCATCGTCGCGCAGCATGGTCGAATCGATGATCACATTCTTACGATCGATCCACTTGACCGGATCGGAGAACACCCTGAAATCAACGGTCGTCGCATAATACACATTCGTCGGATCGCCGAGCTCGTTGGCCAACGGATCCGCGGAGCTTTCGGCGTTGCTCTTCGTGGACCAGAACACGATCCACTGCCCGCGATCCGGATCCCAATTCGCCTCCGGAGCCCAAGCCATGCCAGCGTCCGGAATCTTCGAGGCCACGTCCACCAGGCGCGGCTCGCTCCAATGGACCAGGTCAGGGGAGTCCCAGATCACCAGGCCGGTCGATCCATTCGTGGTGGCGCCATCGTTCGGCCCCCAGCCGCCACGGTAATAGATGCTCAAATCGGTGGCCACAATGTGGAATCCACCACGTGGGTCGCGCACAATATGCGGGTCGCGCACGCCCTTCTCGCCGCCTAGCCACGTCAACGCCGGACTGCCGGCCGGGCGCAGATCCCTCCAATGCACGCCGTCGCGGCTCAGCGCGAAGTACAGCTGTTCGTCGGTGGGATTGCGTTCCTCGCCGATGAAATGCACGAACAGATAGGCCTGGGTGTCGATGCTCATGATGCTCCTAGAGATTCCTTGATGAATGATGGCGATTGATTCCGATTGAGTGATTCCGATTGAGTGGGATTGGCCGCGAAGGCTGCTGCCTATGGCGGATTGCCTGCCATCGGGGCGTCATCCTCAGACCGCGGTCGATTCCCGGTCCACCAGCTGGTAGCCGATGATGGCCCGTCTTGGCGGCAACGCCTCGTCTGCTCCATGATCGATACGCTCGGACAGCATGTCGACTGAGAATTTCGCGAGCTGCATGAAATCGACCTGGATGGTGCTCAACGCCGGCGTCGTGTACGACCCGGAGGTCACGCCGTCGAAACCAATCACCTTCACGTCCTGCGGCACGCGCAGTCCGCGGTCCGCGAGCCCGCGTATCACGCCGAACGCCGCGAAATCGTTGGCGCAGCACGCGCCGTCGAACTCGGTGCCACCATGTCCGCTCCGTGCGGCGAGAATACGTTCCGCAATCGCATGCCCGGCGATGATGCCATTGGCCACATCCCCGGCTTCGAACACCATCGACTCGTCATAGGGCAGTCCGGCGTCGGACAGCGCTCCGCATGCGCCGCGCAATCGCAGAGCGAACGCGTTCTGGGCATGCGCCAGATCGGCGCGGGGGGCGAACCGGTGGCCGACGATCGCGATATTGCGGCATCCGCGGTCGATGAGATGCTGCATCGCCGCGCGTTCGGCCTCCTCGTTGGGGAAGTTCACGGCATCGACGGTCGGCGTCTCCTCGCAGGCGTCCAGCAGCACGAATGGTCTGCCGCCATTGAGTTTGGACAGCGGCACATTCGTGCCCAAGCCTGTGGCGTGCAGGATCTCGCCATCGAACAGCTGCCCGGAGAACGGATTGCTGCTCAGCGCGTGCTCGGCAGCGTCCGGCGAATACTGCGTCTGCTCGATGAATGGAATAAGTCCGCGGGACACGATTTCGTTGCTCAACGCCTGCGTGAGCTTTGAATAGAACGGCGAATCGAATTCGTTGACGATGACGTGGATGATGTTGCTGCGGCCCGATTTGAGCATGCTGGCCGTCAGATTGATGCGGTAATTGAGTTTCTTCGCTGCGGCGATCACTTTGGCGCGGGTCGATTCCTTGACGCCTGGCTTGCCGCGCAGCGCGTTCGACGCGGTCATGGGGGAGACGCCCGCTTCCGCGGCCACGTCGCGTAGCGTCGGTGTGCTGCTGGTCATATGCCGCTCCTTGAAAACTTATGATTGATATGTAACGATATTATATTCTCTTGATTCTGTAAAATCGTTGCAAATACAAAGACTCACCGATATATTGCCTCCATTGCGGATGATTGGATTTGCGCTAGTATATGTAACGATACATATACGGTTCGCATGACGGCGTCCTGCTTTCCGCGACACAGCCCCCATAGCGATCCCGAACGAAAAGAGAGGTTCGATGACGATCCCAACCACCGTTTCCGTCGCCCCGGCTGACGAATATCCGGCTGACGGCCACACCATGACCGACAAACTCACCGCCACACTCGACAAAGCGGGCGTGCGCGCCATCAGCACCGACCTGTGGGGCATCTTCTTCGAAGACATCAGCTACTCCGGCGACGGCGGCCTCAACGCCGACCTCGTGCAGAACGGCGCCTTCGAATACAACCGCGCCGACTCCATCGATTGGAGCAACTACAGCTTCTGGCGCAAAATCGTGCCGAAAGGCTCATTCGCCGCTTTCTGCATCCACGACAATGACCCGGTCGCTATCGAAAACCCGCACTATGCGACAGCAGAAATCGAACAAGCCCCGGCTGCGCTGGACAATACCGGCTGGGACGGCATGGTGTTCCGTGCCGGAGAAACGTACGATTTCAGCGCATGGATGCGTATACGTTCAGACTGCGCGATGCCGGTGACGGTCTCTCTACGTGATGACAACGGCAATGTCATCGCCGAAACGAACATTACCGTCGCATCCTCATCGTGGACTGCATACCGGATATCATTGACCATTCCGGCGGGCGACAACGACGGCGCAAGCGTGGCCACGCAGGGCACGTTGCGCCTGACCTTCACCGGCGAAGGCGTCATCGATCTCGATTTTGTCACCCTTGAGCCACGCACCACGTATCACGGTCTCAAGCACTTCCGCTCCGATTTGGTGGAAGCGCTCGCCGACCTGCATCCGCGATTTATGCGTTTCCCAGGTGGCTGCATCACCCACGGCCTCGGCATGGACAACATGTACCACTGGGACCGCACCATTGGACCGGTCGAGCATCGTCCGCACAACTTCAACCTCTGGGGCTACCACCAGTCATTCCGCATCGGCTACTACGAATACCTGTGCCTGTGCGAAACAATCGGCGCCAAGCCGCTGCCGGTGCTGCCCGCCGGCGTGAGCTGCCAAAACACCAGCCAAGGCCCGGTGCCGGTGGCGCAGGAGGATATGCCCGCTTACATCGATGAAGTGCTCCACCTCATCGAATTCTGCAACGGCAGCACCGCTACCGAATGGGGTGCCAAGCGTGCCGCCATGGGCCATCCGGAGCCGTTCGGCCTCGAATACCTCGGCATCGGCAACGAGGATCTCATCGACGACGTGTTCAAGAACCGCTTCCAGCAGATTTTCGACGCCGTCAAAGCCGCATATCCGGACATCGTCGTCGTCGGCACCGTCGGTCCCGCTCCTAGCGGTCAGGATTATGAGGAAGGCTGGAAGTACGCGCGCGAAGCGGGTCTGCCGATCGTCGACGAACATTCCTACCAGTCGTCCAGCTGGTGGTTCCACAACCTCGACCACTACGACCACACGGACCGCAAGGGGCCGAAGGTCTACCTCGGCGAATACGGCTCCTGGAACACCCAACTGATCAACGGCCTGTCCGAAGCGGCCTTCATGGGACGCATGGAACTCAACGGCGATGTGGTGACCATGGCCTCCTACGCCCCGCTGTTCGCCAAGAATGGGCACCATAGCTGGAATCCGGACCTCATCTACTTCGACAACGAGCGTGCATATCACCCCTACAGCTATTGGGTGCAGCAGATGTACGCCACCACCACGGCCGACACTGCGTGGCCCGTCACCGTCGAAGGCCCGTCCACGCTGCGTCGCACCCTGCCGGACACCGTGAGACTACGCATCGCGGGCAACGCCAAAGCCGACCTCAACAACCTCACCATCACCACCGCAGCCGGGGACACGATCGACCTCGGCAACGTGGCCTACGACGGCAGGACCATCGACACCCCGCTCGCCCTGCACGCGGATTCCTACAGCATCGACGCCACCGTCGTCTACTACGAAGGCAAATGGGGCATGGACCTCATCTGCGGCGACATCGACGGCAAAAACCACAACATCGTTTCGCTCGGTCGTGGGCACAGCGTGCGCGTGGTCCGCGACGGCACCGCCTATGCGCTCGCCGGCACCGAAGTCTCCATGAACGAAGTGCGGCCGGGCACCACGTGGCAGGTGCACGCCGACATCACCGACCGCGGACAAACCATGAAGCTGTACATCGATGGAACGCTGATCGCAGACGGTACGGAGGTCAAGGACGAGCCAAGGCGCACCGTCACCGTATCGCGTAACGCCAAGGCAGGGGAAACCTACGTGCGCGTGGTCAATGCCATGGACGCGCCAATAAGCGTCGACCTACGTCAGATTCTTGCCGAGTTGAATATTCCCACAGCATCGGCGGCATCCGCCACGGCCACCGTCCTAGCCGGAGACAATCCGTATGCGGGACAGGTCGGTGAGGAATCACCGACCAGGCCGCGGCAGACCGCGATTGATCTGACAGGCGGCGACTACACGGCACCGGCATGGTCGTTCACCACCATCACGATTAAGTGACGTGTATGCCTCGAAACGGGCGGACCCTCGTTTGAACCCCCGAACGAGAGTTCGCCCGCAGTGCAGGATCAATCGGGACTAATCTGGAAAACATGAGCAAGCACCACCGCAATCGCAATTGGGCCCCGGCCCCGCAGCCGCTGCCCGAAGACGCGCACGTCATCGACAACCACACCCACGTCGCATCCGTCGTGCCCTTCTCCCAAGCCATGAGTCACGAAGCCATGGAAAAAGGCCAAGGCGAAGTACCCGTCTACAGCGTCGACGAACTGCTGAAACAAGCTCAAGACGTCGGCGTGGAAGGCGTGATCGACTGCGGCTGCGAGCTGCCCAACCTCATGACCGCCATCGACATGGCCCGCGAACACCCCGGAACCGTGCACGCCGCAATCGCCATACACCCCAACGAAGCCGTGCTGCACGGCCACCGCGGCGCACCCGGCCCCGACGGCCTGCCCATCAAATACAAGCCCTGGCACGACATCCCCTTCGACGAAGCCATGGCCGAAGTACACCGCCTCGCCACCACCTACCCCAACCAGGTCGTCGCCATCGGCGAAACCGGCATGGACCTGTTCCGCACTGGCGAATCCGCCAAGGAACTGCAACGCGAAGCGTTCCGTGCCCACATTGCGCTCGCCAAGGAACTCAACCTGCCCATGCAAATCCACGACCGCGACTCGCACAAGGAAGTCATCGAAACGTTGCTCGCCGACGGAGCCCCCGAACGTACCGTGTTCCACAGCTACTCCGGCGACGCCGAAATGGGCGAAATCGCCCGCGAAAACGGTTGGTATCTCAGCCTTTCCGGCACATCCAGCTACAAAGGCAACGACGGCATCCGCGAATCGGCGAAACTCGTCGGCATGAGCCACGTCATGGTCGAAACCGATGCCCCCTACCTAAGTCCGATGCCCTACCGCGGCCGCACCAACGCGCCGTATATGATCCCGTACACCCTGCAGGCGCTCGCCGACTATCTTGACAGACCGTTGGCTGAAATCGCCAAAGCCACGCGTGAAACGACGCGCGAAGTGTACGGCATTTAAAAAGAATGGCGATTTCGCGGCGATTCCGCGGTAATCCCGTGGCGGTTCCGTGACGGCCGCATGGGTCTCAACGTAACAGTTGCGTAATCGCCAGAAAATAAGCAAAATACAAACGATTAAGTATATGTGAATTTCATGCGTGACGTGCCGAATCACGTGTGAAGATTTGACAATGGTTTGCCAAGCTCCTAGTGTCACACCTTGCGTTTTATTTTGGGGAGCGGGTTGGAAGGCCCGCCACTTGGAGGAAGCGTTATGGCTAACGAGCCGAACGAAGAAGAACAGCCGCTGCTGCACGCAGCGACATACACGCAGGCGCCAAAGGTCTCGCACAAGGTCCTGACCAAGGAGGAGCGCCAGACGCTCATCAAGGAGCACGAGGCGCAGCAGCAGGAAGCCGCGAAACTTGACGAGGCTGCCAGCAAGGGCCGCATCGGCCGCTGGTGGAGCCGCCTCCAGTCCGGCCCGGACAAGATCACACCGGCCATGGCCATCGTGGCACTTGGCGTGGTATACGGCGACATCGGTACCTCGCCGCTGTACACCATGCAGACGTTCCTCAACGGCCAAGGCGGTTTGGCGCATACGGATCGCGCCGCGGTGCTGGGCATCCTGTCGCTGGTCTTCTGGTCGATCACGCTGATCACCACCGTCAAATACGTGTTCATCGCCATGCGCATCGACAACAACGGCGAAGGCGGCATCTTCGCACTGTATTCGCTGATCCGCAAATATGGGGCATGGCTTGCGATTCCCGCCATGCTGGGTGGTGCCGCGTTCCTCGCCGATTCCGTGCTTACGCCGGCCGTCTCGATCAGCTCGGCAGTGGAAGGCTTGGAAACACTGCCGCTGCTGGAACCGATCATGAGCGAAAACAAAGAACTGACGCTGATGATCACCATTGTGATCATCGTCTGCCTGTTCGCAGTACAGTCGCGCGGTACCGAACGCATCGGCCGCACGTTCGGCACAGTGGTCATGATCTGGTTCTCGTTCCTCGCCGTCGTCGGCTTGGTGAACCTGAGCTCCGATTGGAGCGTGCTTGAAGCGCTGAATCCGGTGTACGGCGTCGAGTTCCTCTTCAGCCACCACAATGCGGCAGGCCTCGCCGTCATGGGCACCGTGTTCCTGTCCACCACCGGCGCCGAAGCGCTGTATTCCGACATGGGCCACGTCGGCCGCGGCAACATCTACTTCACGTGGCCGTTCATCAAAATCGCACTTGTGTTCTGCTATTTCGGCCAGGGTGCGTGGATGCTCAACCATTGGGACGACACTGCGTACAACCATATGCACGGCCTTAATCCGTTCTTTGAAATGATGACCCCGTCCATACGTTACGTGGCAGTGCTGCTGTCCGTCTGCGCCGGCGTGATCGCTTCGCAGGCGTTGATCACCGGCGCCTACACCATGGTTTCCGAAGCGACGCGACTCAACTGGATGCCCCACCTGCAGGTGCGCTATCCGGCTCGTACCCGCGGCCAGCTGTACATTCCGGTGGTCAACGCCGTGCTGTGCGTCTCCACCCTGCTGGTTTTGGCGATGTTCCGCGATTCGGAGCACATTTCCGCCGCGTACGGCCTGGCATTGACCGTCACGATGATCACCACGACGATTCTGCTGGCCGTCTACATTTGGCACGATGGCAAGCGCGTCGGCGCGGTCGTGTTCACTGTGGTGTTCCTGGCCATCCAGTTCCTGTTCTTCTTCGCTTCGATGGCGAAGTTCCTGCATGGCGGCTGGTTCACCATGCTGCTGACATTGGCGATTCTGCTGATTATGTACACGTGGAACGAAGGCACGAAGCTGGAACGCGCGCAACGCCGGCATATGCAGCCCGCCGATTGCGTGCCGGTTCTGAAGCAGCTTCATGAGGACGATTCGATTCCGTATTTCGCGGACAACATCGTCTACCTGACGTCCGACCCGGAAATGAAGCGAGTCGATACCGACATCTTCTTCTCGATTTTCGCCGACCATCCGAAGCGCGCCCGCGCATGGTGGGCCGTGTCGGTGGAAACGTCCGACAACCCGTTCACGCGCGAGTATTCGGTGGAGAATTTCGGTACGGACTTCCTGTTCCGCGTGCGTATCCGCCTGGGATTCAAGGTTTCCCAGTCGCTGCCCGCCTATATCCACCAGATCATGAACGATCTGTCGAGGTCCGGCGATCTGCCCAAGCAGACCACCCGGTATCCGAAGCTGGACGCCGATCCGAACATCGGACCTATCCGCTACGTGCTGATTCACAAGGCGTTGATGCCCGAGTCGAAGGTGTCCCAGAAGGGCGCGATCTCCCTGCAGATCAAGTATGCGATTCGTCATTTGGCTGGCTCTCCGGTCAAATGGTTCGGACTCGCTCCCTACAATCCGCTGATTGAGATTCAGCCGCTGTTCCTCGCCACCGAGCGTCCGCCGCGTCTGAAGCGCGTGTGAATCGCAGGCTATAACCAACTCCGATAACGGCACGCGCGCGTCGAAACCTGCCGTCGGTAAAGTAATCAACCATGTGCAGATTACTTGGATTCGCGACGGCAGGCAGCAACACCAACCTCAATGGCGTGCTCGGCATGCAGAACGTGCGCGATTTCCGAAATCTGAGCGAGATTCACAACGACGGCTGGGGCGCCGCGCTGATCACCGTGCCGGACGAATCGCCATACCGTCGCGACGGCGGTGCGCCGACTCCGGAAACCGGCACCGCGATCTACAAAAACACCATCGCCGCCCGTCATGATCCGATTTTCGACGAGCTCGCCAACACTCCGGCGCGCGGCGGCCTGTGGCACCTGCGCTTGGCCAGCTCCAACCTGCCGCTGATTCTTGAAAACCAGCAGCCCTTCTATGCGAACGGCCTGAGCTTCATCCACAATGGCGACATTTCTGACGACCAGGGCCGCAACATCATTACGAACCGTGCATTCCCGGTCGATCCGAGCATCGTGCAGTCCACTGGCGGCCGTTCCGATTCCGCCATTTTCTTCGCCGTCATCCTGCAATACATCGGCTTTGGCTTCGCACTCGACGAGGCGGTGGCGCAGGCCGTGCGTGAACTGCGCAAAAGCTATCCGAAGTCCAGCTACAACTGCATGATCCAAAGCCAGGACCAGTTCATCGCCCTGTGCGCGGCCGGACGTGAGGTCACGTCCAAGCGCATCGTCGAAATCTACGACCAGTACGGTCGTGGCGAGCAGGCGCGCGACTATCGCGTGCTGCGCTACCGTGCGCTCGGTGGAAACGACGATGCCCAGCCGAAGGGCGTGGTCGTGGCCAGCTCCGGTTTCGACCAGCGCGCCGAAGACGGCTGGACCCGCCTCGAAAACGACCAGATGATCGTGGCTTCCAACCGCACCGGCGAATTCCGCGTCCGTTCCATCTGATTTTCCGCACATAACGTCCCCGCGTATCGTGCCGTCCGCTGCGGGCAGCTGATGAATGCTCGTTTTAAGGCGGCATTCCTTGGAACATCGTTGACAAGACGGAGAAACCGTTGAATCCGTGTCCGTTCCGGGATTTATCTGGCGTGGTGTATGAATCCCTTCGGCTGTTGGGAACCGTTTTGGAAACTGCGTCAGGAACCGTATGCTGGGCGTGATGGAACGTGCCTAAGATGGGCGTATGACGAACGAATCGAACGAAACAACCGAATCGAACAAGCCGACGACCGGCTATATCCCCACTCTTGCGCAAGTGGACGAGCTACATCGCAAAATCGCGCAATCGCAAGCCGCATACGACCTCATCCACGGCCATTGTGTGGTCGTGGCCGACATCGCCCGCCGCATGGCCCGCCGGCAGAATGCACTGTTCACCCGCCGCTGCACCCTGCCGACGGACGCTCCCGAAAAAACCGGCGACTTCGGACTGGAACTGACGAAAGACAATACCGGCGAGGAATCGCTCGGCATGTTGCACATGCCTGCGGTGCCGTCCACGGAAGGGCTGACCGGAGGTACCGTTCCGCCGCGGCTCATCGACGAGCATCTGGTGGTCATTGGCGGTTTGCTGCACGACATCGGCACGTATTTCCTGCTCAAGCAGGACGGTTCCGACGGCGAACCGCTCAAATTCGACGGTCCGCACTATGTTCAGCACGGGCTCAAAGGCTACGGATACTTGCTGAACGAGGGCGTTGACGAATCGATCGCCCAGTTCGCACGCAACCACACAGGTGTGGGCCTCACCCGCGAAACCGTGGAATCGCAGGGATTGCCGTTGCCCCCGGCCGATTACGTGCCGATGAACCTCGAGCAGGAGGTCGTCATGGTGGCGGACAAGTACAACAGCAAGTCGATTCCGCCGAAGTTCCTGACCGCCGAAGCCTACACGCGCAAGGCCGCCCGTTTCGGCGAAAGCAACAAGCGCGAATGGCTGCGCCTTCTGGAACGCTACGGCGTCCTCGACGTCAAACCGCTCGCCGAGCAGTACCACATGCGCATCGCCGAGTAGCGAACCTACTTATCTCGCTTATGAATGGCGGATTTCGGTGTCTGCCGGATGCTATCTCGCTTATGAATGGCGGGTGTCTCAGAAAGACTAGGTGTTAGGGGGCAAGTTCAATCCCCTCTAAGTCTCATGCGGCAAAACCATCCGCCATCTATAAGCGAGATAGCACGCGTCGAGCGGAAAAATCCGCCATTCATAAGCGAGATACACCCGAAAATTCCTCGAAGTCTGGCCGCCGCCCGAGTTTTGCGCACTGAAAACCGCTATCTGTGGCACTTCTCTTTCCCGCCATACATTAGGGGGCATAAAACCGCCCCTCTAACTCACGATGCGTCAAACAACCTGCCACACATAGCGGTTTTGAGATTCCAAAGATGAAAGAATCTGCCACACATAGCGCATATGACATGCGCCCAGAATGAACCGGAACGAACCAGCACGAAAAAAGCCTTGCGGACTGGCATGCAACACTAGTCCGCAAGGCTTTCGCCTCGCAGAACGCCGCTCGCTACTCAAGCTCCGCGCAATGTTCCATCTGATCGGCGACCTCCGGATTATCGGTCACCACAATAATCGCACGCTTACGATCCTCATCGCGCTTGGCCTTCTTCAGCAGCCCCAGCACCACGGCGGCGTCGTCACGGTTCAATCCAGCGGTCGGCTCATCGGCAATAATCACCTCCGCCTCGCAACTCAGCGCACGCGCGATTGCCACACGACGCTGGTCCAACGCACTCATCTTGCCCACCGGCAGACCGGAAGTCACTTCCTCGAATCCCACGCGCTTGAGCAGCTCGCGCGCAATCACCGGCTTGGGCTGCAGGAAATTGCGGTTCGACGCGTCCATGGCGTACAACACGTTGCCTTCCGCATCAAGGTCGCCGCGCACGGCGAACCGCTGCGGAATGAATCCGATGCGGTGTCCAAGCACGTCGACCGGTGTCGCGTCGGCGAGGTTCGTGCTTTTGTGCATCACGTTGCCGCTGGTCGTCCGCATCATGCCGACCATGGTGGCCACCAGCGCCTGATGCTGTTCGACGTCTTCGGCGTCCACCAGCACCGCGTGGGTCGCGCCGGCATGGAACGCCAGGGAAACGTCGTCGAGCACGTCACGTCCGGTTTTGCGGTTGTGCATCGTCACATGGTCGAGCGCGAATGTCGGGTTCGCCTTGAAGAAGAATGCGTCCTTCTTGCGATGATGTTTGATTTCGCGGTCGATCTGCGATGACACGCTGGTTGCGGAGTCCGCCTGTACGGTTTCGTGCTGGTCGAGCGACTGTTCGTCGTCGGTCGCGCCCAATGCGAGCGTTTCGTTCACGCGATTCGCGTTGTCGCTGGCAACGCTGTCTTCCGTGGCGATGCCTTCCGTATTTTCCGCGTTTTCTGCCGATTCGGTTGCGATGGAATCGCCTCCATCGTCATACACCACCGCGAAATCGACCGATTCGATCGACGTGGCCATATCGGTTTCGCCCGCCTCGATGTCCGCGTTTTCCGCAGCATCGTTGTTCAATGCTTCGGTTTCGTTGTCTTTCACGTCTTTCTCGCTCATGCGTTCACCTCCGTACGTTCCGTCGACTCGACTGTTTCCTCCGGCTCGCCGGCGTTCTCCGCTTCGGCAGATTCGTTCGAATCGTCAGAACGGCCTGCGAACAGCTGACCCAAATCGAAGAATCCCACGCGCATGAACGCGATGATGCCCAGAACCAGGCAGGCGCCCAGTCCGTACCAGATCATGTTCCACGCGGATGCGGATGTGATGGCCACAGCCTGTCCACCGGCCCATGCGGTGCCAAGCGGCTTGGCCAGCAGCGCGCCGGCAACCAATCCGATTGCCCAGCCTGGAACGGTCATCATGAACGTTTCCAGCATGAATTGCCATCCCAAACGTCCCTTGGTGACGCCGGAAACCATCGCCATGCCGATTTCGTCACGGCGTCCACCAATCGCGGCCCACAGCACCAATGCCAGCAGCGCGAGCCCGCCGACGATCAGGGTCGCCAACAACGCCGTGCGCGCGGCCTTGGCGGCGGCGTCCAGCGGTGCGATGCGCTTCTTGTACGCATCAAGCGACGGCGATGAGATTGTGAACTTCGACGTGTCCAACTTGGCCTTTGTCACCAGTCGCACGAACTTGTTGTATGTGGCCGGATCGGTCAGCGTGAAGATGATGTTGAGGTTCGGGATGGCCCAGCCCTTGGTGCCGGCCACATCCAGACCGCTTTGCGCGAAGTTGATGTACGACGTGTACACCACGTTCTCGCGGTTGTCTTTCGCGTATTTCGCGTCGGAACCGTATCCGGCCGGCGCCTCGCCGGTGTACTCGTAGATGCCGCGCACGGTGAATTTGTAGGTTTCGGAAGCCTTCGTCGGATTGCCGACGGTCACCTTGTCGCCTACTTTGAGATTGTTCTTCTTGGCCACTGCCTGAGAGACCAGCACGCCGTCGTTGGCCGTCTTGTAGTTCAGCTGCTTGCCCTTGACCACTTTGAACGTGCCGTAGTCGTTGATTTTCGCCGCATCGTTCGTGTAGAAGGCTTGCAACGTCAGGTTGCCGCCGGTCTTGTCCTCGCTCGTGTCGCTTTTCGCCGCGATCGCCTGCAGCGACTTGCTGGCGCGCACCGGCACCGACGTGGCGAGCGTGTATTCGAACGTCAAGTTGTTCTTCTGCACCGCTTCCGCGTACTTGGTGTACATGTCCCACGTCATGTAGTTGGCGGTGTAATTGGAGTCCGCACCGTCGCGTTTCGCAGTGACTTTCGCGCTCGGCCGAATTACCGCCGAAGCTTTCTGCGATTGGTATGTTTCGTTATTCGCCTTGTCGTCGGCTCTCAGCACCGCCAGATCCACGGCGGCTGAGAACGACACCAGCAGTGCAAGCAAAGCCGTCAGCGCGGTACGCCATTTGACGCGACCGAGCGCAGCCCATGCGTTCTTGAGAACGAACATGCGGTACTTCTCCAGTTCTCTGTAGTTACGCGTCGACGCATGCCGACGCCAGCGTTGGCCGGGACGCACACAGTCAAGCAACGACAGCGAGTACGCTCACAGCGCAATGCGCCCCGTGCAATCATCCTGCCCATCCAACGTGATTGTTTTCTTGCGCAACACTGTTATACCTCTGTGTGAAGTCTGAATACTTCCTGAAAATCGAAGGTTGGATAAGCGGCGATTTTGTTCCTGCCCGCGCTCGTCTCCGCTCTACGTCCGCCTATTCCTCCCGCGTTCCGCGTCCGTCTTGCGCCCATCCCGCGCATGTTCCATCCGTTTTTAGATTCCTTTCCAGCTTTTGTTACCGCACAGTCCAGTTTTGAATTACAAAATGCAGGTGCGATTGCGATTTGTGGCTTGCTTTCGCGGCTTCGGCTACGATGGATGGCGATGAAGCAGCACAGCACAGACAATACGATTCCCACAGCGGCCGACGACGCAGTCGATGAAGCCGACAGCGCAGTCGCCGCAAGCAAGACGACAGACGAAACGACGGCTAAAACGACGGACAAGATAGCAAGCAAGACGACGAACGATACCTCGCCTTTGCCTTGCGATTCCGCCGTTCCCCGCTTATCCCGCATCGCACTGCCGGTCTGTTCCGTCATCGGCGTCGCGCTCGCCGCCGCGGTCGTATGGGCCTGGTTTCCGCACGGTTCCGCCGCTTGGACGAACCCATTGCACGAAATCGACGCGCCCGCGCACTATTACTTCATCCGCAAGATCCTCGGCGAAGGCGTCGGCGCGGCCACCCACCTGTGGCCGAACGACGAATACTATCCGCCGTTGTTCCATCTGCTTGCAGCCGGCATGATTAAGCTCGCCAGCTTGTTCGGCGTCAATCTGTCGATTTACGCCGCGTTCAACACGGTCTGGCTGGCCACATCCGGCTTGGTTTGGCCGATTGCGATTCAGCTGTACGCTTCCTATTTCACGCGTCGCCTGTCGCATTCGGCACAGTCCGTATGCTCCCCCCGATTTGCGAACGCGCGAAAGTCCTCGGCCCGCAATGTCGCGTCTGTCGTAGTTCCGCTATTCCCCGCGATACTCGCGCTCATCATCCCCCCGCTCGCCGTCGCTTCCGCCTCGCACCCCTTCCAAATGCTGGCTTCCGGTCCGCTGATCGCCTTCGGCCTGGCCGCCACGCTTCTGCCGTTCTGGCTGTACGCCACACTTCGCCTGCTCGACGCGCTCGCCACCCGCGAACACCTCGTCAAATGGATCATATGGTTCTTCGTCACTGCCGGCGTCTGCATGTTCGCCCATCCGCGCATCGTGTTCACCTGGCTCCTGCTCATGGCCCCCTTCGTGCTGACGCGACTGCCGTGGAAAGCCATCGCAGGCCTTGCTGGCGTAGTGGTTCTCGGCGCCGCCGTGTTCCTCGTATACATGATGTCCAGCTACAAATCGGACCGCTACTTCAATCCCGCCAGCTGGTTCCACACCTTCGTTCCGAACCGCACGGTGCCCGAAGCGCTCAAAATCTACGTCACCGACAATATCGGCGGCGTGCAAGGCTGGTTCATGGCCGCAATCGTGCTGATCGCGTTTGCCGTCACCGTCGCAGCCATCATCCGCCCGCAATGGTTCGCCGCCAATCGCGCCGATTCCGCTACTGTGCCCGGCGCTTCTGCGATTGACCGTGCATCCGATAGCACGTCAGCGCAACCGCACGAACAGGTTGCCGATTTTGCGGCTATGCCTGCCGATCGTAGGAATCGCAAGACTTCCGCCAGCTACCGCACTCCACGTTCCGACGCCTCGCAACTCCGCCGCGACGCGATCGCCATTCTGCTGGCCTTCTTCCTGGTCGGTCTCGTCTACGTCTGCTCGACCGCGCTGACTGGCTGGTTCCCCAACATCGTGGCCGCCGCCTGGTATCGCGCCGAAACCCGACCGCTTACCATGATTCCGTTCGGCGTGCTGCCGCTGATCGTCTTCGCCGCCGTCGTATTGTTGCGTGCCGGCCGTCTGCCGAACGTCACGAAAATCATTGCGATTGTTCTGCTTGCGGCGCTCGCCATTTCCTGCCAATTCGGCAATACTGTTCGTTCCGCCCTGTCGGATGCCGTCTATGCGAATATGACGATTGACGATGCGCGGCCGGACGAGCAGCTCACTGCCACGAAGGAGAAGATTCTCAAGAAGGTGGTGAAGGAGACTGGTACCGATTCGGTGGTGGTTTCCGATCCGCTGAACGGTTCCATGTATGCGACGGCGATGTACGGCGCGGATATGCTGTTCCCGATTTACAACGCGAAGGCCGAGAAGAATGGTGCGATTTTCGGACAGACGGAGAATGCGTTCGCGTCGGGCGACGGCAAGGCGCTGACGAATACCGTCTGCCCGCTGAGCGCGGATGGCGATGCATACTTCCTGAGCATGGGCGGCCAGGCGCCGAGCCTGCAGATGTTCACGTTCAAGCAGCAGTACGACGCGTTCCACGATCAGAAGCTGATCGACCAGTACGCCAAAGATGGCACGATGCGCAAGGTTCAGGATTATTCGAATATGGCTTCATATGCGAAGGGCTGGGCGTTGTACCAGTTCAACTGCCAGTGATCACGTGTGTTGCGTGGCTGCGTGGCGTCGAAATAGGCGATTGGGAGAACAAGAGGCTCTGATTTGTCAAGTTTCGACACGCCGATGGAACGTTGGATTTCCAACGGTTCACGCGTTGTTCATGCGGCCCGGGTTGCGCGGATCGCGATCGTGCTGTAAGTTTATCTCTTGCTGCCGCTCAGCGAGTGGTCCGGTTCACTCCGGATTGCGAGGTGGGTGAGTGGTGGTGGTTTGAGAACTCAAGAGCGTATTTG
>ERZ1034969.45-NODE-45-length-81503-cov-95.977458_pt1 | contig 81503 bp, 59 predicted proteins | sample MGYA00520624_ERZ1034969 | MGnify/ENA primary metagenome ERZ1034969 (study PRJEB33766, sample SAMN09781776) | gut metagenome | biome: gut microbiome | host: Homo sapiens | place: Madagascar | study: EMG produced TPA metagenomics assembly of the PRJNA485056 data set...
ATCCAAGGCATGATCGATTACCGCCACAAGCGCCAAACCGCAGCCGAAGCCCGCAGCCGCAGCATCGACTCCACCATCGACAAGCTCCGCCACCGCCCCCGCAGCTAACCCCATGCCCACCTAAGTTGCGGTGCGGGATCGATTTCCGTCACCCGGCACACTTATGAAAATGGCTCTGTTCCCAAAAGGAAGCAGAGCCATTCATCTATCTTGTGGAGCGGGCGACGGGAAGTCCAAGGATTTGCTTAGCAAATCCTTGTTTCGCTGCGGGCCTTCGGCCCTTGCGTGCTGCGCTGGAAAATGCTCACGCATTTTCTCAGCTCCGCACCCTGGCGGGTTCGATTCCCGTCGCCCGGCGCGTAAACGAAAACAGCTCTGATCCCCAAAGGAAACCAAAGCCGTTAAAACTATCTTTTGGAGCGGGCGACGGGAATCGAACCCGCGTCATCAGCTTGGAAGGCTGGGGTTCTACCATTGAACTACGCCCGCAAGATATGGTCGGGACGACAGGATTTGAACCTGCGACATCCTGCTCCCAAAGCAGGCGCGCTACCAAACTGCGCCACGTCCCGAAGGTGTTGAGCAGCTAAGGTCTAAACCTTGCGTGTCCCAAAGCGAAGGAAATTATAGGGTAGACTCCCCGCCTGTGCAAGCGCAGAAACCCTAGCTCCTCGAATGTGCGACAAACTGGCTATGGGCCAGGCCGATCACAAACGCCACCACGGCAACCGGCGCCCAGGCGGCACCGATATCCGCCAGCGGCAAAGCATCGAACGGCAGCCACGTACCCGCAAAGAACGCGTCACGGATCGAAGTGATCACGCTCTGGACCGCGACAACGCCGCCAACCCACACCCACACCTGCGGATGCGCGTCACAAAAGCCGTGCACCAGACCCATAAGCACCAGCACGATGGCGACGGGATACAAGGCGTTGAGCATGGGCACCGAGAACATAAGGATCATGTCGAGACCCACGTTGGAAAGCACGCACGAAAACGCTGCGAACACAAAGGCAAGAATCGCGAAGGGGCGGCGCATGGCCTCCTCGGAAGCCTCCGCTCCCCCTTCGACCACATAGGTCTCGCAGAAGTAACGCGAGCAGCAGCTGATGAGGCCAATGCACACGTTCATGCAGGCGAGGAAGAAGATCGCGAAGACCACGACCGTGCCGGCCAGCCCAAAGTGCATGGAGGCCGAGCGAGCGAGGATGGCAGCACCGTTGGTAGCGTCGGGCATCACGGTGCCGAGCTGCATACCGGCAAGGGCCAAGCCACAGTAGATGATGGCCATGAGCACGCCGGCGATCACGCCGGAGCGGGAGATCTCGAAGGCGACACGCTTGTCGTCGGTCACGCCCAGCTCATGAATGGTCTCGGCGATGATGATGCCAAAGGCGAGCGACGCAAGCAGGTCCATGGTCTGGTAGCCGGTCAAGAAGCCTTGGACCGCAGCGCCGGCATCATAGGGAGCTTGCGGGGCAGCAGCCGGTCCCAGGGGCGAGATCACGGCGGCACCCACGACCAGCACGATAAGCGCAATGAGCGCAGGGCCCGTAATGCGACCGAGCACGCGCGTGATGACGCCGGGGCGCAGCGTGAGCGCAAACGCGACCACGAAGAAGGCGACAGCGAAGACCAAGCGCGCGGTGCCAAGCGAGATATCCTCGGGCAGCAACGGCACCAGCATCTCGAAGGCCGTAGAGCTCGTACGCGGAATGGCCAGGCACGGGCCGATGGCCAGGTACACCGCCGCGACAAAGAACTCACCGAACTTGGGGTGCACGCGACCGGCAAGCTCACGCGCCGTACCGGCAAGCGCCACAGCGATAAAGCCCATGACGGGCAAGCCGATGGCAGCAATCAGAAAGCCGAGCATGGCGACCGGCGTGGCAGAACCTGCCTGAAGCGCCAGCAACGGCGGAATAATCAAGTTGCCTGCGCCAAAGAGCATCGAGAATAGAGCGATGCCGACGGTGACGACATGGTCGGAGCGCAGACCGCGCGGTGCGGATGAGGCCATAGGCACACCTTTCGGGTTGAAACAAAAACGGGACGGGCAAAATACCCGTCCCGCAAGTATAAACGCTTTAGCAGACTACATCCTGCCAGGGCGTCAATCTGGCTGCCAAGCGAGTGCACTACGCGCCCGGATGGCGGCGACGCAGCAGCTCGAGTCCCAGTGCGATAAGCGCAACGGCGCCCGCGGCAACAGCAACAGCGAGCGGCGCCTTGTCACCCGTATCGGCGAGCTGCTGAGCGCTCGACTTGGACGAAGCCTTCTGTCCGGAGTTTTCCGCGCCATTCGTCTTTGTCTTATCGGCCGCGGAGTTATCCGAGCTGCCGGGTTTTGCCGGGTCCTTAGAATCCGACTGGTCGGAATCGGGCGTTCCGGGCTTATCCGGGTCCGGCTTACCGGGCTCTGGCTTGTCCGGTTGGTCGGGCTCCGGCTTATCCGGGTTATCCGGGTCCGGCTTATCCGGCTGGTCAGGTTCCGGTTTATCGGGCTCGGGCTTGTCCGGCTGGTCCGGATCGGGTCCATCGGGTTTATCCGGGTCGGGATTGACGGGCCCCTGCTTCTTCTTCACCGTCAGCGTACCGGGCTCAACGACGACATCTAAGTTCGGATCGGTGACCGTCGCGCCGATCTTGTACTCGCCCGCCGGGGAGCTCTCATCGGCATTGCAGGAGTACTCGACCTTCACGCCCGAGGTATCGACCGCGCTCTCCAGGCTCGAGGTGAACGCGGGGTTCGCCTCTCCCTCGTAGCGCTCGGCGTCATCGACCTTTACCTTGAGCTTCGCCGGCGTAATCTTGAACTTGCGCGAGGCGGCGCCGATATACCCGTTGCTTCGCAGCGTGGCAACAACGCGGTACGTGCCGGCATCGGTCGGGGCCTCGCTCGACGAATAGTACGTGCCGTCCGTCCCGTAATACCTGATCCTCAGGTCGCCCTCGCAGGCCTTGGGGACACCCGTGACCTCGGGCGCTTGGGCATCACCGCTGTAGACGAAGCTGCCGCCCTCAAATGCAAGCTCGACTCGCTTCGCCTGGACAACCAGCACAAAGTGCGCGGTCACCGTCTCTCCCTGAGCGTCCTTGCACGTAACGTCGAAGGTGGAAACACCCGCCTTGGAAGGAGTTCCCGAGAGCGTCAGGCCACCCGACGTGCGGGATAGCTTAAGCCCATCGGGGAGCTTCGCGTCGTCCCACGTGTACTCGTACGGCGCCTCGCCGCCCGCAGCGCCCGCGATCGTCGCGCGGTACGCGCCATGTGCACGCGCCGCCGGCAGCAGGCCGCCGTTGAACACAAGGGCATCCCGGGGCACAACGGAAACGGCGGCATGGGCGCTGTCCGTCTTCGTCTCGGTTCCGAGATAGCGCTGAGTGGCGCGACAGAAGTACTCACCGGCGCAATCGTCATCAAGATCCTCGATGACGAGCGTCTCCCCCGTCTCGCCCTCAAGCTCCACGGGCTCGCCGTCCACCACGTGGAACCACTGATAGGATAGTTCGACATCGGCGGCCGAACCCGTGGACGAGGACGCGTGGTCGAGGACGCCCTTGCCCGCCTCGGCAGCAACCGAGAGCACGGCCGAATCGCCCTCGTGGGCGCTCGCGTCCTGCGGCTGAGCGATCACTTTCGGAGCGTCCGCCTTCGCGAACTCGAACGTGACCTCCTGCGAAGCGGTGACGCCACTCAATGTGACCTCGTACGCTCCGCCCTTATAGTCGGGGATGTCGAGGTCGACGGCCTTGTCCGAACCGTCCTCCGTGACCGTCGCCCGTTCGAGGTAGCAACCCTCGTCGGGCGTCGCCGCGATGGTTACACTCTCGCCCGCAGCAACGGTGATCGAGCCGTTGTCGACCGAACCGTTGACCGCCTTGACCGTCACCTCGTAATTGACGGGCACGTCCGGGTTATCGGGCTCGGGCTTGTCCGGATCGGGATTATCGGGGTCGGGTTTGGGGTCCGGCTCAGGATTGTCGGGGTCCGGATTATCCGGGTCGGGGTTGTCCGGGTCGGGATCGACAGGCCCCTGCTTCTTCTTCACCGTCAGCGTACCGGGAACGACCTCGACATCGAAGTTCGGATCGGTGACCGTCGCGCCAATCTGGTACTCGCCCGCCGGAGAGCTCTCGTCGGCGTCGCAGGAGTACTCGACCTTCACGCCCGAAGTGTCAACCGAACTCTCCAAGGTCGAGGTGAACGCAGGGTTCGCCTCCCCCTCGAAGCGTTCAGCATCGTCGACCTTCACCTTGAGCTTTGCCGGAGCAATCTCGAACTCGCAGACGGCGGCACCGACATAGCCATGGGCTCGTAGCGTTGCAACAGCGCGGTACGTGCCGGCATCAGTCGGAGCCTCGGTCGAGGAATACTGCGTGCTTCCGGTCCCGTAGTATTTGATCTTGAGATCGCCCTTGCAGACCTTGGGAGCACCGGAAACTTCGGGCGCCTGCGACGCGCCATTAAAGGTGAAGTCGCTATCCGCAAACGCGAGCTTTACACGCTTTGCCTGAACAACGAGCGCAAAGTGGGCAGTCACGGTCTCGCCCCTCGCGTCCGTACACGTGACATCAAAGGTAGAAACGCCCGTCTTGGACGGGGTGCCCGAGAGCGTCAGGCCACCCGACGTACGGGAAAGCTTGAGTCCACCGGGGAGCTTTGCCTCGTCCCACGTGTACTCGTACGGAGCCTTGCCGCCCGAGGCACTGGCGATTGTTGCGATGTACGTGCTGTGCGCACTCGCCGCCGGCAGCACGTCGCCGTTGAACACGAGGGTATCCCAAGGCACGACGGAAACAACGGCATGATCACTATCCGTCTGCACCTCGGTGCCAAGGTAGCGCTGCGTGATGCGGCAGAAGTACTCGCCGGCCTGCTCGTCACCGAGGTCCGAGAGCGACAGTGCCTCCTCCGTCTCGCCCACAAGCGCAACGGCCTTGCCATCCGCCATGCGGAACCACTGGTACGAAAGCTCAATCTCGGCGGCAGAGCCCGTGGACGAGGCGGCATGGTTGGCGACATTCTCCCCCGCCTCGGCAGCGACCGAGAGCACGGCAGAATCTCCCTCGTGGGCGCTTACATCCTGCGGCTGCGCGACCACACGCGGCACGTCCGCCTTCGCGAACTCGAACGAGACCTCTTGCGCCGCATGGATGTCGCTCAACGTAACCTCATACGCACCGCCCTGGTAATCGGTGATATCGAGGTCGAAGGCCTCATCAGTGCCCGCCTGAGCGACCGTCACCCGCTCGAGGTAGCAGCCCTCGTCGGGCGTCGCCGAGAGAGTCACGTCCCCGCCCGCGGCAACGGTGACCGAAGCATCACTGACCGATCCGTTGACCGCCTTGGCCGTCACCTTGTAGCGCTCGGGCTTCTTCTTCACCGTCAGCGTACCAGGCACGACCGCAACGTCAAAGTTAGGATCGGTAACCGTCGCGTCAATCTGATATTCACCTGCCGGCGAATCCTCATTCGCCGCGCAGAAATACGTGACCTTTACGTCCGAGGTGTCGCAACGGCTTACCAAGCTCGAGGTAAACTTCGGATTCTTCTGTCCCTCAAAACGCTCGGCGTCATCGACTTTCACCAGCAGCTGAGCCGGCGCGACATCAACCGTCAGTTCAACATCCTCAGCGGCAAGATAATTACGCGAAGCAGCGGCGTGCGCAATAACGCGCGTCGAACCAGCGGCCTTCACGGTCGCGCAGCGGCCCTTGAGCGAAACCGGACTCTCGTCTTCGGAGCCGACCAGTTCAAAGCTCACGGGAGTCTGGGCGACGTTGTTGAACACAATGGGATCGCCGCCATAAACACCCGAATAGCTCGTCGTGCCCGTAATGACCTGGCTGGCCTTTGCAATCGAGAACTCGGCGTTCTTTTTACCCTGATAGTTGGGGTCGTTCACCTTAACCGTAACGCGGTAGCTACCACTGTCGCACGGCTCCAGCGCCGTGGGGCCATAGGACGTTCCATCGACGCCGCGATACGTGACGGAGTAGGCGGACGCATCAAGGCCGGCAACAGCAACCGCCGCACCGTGTCGTGCGCCATCGTATGTCACGTCGGACGTCTCGATCGAAATATCGACCGGAGCCGTTTCGATCGTGAAGTCGCAGCTCGCGTTGCCCACATATCCGTTGGCGTCGAGCGTCGCCAACGCACGATACGTACCGGCGTCCACCGGTGCCTGATCAGACGAGTAATGCGTGTCGCCCGTACCCACATACGTTATCGCGACATTGTCCTCGCAGCCCTCAGGCACGCCCGAAAGCTCAGGAGCCTGCGCCGTCGCGTTGTAGACAAAGCTCTGGCCCTCAAATGCAAGCGGGGCTTCCTTCGCCTTCACGACCAGCGCGAAGTGTGCAACACGCTTGTTGCCCAGGTCATCGGTGCACCTAATCTTGAAGCGGCACAAACCCGTAGCCGAAGGCACGCCCAAGAGCACCAAGGCACCCGTTCCGTCATCGGCCTGCGTCAGCTGCATGCCCTCGGGAACCTCAACCTCATCCAAGTTGTACACATACGGCGCCTTGCCGCCCCTGGCGCCGGCAATCACGACACGGTAGTCATCGTGAGCGGTCGCCGCCGGCAGCACGCGCCCGTTAAACACGAGCGCCTCGCGAGGCACGATGGACACCGTCGCATGCTCGGTATCCGTCTTTGTTACCGTACCCAGGTAGCTCTGCGTAATGCGGCAGAAATACTCGCCCTCGCTGTCGCTGTCGAGCTGGGCAATCGAGAGGGTCTCCCCCGTCTCGCTCTTCAGCGCCACCGCCTTGCCGCCATCGTCAGACACACGATACCACTGGTAGCTCAGCTTGACGTCTGCAGCGGATCCAGAAGACACGGCCGCATGGACGCGAACGTTGCGTCCCGCCTCGGCGGCGACCGAAAGCTCAACCGGATCGCCCTCGTAAGCACTCGCATCCTGCGGCTGAGCGAGCACCTCCGGAGCCGCAGCCTTCGCGAATTCAAACGTGACCTGCTGCGGAGCACTCACGCCACTCAGTGTGACCTCGTACGCCCCACCCTTGTAGTCAGAAATATCAAGGTCATAGGCATTGCCGGCCGAACCGCCATCACCGGCCTCTTCGGCAACGGTCACGCGCGTCAGGTAGCAGCCCTCATCGGACGTCGCCGAAAGCGTCACCTTGCCATCCGTAGCGACCAAAGCAGACTCCGGATCAACCGATCCGTTGACCGCTCGGGCCGTCACCTTGTACTTAGGCGCCTCCGCAAAGCGCGCCTCGACGGTCATATTGTCCTCGGGGACAAACGTCCAGGTAGCATCCGTGCTCAGCGGCTCATCGCCCAACGACCCGTCGTCATTGCGTGCATACCACCCATCAAACACATAGCCCGCATCGGGAACGGCAGTCAGGGTCGTGGACTCACCGTTCTCGACTTCGTTGGTCACGGCATAGCCCAGAGATTCGTCCTCGGAGGAACCATCGACGTGTCCGCCCTGACGCGAATCCACCGCTGTAACCGTCATCGACGCCCGCTCATAAACGGCCGTAAAAGTACGGTTGCCAAACACTACGCGGTTGATCACCGGCGTAAATCCCACAGGCATGCCGTTCTCGTCGACCCAGTATTTAAACTTCCAACCCTTATGCGGCACGGTAAACATAATCGCCGCGGAGTGGTAGGAGCCGCCGGTACCAAGCGCAACCATGCTAAAGCCCGCATCCTTAGGATACGTAGCGACCTGAACATCGCAGCCCGTCTCGTAGAACACGGCCGTAAGCTGCTTATTCTCCTTGGCGGTACCGATATAGAAAGCGCTGTAGCTCACCGTAACACCCGCATCGTCGACCCAATGCGAGAAGTGGTACTTCTTCCACGGGATCGCAATCGCCATAAACATGTCGCCCCTGTCGTAGGACCTGCTGCCGGCAGGAATGCCGTCGACCAGAAGGGCCGTACCGCGGAAGATGGACGAGCCAGTGACGGTAATGGTCACCTGTCCATCGGATTCGAACTGCGCGTAGTACGTTATGTCTTGCGTGGCGGTCACATCGAGGGTCGTCGCGGTCTCGACAATCGAGGTGCCCTCCTTATCGGTGCTCCAGCCCACAAAGCGATAGCCCATACCGGCAACAGCGGACAGTTCCACCTGGTCGCCCACGGCAAAGCTACCGCTGCCCGCAACACGGCAGCCCCCGTTCGAAGCCTTGTCCTTCACCACGACCTCGCCCGTAACGGTCACCTCGTACGGATCGGCAAACACGGCCTGGAGCTCCAACGTATCGTCCTCGAGCCCCTCGACCATATCCTTGTCGAGCTTAACCCAGCAATGGGCGTCGCAGCTCAGCAGCAACTTGTTGCCCTCGGCATCCAGGACATACCAACCGGCAAATCGCTTGGTACCCATAGGCGTAGCGTTGAGTTCGACCGTATCACCGAATTGATAGGAGCCCTCGCCGCTCAGGATGCTAACGCTATCGTCACTCGCGCTCAAAACGACCTGATAGGACTTAGGCGTAAAGGTCGCCGTATAGGTGGCGTCACCCGCGACCTTAACGGTATAGTCGGCGTTCTCGCTGACTGTCTCGCCCTTGTCGTCCGTCCAACCCGCAAACGAATACCCAGTGTTGGCGATCGCACGAAGCGTTGCGCGGTCGCCAGCCTCATAGCCACCAAAGCCGCTCACGGCTCCGCCCTCGGCAGGCGAAGCAACGGTATGCACGACATACGAACCCGACGCAAAGACGGCATAGAGCGACGTATCCTCACGCACGGTAAATCGATAGGTTTTCTTGGAGCTCACGCATGTGCCGTTACGGAACCAGCCCACAAAAGCCGTATCCTCGGCGGCGACCGCACGCACGGTTGCGACCTGTCCAGCGGCATACGCCCCCGTGCCCTCGACCGTGCCCATGCTCTCTTCACACGAGACGTCCACCGTATATTGTTTTGCCGAGAACACGGCCTGGAGCGCCGTGTCAGACGTCGGCACCACGTGATAGGTGGTGTCGCGGCTTACCACGGCGCCCGAGGCATCGGCCCAATACTCAAACGCATAGCCCGAAAGCGCATGCGCGGTCAGCGTGGCGGCATGCCCCGCCTCAACGGTACCTGTGCCCTCGACCCAGCCGGCGACGCTCGATTCGACCAGCGAACCGGTGCCGGAATCGACTACCGCCATGGCGTCGACTTCATAGCTTTTTGCCATAAAGCGAGCGACGTGCACATGGCTGCGCTCCTGGTGGCAGGTGAACTCCGCATCGGCAGACTCAAACGTGCCGTCGGCCGTATACCAACCAGTAAAGACGTAACCGGGATTGGGCGTCGCCTTAAGGGCAACCTCCGCGCCGCGGTCGGCAAGGATTCGGCTCGCCTTGACGGTGCCGCCCTCCGCAGGATCGGCGAGAGGCACGCAGACGGTATCGATCGGCACAAAGGCCGCGGTAATAACGCAGTGTCCGGTTTTACCGCGAGCCTTCGCAACCAACGAGGTCTCGTGCTTAAGGCTCTTCAGGCGACCATTGACGTACCAACCCCAGAACAAAAAACCAGGATGGGCCTTAGCCGTCAGATGAAGGGTCTCCCCTAATTTGAACGTATCGGTCGTAGGCTTCACCACGGTCCCATTGCACGTCACGGTACCGCCGAGCCATGAATCGGCCGTGACCATGACCTCGGGCTTTGAGTCGGTAAAGATCGCGGTATAGGTATCGCTCTTGGTGACCTTAACGACTAGCTCGGCAGATTCGTACTCCTTACCGGAGCCGTCCTTCCAATGGTCAAAACGATAGCCGTCGTTGGCCTTTGCCTTGAGCATCACCGTATCGCCGTATCCGCAGGTAACAGAAGACGCCCCCGGGTGGCCCTCGATCTCAACCGTACCGCGCTCCACAAAGGTCTTTTTTGCCTTCGCCGTCACGGTATACGTGTTTTCCTCAAACACCGCGCGCACGGTGCATTCCACGTCCTCGGGATAAAACTCGAGGTAGCTGGGGTCGGTGCCCAAAAGCAGGTCCGTCTTGGCGTCGTACCAGCCCTTAAAAGTAAAATGTTTGCTCGCCTCGGCCGTGAGCTCAATGCTCAGCGTGGCAGGCTCGCCCTTCATGCAATAGCCCTCGCCGTGCACCATATATTTGCCCGCCATGGCCGCGGCAGGCTCAACGACCACGTCCACCTTGCAGGCACGCGTAAACTTTGCTTGGATCACGCAGTCAGTAATGGGCTCAAAGGTATAGGAGCGCTCGCTCGAAACCAGCGTCGAGGTGGCATCCGAGCCGCCGTTGCTCAGATACCAGCCGTCAAAGATATAGCCCTCGGATGGGGTGGCCTCCGCGGTCACGCGCTCGCCTTCGGGAACCTCGAGCACCATGCCGGCAGTCTCGCCGCGCTTCAGCGTAACGGTACCGCCCTCGAGCGGGTCGGCATCGGCACGCACAGTGTGCGCATTCCTGCCGTCCATCACAGCCTCGATCCGAGCATTCCCGTTAACGCGGTATTCGCAAACTTCCTGCTTGTTGGCAATCGTGATGCCCTGTGCATCGGTTTCGCGCCATTCTACAAACCGGTATGTTTTCTCCGGATTGTCGGGGCGTACCTTGGGGCGCACCGTAAACGTGAGAATGTCCCCATCCTTCGCGCGAACCTTGCCATCCACGACTGGCACGCCATCGCACAGCACCTCGGCGCTATCGAAGGGATCGGTATTCACCAGAATGGTCTTGTCCGCCTTGCGGAAGCGCGCAACCAGATGGCGGTCGACCTCGGCCTTGAAGATATACGTGCGCTCGGGCGAAACCTCGATGCCGTCCTCAAACCATCCCACAAAGGCATAGTCGGGACCCTCGCTCGCAGTGACCACAGCCTGATCGCCACGCGTAATGCTCTGCTTTACGGGGCTTGCGGTGCAGCCTGTCGAAAAATCGGCCTGAATGCCATCGGCTTCGGCAACCGCCGTAATCTCGACTTTTTTCTCGAAAACGGCCGTCATTTTTACGACCTCGGGCGTCAGGTCCGTGATCGTCATCGTCTTGAGAGGAGATGTCGAGACCTCGACGCCGTTCTCTTTCCAACATACGAAGCGATAGCCGGGATTTGCGACAGCCTCGAGCGTGGCGACCGTCCCCTCATAGTGGATACCGCCTCCGGTAACGACGCCGCCCACCTCGGGCTGCGCGGTGGCAATTATTTCGATCTTATGGTCGCCATGAGGCTTGGGCTTCTTGTGGTCGTCGATGATGTCCTTAATCTCCTTGAGCACCTTGGTGCCCACAGCGGCAACATCCTCGATGTTGTCGGCCATACCGATCTCAATCACTGCATCGGCCGCGATGGGGTCGACGATCTCGCCCAAGCCATACATGGTAGCGAGAACGGCCGCAGCCGTAATCGCGGCGATGAGCGCGGCCTTAAGCGCCGCGAGTGACTCGTCGGGGTCAGTCGCCTCGCGGAAATGCGCGGTGTACTGCACATCCCCCTCGAGCACAAACGTGTAGGACGGACCATCGTCGCCGGTAAAGACAACGTTGCCGAGGGCATCGGTCGCGTAGTCAAACACATAGCCAGGCATTGGCACCGCCACGACCGTTACGCGCGACCCGATACCGTACAGACCGGTAGAGAGGAACTGTCCGAGCGGCTGCCCGTTCTCATCGACCCCGTCCACACTCAGCACAACGTTCGCCTGCGGAGCGCAGTAGCGCGGAGTGATCTCGATCCTAGCGTCAGTCTTGTCCTCGGACACAATCGCATCTGCCTTGTCCACCGTATAAGTAAAGTCGAGCTGATCGCTCACGGCATACGCATCATCGCCCTCGCCCAGATACCAGCCCAGGAAGAGAGCGTTATCCGTGGCGGCGGAAAGCTCAACCGTCTCGCCGGCATTGCGATAGCAGTTTTGCGCGGTAACGCTCAGGTGCGCAAAGTCCTGCGACGAGTCGGTCGCCTGCGCATCGTTGACATGCACCGCATAGTCCTTGAGCTTAAAGCGAGCCTCCAGGGACAGGTCCTTATCTGGCGTAAACGTGCATACCGGCTCCTTGGAGATGTACTTGCCGGACTCGGTGTCATACCAGCCCTTAAACGTGATGTTGTCATTGAGCATCCCCAAAGCACCGGCATCGAGCGTGACCTCGGCGCCCGCATCGATCGTCGTCGCGCCGGAAACATCGGGCAGCTCAACGCCGTCCATCAGCTTGCGTTCGCCTTTATCGATCGTTTGGGCATAGGAAATCTGGAACGACGTCGGCTCAGGCTTCTTAAGCTGTAGCGTGCCCTTGGTCTGGGTTTCAAAATGTGAATAGCCATCGTCATACACGAGCTTTACGGGCTGTCCGTCCATCGACTCATCGAAGACGTCGCCGTCGCAGGGAGTCGCCGTAAGGTACTCGCCGAGCTCTTCCTTTATGAGAGCTTCGTAGTTCCAAATCGATACCGAATGCGGATAATCGAGCTCGACGCTCATACCCTCGAGCGAAATGGTGTCCCCCGGCTCATAGGTCATGTTGTTGGGGTCGCGTGAGATCTCAACGTTCTCGAGTACCTTGCCCACCGGGACGGGCAGGCAGCCATTGCATCTCTCCCAAACAGCTTTGGGATGCCCGTTAGCATACTTCGGAATCATCTTGGCAGGGACCATGACGGTCATGTTGCGCTTGGGGAACGTGTCGGTATTAATGAGCACCGCATGGTTGCACCCAAAGAACACGGTCTCGAGGTTGGTGCTATAAAACGCCTTTTCCGGCAACTCCTCGATCTTGGAGTTATATGGCAGCGTCAGCCCGCCGTTCAAGTCGGTGCCGTAGAAGCAGGTGTGGCCAAGCGTTTCGACCGTTGTGTTGCTCTCGAGCCCGGTGGTAGCAAGGTTCGAGCAGAACCTGAACGCGCAAACGCCAATCGATGTAATGGAGGTATTCTTGTCCAGGCCGGTATCGGTCAGAGCCTTGCAGCCTTCGTAGGCGCTGTCGGGAATCGATGTGAGGCCGACAACCTTGTCGAGCCCCGTGGACACCAGCCCACTGTCGGCAAACGCGGCATAGCCCATCGAGCCAATGGTAGTAGTTTCACTGATGTTCAGGCTCGCAAGCGACTCGCAGCCATAGAACGCCTCTTTTCCGATGGTGCCGATGGTCATACCGGAAAGGCTGATATCGGTGAGATTCGGGCAGTTATAGAAGGCGTGCAATCCGATTTTGGAAATGGAGCTATTCTCAAAGCGCACTGAGCGCAGATTGGTAGAGTCGGCGCAGAGCTGTGCGTCGACTTCATCAACCCCGTAATCGACAATTAAATTCGTTACCATTCGACCATCGACAGAGTTCTCGCGCGGGTTGTTTCCATCGATTTCTACCGTAAGATTTCCGTTTGCATCGCACGGATACAGATAGTAGTTGGGCATGAGCTTGGCATACTCGTAGGCCGCCTGCTGCAGGTTGCCCTTGCTGTACGCGACAAGGCGCGTGTAGCCATCGTCATACACCAACTGTATGGGTTCTCCGTCCATCGACTCGTCGAAGACATCACCATCGCAGGGGGTCGCCGTAAGGTATTCGCCGAGTTCGTCCTTTATGAGCGCTTCGTAGTCGCTATCCATCGTCGAATGAGGATATTGAAACGTGACGCTCATGCCCTCGAGCGAAATGGTGTCACCCTGCCGATAGGCCATCTTGTCGGGATCACGCGAGACCTTAATCTTTTGAAGCATCTTGCCCACGGGGACGGGCAGGCTGCCATTGCAACTCTCCCAAACCTCTTTGGGGCGACCGCTTGCGTATAGCGAAACCATCTTGGCAGGGACCATGACAGTCATGTTTTGCTTGGGGAACGTGGTGGAATTAATGAGCACCACATGGTCGCATCCAAAGTACACAGTTTCAAGCTTAGAGCCATAGAACGCACGACTCGGCAGTTCCTCGATCTTGGAATAAAGGGGCAGCGTCAGCCCGCCGCTCATATTGGTCCCGGAAAAACAACCTTCGCGGAGCGTCTTGATCGTCGTATTGTTCTCGAGTCCCGTCGTCGCAAGGCGAGAGCAGTTTTTGAACGCATTAACGCCGATTGATGTGATGGATGTGTTCCCGCCCAGACCGGTATCGGTCAGAGCGCTGCAGGCATTATAAGCGTTCTCAGGAATCGAACTGAGACCAACGACCTTGTCGAGACCCGTAGACCGCAGCCCGCTCCAGGCAAACGCGGCATCGCCCATAGAGCCGATGGTAGCAACGTCATTAATGTTCAGGCTCGTAAGCGATCCGCACCCAGAAAACGCCTCTGTTCCGATGCCCCCAATGGTCATACCGGAAAAGCTGATATCGGCGAGATTGGAGCACCCAGAAAAGGCGTGTAGTCCAATTGAAGAAATAGAGCTGTTCTCAAAACGCACCGAACGCAAATTGGAGGAATACTCACAAATATATCCGGGGACCCCATCCACTCCGTAATCAACGATCAGATTGGTTACCAATTTACCGTCGACAGAGCTCCCGTACGGGTCGTTTCCATCGATCTCTACCGTAACGCTTCCGCTTGCATCGCACGGATACACATAGCCGTTCGGCATAAGCTTGGCATACTCGTAGACCGTTGGGTCCTCATACACGAGGGGATCGACTTCGCTGTCATCGGACGAGGGTTCCGCCGTGGCAACCAAGCTCTTTGCTGCATCAGAATCGGTCGCGGAGATCGAAAGGTCTTGGGCCAAGCTCGACGTGGAAGTGCTGGTATCCGAGCTGGACGATTCGTCCTGAGCGTTATTCGTTTGGTCGGAAGCTGTGGATGAGCTGCCCTCGCCCGAAGATGACGCGTTATCGACCGCATGGACTTCAGCGTCAGAACTCGAGTCGGTCTCTTGGGCCTCGCTCTCGACGGCGACCGCCCCGGCATCATCGGCATAGGCTGTGCTGGGAGCAAGGGGTATCGAGGTCACGACCATCGCGACCGAAAGATAGACGACTAAAAACCTATAGAGGGCAGCAGTGATCCTGTTCATAGGAACCTTCCCGCAATTCGCAAAGATACAGAGTCCCAGTGTGGGCCATCATTTCACATTACCCTGTATAAGCGACAATGCGGGAAGGTAGCGTAAACGGTTTATCTAAGGGCGCAAAAGGTTGGTCTAATCGCAGCCCAAATCGCGCAGAGCCTCAATCGCCATGTCGACTTCCTCGGCCGTGTTGAAGTAACCAAACGAGAACCGAACCACGCCCTGGCGCTCGGTTCCCAGCGCACAGTGCATGAGCGGGGCACAATGGGCACCGGGGCGCGTAGCAATCCCCCACCCTTGCATGAGCGCGTCCGAGATCTCGGCAGAGTCGATATCACCCACGTTGAGCGACACGATCGCAGAGTGCGCCGGCTGGTCAAAGGCACCGTAGAGCTTAATCCCCGGAATCTCGCACACACCGGCAAGGAAGCGATCGGCGAGCGCACGCTCGTGGGCAGCAATCGCCTCGACCCCACCCTGGGCCTCGATAAAGTCGAGGCCGGCAGAAAGGCCCGCGATGCCGTGGCCGTTGAGCGTGCCCGCCTCAAGGCGCGTGGGCCACTCAAGCGGCTGCAGCGTATCGAAACTGTGCACGCCCGTGCCGCCCATGGCCCACGGCGCCACGTCAATGTCCTCCGCCACGGCCAGCCCGCCGGTGCCTTGGGGTCCCATGAGCCCCTTGTGGCCGGTAAAGCACACGACGTCGAACCCCATGGCTTGCATATCGATATGCGCCGTACCGGCAGACTGAGAGGCATCGACGATCACCAACGCGCCGACCGCATGGGCGATGGCAGCCACACGCGAAACGTCGACCGCGTTGCCGGTCACATTGGAAGCGTGCGTTACCACCACGGCACGCGTACCGGGCGTGACCAACCGCTCGAGCTCGTCGTAGTCGAGCGCGCCGTTCGCGTCGCAGCCCGCATGCTCAACCGTCACACCCTGCTCCGTCGCCAAGCGATTGAGCGGACGCAGCACCGAGTTGTGCTCAAGCACCGTCGTGACCACGCGGTCACCGGGACGCACCACGCCATTGATGGCGGTGTTGAGCGCCGCCGTGGAGTTGGGCGTAAAGCACACGTGGTCCGCCCTCGGGCAGCCCAAAAGGCGCGCGAGCTTGGTACGGCAAGCGTGAATCGTACGAGCGGCATCGAGGGCACCCGACGTAGCACCGCGCCCGGCATTGCCGAGCGAGCACATCGCCTGCGTCACGGCATCGATGACCGTCTGAGGCTTGTGCATGGTCGTCGCCGCGTTATCCAGGTAGATCATCGCACGACCTCCCACATATCAATCACGGTATAGCCCTCGGTGGGAACGCCCGCCGCGGCGAGTTCGCCGCGCAGCAGCTCCTCATCGGCAGGCAACGCCTTCCATGCCAGACCACAGCCGGCAGCGACCTCCCCGGGCACGGGAATCGTTCGCCCGGGAAGGCCGTGCTCGATGCACAGGGACTCGCAGCCCATGGCGGCCGCCGTGGTGGGAAACGTGATGACAAGCGCCGGGCGCTTCTCCCTCATGGCAACTCCAACCAATACGCTACGGGCGCACGACGCGCACGGCCTGCTCCATCTTCTCCACGATCACGTACATGTTGGTGACCTCGCCCACCGCAAGCTGGTCTTTAATGCCATAGTGGTCGAGGCAGGTACCACAGGTGAGAATCTCGACACCCTGCTCGGCCAGGCCCTTCAGGTCGTCGAGCACCGGCGAGCCCTCAACGGTGAGCTTGGCGCCGCCGTTGTAGAACAGCATGGTCGCGGGCAGCTCCTCCTGCTGCGTCACGGCAAAGATAAACGCCTTCATGAGCTTGTGGCCCAGCTCGTCGTCACCGCGGCCCATGCAGTCGGTGTAGACGGAGATGACCAGCTTCCCCTTGCCGGCGCTGGCGTCGCAGAAGGCGGCGCCGTCCTGCTCGGGGTCCGCCACTGCCACGGCGCCAGCGGTCGCCACGGTCACGTGCCACTCGGAATCCGAGATCTTCTCAACCGAGGCCGTACAGCCCTTCTCCTGCGCCATCTTGGAGATATTCTTGACGGCGGTCTCGTTATCGACCGAGGTCACGACAGCGCCCTCGCCATCGAGCTGCTTGAGCGCCTTAAGGGTCTTAACGACGGGCAGCGGGCAGGCATCGCCCATGGCGTTGACTTCAATCTTGGTAGACATAGTTTTCCTTTCGAGTTCATCGTTCTAAAACAGTACATAGTTCAATAAACGCGCCGCTAGCGGACAACGCGAACAGCGGGACCGCCCGGCCCTGCCTCGCATACGCGACCGACAACGGCGGCGATGCGACCCTCGGCATGCAGGCGGCGCGCAAGCTCATCCACATCGGCGGCAGGCGCTGCGATGAGCAGGCCACCCGAGGTCTGCGGATCGTACAGCGCATCCAGCATGCCCGGCTCCAGGTCATCGTCGGCAGCCACACGTGGGCCAAAGAAATCCTGGTTGCGGTAGGCACCGGCGGGGATAATGCCCAGTCGCGCCATGTCGAGCACCTGGTCAAAGAGCGGCACCGCCCCAGACGCAAGCTCAATCTGCACGCCCGATCCCTCAGCCATCTCGCACGCATGTCCAATCAGGCCAAAGCCCGTAACGTCGGTACAGCCGTGAAGCTCGAGCCCCTCGGCAAGGCGAATCGGGGCTTCGTTGAGGGTGCGCATCAAGTCAAACATCGCTGCGGCCTCATCCTGCTCGGTGAGCTCGCCCTTAATGGCCGTAGTGATGATGCCAGAGCCGACCGCCTTGGTCAGCAACAGAGCATCGCCCACGCGCGCGCCGTTGTTGGCGAGCATGCGATCGAGCGGGACAAAACCGCTCACGGACAGGCCGTACTTGGGCTCATCGTCGTTGATGGTGTGACCGCCCGCAATGGTGCAGCCGGCCTCAACGCACTTGTCGGCGCCGCCCGCCAAAATCTGCCCCGCAACCTCAACGCCCAGGCAGCTGGGAATGCACAGCAGGTTCATGGCGTGGCTCGGCGTACCGCCCATGGCGTAGATGTCCGACAGCGAGTTTGCCGCCGCGATCTGGCCAAACAGGAACGGGTCGTCGACCATCGGCGGGAAGAAGTCGATGGACTGAACGAGTCCCAGGTTTTCGCCAACACGGAAGACGCTCGCATCGTCGGAGGTATCGAACCCCACGAGCAAGTTGTCGTTGGGCACATTTGGTAAGTCACCCAGGACCTGGGCGAGGACTCCAGGAGCCAACTTAGCGGCTCAACCGCTCGCGGCGGTCATAGACGTGAGCCTAATCGTGTCCTCTGCCATCGATACCTCCTTTCAAGTTTGATAACTGCTCCAGTATACGCGCCCAGCAGGCATCCCACGAAACCGTAGACGGATCAAAGGACGAGATGGGTTCCGCGAGCGACCGAGCCACGGCATCTGCCAGCGCATGCTCAAACCGCGGACAATCGAGCACATCGGGCGTATCGACATCCGTCATACGCGGCGGCGTCACCCACGTCACGGGCGCGCCGGGCAAGGTAGCCTCGATCCACGGTCGCACGCCGGGCAGATCGGTCATGACGACCTTGCATCCGCAGGCCATCGCCTCGATCGGCACCAGCGGTAGGCCCTCGTAAAAGGACGGCAGTACAAACACCTCGGCCTCGCGATAAGCGCGCACCAGCTCATCGCGACTCAGACGACCGGCGAGCTCCACCGGCACGGGGGAATCCCGGGCGGCCCGAGCGATGCGCTCATACTCATCCGTATCGCCATGGCCTCCCACCAGCAAAAGCCGACTCGGGCGCACCTTGTACGCCGCATCAGAGTCCTCGCCAAAGCTCCCCATCGCGTGCACCAGCGATTCGACGCCCTTCTTAACGCACACCTTACCCACAAAGACGAGCGACCCAGGAACCTTTGCCGTCTGCGCATCACGGCAAAACACCCGGTGGTCATAGCCCGTTCCAATCACGTGGATACGCGACGGGTCAACGCCATAGACGTGCTCAATCTCCTCTGCCTGCTCGGCATGAAGCGAAAAGACGGCATCGAGGCAGCGGACCGCCGCGACAATACGATCATGGGCGAGTCCATGGGTCAGCATCTGCCGAATATCGGTCGAATGGCACACGCCGCACACGGGAATCCCCCGCACGCGCTCGCGCACCAGGGCGCACAGCAAGTACAAGTGGTGGCAGATGATGGCATCGGGCTTGAAGGCGGCGACGGCATGGTCGATTGCCGTGCCAAAGGTCTGCTCGAAGGATGCCGCCATCGCAGGCGTCAGATCGCGGTAGCGTGTCGAGGGATAGGGCATCACGTCCGACATGCCGCAGATGCGAAACGGCAGCCCGGGCGTCTCGAACGGCACGGTGAACACGCGCGCGGCGGGGTCGAGCTCCCCTTGCGTGTCCCCGGGCGCAGCACCGCACAGCACCGCCGCCTCGTGGCCCGCAGCAATTTGCGAGGCCACCAGTGCAGCGAGATATGTGCCGCTTCCCGTGCTATCGGGCTTTTGGGCCGAGATGTTGAGGATGCGCAACGGACCTGCCCCCTTACGCGAGTGCCTGCGCGCGAATCGCCGCGCCGATGGCGCCGGCAAAACGGGCTTCGGGCGAGGTGGTCACCGGCGAGCCCAGCAGCGCTCCCAGCCGCTCCACAACGTAAGCGTTCTCGCACAGGCCGCCGGTCAGGTAATACGGGGCACCCGCCGCCTGCCCGGCCATAGTCGCCACGCGCGACACGACGCTTTCGATCACACCGCGCGCGATGTTCTCGCGCGGCTCACCGCGACCGATCAGGCTAATGACCTCGCTTTCGGCAAACACCGTACACATGCTGCTGATCTTGGTTGGCTCACCGGAGCGGGCGAGGTCGGCCATCTGCTGCTGAGAAATGCCCAGGCGGTCGGCCATGATCTCCAAAAAGCGCCCCGTACCGGCAGCGCACTTGTCGTTCATGGCAAACTTGGCCACGCGGCCGCCTTTAAGTTGGATGACCTTGGTGTCCTGGCCGCCCACGTCGATCACGGTGCCATGGTCGCCAAACAGGCGCACGGCACCGGTGCCGTGGCAGGTGATCTCGGTCACGACCCTGTGCGCATAGGGCACGGCAACACGGCCGTAGCCAGTCGCGATCACTCGAACATCGTCGCCCGTCACGTCATAGCCGGCTGCAGCGAGCTCGCCGCGCAGACGCTCGGCCGCATCGACCGACGAATACCCTGTCGGCATCACGCAGGTCCACGCGATCGCGTCATCCGCCTCCACCACCGCAGCCTTCGCAGCCGTCGAGCCGATGTCGATACCAATGCCAACCACGGCATCCTCCTTCACATGTGACAAAGGGACTGTCCCTTTGTCACATTCGTCTTACAGCGTCTCGATAAAGGCGGCGATGCGCGTCTCGATCTGGCCCATGTCGCCGTTGCTATAGTCGGTCTCGATCTTCATGTACGGAATGCCCGCACCCTCGACGGCCTCCTGCATACGAGCGCTCTCGACGTTGAAGGTGTGGCACGCCTGCAGCACGCTCTCGACCACGCCATCGACGTGGTACTTCTCGCACATGGCCAGCGTGTTGTCCATGCGGCCGTCGTTGGACGTCATGACCGAGCAGTTGATGTCCAGATAGCGATCGGCGATAGCGCGCAGGATATCGGGCGCGTCGGGGTCGATCATCATGGCGGCCGTACGCTCGCCCGAGCAGTCGTCCATGCACACGACCACGCCGCCGTTGGACTCGATGGTGCGGCCGATCTTGTTGATCACGCCACCCACCGGGCAGCCGGTAATAAGGATGCGCTTGGTATCCGCCGCAACGGGGCGCTCGCCCGCGTCGTAAGCCTCGCGCAGGGCAGCGACCTTCTGCTCCAGCTGCTGCGTATAGGCCTCGATATCAAAGCTAAACGTACCGGCGAACATGGTGCTCATCAGGTCGACGCCGCTCATAGCCGCCGGCTGGTTGGCCTGCAGCGCAAACATCTCGAGCTGGGCGGCGCGCAGGCGGTTGCGACGACGCACGGCAGCGCGCAGGTCGTCATCGGTAATCGTAATGCCGTAGAAGTTCTCGAGCTCCTCCTTGAGCAGGCGACACTCCTCGTACCAGCCCTCGCGCTCGTAGGCACGGTCACGGCTCTGCGGCAGATGCAGAATGTACGTGCGCTTGAGCTCATTGAGCAGCTCGTACATCTTCTTCTTGCCGTCGCAGGTGGTCTCGCCGATGATCATGTCGCTAAAGTACGTAAACGGGCACTTTTGCGAGTAGGCAAAGCCGTAGGTCGACTTGATGAGCGGGCACAGGTTTGCCGGCAGCACCTTCTCGGCCTCGGGAATCACCTCGTCGGACGTGCCGCACAGGGCAACGCTCGAGGCACCCGCAGCATCGATAATCTCGAGCGGCGTATAGCTGCACAAAAAACCGACCAGGCGATTACCCGCCTGTTTGTAATCCTTCACGCGAATAAACGCCGCCTTGCGCTGCTCGTTGAACTCCTCAAACGTGCGCGGCAACGGCTGCCCCTCGATATCGGCCATAGTAGATCCCCTCTCTTGTACCGATGTACCTTCCATTAAACAACGAACCCCCGCAATACCAAAAAGGAATCGCTCCTTTAGGGAATCGCGTCGATAAGCGCCTGTGTATACGGATCGCTCGGATGCGCGATCACGTCCTCGGCAGCGCCCTCCTCAACAAGGCGGCCGTGATAGAGCACGCCGATCCGGTCGGACATATGCCGCACCACACGCATATCGTGCGAGATAAACAGCAAGGCCACGCCCGTTGTGCGTTGCAGCTCCCGAAGCAAGTTGAGCACCTGGGCTTGCACAGACACGTCGAGCGCCGAGACCGGCTCATCGCACACCACGAGGCGCGGCTCGCAAATGAGCGCGCGTGCCAGATTAAGTCGCTGGCGCTGTCCGCCCGAAAGATCGTGCGGATAGCGGTCGTAGTGCTCGGGCAGCAAACCCACCGACGCCAGAGCCGAAAGCGCACGCTCGTGGCGCTCGTCCGCATCGCGCACGCCGGCGATAATCAGCGGCTCCTCCAAAATGCGACCGACACGGTTGCGTGGGTCAAACGCGGTGGAGCTGTCCTGAAACACGAGTTGGATCTCACGGCGATATGGTTTGCGCTCGCGCTCCGACATAGCAGCCAAGTCATGGCCGCGATAGATAATCGAACCGGAATCCGCGTGCTCAAGCCCACAGATCAGACGCCCGGTCGTCGACTTGCCCGATCCAGATTCGCCGACCAAGCCATAGACCTCGCCCGGCGCAATCTCAAACGAAAGGTCGTCCACAGCGGTAAACACCTGGCGCCTAAAGCCCGAACCCGACATGGGATAGGTTTTGGTCAGGTGCGAGACCTTAAGCAGGGCTTCGCTATTTGCAGCCATGGCACTCCCCCTCCTCGACAAGCCAACACTTCGATCGGTCGCACGCGCTCGCGGCAAAGAGCGGCGGCTCCTGCGCGCGACAACGCTCCTCGGCGCGCGCGCAACGAGGCGCAAAGCGGCAGCCGCAGGGTATTGCCGTGAGCGGCGGCACCGTACCCGGAATATCCGCCAGCGTATCGACCCGCTCACCCTCAAGCGGCGGGATGCTCGCGATGAGCCCCTGGGCATACGGGTGGCTCGGACGCTCCATAAGGCCGCAGGCATCGATCTCTTCTACGATCTGGCCCAAGTACATGACGTGCACGCGCGAGCAAATGCTCGTGACAACGTCCAGGTCATGGCTGATAAACAGCACCGCCATGTTCTCGGTGCGGTTGAGGTCGCGCAGCAAATCCAAAATCTGCTTTTGCGTCGTCGTGTCGAGCGCCGTGGTGGGCTCATCGGCAATGAGCAGCCGCGGATGGCCGGCAAGCGCCATGGCTATCATCACGCGCTGGCGCATACCGCCGCTAAAATCGCTCGGATACATATCAAAGCGAGCACCGGCGTCGCGGATCCCCACGCGCTCCAAAAGCGACAGGGCCTCGGCGCGGGCGTCGCGACGGCTCACCTTGCGATGGGCGCGCACCGCCTCGACCACCTGCGCCCCCACCGTCATGACGGGATTGAGCGAGCTCAAGGGGTCCTGGAATATCATGGCGATATCGCAGCCGCGCACCTCGCGCATGGTTTTGAGCGGACGCGCCAGCAGGTCCTCGCCATCAAACACAATCTGGCCCTCGTAGGCCATCTTCTGCTCATGCTCCAGCAGGCGCATGACACTTTGTGCAAAGACCGACTTACCGCAGCCGGACTCGCCGACGACGCCCACGATCTCGCCGGCATCGATATGCAAATTGAGCTTGTTAACCGCCTCGAGCGCGCGCCCATCGCGTCCCACAAACGAAATGCAGAGGTCGCGCACGTCCAAAAGATGCTGAGCCATGGGCTAGTCCTCCTTTGTCTTGGGATCGAGGGCGTCACGCAGGCCATCGCCGGCCAGGTTGAGCGAAAGCACGCTTGCGATAATGGCCGCCGCCGGGAAGAAGATCATCCACCAGGCCTTGCGAATCACATTTTTGCCTGCCTGTAGGATGTTGCCCCAGCTGGCATCGGGCGCCTTGATGCCCAATCCCAAAAAGGAGAGCGCCGCTTCGGAAAGCACGGCCTCGGCAAAGATAAAGGTGGCCTGCACCAAAAACGGAGCCATCACGTTGGGCACGATATGCAGCCACACGATACGAGCGGTCGATGCACCCTGCACGCGCAGGGCCTCCACGAAGGGCTCCTCCTTAACCACCGTGGCGCGTGAACGAACGATGCGCGCCATGCTGGGCGTGTATACGATCGTGAGCGCGATGATGACGTTCCACACGCTCGCTCCCATCATCGCCATCAACGCGATGGCCAGCAGCACGCCCGGAATGGACATCAGGCCGTCGCAGATACGCATGAGCACGTGATCGAGCTTCTCGTTGTAGCACGCGTAGGCACCGATCACCAGACCGAGCGCACTCGTCGCAAGTGTGACGGCCACGCCGACGCCAAGCGACACGCGCGCGCCGGCAATTACGCGTGCAAGCAAATCACGGCCAAAATCATCGCAGCCAAAGGGGTGCGCAGGCGAAGGTGCAGACAGTCGCAGCGCCATCTCCTGCGTATTGGGGTCGACCGTCCACACCAAAGGGCCGACGAGCGCGACAAGCATGATGGCCAAAAAGATGCAGCCGCCGACTACAAACCCCTTATTGGCAAGGGCCTTCTTAAAGCTTGTCATTACGCATCGCCCCATTTTCGGGCACGCGGGTCAAACGCGCCGTAAGCCAAATCGACCAATAGGTTAATCACCGAGTTCAGCAGGGCGATGACCAGCAGCACGCCTTGGATAACGGGATAGTCGCGCCGCTCGATGGAGCTCGTGACCAGCTGGCCCAGACCGGGGATGTTAAAGATAGCCTCGGTCACCACCGCACCCGTAATCAGGGCGCCAAAGGAATAGCCGACCGAGGTGAGGATCGGCAACGCGGCGTTGCGCAGGGCATGGGACAGCACTACACGCACCTCGGAGACGCCCTTGGCGCGCGCCGTCTTGACGCAGTCGAGCTGCATGGCCTCGATCACGCTCGCGCGCGTCATGCGCATGAGCAGCGCGGCCTGCACGCATCCCAGCGATATGGCCGGCAGTGCCAGATAGCGCAGGTGCACAAACCAGCCTTTCGAGAGCGGCACATAGCCGGCCACCGGAAGCACACGCAGCGTGACGGCGAACAGCCACATAAGCATCAGCGCCATCAAAAAGCCAGGTATTGCCACGCCCAAAAGTGCCACGACGCGCAAGACCGCATCGGTACGCGACCCGTGCTTAAGGGCGGCGATGACGCCGCAGGGCAGCGCGATAAGCAGTGCGATAAGCTGTGCCAGAATCGCCAGCGACAGCGTAGGTCCAAAATGCTCGGCAATCGCCTGCGTGACGGGCTGATGCATAAAATACGAATCGCCCAGATCCCCGGTCAGCACACCGCCCATCCACTCAAGGTAGCGTTGCGGCAGCGGCTCGTTAAGCCCCAGGCTTTCATTGACGCGTTCGATCTGGTCGGCCGAGGCCTCCATGCCGAGCATCGAAGAAGCGGGGTCGCCCGGCGTAAGATAGATAATCAAAAACACGACGACCGAGATGATGAGCATCACCGGGATCATCGCGCCGATACGTTTGAGCGTGTACTTTAACATGCGAGGTTTCTATATCCCCTCTGAACGCGGACAGACCGCGGCGGCCGAGGGGTCAAGCCCCTACGGTCGCCGCTCCATCGATACCTATTACTCCGGGCGCTTGGCATTCCAAACGATGGCGCCGTCGAGCAGCTCAAAGCCCTCGACATCGGCCTGCGTGCCGGTGATGGCCACGTAATGGCACAGTGGCTCGATTACCGCGATCTCGTACAGGTGCTCCTGGCACTCGGCCCACTTCTTGGTTGCGGCCTTCTGGTCCTCGGCCGTACGGGTCTCGGCAACCAGCGAAAGTGCCTTCTCGTCCGAAAGGCCGTAGAAGCCTTTAGAGACGGAGAGCGACTGCGCCGGAATCGGCTTGTAGTTCGTCGATGCCACAAACAGATCCCACTGGTCCGGCTTGCTGGAGCGAATATCCATAAAGGTCGCGAACTCATAGCTCTCGACCTCGGCGGTAAAGCCGGCCTTCTCGAGCTGCTCCTGCAGCGCGACGGTGGCGTTGTACATCTCCTTGTAGTCGGGCGTGGTGAGCAATTTCACGGTCTCGCCAGCATAGGAGGTCTTGGCAAGCGCCTTCTTGGCGCCCTTGGGATCGGCCTGGTTAAAGTACTTTTTGCCGGCGTCGGTCGACCACTGATCGTTGTCGGGGTTGCCCAGGTTGGGATCGAGCGTAAAGAGCTCCTCCTCGCCATAGGCGGCCAGCGCGGCAGCCTTGCAGTCGATGGCCATAAGGGCGCACTTGCGAATATCCTCGTTGGCGAAGATACCCTCGTTCATGTTAAAGAACGCGGTAAGGACACCTGCGGCGTGCGAGTGCAGTTTCACGTCGTCGTTGCCGTCAAAGTCGTGGTAGTTCTCGGTTGGGATCTCGTAGGCAATATCATACTCGCCGGTCTCGAAGCCGCTCACGCGCGTAGAGCCCTCGGTGACAAACTGGTAGAAGATGTCCTTCGTGGGCGCGGTGACCTTACCGGTATAGCCCGAAGCCTTGCCCTCAGCAGCCTGGTAGTCGTCGTTGCGCGTCAGGTGGATGTACTGATCCTGCTTCCACTCCTCAAGCTTGTAGGCGCCGGTACCGATATAGTCGGAGATACCCGTATCGCCCGCGGCATCGATAACCTCGGAGGGAACGATGGCGGGATACTGGGAGTGGCTGCCCAGGATCGTGAGGAAATCCGTAGCGGGCGCGGTGAGTGTGCAGGTCACCTCGTGGTCGCCGGACTTGGCAAACTGGGCACCGGGGAGCAGGCTCGCCGCGCGATCGTTGACCGTAAGCCAGCGGTTCATCGAGGCCACGACGTCATCGGGGCCAAACTCCTTGCCGTTGTGGAACGTAATGCCCTCGCGCAGCTCGATGGTATAGACCAAGCCGTCGTCAGAGACCTTGTAGCTCTTGGCCAGGACGGGCTGGGGCTCATACTTGGAATCCAGGCCAAAAAGCGGCTCCATGATATTGCAGGCGATATCAACGGTCACGAGCGACGACGTGGTGTGCGGATCGAGACCGTCCGGGCTCGCCGGGAGCGCGATCTGCAGCTCGTCGCGATACTCCACATCCTGGCCGGAGGCAGCGGCGCTACCGCTCTCGGCGCCCGAACCGCCGCAGCCTGTGAGGCCGAGGCCCGCCATGACGCACAGGGCAGCGGAACCGGTCAGAAAACCGCGACGGGAAACGCCCGCCTTAAAAAGATCGTTGTTCATTGAGTTCCTTTCGTGTCTGAACAAACGGACAGAATCTGCCGGGACGGCGGAAATCCCCGTCCCGGCAGCCATGCGAAGCTGATCGGCGCCCTGCGGTGCATCCGGACACCGACCTGCACAACAGCAAAGAAATCCCTATCGCGTGGATAGGAACACCCAGAGGTACCGCTTAGCGCAGGTGCGGCTAAATCGTCTCGAGAAAAGCCTCGATGCGGGTCCGCAGCTGGCCTGCGTCCTCGCCGGCGTAGTCGGTCGTTATGTGCATAAAGGGAATACCGGCCTCTTCGGCGGCCTTTTCCACGGCGAAGGACTCCATCTCGTAGAGCGTGCAGAACTGCAGGGCCACGTCGACAATGCCGTCGGCATGCAGGTCGCGCGCCATCTGAACGATGTCATTCATACGCTGGTCGTTGGGGGTAAAGACGGCGCAGTTGATCTTAAAGTAGCGCTCGGCGATAGCGTCGAGCATCTCGTCGACCGTCTCGCCGGACTCGTCGACCAGGTCCTTGTAGTAGCGCGAACCCGTGCAGGACTCCTCGCCCACCACGACGCCGCCGGCCTTCTCGATGAGGTTGAACAGCTTCCAGTTGGGCACGGCCATGGGCGTGCCGGTGTACAGGATGCGCTTGGTCCCCTTGGGCGCCACGCCCTCTCCGGCCTCGACACGCTGCTCACACTCGGCCGCCATATCGTTGATGGCTCCGGTCAGGCGCGGCGTGTCGTCCATAAAGGCGGCCTGAACGGTCAGCAGGCTGTCGAGACCGCTAATGGGCGCTGGGTCGGCAGCGCGCGTGGCAGCGAGGCGCTGCAGGGCACGACGCTTCTCATTGACGGCGTGGATGGCGGCTTTCAGACGCTCAGGCGTAATCGTGACGCCGCACTCTTCCTCGATCTTGGCGGCGAGCTTCTTGACCTCGGCCTTCCAGGTCACAAGCGTCGACTCGTCGTGTACGTTGGGAATATCCATGACGTACATGTTCTTTTGCGTGGCAAAGAACTCGTAGGCTTTCTTCTTGCCATCGCAGGTGTTCTCGCCTACCACCAAGTCACTCGACTCAATGTAGGGGCAGACCTCGCCCAGCTTAAAGCCGGCAAAGCTCTTGATGAGCGGACAAGTGTTGCGCGGCAAGTGCTCCTCGACCTTGTCGGTCGCCCAATCGGCACCCGAGCACAGACCCACGGGGATACCGTTGCAGGCGAGCACAATCTCCTCGGGCACGTAGACGCAGAAGCTGCCCACGATCTTGGTGGCCTCGCCGGCCTCCTTCTTGTCGAGCATCTCCTTAATACGGCCGCTGTGGATGTTGGTGGCGACAAAATCCAGGTAGGACGTGGACTTGGGGCGATTGTTCTGCGTCAGGAACATATCGCCGTACATCTGGCCCACGGCGCCCAGCAGCATGTCGTGGTCGGCAAGATTCATGCCGAGGCTCTCCCACATCGGATGGAAATCAAATTCTTCAGCCATAACGGTTCCCCTCTCGAACCAAAAACGGATAACAGCGGTATCGATGCACGACGGACGGCGATTGCCCGACCGTGCTCAAACCCGGAATTTTAGGGAACCTGCTTTGCGGTTGATGATTTAGTTGTGCGTCGTCTCTCCCGGAGCCGTGAACATACCTGCTCATATGCGACTCCGAGCCATATACAGGGCGCGCGCGGCAACGCGGCGAATATATGTCGTCTGCGGCATGTGCGCACCCTCCTTTACAAGTTGAGGTCAACTATATCAACGGTCATCGACCATGCGAACACCGTTGACATTCGTACGACAGCGTCGTGTGCCGTCGTTTAATAAATAATTATCTTGATTGATAAGAGTTTGTCATTCCTCATTCGGCGAACGACAAAAACAAAGCCGCCGAGGCTTATATTCCCCGACGGCATTACCCGGCGCTATCGACAAACCAAATGGATCCTGCTGGCATCAAAATGCATGCGCAGGGTCTCCCCCGCCTGCGGCAACTCGTCAACTGGCACACTCACCTTGTTGACCTTCCACTGCAGGCGCGTCGGTGCGTCGACACGTGGCACATCCAGCAGCACCAAGCGCTCAAAACGCGAATCGCTCACGCGGGCCACGTGCAGGTCGTAGCTGTTGCGACCACGCTCGGCACGATTGTCCACATGGAAGTAGCTCGCGCGGATGCCCAGGTACGCCACGTTATCGGGCACCTCGCGGCCCACATTGAAGGTCATGCCCCAGTCCAGGGCTTCAACTTCCTGAGGCCCGATCTTGCGCGCACGGCTCGTGTTCTTGCAGCCCGTCAGGCGCAGCGCGGCCAAGGTTTGCGGCCGGCGGACCACGTCCTCGACGGAACCGATCTCCTCCACATGCCCGTTGTGCATCACACAGATGCGCTCGCACAGGCGACATGCCTCGTCAATATCGTGGCTCACGTACAGTACGGTGCGGTTGCAGACATCGAACAGGTCGAGCATGTTTTGCTCAAGCGCGCTCTTAAGATACGCGTCGAGTGCGCTCATGGGCTCGTCGAACATGAAGATGCCCGGGTGCGCCGCCACCATGCGGGCAAGCGCCACACGCTGCTGCTGGCCGCCCGAAAGTCGCGCGGGATAGCGGTCGGCAAAGTCGGCCAGGCCAAAGATACCCAGATAGCGTTCGGCAAGCTTTTTGCGCGCTGCGGCGTCACCCGCATCCTTAACACCGGCGCATACGTTATCGGCCACCGTCATGTTGGGAAACAGCTGATAGTTTTGGAACAGCAGGGCGCATTTTCGCTCCTGGGGCGACAGGTTGATACCCGCCGCCGAGTCAAAAAAGGTCACGCCGTTGACGACGATCTTGCCCTCATCGGGCGTCTCCACGCCGGCAATGCAGCGCAACGTGCAGCTCTTGCCGCAACCCGAGGCGCCCAGCAGCGCCACCCGCTCCTCGCCGGCATCGAGCTGAATGTCGAGGGTAAAGCCGGGATAACGCTTTTTGATATCCAGAACGAGCGACATGGCCTATCGACCTCCCTTCGCGACCGCGTCGTCACGCATAAGCTCGGCCAACGCTTCGCGATCGATACGCAGGGCATCGCCACCGACGGGGTCGAGCGAATCGCCCTGACCGACAAGCTCCTTGGCCTGTTTGCGCTCCGCGCGGGAGAGACCCCGCTCGCGGTACTTTTGCGAATGCGCCGTGTACATGTTGATGAATAGGATGACCAAGAAGCTGAAGACGATCACGACGACGACCCAAAAGAGCGCCACCGACGTATTGCCGCCCATCCACTCAAAGTAGATGGCGATGGGAATGGTCTGCGTAATGCCGGCATAGTTGCCCGCGAAGAACAGCGTGCAGCCAAACTCGCCCATGGCGCGGGCAAAGGCGAGCACCGTGCCGGCGGCAATAGAGGGCCAGCCGAGAGGCATCATGAGCTTGGTAAAGATGCGCCGCTCGGACCAGCCCAGCGTGCGCGCTGCATCGAGCATCTGCGTGTCGAGGCTCTCGAAGGCGCCGAGTGCCGTACGATAGACGAGCGGGAACGACACCACCACGGCAGAGATCACCGCCGCGGGCCACGTAAAGACAACCGAGATGCCGTGCGCGATCAGCCACTGGCCCACCCCGGTAGAGCGACCGAACAGCATGAGGAGCAAAAAGCCGCAGACCGTGGGCGGCAGCACCATAGGGATGGTAAAGACCGAATCGAGCAGGCCCTTCACGCGGCTCGTGGTGCCCATGGTCTTCCATGCGGCAAACAGGCCCAGCGCGAACGCGATCACCAAGGCGAGACCGCTCGTCTTGATGGACACCCAAAACGGGCGGTAGTCAATACTGCCAAAGAAGGTCGCGGCGCGCTCCGCTAGCGAGGGCGGCTCCGTCGTCGAGACACTCGCATACGGCACCAAGGCGGCGTTATCGCTCCACAGGGCTCCGTCACCCAGATTGAGCCCGGGGTTTGCGGCGTCCGCGGCATTCACGACGGTGTAGTAGTCGCCGTCGTCGCCCTTCACCTTAAACAGATAACGGTAATCGCCCTGTACCAGCTCATTGTCCGAGGTAAACACCCACTCGAGCTTGGAGTCCTCCAGCAGCGCGCCTCCCATGGAGTGAGACTTATCGAGCCCCGCGAGCATCAACTTGAGCGCCTTTTGGTCTGAGGCATTTGCGATATCGAGGCCCGCTTCCTTGGCAGTATGTGCATCGACCCACACCACAATGCTCGTAGGCGTGGTCACCGTTACGAGCGACGTCTTTCTGTAGATGGGAAAACGATAGCCCTCGGGCTGGTCGGTAAACGAGCGGGCCGTGCCCTTGGCGTTGCGCTCAAAGGCGTTGAGGCCAAAATCGACGCCATCGATAAGCGCGGAGTCCTCGGTCGCCTGGCGTCCGTCGGCAGTGGCGAAGAGCGCCTCGGCACAAGCAACTCCGGGCAGTGAGGTAAACGCAAAGAGAACCGCCGTCAGCGCAGCGAGCAGGCGAATCGTTTTCCTTGACACGGGCGACTCCTCAAACAAAGGGTAACGACGCGCAGGCGCGCCGCTTCAATCTAAAAAGGGCGGGCGATCGCAAGAACGCCCGCCCTCAAGCATATCGTTATGCAGCGCTCTTCTGCACTACTCGGAAAGCTCAAAGCCGTACTTAGCCCAAATCTTCTGCGCCTTCTTGTTGGAAAGGCAGAAGTCGATGAACGCCTTGGCCTCGTCGGCATGCTCGGAGCTCTCGGCCACGGCGCCCGGGTACACAATGGGCTTGTGCGAATCCTCGGGGCACACGAAGGCCTCCTCGATGCCGTCGTAGCGGTAGATGTCGGAGCTGTAGACAAAACCTGCCACGCAGTCGCCCGTGGACACGTAGGCGGCAGCGGTGCCGACCTTATCGGCCAGCGCGACCTTGTCGGCAATCTCGGGCGCGTACTCGCCGTCGTCGCCCTCGGTGCCGGTGTAGAGGCCGACGGAGGCCAGCGCCTGGTTGGCGTACTTGCCGGCCGGAACGGTCTTGGCGTCGCCGATGGCGATCTTGCCGTCCAGGTTCGCGACATCGGCGATGGCCTCGACCTTGGTGTCGGAGCCCTCGGCGCGAATGATCACGAGGTCGTTGACGAACATGTCCTCACGGGTGTCGGTGTCGACGAGCTCGGCAGTCTCGGCATCGTCCATGGTGCCCTTGGAAGCGGTGATGAGCACGTCGACGGCAGCGCCGGCCTTCATCTGCTCGACCAGGTCGCCAGAGGCCTTGAACTGCGTGTCGGCAAAGGTGGTGCCGGTCTGGTCGGTGTAGAGTTCCTGGACCTCGGGAAGGGCCTTCTCGAGCGAGTTGGCGGCGAAAATCTGCAGCTCGACGGCCTTCTTCTTAGAGGAGGACTTGGCAGAACCTGCGTCGGAACCAGCAGACTCGGACTCCTTGTTACCCGAGCAGCCAGCAAGGCCAAGGCCGGCGGCAGCAGCGGCAGAAAGCGAAACGAAACCGCGGCGAGAAACCATATCGAACATATTGACCCCTTTCGGACCTTGTGCCCGGGCACCCCACCGCGGGCTTTATTCTGTAATCAGATTATACTTCAGCGCGAATAATGGCAGTGAGAAATTATTCTCGCATGAGAATATATTTTCAGATTACGACACGCATCGACTTCACCTCGGCATCAAGCAAAAAGGCGGAGCAACCGTTCGGGTCACTCCGCCGCAGGTGAAACACTTATTTGGTGTGTCCGCCGCCCGCCGTCATCTGTGCCGCGTGTTCCAGCTGGTCGGCAATCGCCTCCCAGCTTTCGCGGGCTGCCTTGGTGGATCCGGGAAAGTTTACGACAAGTGTATGACCGCGTTGCATGCACACGGCGCGCGACAGCATCGCGCGGCGCGTCTTGGTCATCGAGTACGCGCGAATCGCCTCGGCAATGCCCGGCACATCGCGGTCGCAGACGGCGCGCGTTGCCTCGGGCGTCACGTCGCGCATCGAAAGTCCCGTGCCGCCGCAGGTGAGCACGACATTGGCGTGGCACTCATCGGCGGCTTCCACAATGGCATCACCAATCTCGCTGACGTCGTCGCGCACAACCACATGTGAGGCGACCGTCCAGCTCTGCGCCTCGATAAGTTCCTCGAGTGCTGCTCCAGCCTCATCCTGAGCAAGATCGCGCGTGTCCGAGCAGGTCACGATCGATATCTTCAACTCCATAGTCTTCCTCCTATAGCACCGTTTCCTCGGGCAGGTCGACGCGAACAACGTCCACGACATCGCCCGCCGCAAGCTCGCACGGACCTTCGTCAATACGCAGCAGGCAGTTGGCCCGCTGCATCGTGCCGAGCAGCGCCGAATTCTGCGTCTTGGCCTCGGTCACCATAAGCTCGCCGGTCTGGGCATCGCGCACAACCGTGGCGCGGTCATAAAAGCGACGGTCTTGGCGCTTCTTCACTCCGTGTGTCAGCATTGCCTGTTGCACAGGACGCGCCCCCTCGGCAAAGCCGCGCATCTTGCGAATCGCCGGGCGCGCGAGCATCTCAAAGCCCACGTAAGCCGCAGCGGGATTACCCGAAAGCCCCAGGTACGGTTTGCCGCCGAGCAGTCCAAACGTGATGGCCTTGCCGGGACGCATCGAGATGCGATCGAACAGGACCTCGCCCTCGCGCTGGACCAGCGCCGTCACGTAGTCGTAGTCGCCCGCCGAGGCGCCACCGCTCGTAATGGCAAAATCGCACTCGCGCACCGCGCGGTGTACGAGCTCGGATATCGCCTGCTCGTCGTCGGGCGCAATGCCATAGAAGACAGGCTCGGCACCGGCATCGAGTGCCTCGGCCATCAGCGCCGAGGAGTTGGAATCGCGAATCTGGCCACGCGCCGGAAGCTCACTTGGAGCAACCAGCTCCGTGCCCAGCGAGATGATGCCCACGCGCGGTGCGGCGTGCACCTTCACGCTCGCGTACCCGGCGCTTGCCAGCAGGCCCGCACCAGCCGGCGCCACAACCTCACCGGCACGCATCACGACGTCGCCGGCATGGGCTTCTTCGGCAGCAGAGCGAACGTTCTCCCCCACCTTAGCCGGCGCCGAGAAGCGGACGTGCGAGCCCTCGTTGCCATCGCCGTCGAGCACGTCGACGATCTCGTACTTCACCACGGCATCGGCGCCCTCTGGCACCGGCGCGCCCGTCATAATGCGGACCGTCTCGCCCGCGCCGATCGTGCCCTCAAACACATGACCCGCTGCCTCGTGCCCGACAACGGAAAGCGTCACCGGAGTATCGCCGGTGGCCGCACCAAGGTCGACGGCGCGCACGGCATAACCGTCCATGGCGCTGTTGGCAAATGGCGAGATGTCGATATCGGCCACAGCATCCTCAGCCAAAGGAAGACCCGCCGCCTGCCATACGGGAATCTCGACAACCCCGGTCGGACTCACATGCGACAAGACAATTGCCTGCGCGTCCTCCAACGGAATGAGCTTCTCTGCCATATGCACCTCTTACAGATCGCGGCGCGTAACAAGGGCGCCGATTCTTTATGTTTTATTCAGTATAATCCCCCGCCGCTCAACCGTGAGACGGCCTGCACTCGCGAATACACCTGTCGGTTACAGGGCACGAAACAGAACCGAAACCAACCCACCGGCTTGACGCGTTTGTCACGCTCTATAATGCTTGCGTTGTAACTAAAGAAGAGGACACCATGGCTTTTACCGACACATCAGACAGCGAAAGCGAAGAGCAAGACAATTCCCTGCCGCTCGATGAGGGAGGCTTCTTCTCCCTGAATGACGTCATCATGGCCGGCAGGCATCAGCTCACCCGCTCTGAGCATCTCTTGGCCGCCGACACGCGCCGTAACGCCCGCAATCTGCTCGCGAGCGCCAAGCTGCTCGTGCTCGTCGTGATCGTCTCGCTCGCCATGGGTGTTGCCGCCTGGGCATTTTTGGCCTCGCTGAACATCGCGACCGATTATCGCGAGCACCATGCGTGGATCTACGCCCTGCTCCCCGCCGTAGGTGTCGCCACCGCATGGGTGTATAAGAACCATGGCCTTGCCGCCAAACGTGGCAACAACCTGGTCATCGACTCTGCCCTGGGCACCCGTCTCATCCATGCCCGCATGGCCGTCCTCACCTTTGTCTGCTCCACGCTTACGCACCTGACAGGCGGCTCGGCCGGACGCGAGGGCGCTGCGGTGCAGATCGGCGGCACCATCGCCAGCAACATCTCAAACCTCGCCCATCTCAAAAAGCACGACCATCACGACCTCATGCTCGCCGGCATCTCGTCTGCCTTTGGCGCCGTGTTCGGCTCGCCCCTCGCCGGCGCCTTCTTTGGCATGGAAATGTGCTTTATCGGCAAGATCGACTACACCGCCGGCATCTACTGCCTCATCGCCTCGTTTACCGGCTACTTTACGTCGCTTGCCCTGGGCACCGAGTATGAGGCGAACGTCATCGCCAGCGTCCCCGATATGACACCCCGAACGGTCGCCATCGTCGTCGTCAGCGCCATTATCTTTGGACTGACCGCGCGACTCTTTGCCTGGTCGGTTCGAACCGTCAAGAGCCTCTACGACCGCTTTATCACCAACTATCTTGTTCGCGCGCTCGTAGGCGCACTCGTGGTGCTCGCAGCTTACGCGGTGCTCGATGCCTGGAAGTACGCCGGCCTTGCCACTTGGCTCTCGGGCGCCGGTTTCGCCGGCAATACGACCCTCGCCGACGCAGCCATCAAGTTGGTCGTGACGGCGCTCACTCTGGGCGCCGGCTTCCAAGGCGGCGAGGTCACACCGTTGTTTGGCATTGGAGCTGCACTTGGCGGCTGGATCGGCTGCCTCGCCGGCATCGACCCCAGCTTTCTGGCGGCCCTCGGCATGCTCGGCGTGTTCTGCGCCGGCCTCAACGTGCCCATCACCACCTGTATGATGGCCATCGACCTGTTCCACGGCACAGCGGCCGGGTTCTTTGTCATCGTTGCGTTTATCAGCTATCTTGCCGGCGGCCACCGCGGCGTGTATCCCGCGCAGCGCATTATCTCGCCCAAGCGCCGTTCGCTCATTGTTGACGAGGGTGGCACGGTGGCAGAGGCTATCGAGCGCCACAACGACCTGATAGAGTAGACGCAAGTATTCGCCGTGCAGCCACAATCGGGGGCAACGTAACCCGAACGCGACCGCACCGTCACGCCATACGCCGGGAGTCGCCCCATGCATGCAACTGATTTTGGCCGCACGCTCATCATCGCCAATCCCGCCGCCCAATCGGGCGCGGCACGCGAAGTGGCTGAGCGCCTGCAGCGCTTTTTGGACATGACCGCGCGCTCATCCCAGTTTGACCTGGTGCTGACCGAGTACATGGGACACGCCAAAGAACTTGCCGCGCAGGCCCAGGGCTACCGCACGGTTATCGCACTCGGCGGCGACGGCGTGATCCACGAGGTCGTCAATGGCTTGATGACGCAAGAAGAGGCAGCCCGACCGGCGCTTGCCGTCCTGCCCGTGGGCTCCGGCAACGATTTTGCCCAGACGCTCGGCATCGATGATTTTTCCGGAAAAGATTTTGGCGCCCTGCTCACCTGCGAGCTGCAGCGTCAGGACATCGGGCGCATTCGCTCGTGGAACCCCGCAAGCGGCAGCGGCGAGGCGGCCGTCGAGTATTACGACCAGACGCTCTCCGTCGGCATTGACGCCGCCATCGGCCTGGGCACCACCGAGCTGCGCAAGAAGACGGGACTTACCGGCGCTCCGCTCTATACCCTTTCGGGCCTGGAGCAGTTTGGGCTGCGCTACCGCAACTACCCCATGACGGTCAGCTTTGACGGCGCGCCCGCCGAGCGCGTGCGGGCGATTATCATGGCCATCCAGCTGGGTCCCACCTATGGCTCGGGCTATCGCATCTGCCCCGACGCCGACCCCTGCGACGGTATCCTCGACGTTTGTTACGCATGCGGTCCCGTGCCCCGTGCAGTCGCCCTGCCCATGTTCCTTTCGGCCAAGGATGGCCACCACACCAAGCTGCCGCCGGTGCGCATGCGCCGCTGCCGCCATGCCGAACTCACCTTCGAGGAGCCCAACTACCCCATCCAGACCGACGGCGAGCCCATCGTCGCCTCACGCATCGAGGTCGACATCCTCGGCGGCGCCCTCCAAGTCTGGCGCCCCACCCGCTAGCCACCCCTAAGTTGCGGTGAAATAGGGACTGTTTTGCGGCTTTGACAGCCCAACAGTCCCTATTTCACCGCAACTTATGAGGAGGCTACTCGTCGCTGCTCGGCTTGCGGCGGTTGGCCTTTTTGATGGCGTTGAAGTGCTTGTCGTTGAGTCTGCGCTGGCGCGAGCGTTGGGGCACCTTGGTCTTGACGCGACGGCGCGGCGGACGGCCGCGACGCTCGAGCTCGGCCTTCAGCTTGCGCAGGCAGCTCGCGCGATTCTGAAACTGACTACGACTCTCGCGCGCCGTCACAACAATCCCCGTGGGCCCATGCTTCATACGCACCGCCGAGTCCGTCGTGTTGACGCCTTGTCCGCCCGGACCCGTCGCGCGAAACACCTGCACCTCGCAATCACGCGCCAACTCCTCGGCCGACATCTCGGCATAGCGCGCATACTCGCGCCATTCCATCTTGTTCTCATCCATATCAACACCTCCCCTCATACAAAAAAAATGTGACAAAGGGACAGTCCCTTTGTCACATCGCATACCAATCGCTTGTGTTGCGCGCTTAGGCGAAGGTGATCTCGCCGTTCTCGCAGTCCATATCGGCGATACGGGCCAGGCTCTCAACGCGGAAGCCGCGCTTACGGAGCTTATCGCCGCCGCCCTGGAAGCCCTTCTCAACGGCGATGCCAATGCCGGCAACTTCGGCTCCCGCAGCCTCGCAGATCTTAATAAGGCCCTCAAGCGCGCAGCCGTTGGCCAGGAAGTCGTCGATGATCAGGACCTTGTCGCCCTCGGACAGGAAGCGCTTGCCGACGATGACCGGGTACTCCTTCTGCTTGGTAAAGGAGTAGATGGTCGTGGCATACTGCTCGCCGTCGAGGTTGATGGACTGCGCCTTCTTGGCAAAGACCACCGGCACGCCGCCAAAATGCTGGGCTGCAATACAAGCCATGCCAATGCCCGAAGCCTCGATCGTCAGAATCTTGTTGATCTCGACGCCCTCGAACAGACGGGCCCACTCGGCGCCCATGTGGTCGAACAGCTCAACGTCGCATTGGTGGTTGAGGAAGGCATCAACCTTAAGGACGTTACCGGCCTTTACGATGCCGTCATGGCGAATACGATCCTCAAGCTCCTGCATGGCGCAACCCCTTCTCGCGGCAACGATACCGCGCGATTAATAAACGTTGTTCGATAGTCTACCACGGACCGACCCCCGCCCGCCCCACAAGCCGCATCGCACCACAAACCAGTCTTTTTGGGACGGCGCGAATCGTGGCAGACAGCCTCCCAACACGCTAATGGCGGGCGCGCATCTTCACCAAACGCACCATGGCAAGCGCAAAGCCCACGGCGGCCACAGCCATAAGCACGTAGAACACCGAGCGAAAGCCGAATAGGAATACATCCGGACGGCCTGTAACAAAACTGGTCACGGCCTCGCCCATCGCCACGCTCATCTGCCCATAAAGGATATGCGAACCTGCCGTAATACCCAGTGCCATACCCGCATAGCGCGCCAGGCTACCCAAGCTGCCCGCAAAACCGAGCGCCTCGCGCGGGGCCGAACCCATGTACAGCGAGTTATTGGGGCTCTGGAAAATCGACGTGCCGCACGACATGAATGCGACGCAGCACACGATGACAGGGATCGATGAATGCTCGTCGAGCGTGCTCACTGCAAAGAGCCCGCACACGTACACGCCCAGGCCAACGGCCGTGGGGCCCTCGCAACCAATACGATCGGAAATCGTGCCCGAAAGCGGGCCGATAAAAGCATTCACCATCGGAAGCGCCAAAAAGAGCAGTCCGGAAATGTCGGAACCAAAGCCGTGGGCGTCCTGAAAATAAAACGGCAGGATAAACTCAGATGCGCCAATACCAACGAACACGATGAGCATGCAAGCAAGGTTGATGGTGAAGGCCGAATTTGCAAAGCAGCGACGAGCGGCCTCGATCAGGGACATGGGACGCTCGCCGGCCTCCGGCTTAACATGCGGCAACGTGTAGAGCCCCACGATAAACGAGATAACGCCAATGGGCAGGTTGATGAGGAAGATGCTCTCCCAGGGAAAGCTCGCCACCAGCATGCCGCCAAGCACGGGACCACACATCATGCCGAGGGCCACGAAGGTCGCAAGGATGCCCATGGCACGGCCGCGCTCGCGCGCTGGAAACGACTCGGTGATGATGCCCATGTTGTTTGCCATGGCCGCCGCGCAACCGACGCCCTGCACAATGCGTGCCAGAATAAGAGCCTCGAGCGAGGCCGAAAGACCACAAAGCAGCGAGCCGACCGTAAAGACGATGACGCCCAGCTGGAACACGCCCACCTTGCCGCGCACGTCACCCAGGCGGCCAAACGGCAGCATAGCCACGCACGTCGCAAGCAGGTACACCGAGCTCACCAGCTGAATGCGGTCGAGGCCCACGCCCAGCTCCTTTTGCATCACGGGCAACGCCACGGTCACGACGGTCGAATCCAGACACGACATAAACGTCATGATGAGCACGGTAAACAGAATCGCCCATTTGTTCTTGCCATGGGTGTCGCCCTCTAGGGCAATGTGCTCGCGGCGCAGCTGCTCTGCGGTTTTCTCCATATCCATCCTTTCGAGTGGCGCAATGCAAAAAACGGGACCCCGATCGCCTGCAAACAGTCGCGATTGGGGTCCCGCCTACGGAATCGGAACGAAAAGTCACCGAAGCTTTCTGCCAGCATCGACGACTTGTGCGAAGGCTAGCCTAGCACTGCTCGAGCGCCTGCTCAAGGTCGGCAATCAGATCGGCCGTGTCCTCGAGGCCGCACGACAGGCGCACCATGTCGGCGGAGATGCCGCAGGCGATGAGCTCCTCATCGTTCATCTGACGGTGCGTGGCATTAGCAGGATGCAGGCAGCAGGTGCGGGCATCGGCCACATGCGTGGCGATCTGGGCGAGTTTAAGGCTCTTCATAAAGGTCTCGGCCGCCGCGCGACCACCGTTAAAGCCAAAGCTCACGACGCCGCAGGTACCGTTGGGCATGTACTTCTGAGCCAGGTCATAGTACTTATCGCCCTCCAGGCCCGGATAGCTCACGAAGCGCACCTTGGGATGGCTCTGCAGGAACTTAGCAACGGCCAGGCCGTTCTCACAATGACGCGGCATACGCACATGCAGGCTCTCGAGTGAGCTGTTCAAGAAGAACGCCGCCTGCGGGTTCTGCATGGGGCCGAGGTCGCGCATGAGCTGAGCGGTTGCCTTGGTAATGAAGGCACCCTCGCGACCGAACTTCTCGGCATAGGTCACGCCGTGATAGCTCTCGTCGGGCGTGGTGAGACCCGGGAACTTGTCTGCATGGGCCATCCAGTCAAACTGGCCGTGGTCGACGATCGCGCCACCCAGGTAGGCCGCATGCCCATCCATGTACTTGGTGGTAGAGTGCGTGACGATGTCGGCGCCCCACTCAAAGGGACGGCACATCACGGGCGTCGGGAAGGTGTTGTCGACCATCAGCGGCACGCCGTGGTCATGCGCGGCCTTGGCAAAGCGCTCAATATCGAGCACGGCAAGGGCGGGGTTGGCAATCGTCTCGCCAAAGACGAGCTTGGTATTGGGCTCAAAGGCTGCCTCCAGCTCCTCATCGGTGCAGTCGGGGGCGACAAACGTGCAAGCCACGCCCATGCGGCCCATGGTGTGGGCGAGCAGGTTATACGTACCGCCGTAGATAGCAGAGCTCGCGACCACGTGATCACCGGCACCGGCCACGTTAAAGATCGCGAGGAAGTTCGCGGCCATGCCCGAACTCGTGAGCATCGCAGCGGTGCCGCCCTCCATCTCGCAGATCTTGGCGGCAACCAGATCGCACGTGGGATTCTGCAGACGGCTGTAGAAGTAGCCCGACTCCTCCAGGTCAAACAGCTTGCCCATGTGCTCGGACGTGTCGTATTTCCACGTGGTGGACTGGTAGATGGGCACCTGGCGCGGCTCCGCATCGCCCGGATGATAGCCGCCCTGAACACATGTAGTTCCGATGGTCTGCTCGCTCATATCCAACTCCCTTACTTGGGTTTTGTTTTATTCGGTTCACGATACCGCTACCCCGCACCCCTCTCAACCCATCCCGCCGATAGGTTATGGGACAAATTAATCAGGTTTATTTGTCCCAAATCTTAAGAAAGTGTTCGATGGCGAAAAACAATGAGATATGCACTGCGGTCTCGATAAGCGAATGCGCCGGCAAGGGTACCATAGGCGGGTACACCATGAACAAGGAGACAACGATGAAGCAGATCGATACCACCCAGCTCAACACTGCCGCCTGCCAGGCTCAGGCTGCCGAGTACCACGCCCGCGGCTTTAACTGCGCCCAGGCTGTCGCTTGCACGCTCGCGCCCGCTGTGGGGCTCGACCCCCAGATCGCCTTTACCCTCACCGAGGGCTTTGGCGCCGGCATGGGCGGCATGACCGAAACTTGCGGCGCCATCTCGGGCGCCGTGGCCATCATGGGCTTTGTAATGAGCGATGGCATGGAAAACCCCAAGACCAAGGGCCAGACCTACAAACTGTCGCGCGAGATCGCCAAACGTTTTGGCGAGAAGAACACGACGACCGTCTGCGGCACGCTCAAGGGCGTCGGATCGGATAAGGGTCCGCTCCGCAGCTGCCCCGGTTGCATCGACGATGCCGTCGAAATCGCCTGCGATGTACTAAAGCAGCTCGCCGAGTAAACGGCAGCGACATAAAACGACAGCCGGCGCGCTTGGGATTCATCCAAATGCACGCCGGCCGTCGTCGTTAGAACTCAGCAAACTCGGGAGCGCTGACCTCAATCTCCTCGCGCCCCGCCATAAGCTCGCGCATCTTAGCGCAAAACGGCTCTTGCTCCCCCGCTTTAAACACCAAGTGAAGTGTCACAGCATCCGCGTAATCGGTATCCGAAACCTTGGCACCCGAATCCTGCGCCAAGCGAAGCACCTGCTCATACTGTGGATAGGCCACACGCACATCAACCGGCACGACGCTCGTCATATCGACGATCTGCCCGGCCTCCTGAGCCGCGGCCACCGCCGCCTGCGTCGCCGCGGTATAGGCGCGCACCAAACCACCAGGCCCCAACAGCGTGCCACCAAAATAGCGCGTTACTACGCAGCAAACATTTTTGAGCCCCGCACCGCGCAGCACCTCGAGCGTCGGCATACCACTCGTGCGGCTCGGTTCACCATCATCGCTCTGGCGCTCGCGTCCATCGACCAAAATCCACGCGGGAACATTGTGTCGAGCGTCATAATGACGCTTGCGAACCATCTCGATAAAGGCATTCGCCTCGTCCTCGGACTCAATATGGACCAGCTGGGCAATAAACCGGCTCTTGCGGTCCACAAACTCGCCCGAAACCTCAATATTCGATTGCAGAGTAAAATAGCTGTCCAACAAAGCCCCTCAACAAAACTAAGCGCGGCAACAAACAGCCTCAATAATACGATAACCCTAGTAAAAAGAATGGCAACGCCGATGATTCCGTCAACGAAAGCGAGAACCCGTCAGCGCGAGCAAGGTGCCTTGAAAGCCGAGGGCATTGACCTTATGGTCATGCCCGAAGGTTTGAAAGGCAGATTGCCGCGCTGACGGGTTCGCAGCGTCAACAAAGTACCGAGTGGGCCGATAAGCCGGGTTCTGTCGTGAACGGTCATTTATCTTGTCTGCACGTTACCGTGCAGCTCCACGCACGCTACCCGAACGCGGACCGGGCCGGCCCATAGCGTTCCTATTCGCGCTTGCTCCGGATGGGGCTTGCCAAGCCGCCGTGTTGCCACGACGCTGGTGGTCTCTTACACCACCGTTTCAGCTTTTCCCTTTACGCCTTGCGGCGCAGGTGGGAGTCTTCTTTTCTGCGGCGCTTTCCGTCGGATCACTCCGCCCGGCCGTTAGCCGGCATCCCGCCCTCTGGAGCCCGGACTTTCCTCACGCGTACTGCAAGCAGCACATCGCGCGACCGTCTGGCCCACTCAGCAGTGCAAGAGTGTAGCACACCGTTGCCGCAGGCAACGGCACAACACAAGCGCTCGCACGATAAACCAAGAACCACCCATGCGCTACAATAATCACGTCGATGGGCAACGTCGTCAGTCGAGACGCGACCGCGCTCCGCACCCCTCCGTCTACTCGGTGCGTTCCCGCCTCCTCCCCGAGGCGGGATGTCGGCATTTTTCATGCACCGACAACCCAATAGCCTGTGGACAGCCCGGACATCATTGCGCACGAGCAGCATCGCGCGCATCAGCAGCAAATACAAAAAGGGACCCATCCATTACGGACGGATCCCTTAAAACAAGTGATCGTCAAACCGATTTACTCGGCGTCGGTCTCCTCGTCCTTCTTCTCGGAAGGCAGCGGGGTAACCTCGATCTCGACGCCCAGAGTCTCAGCAGCGGACTTCATGGACAGGGAGATGCGACGACGGTCGAGGTCGATCTCCATGACCTTGACCTGAACCTTGTCGCCCACGTGGGTGACCTGAGAAGGCTGATCGACGTGCTTGTTGGCCATCTCGGAGATGTGCACCAGGCCCTCGATGCCCTCGCCCAGGTCGACGAAAGCGCCGAACGGGACAAGCTTGGTCACAGTGCCCTCGACGATAGCGCCGACGGGGTACTTCTTGACCAGTGCGCGCCACGGATCCTCGGTGGTCTGCTTGAGACCCAGGGAGATGCGCTCGCGGTTGAGGTCGACGTCGAGAACCTCGACCTCGACCTCCTGGCCGACCTTGACAACCTCGGAAGGATGGTTGACGTGGTTCCAGGAGAGCTCGGAGATGTGGATGAGGCCGTCGATACCGCCGAGGTCGACGAAGGCGCCGAAGTCGACGATGGAGGAAACGGTGCCCTGGAGACGCATGCCAGACTTGAGCTTGGACAGGATCTCGGAGCGCTCGGCCTTACGGGACTCCTCGAGCACGACGCGACGGGAGAGGACGACGTTGTTGCGGTTGCGGTCCATCTCGATGACGCGGGCCTCGATGCGGGTGCCCATGTAAGAGGTGAGGTCCTTGACGCGACGGAGGTCGACGAGGGAAGCGGGCAGGAAGCCACGCAGGCCGATGTCGAGGATCAGGCCGCCCTTGACAACCTCGATAACCTCGCCCTCGACGTTCTCGCCGGAGTTGAACTTCTCCTCGATGCGGTTCCAAGCACGCTCGTACTCGGCACGCTTCTTGGACAGGACCAGACGACCGTCCTTGTCCTCCTTCTGGAGAACCAGGGCCTCGATGGGATCACCGAGTGCAACGATGTCTGCAGGGTTAGCGTCCTTGCGGATGGACAGCTCGCGGACCGGGATAACGCCCTCGGACTTGAATCCGATGTCAACGAGCACCTCGTCATGCTCGATCTTAACGACAGTGCCGTTAACGAGATCGCCCTCATCAAAGTCGGTAATCGTACCGTCGATGAGGTTGTTCATCTCCTCCTCGTTGACATCGTCAAGAGAGAAAATGGACGAGTTCTGAATCTCACTCAAAGGTGGACCCCTTTCGAACTACGGGGCCCCGATTGCTAGGACCTACAGAAGGGTGCGACAAGCACACAACGTTTAGGAACACTCGGGAGCCGACAGATACTAATGTGACGCTTATGCAATCACGTTCGTATAGGTTACGGGGAAATGAGTTCGATTTCAAGCGTGAACTGCGATTTTTTACTCGTGTGGAGACTTTTTCGTAATCTTATGAACACACGTCTCCGCAACTTGACGATAACCAGCCAGGCATTCGGCTTTGGGGTAAAGTATCCGGAGCCAACGATTCTAGATCGATTTTTCGAGAAAGGTGCCCGCGTGCTCAAAGCAGTCGTTTTCGATATGGACGAAACGCTTCTTAGCATCAACCTCAACGCGTTCATCCTTCGCTATTTTAAGGATGTCTCTTCGATGCTCGCGGATATCGGGCGCCGCAGCCGCGGTGGCACGATGGCACGCCTCGGCACCATCCTGGTCGACCTCAACGCCAATCGCCGCAGCAGCACGGACAATCGCACCAATCTTGAGTTTTACCAAGAAGAGGTCGAGCGCCGATGCGGCATTTGCCTCTCGGACCCACTTATCTACGAGGCGTTTACCTACTACGACCGCGAAGTTCTTCCGTACAAGAATGACGAACTCATCAACGCCCATGCCATGCCGGGCGCACACGCCGCGCTTCAGACCGTACAGGACGCAGGGCTGCGCTGCGCGCTCTTTACCAACCCCAGCTTTCCGCAGGGGGCCATCGAGTGCCGCATGGGTTGGGGCGACCTGGCCGACGCCCCCTTTGAGCTCGTCACGCACATGGGAAACGCCACCCGCTGCAAGCCTGATGCCACCTACTATCTAGAGCAGCTTCAGGTGATGGGACTCGAACCGCACGAGGTCCTTATGGTGGGCAACGATCCCAAACGCGACTTCCCTAGTCCCGCCTGCGGCATTCAGACTGCCTATGTAGGCCAGGGCAAGCCCAACCGAGTCACCTGGCGCGGAACCATGGAAGGCTTCGCCCGCGACTTTAACGCCGTAGTAGAAGCCTTCTACGAACACCAAGTAGCCGACGAACTGTCCTAGCACACTTGGGTTTTGCCGATCATGATGTTGAGGATCTCGACGTCGGTATCTTTCATGCCCACACGGCCTACGTAGCCCATACTGGCGATTGTCTGCTCAACGGTATCTTGGATCAGGCCCTCGCCGGCGCGGAAGCCGCGACCCTGCATGGCCATATCATGGCCCAGAATCGCTGCATCGACGGCAGCCGAGATCTTGGCGGCACAGCTCGCCTTGGCGCCGTCGCACACGATGCCGCCCACGTTACCGAGCGTATTCGAGACCGTCGCGCCAATCTGCTCGCACGTGCCACCGCACAGCCAGGTAATCGCAGCGCCGGCGCCGCACGCGGCGCAAATAGCACCGCAAAACGCCGAAAGCGCACCAATATAGCTCTTGATATGCACGGCGATAAGATCGGACAGCATCACGGCGCGCACCAGACGCTCGTGGTCGCAACGCAGGTACTCGGCATACTCCATGACGGGCAATGCGCAGGTAATGCCCTGATTGCCCGAGCCGCACACAATAGCGACCGGCAGCGCGCAGCCGTTCATGCGAGCGTCGGACCCGGCGGCCGCACGGGCACGGGCCCGGCAGGCGACGTCATCGGCACGAGCGCCCAGCAGCGTACGGCCCACCTCGGCGCCCCAAGCGTGCGCGAGGCCCTCGGCACTGATCGCGCCGTTCAGCTCAATCTGACGCTCAACGGCAGCGCGGGCGCCCTCAATGTCGCCGCCCTCGATAAAGTCGATGATGGACTCAATCGACATGGGCGTGTCGGCCTTATCCGCCGCCCGCTCAGCCACGACGCGCTCGGCGCAGGCGGCGCACTCCCCTGCCGACTTGCCGCACACCGGAATACCGTCGAGCGTATGGCACGTGACATTGGTGTGGTGGTCGGTAATCTCGACGACCGCGGTATGGCCCCCGGCCGTGGCGGTCACCTTGATGTAGAGGTTGGGCACACCCTCGACAAGCGACACATCGCAGTAACCGGCATCGGCGAGGAGCTCGGTCACGCGAGCACGATCTTCGTCGTTAACGCTCTCGAGCACCTCGAGCGCGCTCTTGGCGTCACCGCCCACGGCACCCAGCACGGCCGCAGCTTCAATACCGTGCATACCGCCCGAGTTGGGCACGGTCACGCTCTTAACGTTCTTGATGATGTTGCCCGAGCAGGCAACGTCCATATGATCGGGTTCGCAGCCGAGCGTCTGGCTCGCCAATGCCGCTGCATAGGCAACGGCAATAGGCTCGGTGCAGCCGAGCGCACAGACAAGCTCACGGTTCAAAACGTCGCAAAACGCAGCATCGCGGATGGAATCGGTAGACATAGGTATCTCCTGCTTACATAACGAACTGGGCTCTCGATAATAGTTAGCCCTTTTATTTGATAACAATGCATCAAAAACCGCAACCATGGTTCCGGCGGACGGCGCTCAAGCACAAACTGGCGGCATTCATTCATGAAAAGCAGGTCTTATTGCCTGCTAAAGCGTTTAACCAAAAAACGCCCGAGCGTTTACACAAAAGTCGCGCTATCATGCAGTCGAACGCGGTAAACACCTTTAGCATTTGCGCCGCACAGACCAGAGAGGAACCATCCATGAAGATCGGTATCGGTAACGACCACGCCGCCGTCGAGCTCAAGAACATCATTTCCGAGCACCTGAAGGAGCGCGGCTGCGAGGTCGTGAACTTTGGCACCGACACCTCCGAGAGCTTTGACTACCCCATCGCCGGCTACAAGGTGGGTAAGGCCGTTGCCAACGGCGACGTCGACCTGGGTATCCTGATCTGTGGCACCGGCGTCGGGATTAGCCTGGCTGCCAACAAGGTCGAGGGCGTACGCGCCGTCGTATGCTCCGAGCCCTTCAGCGCCAAGCTCTCCCGCATGCACAACAACACCAACGTGCTCGCCTTTGGTGCCCGCGTCGTGGGCTCCGAGCTCGCCAAGATGATTGTCGACGAGTGGCTCGACGCCGAATTTGAGGGCGGCCGTCACGAGCGCCGCGTTAACCTCCTCAACGAGATCGATCACACGCGCGGCCTTAAGATCGTCGACGAAGCCTAAACTATTCAGTGCCACAAGCTAACAGCAGGGGCCCGCTCGGAACACATGTCCGAGCGGGCCCCTTCATTGATTTTGGGATAAAAAGGGCGCCGCGGATGGAGTTCCGCGGCGCCCAAGCCACACGCTAACAGCCTTAAGGAGTCAAAGCTGGTTTAGCCAAAGAAGCGCTTGATCTCGATCTCGGCGTTCTCCAGGCAGTCGGAGCCGTGAATCACGTTGGCGTTGACATCGACGGCGAAGTCACCGCGGATGGTGCCAGGAGCAGCATCAAGCGGGTTGGTGGCGCCCATAAGGGTGCGCATCTTGGAGACGGCGGAAAGACCGGAAACAACCATCTTGACGACCGGACCGCTCGTCATAAAGTCGCACAGACCGCCAAAGAAGGGTTTGTCGGCCAGATGGGCGTAGTGCTCCTCGACGGTAGCGCGCTCGAGCGTGGTCATCTCCATGCGCTCGATGACAAGGCCGCTGCGCTCAATGCGAGCAACGATCTCGCCGATCTTGCGATCGCGCACAGCGTCGGGCTTAATCATGATGAAGGTCTTCTCGATAGCCATAAGGTAGCCTTTCAAGTAGGTTCGCGCGTGCCCAAGTCCCATTCCGGCACCCGCCTGGACTGCATCGTAACAGAGTTCTAGCTGCAGTTAAACAAAAAGCCGTTTATTGAAGCGTTATTATTAATTGAAGCGCTCCATATGTGTCACTTCTGTTCCGAAGCCCGACTAGAGTACCATCCGACCGCCCATCAACCGCATCGAACAGATCAGACGGTCGGTTGCCACCCGCAAACGTATCCCCTTCACAACCTGCCCAAAGGTCCTACAAAAGTTCTCGACAAGCTCCTTCCTTCCCTATAACAAAAAGGGCACCCACCGTAGCGAGCACCCGTAAAGGCAAGATATGATGAACGCACCAGACAGACGCATCCTATAAACTAGTTAGCTCCGTGGCCCATCTCGACGACCTTGGTCAACGAGCCAAACACACCTTCGTCGGCAACGAGTTGTGCCTCGGCACGCTGCAGCTGCACGGCAACAGCGGCAGGGGCGGTACCGCCCTCGGTCGTGCGTGCGGCGACAATCGACGGGATATCGAGCGCCTCGGTAATATCGCGCTCAAAGAGCGGGCTTGCCTCCTGGAACACCTCAAACGGCAGGTCCTCAAGATTGCAGCCGCGCTTCTCACACATCAGGACCAGATGGCCCACCACGGCATGCGCCTCACGGAACGGCAGGCCACGCTTGGCCAGGTAATCGGCAACATCGGTGGCGGCAAGATGACCCACACCGCACTCGCGCGCCATGGCATCCTCGTTGACGGTCCAAGTCGAAATCATACCGGCCATAACCGACAGGCACTGCATGAGCGTGTGGGCGGTATCGAGCGCGCCCTCCTTGTCCTCCTGCAAGTCCTTGTTATAGGCCAGCGGCAGGCCCTTCATGGTCACAAGCAGCTGCACCAGGTTGCCATACACACGGCCGCTCTTGCCGCGGATAAGCTCGGCAAAGTCGGGGTTCTTCTTCTGCGGCATGATGGACGAGCCGGTGGAGTACGAGTCGGAAAGCGTAATAAAGCCAAACTCGGAGCTCGACCACAACACGATCTCCTCGGAAAGACGCGACAGGTGCATGGCCATGACGGAGCCGGCGTAATGCAGATCGAGCAGGAAATCACGGTCGGAAACCGCATCGAGCGAGTTGGGAATCACACCCGCAAAGCCAAGCTCGGCAGCCGTCATCTGGCGATCGAGCGGATAGCTCGTACCGGCAAGCGCGGCAGCACCCAGCGGGCAGTTGTCGGCGGCATCAAAGGCGGCCTTCAGGCGCGTAAAGTCGCGCGCGAACATCCAGGAATACGCCAGCAGATGATGTGACAGCAGCACGGGCTGAGCATGCTGCATGTGCGTGTAACCCGGCAGAATCACCTTGTCGTACTTCTTGGCCGCATCCACCAGCACATGGCGCAACTCAAGATTGGCCTCCATGAGCTCCTTGGCCAGCGCCTTGACGCCCAGGCGCGTATCGGTCGCCACCTGGTCGTTGCGCGAACGCCCGGTATGCAAGCGTTTACCGGCCTCGCCAATGCGACGCGTCAGCTCGCTCTCGATGGACATATGAATGTCCTCATCGTTGATATCGAAGGTGAAGTTGCCGGCATCGATATCCTGTTCGATTCCGGTCAGGCCCTCAGCAATCGCCTGCTCGTCCTCGGCGCTGATGATGCCCTGGGCCGCCAGCATCTTGGCATGCGCCTTAGAACCGGCGATATCCTGCTTATAGAGATGTTTGTCGACCGGCAGCGACGCGCCAAACTCCTGCGTGACCTCGGCCACTCCCGCCTCAAAACGACCGCCCCAAAGAGCCATGGAACCGTCCCCTTTCATCAAATCCCAAAACAAGCGCCCAAAGCAATGCGCCCTGTCGCTAAAGCGATTTCTCAACCGCTAGTTTTGCATATTCCCCACCATGTGCGAAGCCATATAGCTAATTTGCAAAGAAGTGACGCGCCATGCACTTGGCGCCCAACGTCTCCCTCCGGATGTTGCCCTGCGAACCATCGATCCAGGCCTTCAGGCTCATAGGGACGTCCTCGACCCTTGCAGCATCGAACTCGGGCGCGAGGGCAAGTAAAGCATGCGCGATAGCATTGAACATAATGGATACTCCTCATATATATAGGCACAGAGCCGCCAAATTGATAGAAGGAGCCCCGCCGGACAACCCCGGCGGGGCTCGGACTCAGCCGCAGATGCGACGTCATATATGCGGGCGGAACGTAGGGGCCACCGATGTTAAGAAGTGTCAGCAAGCATAACGAAAGGTAGGGACCCCGTGCGCCCGTTATGTATCACGCGGATGGGCCGCGCGGATACCAAGGAAAGAGCCCTTAAGCCTGGGCGGCAGCAGAGCTGGGGCCCTGGACCTTAGCCCACGTCTTGAGCGACAGCGTATCGATCTCGATAAAGCCGGCGCTGGCCTTCTCGTCAAACGTGGTGTCGCGGTCGTAGGTAGCCAGACCGTAGTCGTAGAGGCTGAAGGGGCTCTTGCGGCCGACGACATGGCAGTTGCCCTTAAAGAACTTCAGACGGACAGTGCCGGTCACGAACTTCTGGGTATCGGCCATAAAGGCATCGAGCGCGTTTTTGAGCGGGCTGTACCACTGGCCGTTGTACACGGCGGTGGCCCAATCCTGCTCGAGCTTGATCTTGGTCTTGAGCAGGTCGCCCTCGACGCAGATGTCCTCGAGCGCCTTGTGGGCGGTGATGAGCGTCAGGGCGCCGGGAACCTCGTAGCACTCGCGGCTCTTAAGGCCCACCAGGCGATCCTCGACCAGATCGAGACGGCCAAAGCCATTGTCGCCGGAGATCTTGTTGAGGGCGATGACGATCTCGGAGAGCTTCATCTTCTTGCCGTCGACGGCGACAGGCTTGCCGGCCTCAAACTCAATCTCGGTGTAGGTCGGAGTGTCCGGCGTGTCCTCGGGGTTCTTGGTCATAACCCAAGCGTCGTCGAGCGGCTCGTTCCAGGGATCCTCCAGGTGGCCGCACTCAATGGCACGACCCCACAGGTTGTCGTCGATGGAGTAGGGGTTGTCGTTGGCACCCTCGGGAACCGGCACGTTGTGGGCGTGGGCGTAGGCGACCTCGTCGGGACGGCACTTCAGGTCCCACTCGCGAACCGGGGCGATCACCTTGAGCTCGGGGTCGAGGGCCTTGACGGCGGCCTCAAAACGGACCTGGTCGTTACCCTTGCCGGTACAGCCGTGGGCGACGTAGGTCGCGCCAAACTCGTGGGCGACCTCAACAAGCTTCTTGGCAAGCAGCGGGCGAGACAGGGCGGAGAGCAGCGGATACTTGTTCTCGTACATGGAGTTTGCGGCGATGGCTTTGGTCAGGAACTCATCGGAGAACTCGTCACGCAGGTCGAGCACCTGGCAATCAAGAACGCCCAGGTCGAGCGCCTTCTGCTTCTTGGCATCCAGGCCGGTCTCCTCCTGGCCCACGTTGCCGCAGACGCAAACGACATCGAGATTCTTCTCGTCCTGGAGCCACTTGACACATACAGATGTATCAAGACCACCGGAATATGCGAGAACGACTTTTTCCTTGCTCATGGCTGTTTCCTTTCGCCCTTGGTAGCTAGTTAGAACATCGGTCAGTTGCAAGTCATTTCAAGGTCAAAAACCGTGCAATATCAGGTTAAATAGCAAAAATCAGCACATACATGCCCTAGAAACATGCAGCAATATCGTGCTAAAACCCAACGACCTCAAAATGACTCTGTTGAGGCAATTCGCCCCATGGGGACAGAGACGATTGTTATCGTCGTCGGGAAATTGCGCGCTGGCGTCGGATGGCATTGTCTGCAGTAGTGATGATCTTTACGAACTGCATCTGCCTCTCCTTTCACCTATCGCCGGGCGCAATTCATATATCGTAAACGGTACCTTTTCCTCGGTAAGCGGTTGTTTTCCGTCTCCGTTTTCGATGTTCGCTATATTACGCTAAAGTGCCAGCAGCACAAGCGACAAATTCAAATTTCTGAAAAGTTTTTTCATTACTTTGTGAATTGCAGTGCAAATACGCCCCGTTCCTGCGACAATACGCTCGGTTACTGGTTGATGGTTATAACGTCTGAAACAATTTCGAAACGAAAGGCGCGCTTTTATGCAAACTTACGAATCGGACACCAATATCGGCAGCATTAAGATTCTCGCCGTTGATATGGACAAGACGCTTCTCACCGACGAGCGTGTACTACCCCAGGGCCTCGACGAGCGCCTGGACAAGCTCGCCGAGGCTGGCATCGTGTTCTGCCCCGCCAGCGGACGCCCTGCCCCCAAGCTCGAGGAGATGTTCGAGGGTATTAAGAACCGCCTTGCTTTTTGTCCCGACAACGGAGCCTGCGTCATCTATCGCGGCAGCTATATCTATAAGAGCAACATCGATGTGGCGCTGTATCAGCAGGTGCTCGCTCGTGCCTCGGAGGACCCGCGCGCCGTTCCCGTCCTGTGCTGCTACGACGAGTTCTATGTGCTCGCCCGCGACCATCAGTACCACGACGAGATCAGCGTGTACTACAACACAATCAACTACGTCGACAGCTTTGAGGGCCTTGATATCGAGTCCAATAAGATCTCAATCTTTTTCCCCGCCTACGATGCCGAGCCCGCATTCCGCGAGACCTATAGCCCCGCGTTCTCGGATCAGCTCTACGTCACCAATGCGGGCCGCGAGTGGATCGACTTTATGAACCTGGGCGTCGACAAGGGGTCGGGCGTCGCGCACCTGTGCGAGCAGCTGGGCATTGATATCGCTGATGCAGCCGCCGTGGGCGATACGTACAACGACATCCCCATGCTGGAGCGCGTCGGGCATAGCTTTATCGTGGACAATGCCGAGGAGCACATGAACGCGCATGCCAAGTGGCGTATTCCGAGCAACAACGACGGGGGCGTACTGACGCTCATCGACGCCATCTTGGCGGCTCGGTAACGTGGCTCGTCGGACCTGGCCGGGCGGCGCGGATTAGTTTTTCGTTCGGTCAGGTCCTGGGCTCGCTCGGAAAGCACATTAAGTGCTTTCCGGCTCGTGCGGAATCTACGAAAAACTTACCCGCCTCGCCCGGCCAGGCCCTAGGTTTACTTTCCTGCCGCCAAGATGGCGTCTTGAGTGTCTGGATACTTAGCTGAAATGATTTGAGCAGAGGGGAGCTCCTTGTTGGAAGGGGCTCCCCTCTGTTTTGGTTACTGTGGGACAAATTAATCAGTAGTGTTTGTCCCAAATCTTAAGTATGTGGGGGCTTGCGTCTTGGGCGAGCTTGCCTTACGGAGTGCTTCCCTATTTCGCGTCGGCCCAGGTTATGCCGGTGCTGGCTTCGGCGATTAGGGGTACGCGTAGGTCTACGACGTGCTCCATGACGTCGCGGACCATGGCGGTGAGGCGCTCGACTTCGTCGACGGGGCACTCAAAGTCCAGTTCGTCGTGCACCTGTAAGATCATGTGGGCGGCAAAGCCCTCTTCTTCCAGGCGGCGGCTTACGCGGGCCATGGCGATCTTGATGATGTCGGCCGCGGTGCCCTGCATGGGATGGTTCATGGCCGTGCGCTCACCAAAGCCGCGGAGCTGTGGGTTTTTGGCTTTGAGCTCCGGAATATGGCGACGGCGGCCGTACATGGTCTCGGCGTAGCCCGTCTGCTTGGCACGCGCCACCACGTTGTCGAGGAACGTGCGCACGCCCGGGTAGGCCTCGTAGTAGCGATCGATCATGTCGCGCGCCTCGGCCATCGAGATGTGCAGCGACTGCGACAGGCCGTAGGCCTGCTGACCATACACGATGCCAAAGTTCACGGCCTTGGCGCGGCTGCGCAGGTCGGGCGTCACCTCGGACACCGGCACGCCAAATACGCGCGCGGCCGTCTCGGCATGGAAGTCCTCGCCCTCGTTGAAGGCGCGCACCAGATGCTCGTCGCCCGAAAGATGCGCGAGCAGGCGCAGCTCGATCTGCGAGTAGTCCACCGCCAAAAAGACGCTTCCCTCGCCCGCCGAGAACGCCGTCTTGACGGTACGCCCCAGCTCCGAGCGCGTCGGAATGTTTTGCAGATTGGGGTCGCTCGAAGACAGGCGCCCCGTCGCGGTGATGGTCTGGTTGTACGTGGTGTGCACACGCCCGTCACCACGGCGCAGCGGACCTAGCGTGTCCAGATAGGTCGACTTGATCTTGGACTTCTCACGCCAGTCCAAAATCAGGCGCACGATCTCGTGGTCGCGGGCAAGGTCGCTCAGTACCTTGGCGTTGGTCGAATAGTAGCCGCGCTTGGTCTTTTTTAGGCCCTTGGTCGGAAGCCCCATAACATCAAACAGCACGTGCGAGAGCTGCATGGGGCTGCCGATGTTAAAGGTCTCGTCGCCTGCCAGGTCACGAATGCTGCGCTCGACCTCGGTGATCTGGGTCGCCAGACCCTCGGACAGGCTGCGCAGCCGATCGGGATCCACGAGCATGCCCGCGCGCTCCATCTTGGCAAGTACCGGAACGAGCGGCATCTCGATGCCATCGAACACGTTGGCGGCATTCTCGCGGGCCATGCACTCGCGCAGCGGTGCGACCAGCGCCAGTGTCAGGGCCGCAGTACGGGCGGCTGGCACCGGAGCGTTCTCACCAGCACCCTCTGCGCCGCGCGCCGCAGGCAACGCCATCTGCAAATACGTATCGGCAAGATATGCCTCATCGAACTCGGAACGATCGGAATCCAGCAGATAGGCAGCCACCACGGTATCGAAGATGCGCGTAGAATCGACTGACAACGGGTCCATGAGCTCGGGCTCAGAAGAATCGATGGGCGAAAGCTCGTGCAGCAGCGCCTTCGTATCCGGGCTCGCCACGCGGCCCTCCATAAACAGGCGCGCAAGTACGCCGGCGATCACGCCGTGGACGAAGTTGAAGCCCTCGATAGCGGCAGGCGTGCCGTCATCGGCTTCCTCGAGCGCGAACAGGCCCTTGGACGTCGCCAACCACAGTGTGCGCGTCAGTCCAAAGAGCGCGCCCTCTTCCTTGTCGTCGTCCACCACGGCGGCGACCCACTCGCCCGCCTCGATCGCACGGGCAACCTCGGACGCCACGGCAGCAAGCGCCTCGGCATCGCCGACAGCGGTGCGCTCAATCGTGGGCATCTCAAACGTGCTAGCAGCGGCAGCAGCGCCACCCTCGTCACCGATCAGTGCCAAGAAACGGTTCTGCATGGCAGTGATACCAAGCGTACCCAGTGCTGCGGACACCTCATCGGCAGAAAACGCCGGGAAGGACGTCGCCTCAAAATCGAGCTCAACGGGCGCATCGGTGCGGATGGTTGCGACCTTGCGGCTCAGCAGCGCGTCGTCGATGTGTGCGCGCAGGTTTTCTCCCATCTTGCCCTTGACCTCGTCGGCATGCGCGATGACCTCGTCCAGGCTGCCGTACTGCGCGATGAGCGCGCTTGCCTTTTTGGGGCCGATACCCGGTACGCCGGGAATGTTGTCCGACGTGTCGCCCTTCAGACCATAAAAGTCGGGCACGAGCGCCGGCGTGATGCCGTGATACAGATCGTCCACGCTCTCGGGCGTCATGATCGCCACGTCGGACAGGCCCTTGCGGGTCGAGACCACGTTGACGTGCTCGGTCACGAGCTGATACATGTCGCGGTCGCCGGTCACCAGCAGCATGTCGCAGCCGGCCTCCTCACCCAGGCGCGCCATGGTTCCCAGGATATCGTCGCCTTCCCAGCCCTCAGACTGCAGAATCGGCACATTGAGCGCACCGAGCAGCTCCTTGATCATCGGAAACTGCGCGTGCAAATCGGGGTCCATGGGCGGGCGCTGCGCCTTATACTGCGGCAGCATCTCCATGCGCACGCGCGGCTTGCCTTTATCAAACGCCACGACCACGCCGTCGGGGTTAAAGGCATCGATCATCTTGAGGAACATGTTCAGAAAACCAAAGATCGCGTTGGTGGGGCGACCGTCCGGCGCGTTCATGGTCGGCGGCACGGCGTGGAAGGCGCGATGCATGAGCGAGTTGCCGTCGATGACGGCAAAGGTGCGGCGCTTGTCAGACATATTGAATACCTCGCTTTGGGCTGGGCACAGTTTGCTCACACCAGTTTACACGCTCCCCGCCCCACGGCCACCGCACATCAGGCTTCCCCGCCGCCGCGGGCCCGCGCGTGATACGATGGCTCACGGTACATCAACCAGCACGATCGATCCGAAAGGAGCCTGCGTCATGGAGCGTCCCTGCGCATGGAAAAAGTACACGCCACAGCAAATCGAGGAGCTCGAGGAGCTTTGCCGCGGCTATAAGCAGTTTTTGAGCGAGAACAAGACCGAGCGCCTGTGCGTCAAGACCGGCATCAAGATGGCCGAGGAGGCGGGATACGTCGACTTGGAGACCGTGATTGCCGAGGGTCGCGAGCTCAAGGCAGGCGACAAGGTGTACGCCGCCAACCACGGCAAGGACCTTATGCTCGTCAACCTTGGCACCGCCCCGCTCGAGCAGGGCTTTAACATCCTGGGCGCCCACGTGGACTCGCCGCGTCTGGACCTTAAGCAGAATCCCGCCTTCGAGGCCGGCGACATGGCCTACCTTGACACGCACTACTACGGCGGCGTCAAGAGCTACCACTGGGTGGCCTCCCCGCTCGCGCTTGTGGGCGTCATCTGCAAAAAGGACGGCACCACCGTCGACATCAATATCGGCGACAAGGCGGACGACCCGGTCTTTACCATCTCCGACCTGCTGATCCACCTCTCGAGCGAGCAGATGGCCAAGCCCGCCAAGGACGCCGTCGACGCCGAAATCCTCGACGTGATCGTGGGCGGCCGTCCCGTCAAGTTCGATGAGGACGACAAGGACGCCCCCAAGGAGCCCGTCAAGCAGATGTTCCTGGATATCCTCAAGGAGCAGTACGACGTCGAGGAGGAGGACTTCCTCTCCGCCGAGATCGAGGTCGTGCCCGCCGGCCCGGCCCGCGACATGGGCCTCGACCGCTCCATGATCTTGGGCTATGGCCACGACGACCGCGTCTGCGCCTACCCCTCCATGCTCGCTCAGATCAATGTTGCAGATGTCGAGCGCACGAGCATCACGCTCATCGTCGACAAGGAGGAGATCGGCTCCGTGGGCGCCACCGGCATGACGAGCCGCTTCTTCGAGAACACCGTCGCCGAGATCATGGCGCTCGTCGGCGAGGACAGCCCGCTGGCCCTGCGCCGCGCACTCGCCCGCAGCCGCATGCTCTCCTCCGACGTGTCCGCCGGCTTCGACCCGGGCTACGCCGGCAAGTTCGAGACCAAGAACGCAGCCTTCATGGGTCGCGGCCTGTGCTTTAACAAGTACACGGGCAGCCGCGGCAAGGGCGGCTCCAACGACGCCGACGCCGAGTATGTGGCCCTCATCCGCGACATCATGGACGAGGCGGGCGTGGACTTCCAGACCTGTGAGCTCGGCCGCGTTAATGCGGGCGGCGGCGGCACCATCGCCTACATCATGGCCAAGTACGGCATGAACGTCATCGACTCCGGCGTTGCCGTCCTGTCCATGCACGCCCTGTGGGAGGTCGCCAACAAGGCCGATATCTACGAGGCCTACCGCGGCTACAAGGCCTTCCTCGAGCGCGCGTAACCAACCCTTCATCAGTTGCGGTGAAATACGGACTAAACTGGCCCATAAACGGCCAAAACAGACCGTATCCCACCGCAACTTCCTTTTTGGCAGAGGAGAGTCCATGCTGCAGGTCGTCATTTCGCCCGCCAAGCAGATGCGCGCGGCCCAAGATGCTTTTGAAGTCCTGGGCATTCCACCCTTTGCGCGCGAGACGGCTCGCCTCCACCGCGCACTGCTAGATATCGAGCGGAATGAAGGCAGCGACAGCCTGCAGGCGCTATGGAACGTGAGTGACAAACTGCTGGGGCCTTGCCTCAATACCCTGCATGAGTTCGGGCCCATCTTGGGAAACGGCGATCTCGACAATCCCGCACTCGCCCGTCACCTCTCCCCTGCCGTCATGTCCTATCACGGCATTCAATACCAGAGCATGGCGCCCGAGGTGATGGATTCCGCGCAGCTCGCATGGCTGCAAAGCCACCTGTGGATCCTCTCTGGCCTCTACGGGTGCGTTCGCCCCTTTCATGCCGTGGAACCATATCGGCTGGAAATGGGCGCGAAGCTCGCCGTTGACGATGCCCCAGACCTCTACGCGTTTTGGAGCGACAAGCTCGCGCAGGCTATCGCCCCGGCAGGCTCAAACACCACGATCGTCAACCTCGCCAGCGTAGAGTATGCCAAAGCCGTTCTGCCCCATCTCGCGGGCGACGCCACGGCCGTCACATGCCTTTTTGGCGAGGGTATCCGCAACGGGAAGCCCATCCAACGGTCGACCGCCAGCAAAAAGGCGCGCGGCTCCATGGTGCGGTGGATGGCAGAAAACAAGCCCGAGGATGCAAGCGGGCTCACCGCATTCAACATCGGCTATCGTCACATCCCCGAGCTTTCAGACGAAAACACCCTGGTTTTCATGAACGCGCAGGCACAATAGGCCCGCCGTTTCCACCCCCCCCGTTACTCCGCCAAGCCATCGGCCTTTGCAATCTCGCTCGTCGAGCCATCTTGGTAGGTAACCTTAACGTGCTCCACCTCGGACACCTTGACACCCGACCGAGGCTCCAGGCGCCATTCCGTCAGCGCGATATCCATCGTCGTGGGCACATCCCCTTGATCTTTGAGCTCGACCGACAGCGTCTTAAGCGACGCATCGAAGGTCACGCGCTCGATCTCTTCACCAGGAATGGAACCACCGCTCAGCTGCAGCTGGACAAATCCATCGCGCGGATACCAATAGTCGCCCGGCGCGGCAACGGTATTGCCGCCAGAGACCTTCATCGTCATAATCGGCAGGCTATCATCAGCCTCGAACTCCCATGCAACGCCGCCGCGACCACCAAACGTCCAGATACAAAAGGCAATCACCAGCACGGCAAGCACCGCAAAACCAATCGCGACAAGGCCATGGTGCGCACGGCTTTCCTCGGCCGATACATCCCATTGCGTCTCTCGATACAGATGCTTGTCTTCCATGTTCGCCTCCCCACAGGCACGCTCGTTGGCCCAATCGTACCCATTCAGGCTATACTTGAGCCCATGACATAACGGGGAGCTTGCAGGACAAGACGGCAGGCTGAGACTGGACGCGCCCGCCCTGACCCGCAAACCTGATATGGGTAATGCCAACGAAGGGAGCCGTGCCAATGAGCACACAGACCGAGCCCAAGCTCGTCACGCAAATCGACTTCGCCCGCGCCGGGCAGATTACGCCGCAGATGAAGGAAGTCGCCGAGCGCGAGCATCGCGACCCCGAGTACATCCGTGAACGTGTGGCTGACGGCCGCATCGCCATCCCCGCCAACATCGTGCATATCAAAAAGGGCATGCGCGCCTTTGGTGTCGGCGAGGGTCTGTCCACCAAGGTCAACGTCAACCTGGGCATCTCGGGCGACAAGGCCGATGCCGCCGAGGAATGGAAGAAGGTCAAGATCGCCGAGGACTTTGGCGCCGACGCCATCATGGACCTTTCCAACTCGGGCAAGACGCGCCAGTTCCGCCAGCAGCTCATCGACGAGACACCGCTCATGGTGGGCACCGTCCCCATGTACGACGCCATCGGCTATATGGAAAAGCCGCTGGTCAAGCTGACCAAGGATGACCTGTTCGAGGTCGTGCGCGCGCACGCCGAGGACGGCGTGGACTTTATGACCATCCACTGCGGCATCAACAAGTCGGTCACCAAGACCTTTAAGGAGACCGGCCGTCTCATGAACATCGTCAGCCGCGGCGGCTCGCTGCTGTTTGGCTGGATGGAGGTCACCGGCAACGAAAACCCCTTCTACGAGTACTTTGACGAGCTGCTCGAGATTTGCCACGAGTACGACGTGACGATTTCGCTCGGCGACTCCTGCCGCCCGGGCTGCCTCTACGACTCCAACGATGCCACCGAGACCGCTGAGATGATCGAGCTGGGCAAGCTGTGCAAGCGCGCTTGGGCCGCCGGCGTCCAGGTCATGGTCGAGGGCCCGGGTCACATGGCGCTCGACGAGATCGCCGCCAACATGAAACTGCAGAAGCGCCTGTGCCACAATGCCCCGTTCTATGTGCTCGGGCCGCTGGTGACCGATATCGGCGTGGGTTACGACCACATCACCGCTGCCATCGGCGGCGCCATCTCCGCCAGCTCCGGTGCCGACTTCCTGTGCTACGTGACGCCGGCCGAGCACCTGTGCCTGCCCAACGCCCAGGACGTGCTCGATGGCCTCATGGCCACTAAGATTGCCGCGCACGCCGCCGATATCGCCAAGAAGGTGCCGCACGCCCGCGACATGGACGACAAGATGGGCCAAGCACGCCGCAAGCTCGACTGGGATGCCATGTGGAAGTGTGCTCTCGACCCGGTCACCGGCAAGAAACGCTACGAAGAATCCCCCGCCGCCACCGAGGGCACCTGCACCATGTGCGGCAAGATGTGCGCCGTCCGCACCGTTAACAAGGTGTTCGAAGGCACGACGATCGACCTCGGCATGGAGGACTAACTCGTCACCGGAGCCACAATCGGTAACATGGTGTTCGTCAATTGTTGACGTGTGAACATTTGCTTACATTTGCGTAAAGATTGCATCGCCCGCCCGGGTTCGACATAGAGTCGGCCCGGGCATCTTTATAATGCTGGCTTAAAGACCCATTTGATTCCGACCGAACAAGGGAGCAAACATGGATCGCAGTAAGGTACCTGCCGTTCTGTCCATCGCAGGATCCGATTCCAGCGGTGGCGCCGGCATTCAGGCCGACATCAAGACCATCACGGCGCACCGCCTGTATGCCGAGACGGCCATCACCGCCATCACCGCACAAAACACACTCGGTGTCACCGCCGTGCAGAATATCTCCCCTGATATCGTCGCTGCGCAGATCGACGCCGTATTTGACGATATCCGCCCCAGCGCCGTCAAGATCGGCATGGTTTCCTCTGCCGAGATTATCGAGGTTATCGCCGACCGCCTGAGCGCCTGGAACGCGACAAACGTGGTCGTCGACCCCGTCATGGTAGCCACCTCGGGCGCACGGCTGATTGCCGAAGATGCCGCCGAGGCGCTCACCCGCCGCCTGTTCCCACTGGCAACCGTCATCACGCCCAATATTCCCGAGGCCATGGCCCTGCTTGACTACGAGGTCGACTCCGAGCGCACACAGCAAAATGCTGCCATGCTCCTCACCCGCCGCTTTGGTTGCGCATCCCTCGTTAAGGGTGGGCATCTTGTCAACGAGGCCAACGATGTATTGGCCGAACCCGCGCCGCTCGATGACGAGGGCAGCCATCTGGGCGATCCGCTCACCACGTGGTTCCGCCACAAGCGCATCGAGACCGACAACACACACGGCACCGGCTGCACGCTTTCGTCCGCCATCGCCTGCGCGCTGGCCCAGGGCATGGATCTTGCCGATGCCGTCAACGCCGGCAAGGCCTACCTAACCGGCGCTCTCGCCGCCGGCTTTGACATGGGCAAAGGCTCTGGCCCCGTCAACCACATGTGGCACTATTAAGATTCGCAGCCCAAAACCGCCGCAAAGGGGACAGGCACCTTTGCGGCGGTTTTTCCTTTTTGACGTCTAGCCGTCGGCGAGTTGAATTCCCAACAAACCCGAGAGCGCAAGTGCCTGCTCGGCATTGACCGTCAGGCCCCGCAGCTCACGGTAGTCGCCCGAAACAACGGGCGCTGCAAATGTACAGCGCGACACATCAACGCCGGAAAGCGACGTCTTGAACACATCAACACGCGTCAGGTCACAGCCATCCAGGCGTATCTGACCCAGCTTGGCACCCTGAAACGCAGCCTCTCTCAGACGTGTATCGCATGCTGTCATAGGGCCAATGCGTCCCTCCGAAAGGTTCGCATAGCTCAAATCGCACGATCCAAACGACACGCTCGACAGGCGCGCCTTGAGCAAGTTGAGTCCCGGTGCCGAGCAGTCAACGAAGTCGCAGCGGCTGAGCCAGCAGCCTTCCATGTTGCAGCGGATAAAGCGGCAACCGCGAAACACCACGTCGCGAAACGTCGAGCCGCTCCAGTCAACGCTATCGAACTCGCAAGATCGGAACACAACGCCATCGAAGGTCGCGCCGTTCGCCACGTCGTAGGCAAGATCCAAATCCTCAAAAGCGGTATTGGAGACGAGCTCATCGCCCTCGGCAAAGAGGTCGATGAGCTCGTCCATGCCCATATGGCAGCCAATCCGTTCGTTTACCCGGGCAAAACCACCACAAAGGCGCCTGTCCCCTTTGCGGTGGCTTGGGGTCGCGCTACTCACCGAGCATCTCTTTGAGCTTGGCTGCCACGGCATGTCCCAAGCTCTCGTGGCTCTCGGGCATCATATGCAGATAGTCGATATCGCCCGGCTCGGCAAAGTCGGCGGCATTCAAAAAGTCGCAACCAAACTGCTCAGCCACATGCGCGTAGTACTCACCAAAATGCTCAGATGCCTCAACGGAATGATCGTCAAAATCGGTCATATACACATCGGCGATCTGCGGCTTAATCTTGATAGGAGCCATCAACAGAATGCGCGGACAAGGCGCAGCGTCGGTCCACGGAAACGCGCGGACGGCGCGAATCAGCGCCATGGCGCCGCGGGCAATATCGGAGGCCGTCACGCCAAAGACCGTCTTGCAGTCGTTGGTGCCCAGCATGATCACGATCGCATCCAGCGGCTTATGGGCCTCGAGCAGCATCGGAAGCGCGCGAATGCCGTTGAGGTTGGTGTCCAGATGGCACATATCGTCGCGCACCGTCGTGCGACCGTTGAGGCCTTCCTCAATCACATGCCAGCCCTCACCCAGGTCACGCTGCACCACGCCACACCAGCGCACATCCTGCGCATAGCGCACCGCGGTACCGTCGCGCATGCCCGCCGGATCGTAACCATAGGTGTTGCTGTCACCAAAGCACAGAACGTTTTTCATCGTAAGCTCCCCACTCAATAAAAAGCCGACAGGAGCAGCCTCTCCCGTCGGCTCGGTATATCGCATCACGAGCACCGTTTACAGGTACTTGTGCCAGTCGTCGTCATCCTCGTCATCCTCGGCAGCGGCCTGAGCCTGCTCGGCGGCACGGGCGGCTGCGGCGCGGGCGGCAACCTGAGCATAGGACTCCTCGTTTCGCTCGGGGAAGTTTGCCAGCACGTGCTCGAATTTGGCGAAGTCCTCGTCCCAGCGCGTAGAGGGCACGGCAAAGAAGACCTGCTTGACCTTGAAGTCGCCCGATGCGAGCTCCTTGCGGAAGAGCTCGGCCACGGCCTCGGCATCAAAGCCGTTGTTGTCGCAGCCCCATGCGCCCAGCACGAGCTTCTCGCGACCCAACTCGTCGCAGATGGCGAGCACAAAGCGGATGCGGTCGCGCAGGGCATCCAGCAGAGCATCGTCGCTCACGCGATACTCCTGGCGGGCGCGCCTAACGTTGGGCGCGGCGGCCACGATCACGTCGGCGTATGCATGCACGTGGTTGCGGTCGAAGCGCACCGCAGGCACCACTAGGGCACGGTTACGATAGAGCTCGCAGTTGATGTTGCGGCGACGGTTCTCGCCGTACCATTTGCGCTGCTTATCGAGAACGTTGTACAGATACGAATCGGCGCACAGCGTGGCCTCCTGGCCCAGATAACCCTGAATATAGCCACCGCCCGGGTTGGTGAACGAGGCAAAGGCGAGCACGGCCATGTCGCAGAACTGCGCATAGCCACGACCGTTGTCCAGGATGGCCTGCGTGGCGGAGGCATCAAGCACAGTGACCTCGGGCAGGACCGGAGCGGGCTCCTCTGCAGGCGCGGACTCAGCTTCGGCGATTTCCTCGGCAGGCTCCTCGACGGGCTCGGGCGCCGCCTCGGTCTCGAGCGCTGCCTCGACCTCGGCAGCCTCCGCGCCCTCGACGTCCTCGGCAACCTGTTCTTCGGCGGCCACAGCACTCTGAACCTTGGCCTTCATCGCCGCGACAAAGCCGGCAGGCATACCGTCAAACTCGCGAACATCGGCAAGCGAACGCTCGATATCCTTGGCACACGCTTCGGACACAGTTGCCACGTGACGCTCGGCGGCCTTGGCACGGGCCTCGCGCTTGGGATTGGGCTGACCCGCTCGGTTGGACCTGCGGTTACGGTTCCTGTTGTCGACGTCTGCCATACGTGGCCACCTTTCCTGTCGCTGCCGCTATCGGCTTTTCCCATCCATGATACCCCGCCGCGCACAAAAAAGACGGCCCCGAAGGACCGCCTTTCGCATCGTTTTACCGTGTCCGGCAGGAAGCATCGCAATGCCGCGCTTTAATCGCGACGGCCGAGGATGTTCAGAATGCGCAGGAACACGTTGATGATGTCCACGAACAGGTTGGATGCCATGAGCACGGCGTTGGGCAGCGTGGGCGGCACCGTCGTTGCCACATAGGTGTCGTAGCCGATGAAGCCGGCGAACACCACGATCACGATCAGGTCGGTGATGGACTGCGAAACGCCCATGAACATCAGCACGATCTCGACCAGAATCGTGGCAAGCAGGATGCCAAAACCAATGCCATACACGCGCTGGAAGAACTTGGGGAAGGTCACGCCCAGCGCACCAAAGACAAAGGTGATGGCGGCCGTGGCGATAAAGGCGGTGTTAATGGTAGGCAGGTCGTAGTTGGCAAGACCAAACGACGCCGTCAGGCCAAAGGTGCTCGCAAAGACCACGTAGCCCACGAGTGACAGGCCCACGGACTGTTTGCTGGCAGCAGCCGACATCATGACCATGCCGACGATGGTCAAAATAAATGAGCCAAAGACCAGCGGCAAAGCGGCGCCGCTCATCATCATGCGCGCAAACGACATGGTGCTCGTAAAGTAGGCGCCGGCGCCCATGGCGCAAAAGCCCAAAAAGATCAGAGCAGACATGACAAGGTTGTACGCGCGCGGCGACATCTCCTTGGCACGGCTTGCGCCGGTCTCGATGGGGCCATTCTGATAGCCCTGGATATCGTTCATAATTTCGTCCTTTCAAAAAGCACCGCGACGGCGCCGTAGCTGACAAGTTTCCTGCCATTGTACCCGAACGCCACGCGTTCTTACCTGCGGCGCTCGCTCTCGAGTGTTCGGTCGAACGCCCACACCCACCAACGCATCACGTGTGCCTGCGAGCCGTCCGCCCGCTCGCGCGTCTGGTCCTCCAGATACAACTCAGTCGCGTGCCCGCCAAAACGAACCTTATAAGTCGCCGTACGAATGCCGTGAACCGTCAGGCCAAAACCGGTGGACGAGACAATCTCGTCAATCGTAAAGCAGCGACCGTCGACCCAGCAGACGGTGACCGGCACGACCTGTCCGCCCGCGAGGATGCGAGCCACGACGTCCACATACTGCTTGTGCACGCGCCGAGTTTTGCCATCTGTCTGTCGATATTCCATGCCTCCTATTATCGAACGCATGTTTGCATGTTGTAAAGCGAACAGGCTGTGGTTTTGGGGTGTCGGAGCGATTGCATGTGTCCGCATGGCGTGTTAGCAAAAAGAACACCCGCGGTCAACAGGGATAATATTCAATTTTAGTGCCAAAAAATTCACTGCTCCCATCAGAACTCGGTAAAGAAACCCGCAGGAGGTGATACGATTTATCATGTTTTTGTAACGTGCCTGCAAACTTCGAGAAAGCCCATATATGGACGTAACGTTCTCAACCTTCCTCGGCCAACTTGTGTCGAACCCAGTCCTTGCCGTCACCGTGATCCTCGCGCTCGGCGCCATCTTCGTCAATGGATGGACCGACGCACCCAACGCCATCGCGACCTGCGTCACTACGCGTTGCATGCCCGCCCGCGCCGCCATTCTCATGAGTGCCGCATTCAACTTCCTCGGCGTGCTCATCATGACGCACTTTAACGCGAGCGTCGCCAACACCATCTCCCATATTGTCGACTTTGGCGGAAACAGTACCATGGCGCTCGCCTGCCTGTGCGCGGCGCTGTTCTCCATCGTCGTCTACGGCGCCACAGCGTCGCGTTTTGGCATCCCCACCTCGCAAAGCCACAGCCTTATCGCCGGCCTGACCGGTGCCGCCATCGCCCTCGGCGGTGCGAGCAGCGTCAACGTCCACGAGTGGATGAAGGTCATCTACGGCCTGGCGCTCTCCATCGGCCTGGGCTTTGTCATGGGCTGGGTCCTGTGCAAGCTCGTCTCGATTCTTTTCGCCGCCGCCAACAGGCGACGTGCCAATGTCTTCTTTAAATACGCTCAGATCGCGAGCGCTGCGGCCATGAGCTTTATGCACGGCGCGCAGGATGGACAGAAGTTCATCGGCGTGCTCTTTTTAGGCGTGGCCTTTGCCAGCGGCCAGACGAGCGTCGGCGATGCCGGCATCCCCATCTGGATTATGCTGCTATGCTCGGCCACCATGGGCATCGGCACCAGCGTGGGCGGCGAGCGCATCATCAAGTCCGTTGGCCAGAGCATGGTCAAGCTCGAAAAGTACCAGGGCTTCTCCGCCGACCTGGCGGGCGCCGCGAACCTGCTGCTTGCCACCCTTACCGGCATCCCCGTGTCCTCCACGCACATCAAGACCTGCGCCATCATGGGCGTCGGTGCCGTCAAACGCCTCTCGGCCATCAACTTCGGCGTCGTCAAGGACATGATGTTCACCTGGTTCTTCACCTTCCCCGCCTGCGGACTCATCAGCTTTGTCATGGCCAAGCTGTTCATGATGTTCATCTAGTCAAACCGAACGTCCATCCGGACCGTAACACCTCGCCCACCCGTCTTCGCCTCGAAAGGACCCACTCATGGCAAAGAAACCCGATTCGTTCTACTTTGACAACTACGTCGCCTGCGCCGACCTCGCCGTCCAGGCCGCCGAGCTGCTTACCAAGATTTTCGAGAACTTCGATCCCGCAAAGATTCACGATATGCTCGACAAGATGCATGCGATCGAGCATGCGGCCGACAAGAAGCACCATGAGCTTGAGGACGCCCTGCTCACCGCCTTTATCACCCCGCTTGAGCGCGAGGATCTGGACCTGATGAGCTGCTCGCTCGACACCGTGCTCGACCGCATCGAGGGCGTCGTGCAGCGCGTCTACTTCACCAACATCCAGAGCATCCATCCCGATGCCATCGTGATCGCCCACAAGGTGACCGACGCCTGCCGCGCCATGAAAGACCTGATGGTCGAGCTGCCTAACTACCGCAAGTCCAAAACGCTGCGCGAGCTCGTCATCCAGATCAACACCATCGAGTCCGAGGCCGACGAGCTCTATATCAACGCCATGCGTAACCTGCACGTTAACGGCAAGGACCCGCTCGAGGTCATCGCTTGGCGTGACGTGTACGCCTTCCTGGAGTACTGCGCCGACTGCTGCGAGAATGTGGCCGATGTCGTGGATTCGATTGTCATGAAGAACAGTTAATTGGGGGTACATGTCCCACCGGTCGCGGGCCCGGCCACTAATAACCTTTTTCACTCCGGCTGCAAGCAGAGTCGTTCAAAAGGTTATTAGTGGCCGGGCCCGCTCCCTTATGCACCACCATTGGGAACTTTGGCTGATAGATTTAGCGCAATGGGGGTTTGGCTGAAGGGACCTATGGTACCCGTTCGGACACTTTGGCCCTTGATGAGCGTTTGGCTGATTGCTGCTTTGGGTACTCTTTGGGTTACTTTTGGTTTGTTTGATTTTTAATTTTAGGAGGGCTTGTATGTCTTATTTGGATCTGGCTCGTGGTCGGTATTCTTGTCGCGAGTTTGAGAATCGTTCTGTTGAGCAGTCGGTAGTGGATGCCATTGTTGAGGCGGGGCGGATTGCTCCTTCTGCTTGTAATAATCATCCAGCCCGTGTGATGGTGCTGGATACGCCTGAGCTGTTGGAGAAGGCTGCTGCTTGTCAGCCTCGGTTTGCTCGTGATGGGTCTATCTTTGGAGCTCCGCTTGTCTTCCTTATTTGCAGCGTTACCGATGATGCTTGGGTGCGCCCGTATGACCAGATGAATTCCAGTGAAATCGATACGTCCATCGTGTGCGACCAGATGATGATGGAGGCCACCGAGCAGGGCCTGGGAACGTGCTGGGTATGCCATTTTAAGCCTGAGGTGGCACAGGAGCAGTTCAATCTGCCCAAGGGCGTCTATCCCTATCACATGCTCGTCTGTGGCTATCCCGCCGACCACATCGCCGATCCCGAGCATCGCGAGGCCCGCACTATTCCCCTCTCCAACTTCCTCCTCAAGTAGTTTTTAGACATACCTTAAAAACTACCTTTTACCACGCGCCCTTCGCCGAGTTCTGTCCTATCGCATGCAGAGCTCGGCGTTTTGTTTCCCAACCCGTATACAGCCACAAAAAAGGAGCCCGCAGGTGCGAGCTCCTCTTAAGGACACTAGATTGTAGCTCTGATGCTAGTCCAGGTCGTCGGCGGCAAAGTTGTCGATCGGGGCGAAGGGATCGGCCACGGGGACAACCGGGTCAGCGACGGGCAGCGGCTCGGCGGGAACAGTCACCGCAGGAGAAGCGGCAGAACCGACCGGCGTGGAGGCCATGAGGTCGGCCGGGAAGGAGTTCTGGGCATCGTCCATGAAGTGCTGGATGAGCTTGAGGTACTCGGCCTTGAACTCCTCGCGGGAAGCCTTGAGACGATCGATTTCCTCGAGCTCGGCCTGCTTCTCGGTCAGAGCCTGGCGGATAACCTCGCGTGCCTTAGCGTCAGCCTCGTTGCGGATACGCTCAGCGTTCTCGTTGGCATCGTTGACGATGGTCTCAGCGGTCTGCTGGGCAGCGATCAGGGCAGCGGAAATCTGGCGCTCCTGAGCGGAGAAGTCAGGGGCGGGAGCAGCCACGGGGGCGGCAGGAACGGCTTGGGCGGTGGCATCCTGAGCCTGGGCAAGCTGAGCCTGCGCATCGGCAAGCTGCTGCTCGGTAGCAGTCAGGCGACCCTTAAGGTCGACGATCTTAGCGAGCATAGCGTCAACCTCGGAGGACAGCGTCTCCAAGAAGACGTCGACCTCGGCGGGATCGTAGCCACGCTTGGCCTCAGAGAAAGTCTGAGCCTGGATGTCTGCAGGGGTAATAGCCATAACAAGTCTCCTTTTTCATCGCCTCGGCGCTACACGCCCGACGTAAGTTACTAAGTCAGTTCTATACGAGTATACCTATAAGAAGCTGCAGAACCAGCCTCTGCACCAACTGCAACGCAATAATCGCAACGACCGGCGAAAAATCGATACCGCCCATCGGCGGGATGAAACGACGGAACAGGTTGAGCCACGGACCGCACACGCTATCGAGCACCGCAGCAATATCCTGAAGCAAACCACCCTGCTTCATGGGAATCCACGTCATAAAGCAGTAGACGACAATGAGCGTGGAATAGAAGTTGAACAGCGTGTTGACCAGCTGGACGATAGTGTAGATGTTGATGGGAATCTCCTCGTCTTGTCTTTACTTAAGGTAGCCGTCGGCACGAAGCTTCTTGAGATCGGAATCTTTGACCTCGCAGCCGGCGGGCAGCACCATGAACACGCGGTCGCCCACCTCCTTGACCGTGGCACCCAGACCGCAGGCAAAGCCGTAAGAGAAGTCCAAGACGCGCTTAGCAACTTCGGTGCGTACGCCCACAAAAATCAGTGCGACAGGCTGCTTGGTGCGAACGCGGCGCACCACGGTCTCCACGTCGTCATAGCTCTCGGGGCGCAGGACATAGGCCGGCAGCTGCGGTGTGGCGTTGATGATATTGCTCGCATAGGCCGAGGCATCGCTCGGTGCAGGCGCAGGCGCAGCGGCGGCACGGGCGCGGGTGTTCTCGGCGTAGCTCGACGGCGTGTCATAGGCACCAGGACGATAACCGCTCGCAACACTGTCCTGCGAGCGCGAAGGCGGGTTATACGTCGTGGCGTGGCGGGAGTCATCGCCGACCAGCTGACCGGAGCGCGTATACACGGCAACCGACTCAGCTTCACCGCGGCGCGTCTGACCAAGCAGGCCGTTGCTCGGCTCGTCTTGAGTGTAGAAGCCCTCGCCCGAAGCACCGCTGTAGCCGTTGCCCTGATAACTATCGTCATAGCCGTCATCGTAGCCGTAGTCGTCGTCCTGGCCATAACCCTGGTCGTAACCCTGCTGGCCGCCCAGGTGCATCTTATTTTTAATCTCGTCAAGGAAGCCCATGGTTGTGTCCTCTCGCGGTTTAGTGCAGGCGCCCCGATAATCAGTGCGCACTTCAGAGCCTTATTTTACTGCAAACTCCGGGCTAAATACTACCCTGCCCAGGCGAACGAGCGTAGAGCCCTCCTCAAGGGCAGGCTCAAAGTCCTCGCTCATGCCGCAGGAAAGCTCAGGCAGGTTCAAATCGGGATGCGCCGCCTCCAGCTCATCCCTCAGCTCACGAAGCCCCGAAAAGGTGCGGCGTGCCACATCCTTATTCCCCCGGGGCGCCATAGTCATAAGCCCCTGCACGCAAATTCCCTCGAGCTCCGCAAGCTCACCCGCGGCGGCGCGAATCTCATCAGGCGAAAAGCCTCCCTTCGACTCCTCACCACTCACATTGACCTCAATGAGCACGCGCTGGGGGCCGGCGAGGTCGTCTGCCTCAATCTTGCGGACAGCACGGCTCGAGATCGCCTGTGCCAGATGCAGCGAACCCACCGAGTGAATCAGCTCGGCTGAGCCCAGCACCGCATTGATCTTATTGGTCTGCAGGTTGCCGATCATATCGAAGCGCACCTCGGGCAGCTCCGGATGCTCCGCCAGACCCGTGAGCTTGCGAACCAGCTCCTGCGGGCGGTTCTCGGCAAAATGGCGATACCCCGCCTGGATAGCGGCAACGGTCTCATCGACACCAACGGTCTTGGACACGGCAATGAGGCGCGCGGCGTCATGGGGTCGGCCCGCGCGATCAAGCGCCGCATAAAAACGTTCCAGAATCTGCTCGCGGCGAGCGCGCATCAAGTCCAAATAGTTATCCATTGCCAATCGCCTCCGCTGACAGCCAAACAAGTAGTCCCATGCTAACGCAAGAGCGCGGCCCCGCATGTGCAAGGCCGCGCTCACTTAGGTATTTACAATCTTTCGACGAACGGGGCTACTTACTCCTCGTCGTCCTCGCCATCGTCCTCGTCCTCAAGATGATCGAGCAGGTAGCGAAGACCCTCGCTGACCTCGTTAACGGGCACCTTGGCAACGTAGCGCGCGTCGACGGCGGGCCTCATGATAACACCCTCGCCCGAAGGCACGCGCATGCTCTCGAGCTCATCCTCGTCCACACGGGCGATATCGCCGGCGTTCATACGCTGACCAGTCAACAGGAAGGTCAGACGGCAAGCGGCATCGATAGAAATCGAAGCGATGCGATCGAGGTAGCGCGAAACCATGATGGCGCGGCGCAGGTCGTCATAGTTGCTGTCGTCGTCCATAAAGTCGCCCGTATCCATACGGTTAAAGGTGCGGAAGAACTTCTCGTAGGCGGCGTGCACTGGCTCGTCCTCGACGGCCAGGTTGCAGATGATGGACATATCATTGGTGACGAGCGCAGAAAGCGAAGAGCCCAGCACCTGGTAGACGGCCTCAGCCTCGGCCTCGACCGTGCCGACAAGCTCCTTGGGCAGCGAGATATCGGCCTTGATCATATGACGCGTGGCACGGCAGATCTGACGGACTTTATCGGTCATGCGCTGCAGGTTAAAGTCGACGTAGATGATCGTCTGAAGCAGGCGGAAGTCGGAGGCGACCGGTGACTGCGTGGCGATCAGGTTGTAGCAGACGGCCTCCAGGTTGGCGCAGCGCGCGTCAATCGAAAGCGTGCGCTTCTTGGTCTTGGTGGCGAGCTTGCGGTCGTCGGTCACATAGGCCTTCACGGCATCGTGGAGGGCCAGATCGACGGCCTCATAGATGCTCAGCATCTCGTGACGGGCCTCGACGAGCTGACGGGAAAACAGTTTGCGCATGGTTCACTCCAATCAGTTGGGTGCGGTCATGCCGCCCGCACAGTGAATACGCACCGGACCAGGTCCGATCGGCTTGGGACTAGTCACACCGATCAGCCAAAGCGGCCGGTGATATAGTCTTCCGTCCGCGAGTCCACCGGGCTGGTGAAGATCGCGTCGGTTTGACCATACTCGATGAGCGTGGCTGGCTCGCCGGCAACTTCCTGCAAGAAGAATGCGGTGTAGTCGCTGATACGAGCTGCCTGCTGCATTGAATGCGTGACGATGATGATCGTCATCTCGGGCGCCAGCTCGGCCATCAGATCCTCGACCTTAGAGACGGACGTGGGGTCGATGGCGGAGCAGGGCTCGTCCATCAGGAGAACATCGGGTTGCACCGCAAGCACGCGCGCGATGCACAGACGCTGCTGCTGACCGCCCGAGAGCGCCAAACCATCCTTGTTGAGCTGATTGGATACCTCTTTCCAGAGGTTGGCGCGCTTGAGCGATTCTTCCACGATGTCATCGAGGTCGCTTTTGCTAGTCACGCCCTGCAGACGAGGGCCAAAGGCGACATTCTCGTAGATGGATTTGGGAAACGGGTTGGGCTGCTGAAAGATCATGCCCACGCGACGACGGAGATCGACCGGGTCGACGCCCTCGGCATAGATATCATTGCCGTCGAGCGTCATGGTGCCCTCGACGCGCGTACCCTCGATCAGATCATTCATGCGGTTGATGCAGCGCAAAAACGTCGACTTGCCGCAGCCCGAAGGGCCAATGAAGGAGGTGATGGCGTTTTTGGCGATGTTGAGGTCAAGCCCCGTCAGCGCATGAAAGTCACCGTACCAAAAGTTGAAATCCTTGGCCGTAATGGCCGCTTGCTCCAGCGTGGGAGCGGACTGATAAACGGACATGGGACTCCTTAACTAGCGACGCTTGCGCGACAGGAAGCGCGCAAACAGGTTGAAGGCCAGAATGATCACCATCAGCAAGAGCGCGGTGCCGTAGGCTGCGTTCATGTTGATGCCGTCGTTTGCAAGCAGGTACAGGTGAACCGTCATGGGGCGGCCGGAATCGAGCGGCGAAATAGGTAGATTGATGGCTTGGCCCATGGTGTAGAGCACCACCGCGGTCTCGCCAATGGCGCGGCCGATGGCGAGGACGATGCCCGTGGCAATACGGCCAAAGGCAGAAGGAAGCACAATCTTGGAGACAACCTGCCACTTGGTGGCGCCCAGGCCGTACGCGCCCCAACGGATATAGCGCGGGACGGCGCGAATGGCCTCTTCGGTGGTGCGCATGACGATGGGAAGCATCAAGAGCGCGAGCGCCAGAGCGGCCGAGACCATCGAAAGGCCCAGGCCCATGGCCTCGACAAACAAGGCGTAGCCAAACAGGCCCATAACGATGGAGGGCACCGAGGCCAAAGCGTCAGCAGCGTAGCGAATGAGCTCGACGACCTTGCCCTGCTTGGCGTACTCGGCCAGATAGACGGCTGCCAGCACAGCGATCGGCGTGCAGATAAGCATGGCGAGCGCCGTCACATAGACGGTCGAGACGATCGTGGGCCAAATACCGCCCTCGGCGTTGACGCCCTGGGGCCAACCGAAGATAAAGTCGAGCGAGATGTGTGGCAGGCCGTTGATGACCACGTAGGCAATGATAGCGACCAGCACCAGCGTGGTGATGTATGCCGCGGCACGGAACACGCCAAGCATGATCTTGTTGGACAGGTCCTTGTTGATGCGGCCCTTCTTGCCGTGGGAAAGGGCACGCTTGATGCGCTCGCGCGACGAGGTCGTATCGACCGTCGTGTCAACGGAATCGGACATAGCCTACCCCCTCTTCTTCTTGGAAACCAGGCGGACGACGCCCACCAGCGTGGCGGAGATGATAAACAGGACCACGCCCATGCCGAACAGCGCCGAGCGGTGCAGACCCGAGGAATAGCTCATGTCGAGCGCGATCTGGCTCGTGAGCGTCGAGATGGGGCTCGCAATACTGTCGGGAATAACTGGGGCGTTACCCACGACCATGAGCACGGCCATGGTCTCGCCGATGGCACGGCCCATACCCAGCACGATGGCATCCACGATACCCAGCTTGGCGGCAGGTAGCACGACCTTATAGATGGTCTGCCACTTAGTAGCACCCATGGCATACGATGCCTCGCGAATGCCCATAGGGATGGAGTTGAGGGCATCGATGGTGAGCGTCGTGATGGTGGGGACGATCATGATGGCGAGCACAAACCATGCCGTCAGCGCACCAAAACCAAGGCCACCGGTCAGCTGCGCGATAAGCGGGCGGATGATGATCATGCCAAAGAAGCCGTAGATAATGGAGGGGATACCGGCCAGCAGGTCGACGGCGGGGCTGATAAGCTTGCGCACGCGCTTGCTGGCGATCTCGACCAGATACACGGCCGTGCCCACGCCCAGGGGCACGCCCATAACGAGAGCACCGACGGTCACCAATCCCGAGCCGGCCAGCAGCGACATGATGCCGTAGTGGCCCTCGGAAGGCGCCCACGTAAAGCTAAAGAAGTCTGCCAGGCCAATATCGGTAAAGACGGGCAGGGCCGAGTACGTGGTAAAGACAAAAATCAGGATGACGGTGACGACCGCCAGGAACGCGCAGGCAAAGAAGATCCACTGCAGGGCCTTCTCTTTAAGATAGGTGCTGCGCGATACCAGTGCCAGCTCACGCTTCTTGGATGCCCGAGCCGTCTGCTCAGTCTGGGGGCTTTCCTGTGCTTCCATGCTACTCACTCCCCTTCCCGTCATTGGTGACGGGAATAAAGCCCGCCTCGCGAATCTGCTTGTCCATCTTCTCGGACGTCACGTAGTCGATGTAATCCCGAGCTTGCTTGGAAGGCGTTCCCTTCACAAAGAAGTAGAGGTCACGCGAAATGGGGTAGCCGCCGCTTGCAACCGTCTTCTCGGAGGCCTCGACATGATTGACCGAGACGGCCCTGACCGAAGTCTTGGCGTTGAGGCTATCGACGAAGCCCAGCGAAATGTAGCCGATGGCCCCACGCGAACGGGACACGACATCACGCACCTGGCCCGTGCCCGAAAGAACGGCCGAGCGACGATCGAACGGCGTGCCATCCATCACGATGGTGCGGAAGGCCTCACGCGTGCCGGAAGCCTCGTCTCGGTTGATGACCTGAATCTTCAGGTCCTCGCCACCGACCTCTTTCCAATTAGTAATCTTGCCGGCATAGATATCGCGGAGCTGCTCGGTCGAGAGGTTATCGACGGGGTTGCCTTCGTTCACGATGACCGCGATACCGTCGTGGGCAATGACGATGGGAGTCAGGCCCAGATCCTGTTCGTCGGCATTGAGTCCACGGGAGGAGCTGGCGATATCGGCCGTGCCGGCGCTGACTGCCTCAATGCCGGCAGAAGAGCCCAAGCCCGAAACGAGCACATCGGTGCCCGTTTCTTCCTTAAAACCCTCTGCCGCAATCTCGGCGATGGGAAGGCACGTCGTGGAGCCAGCCACGGTAATGGAAGAGGTGGAGGATCCCGAAGAGCAGGCGCACAGCGTGAGCGTGAGCAACGCGGCGCTCAGGACCGATGCGATCTTTCTCATAGCATCACGCCGATCGCAGCATGGCGCCCGCAGGTGCCGCCCTCGTTACGGTAGGAATAAAAGCGGTCGTTCTGACGCACGGTGGAAAGCTCGGTATCCACGATATTTGCCGTAGCGACACCGATGCCCTCAAGCGCCTCGCGAATCGCGGCCGAAAGGTCAAGCATGCGAGAAGCGCTCGTATCGATGCATGCGAACTCGGCGGCAAAGCGATCCATGAGCTCCTGCGATACCTCGTACTCGTCACCTAGGATATGCGGGCCGATATAAGCCGAGACATCACGCGGTTCGCATCCAGTTGCCTCGCAGAGCGCCTGGCAGGCTTTGGCAGAAATGCGCGCTATCGTGCCCTTCCAGCCAGAATGGACGACGGCGAAAGCACCGGGGACAACCAGCACCACGGGAACGCAGTCGGCAAAGCAGAGCAGCACGGGCACGTTATGCGCCGTGCACACAATGCCATCGCAGCCCTCGGCAATCTGTTCGCGAATAAGCTCAAGATCATCGGCACCGTTCGAAGTCACCGTAACGATGCGATCACCATGTACCTGATTGGGAACAAGCAGGTTGTGCTCGCACTCTGCAGCTCCCATTGCGTCGAGCGCACGCCGACGATTTTCTTGAATGTAAAAGGGGTCATCACCTACATGCGAACCCAGGTTGAGCGAGGAGTACGCATCTTCGGAAACGCCACCAGTGCGCTCGGTAAAGGCAAAACGGACATTTGACGTCGTGCCCTCCACCAACGTAACTCCATCATGGTCGACACGCGAAACTCTGTCCGCACGTGCTGCCATACTAAAGCCTCCTAATACAAGTACCGCGGCGTCGCCGCGCAGTCCGTGTTTATACGGCTGTCATACTTCCCTAAAAGGATACCCGCTGCACCAAGGGCAAACGTAAAGGGAACGTAAAGAGATTGGAGGCTTTCGTTTACAAAAGCGAAACAAAAAAGGGATGCATCCAAATGGACACATCCCCATGCAAAACGTTGAGAACAACCGATTAGAAGCTGCCACGCTTAAGGAAATCGGGAAGCTCGAACTGATCGTTGCCGAAGTTCGGGAGCTCGGTGCCGCCGACGTTGCGAGTCGGGGCGGCCTGAGCCGGGCTGGCAGCCGGAGCGGTGCGCTGCGGCTCAGCGGAGGCAGCGGCCTTGCTCTGAGACTGCTGAGCAGCAAAGAGCTCATCCTGACGGTTGACATTGGAGTCGGAGAAGCCCGTAGCAATGACGGTGATACGCACCTGATCGCCCAGGGACTCGTCGACAACGGTACCGAAGATGATGTTGGCCTCGGGGTCGACGGCGTTGGCGACAACGTCGGCGGCGTCGCTGATCTCCTGGATGCCCAGGTCCTTGGAACCGGCGATGGAGAGCAGCACGCGCGTGGCACCATCGATGGAGCTCTCGAGCAGCGGGCTGGAGATGGCCTGCTGGGCAGCGTCGACGGCACGAGTATCCCCAGAAGAAGTACCGATACCCATCATGGCGGTACCGGCCTGCTTCATGATGGTCTTAACATCGGCGAAGTCCAGGTTGATGATACCGGGGACGGTGATGAGGTCGGTGATGCCCTGGGTGCCCTGGGAAAGGACGCCATCGGCAATCGCGAAGGCCTCGAGCATGGTGGTCTTCTTCTCGGCGATGTCGAGCAGCTTATCGTTAGGGATGACAATCATGGTGTCGACGCAATCGGAGAGGGTCTTGATGCCCTCCTCGGCGCTCTTCTTGCGCTTGCGGCCCTCGAAGGTGAAGGGCTTGGTCACGACGGCGACGGTCAGTGCGCCGACCTCGTTCATCGCGATATCGGCAACGATGGGAGCAGCGCCGGTACCGGTGCCGCCGCCCTCGCCGCAGGTGATAAACACCATGTCGGCGCCAGCGAGCGCCTCGGCGATGTCGTCGCGGGACTCATCGGCAGCCTTGCGGCCAACCTCGGGATTGGCGCCGGCGCCCAGGCCGCGGGTAAGGTCGGTGCCGATGTGCACCTTGATATCGGCATCAGAGATCGCGAGTGCCTGAGCATCGGTGTTGATGGCAACAAACTCGACGCCGCGGATGCCCTCTTCGATCATTCGATTGACCGCGTTGGTACCGCCGCCGCCGACGCCGACCACCTTAATGACGGCAAGGTAGTTGTTGATCTCTGTCTCGTGCATGTCGGTCCTCCGAACAAAGGTTATAGCCATAGCATGGGTCGACCCCTGCGCACATTAACCTTCAGGTTGAAAGTAAATGCAAAGGTAAACCGTATTATGTTTGCACATTATGAACGTATCAGTCAAATAATTGACCGTGAAAACCAAACAAACCAGATAAACGGCGTGGTATGGCCCCTCAACAAAGCATCAACCAGCGCTACGAGGTCGGAGCATTCCTAAATGTGTAGTTGCCCGGAGAGCGCACATTGATATACGTTACGCCCTCTACCTGCGAAAGCAACTTGGTGACTACGCGTTCCTTCTTGGCGATATCGTCCGAATCGCCCAGCGACACCTCAATGCCGTTATTGAGGTTTGCCGAGATGGCTTCGACCGAAGGCGTGGAAATATCCTTGACTTGTCCCAAGAACTCGCTCGAAAAACCACGCACATAATCCAGGCCGGCCTTAACGGCTTTGGAGTTAACCGCCTGGCCGGAAACCGGGGCGACATCCGCCGAGACATCAGTCAACAACACCGCACCATAATGCTTGGCGAGCGCCAGCGCGGCATCGATTCCGGTCAAGGTATTTGAGCCCTGCCCTGTCGTGATGACGTTGCCCTGGTCGTCCACTTCGACCGACGTCGACAGCGGGGCGATCCAGGTGTCATCGTCTCCGATAGCCCAGGCAAGGTCGTCGGAGCTGATATACGCAATGGCGATAACTTTACGCTCCGTCGGCGTGATGATAAGCGTATGGGGAAACTGGCGCTGAACATCCACGCCCGAAACCCACGGGTTCTGCTTGAGATCCTCGATAATCTGGTCGGGATCGACGTTAAAAAGCGACGTTCCCTCGGGCAAGTCGATCAGCTGGATAGCATCGTGCTTCGTCACATGCTCGCTGCCTTGAATCTGAATATCAGTGGCAGTAAACAATCCAGAGTTGATCACCACGATGGCAACGACGACGAGCACGGCCAAGACGGCCAGAACGCCGCCCACGATTTTGCCTTTGCCTGTAACGACAGAAGCGGCGTCTGATGTTTTATTTGCCATCGCTCCAAGTGAAGATAACGGGTTGAAACCTTTTTTACTCGAAGGCTTCTTGGCGGTAGCCGGCACCGATGTCAGCGAGCGCGGTTTCGATGCGCCCAGCGTGCGACCTGGACGCGCCGCCTTAGTTCCCGTCGAGGGCTTGGGAGTTGCCATGGGACGGGCAGGCTTGACGCCCATAACAGGCTTTGACGTCACCGAGGGACGCGAGGACTTTTTTGCGGCCGGACGATTACCGAGCTGCGAGCCGATGACCGGTCGACTGGTCTGTCGAGCATGCCCGACAGACTTAGAGTGCGCGACGGTATTGCGTTGAGGTTTGGCAGGCGCGCCGGAACGCCCTCCGGCGCGGCGGAAGGTGGGTTTCGATGCTCTAGAAGCCGAGGAATTTAACTTCCGGTCTGAGCTCGATGCCATACGCCTCCCTCACCTTTCCGTGCACATGTCTGATAACCGCGGCAACGTCATCGGCCGAGGCAGTTCCGTTATTAACGATAAAATTAGCGTGAACGGGCGAAACTTCCGCGCCGCCAATCGAAAAACCCTTTAATCCACAATCCTCGATAAGCTTGCCCACACTCGCATCGGGCGGATTGCGAAAGACCGACCCGCAGGATGCGCGACCCATGGGCTGCGTACGCTTGCGCCGCGTAAGGTACCGCTCCATGCGCTCGCGAATGTCGGCCTTGGGCGCCGGTTTAAGCTTGAGCACGCACTCGAGGATGATCTCATTGCGGGGAAGGCTACATTCGCGGTAGCCCCAAGTGATCTCGGACCCCGCATAATGCTTGATACCGGATGCCGGGTCAAACGTTACGACATCCTCAACCAGCGAGCCAATCCACTCGGTCCGTGTGCCGGCATTCATAGATATCGCACCGCCGACCGAACCAGGGATGCCAACGGCAAACTCAAGGCCCGAAAGGCTACGCGACAGGGCATCGTTGACCAGGCGCGCAAACATCACGCCCGCACCGGCCGTCAGCGTACAACCGTCATCGGCAACAACCGTGCGCTGAAACTCACGTCCGAGCGAAATGACGGCACCGCGATAGCCGCCATCGGCAACCAGCAGATTGGAGCCCTTGCCGATGATGACCCACGGCACCTGCTCGCGATCGAGCACCGCCACGGCGCGGCGGAGGGCATGATAGCTATGGCACGTTACAAAGAGGTCGGCCTTGCCGCCGATACGATAGCTCGTATGACGCGCAAGGCGCTCGTCCTCGATCACATCCGTGTCGATCATGCCCGAGAGCGCCATGACGGCGTTAAACAGACCCATTAGACTTAAGCGTCTTTCTTGGCAGTCAGATACTCAATGAACTCGGGACCGACGGTCGTAACGTCACCGGCACCCATGGTGAGCAGCAGGTCGCCCTCGCCCACCATCTGCTCGAGCTCCTGATTGAGCTCAAGACGGCTGGAGCAGTACACGACCTCCTTGCCAGGATGCTTGGCGCGCACGGTATCGGCGAGCATCTTAGAGGTGACACCCGGAATGGGCATTTCGCCAGCCGAGAACACATCAATCAGCAGCAGCTTATCGGCATTGGCAAATGCATCGGCAAAGTCGTCGCACAGGGCCTGCAGGCGCGAATAGCGGTGCGGCTGGAACACGACGTCGACGTGCTTGTAACCCAGCGACGAAGCGGCAGCAAGCGTCGCCTTGATTTCGGTGGGGTGATGGCCGTAATCATCGACCACGGTGATGCCATCGATATCGCCCACGTGGGTAAAGCGACGGCGGACGCCCTCAAAGCTCGAGAGCGCCTTGGCGGCGGCGTCGATGTCAAGGCCCAAGACATGGGCGACGGTGAGCACCGCCGTGGCGTTGAGCATGTTGTGGCGACCGGGGTTGCTCTTGATCTCCACAGCGTGCTCAGTGCCGTCCTCAAAGCGAACGATAAAGTCACTCTGGATGCCCTTGACATCCGGGTGCACGCAGACGATGTCGTTGCTCTCGGCAAAGCCGTAGGAAAGCACGTGACGGCCCGTCGACTTGGCGAGCTCGACCAGATGCGGGTCCTCGCCGCAGACGATGACGGTGCCGTCCTCGCCCACCAGGCTCATGAATTTGGCGAAAGTTGCCTCGATCTCCTCGATACCCGAGTAGTGATCGAGGTGGTCGGCCTCGACGTTGGTCACAATGACCACGTTGGGGTTCAGGAACAGGAAGGAGCTGTCGGACTCGTCGGCCTCGGCGACAAAGTAGTCTCCCGAGCCGTTCTTGCCGTTCGTGTCATAGCCCTCGACGATGCCGCCGATCAAGAAGCTCGGATCCAGACCCATGCGGTCGAGCATGGTGGCGCACATCGAAGACGTGGTGGTCTTGCCATGCGTGCCGGCAACAGCGACGGTAGTGTAGCCGTGGCCCAAAGCAGAGAGCATCTTGGCACGGGGCCACACGGGAATGCCCAGCTCGCGAGCGCGCACGAGCTCAGGGTTGGACTCCGGAATAGCGGTGGAGACAACAACCACGTCGGGCTTGACCTCGTCGATCGTGGCTGCCTCATGGCCCACATGCACCTTCACACCAGCGCGTGTAAGCTGGCGGATATAACGTGACGTCTTAAGGTCGGAGCCGGTAACGGCATAACCGCGCTCGTGCAGAACGAGGGCGATGCCGCTCATGCCGGCGCCGCCGATACCGATAAAGTGGGCGCTCTTAAACTCGGGCGCGGAGGTTGCAGTCTGGGAATCAGCCATGTGCTCGTGTACTCCTT